>Ga0326728_10019067_pt1 | contig 13381 bp, 15 predicted proteins | sample MB3enrmetagenome_FD_207602 | JGI IMG/M metagenome (GOLD analysis project Ga0326728, IMG submission 207602) | Lab enriched peat soil microbial communities from McLean, Ithaca, NY, United States - MB31MN | ecosystem: Environmental > Terrestrial > Soil > Wetlands > Peat | place: USA: New York... | reverse complement strand
CCGGAAGTCCGGCAGGATCCCGGTCGCCTCGAGCCGCCGGTCGTACTCCGCGAGCCGGGCGGCCGATGCGTCGTCGGCCGCCTTGGCCGCGAGCGCGCTCTCCGCGGCCTCGAGGCCGGAGCGGATCGCGTAGTTCATCCCCTGGATCATGACGCCGTTCGAGAAGACGAAGCCCGCCGCATCCCCGGCGACCAGCCAGCCATTTCCGTGGAACGAGGCCGGTCGACCGGCCCAACCCCCTGGGACCAGGCGGGCGCCGTACTCGACGAGCTCGGCGTCCTTGAGACGGCTAGCGATGGCCGGGTGGAGCTTGAACCGCTCGATGAGCTCGTGGGCGTAGGCGTTGCGGCCGTAGAGCGACCGGATGCTGACGATGATCCCGAGCGAGAGAGTGTCTCGGTTCGTGTACAGGAAACCCCCGCCCATCACCCCGGGCGGGAAGAGGCCGCCGACCCACTCCTCCGAGTGGCCTTCGTTCCCGGTGATGTGGAAGCGGTCCTCGATCACCGAGGCGTCGAGGTGGAAGACCTCCTTGATGCCGAGCTCCGTCGTCTCGGGGGAGAGCCGGGGGGCGGGACGGATGGGGGTCCCGAGCGTTAGACGGGAGTTCGCTCCGTCCGCGACGATCGTCACCGGGGCGGTCATCGTCTCCCCGCCCTGAACGATCCCGTGAACGCGATTACCCTCCCAGTTCAGCCGGTCGACGGGGACGGACGGCACGACCGTGGCTCCGAGCTCCTCGGCCTTCTTGGCGAGCCAACTGTCCGTGCGGGAGCGGAGGACGGAGTGGGCCACGTACGGCTCTTTGTTCCAGCTACCCTCCTGCAGGTCGAACGAGACCGCGCTGTCGGCCGTCAGGATGCCGAACCGCTTTCGAACGAGATGGCGTTCGACGGGCATCTCGCGCCACCAGTTGGGCAGGATCCGCGCCAGGTCGTTGCCCCAGAGGATGCCGCCGGAGAGGCTCTTCGTTCCGACCTCGGCCCCTCGCTCGGCGAGGAGCACGTTCGCTCCCCCTTGGGCCAGACGGATCGCCGCCGAGCTGCCGGCCATGCCGGCACCGACCACGATGACGTCAAAGTCGTCGGCCATGGCCTAGCGCCCGACGCGGACGGTTCGATTTAAGGTGCCCGCCCGGGGTGCCGTCAGCGCGGAGGGCCCGCCCACGGGACCGGGCCGGGGGCCATCTGCTGGCTCTGGGTCGCGTTCTCGATCAGCTTCTGGAAGCGGAACGGCTTCGGGATCCCCTTCCAGTCCTCGTTCCCGAGGCTCTTCCCGCCCTCGGAGCTAACGCGCACCGTCCCGTAGCCCAGGACCCGCTGGCCGAACGTCTGGTGGACATCGACCCCCCGGACCTGGGTCACGGGGATCTCGTCGAAGTCCTTCCCGAGAATCCCCCGCTGGATGATCACCCTGCGCGAGGTGACCGCGTAGACGGTCGTGATCCAGCGGAAGTACCGAATGAGAATCCAGAGCAGACCGATGAGGAAGAGGAGGAGCCAGAAGTAGGCGAGATACGTCTGAACGGTCGTGGAAGAGTAGTTCGACAGGGTCAGCCACTGCGTGGCCCCCGACAATAGCTTGGGCACGGCCGAGGTGATCGCGGGCGCCGCGAAGAGCGCGAGCAGGCCGAAGACGACGGTCCACAGGACCGGTCCGGGGAAGTAGAAGAGCTTCGTGGCACGCGTCTCCTCGAGGAGGCTCTCCTGGTCCGCGAGGTAGGTCGCCTTCAGGAGCTTCGGCATTTTCCTAGGAGTGGTCGACATGGGAACCGTTCAGGGGGCATGGGCCCGCTCGGGAGATAAACCCTCGGCTGGGCCCGGAAGGAGCTGGTCCTTCCTTCCTCGAGGAGAATCCGCTCGGGGTGTTCCCTCCCGGGCGCCCTCTTGAAATACTGGGGTCGGCTCGCATCGTCGTGCCCGACACCCCCGAGCGCCCCGAGGAGACACCGACCCCTCCGACCGAGGAGGAGCCGGCGCCGACCATCGAGGTCGTCGAGGGGGGTGAGGAGGTCGGTCGTCTCCCGCTCCCTCGGCGTAACCGCGGAGAAGTGTTCGGGATCGCGAACCAGCTCCTCGGAGCGGCCCGCATCCGCGTCATGTGCGAGGACAACGTCTCGCGGATGGGTCGCATCACCGGGAAGATGAAGAAGAAAATGTGGATCCGGGAGGGCGACCTCCTGATCCTGCGGCCTTGGGGGTTCCAGGAGGGGAAGGCGGACATCCTCTTCCGCTACAGTCGGACCCAGTCCCAGTACCTCGCTCGCAAGAACATCCTCCCCGCCTCGGTCAACATCTTTCAGACCGCGGAGTCCCCGTCGACCCCCTAGGAGGCAGGATGTGGGCCTCCTCCCGACGTCCGCTCTCCTCCCTCGAGATGGCCGTCGTCGAGCAGAACTCGGTGGCCCTCGGCGTCACGATCGACGCCCTCATGGAGAACGCGGGGCGCGCCTCCGCCGAGGAGACGACCCGTCACCTCCCCTCGCCCCCCGCGCGCGTCGCGGTGGTCGCCGGCACGGGGAACAACGGTGGGGACGGGACCTGCGCCGCGTTCTACCTCTTACAGTGGGGCTACTCGCCGGAGATCTGGCTCATCCACCCGCCGGTCGAGATCCGCTCCCGGGCGGCCCAGCGCTGCTTTGAGAGGGTCAAGAACCGGGTGCCGGTCCGCATCGGAGTCCCTCGACCGGACGAGCTCGCGACGATGCCGCTCATCGTGGACGCGCTCCTCGGCACCGGCCAATCCGGACGGCTGCGGTCCCCGATCCGCGAGGCGGTGGCGGCGATCCGGGCGAGCGGGGCCCCGGTCCTTTCCGTGGATGTGCCGACGGGGATCACGGACCCGGAAGGGCTCCGACCCTCGTGGACCGTCACGTTCACGATCCGAAAGGAGGAGATGGGCGAGGGGACGGGCGGCGAGCTCACGGTCCGGGACATCGGCATGCCCCCGACCGCGTGGCGGGAGACCGGCCCCGGGGAGTTCCACTTCTTCCCCGCACCGAGGGAACCGCGGGGCCGGAACGGGCGGTTGATCGTGATCGGCGGGGGCCCGTACACCGGGGCCCCGGCCCTTGCGGCCTTGGCGGCGATGCGTGCGGGGGCCGAACGGGCCACGGTCGTGACGCCCGAGGTGGCGGCCGGGGCGGTCCGCGCGTGCAGCCCGAACCTGATCGTCCGCCCGGTCGGCTCGGACCGGTTCCGCCCCCACGACGTTCCCGGCATCCTCGAAGCCGTCCGCTCCGCTCCGCCCGACGCCGTCGTCCTCGGGATGGGCGCCGGAGCCCACATCGAGACCACCGACGCCCTGCGCGCGGTCATCGAAGCCCTCGCTCCGGAGTTCCCCCTCGTCGTGGACGCGGACGGCCTGGCCGCCCTTTCCGAGAAGCCCACGGCGGACGCGCCGTCGGCCCTCCCCGGGGTCGTCGCGACCCCGAACGCGGGCGAGTTCGAGCGGGTGTTCCACGGTCCGTCGGCCGGCGCCTCCTTCGAGGAACGATGCGCCGCGGCCGAACGCATCGCCCGGGACCGTAGCCTGACCCTCGTGGTGAAGGGCTCGCCGGACATCCTCACGGACGGCGAGACGACCATCGAGAACCTGCACCACCACCTCGCCATGACCGTAGGAGGGGTGGGCGACGTGCTGGGCGGTGTGCTGGGCAGCCTCCTCGCCCAGAACGTGCGTCCGCTGCACGCGGCCCGTCTCGCCACCTACTGGACGGGCGAGGCGGGGCTGAGGGCCGCCGCGCATCGCGGTTTTGGGATCCTGGCGACCGACGTGATCGAGGAGCTTCCCGCGGCGCTGGTCGTCGGGCTGCAGCGCGTCGAGCGGCCGATCTAGCGCCGGTCCTGGCCGTCAGGCGTACCGGATCCGGCCTCGGATCACCTTGGCCCGCGCCCTGACGTCCTTCGCTCCCGTCGGATTCCCGTCCGCGTACCCTTCGTGGAACGCCCGCACGAGCGCGTCGGACCTCGCGCTCAGGGCCTTCAGGTCCTCCTCCACGAGGTGCAGGTCGATCCCGAGCTCTTCGATCCCCGGGCTTCGGGTCCCCATCGAGAGGTCGAGGAAAGCGGGGGGTCCCCGTGGGCCTTCCGGGAAGAGGACGTTCGAGCTCGTGAGGTCGCCGTGCGCGATCGATCCCGCGTGCAGCACGCCGAGCGCGCGACCGAACGCGCGCACCGCGACCGGAAGGTCGTCGGGCGGAACGTTCGGGTCCTCCAGCACCTGCCGCAGGGTCGGGCCGGGAAGCTCCTCGAGGGTCAGGCGGTGGCGCGGCAGGTCGATGTCGTAGATCAGCGGGGTGCGGACCCCGAGCCGGCGCGCGTCCACGAGAAGGCGCGCCTCGTTGCGCGTCCGCTCCCGACGGATGCGGTCGTCGAGCGCTTTCGGTCGGTAGCTCTTCAGGTCCCGTTCCTTGAGGAGGGCCGGGAAGCCCCACCAGTCGACCTTGCGCAGGGAGGCCTCGGCGCCGCGGGACACCGGAGGGCCTTCGGGGGTCGGCTCAGCGGACATCGTTCGAACGGACCCTACCGCCCTTTTCGCGCGACGACGCTACGGACGATCGCCTCGCGCGCGAGACGGGCCGCGAGCAGGCTCGTGCTCCCCGAGTCGTAGTGGGGACTGACCTCCATGATGTCCAGGCCCGCGAGGCGCGGGGCGGCCTGCCCGATGATGTACTTCACGTCCCGAGGCGTGAGGCCGAACGGTTCCGGCGTCCCCGTCGCCCCCGCATACGCGGGGTCGATCGCGTCGATGTCGAGCGAGATGTAGATCCGTTCCGTCTTGAGCATGTTGAGCGCCTGGTGGACGACGGCCTCGATGCCGTCGCGCGCGATGTCGGCGGCGGTCACGTACGACATCCCGATCGTCCGGTTGTCGTCCATCTCCTCCCGGGAGACCGAACGCACCCCCAGCACGACGATGTTGCGGGCGCCGACCTTCTCGAGGATCCGCCGGGACGAGCAACCGTGGCTGCGCCGGTCGCCGAGATAGCTCGCGCGGAAGTCCATGTGCGCGTCCAGGTACAGGACCCCGACGCTCGGGGCGGAGGCGGGGTACGCCTCGACCACCGGGGGCGAGCACGCGTGGTCCCCGCCGAGGACGATCGGGACCTTCCCCGCGGCGAAGATCGGGCGGATCTCCTCGCGGAGCGAGTTGGCCATCTCTTCCGAGCTCCCGAACTCCTCCGTGTTCCCGAGGTCGTGGACCGGCACCTCGGAGAGGTCGACCCCGGTCTCGAGGTCGTACGACTCGAAGTTCCAGGAGTGCAGGCGGATCGAATCGGGACCGAAGCGCGCGCCGGGACGGAAGGAGGTCGTCCGGTCGAAGGGGACGCCCACGATGACGAACTCGGCGTCCTCGTACGAAGCGCCAGCGTCCGCGAAGGTGGTCGGCCGCTGCACGGGCTCTCGGACGGCGGCGTTCTATAAGACGGTGCCTTCGCGCGTCACGCTAGCCGCCCGCGACATCGGCCGGAGCGCGCTGGAGGCGGGCCCGGATGCCCATCTCCCCGTAGAGGAACTCCATCACGACGAGCGAGATCACGGTCGTCCCGATCGCCATGGCGAAGAGGCCGAAGTACCCGTAGAGCTCGATCGCGATCGCGCCGACGAGCGGTCCGACGCTCCATAAGGAGGAGTTGATCAGCGCGAACACGCCGAGGTACTCGGCCCGTTGACCCGGGGGCGCCATCCGCGCGACCCACGCGTTCATCCCCGGACCGAGGAAGGAGAGCCCCCCGTTGCGGACGGCCTGGGCGGGGATCGTCTCTTCCCACGTGGTCGAGAACATGAAGATCCCGTACGAGGCCAGCGTGAGGACGGTGCCGTACCAGATCCCTCGGATCTCCCCGAGCCGGTCGATCGCCCGACCTAGCGGTATGCCGGTCAGCGCCCCGGTGACGAGACCCGCGATCGCGACGACACTCACCTCGAGCGAGTTGGCCCCGAGCGAGGCGGCCAAGAACCCGTAGAACGCGGCGACCGCTCCCGAACCGATCGCCCGGATCGACACCGCGAAGGAGAACGTCACCACCGTTCGCATCTCACGGAGCGGTCGACGCTCGGTCGGGATGTCCACCCGGATGTCGGGTACGAGGAAGACGACCACCCCGAGCGTCCCGACCATGACGGCGACGACGAACGGAAATAGGGCCTGCAGGCCGTACCAGTAGGTCACGAGGCCGGCCAGCACGAACCCGACCACGCTCCCCGCGTTCGAGGTGGCGTTGAGGAGCCCATACCCCTCGCCTCGTTCCGTGCTACGTGTCACGTCCGCGACGAACGCGGTGTAGGCCGGGCTTCCGATGGCGAGGGCGAGCTCGGCGGCAATGAAGAGCGCCCCCGCGAGCACGTACCCCGGCGCGAAGATGATCGCGAGGAAGAGGGGGAACGCGGCCGCCTCCCCGAGCAAGAGGAACGGCTTGCGACGGCCTGCGCGGTCCGAGAGCCGACCCATCCACGGGCCGATGAGGCTGGCCGGCAGCCAGGCGAGGGTCAGTATCGTGAGGGCGACCGGAAGGGAGGCGCCTTTGACCTCGACCAAGTAGATGGGAAGGAACACGATGAACAGCCCGCCCCGGTTGCTCGCGAAGAGCGAGTAGAGGGAGAGCGAGAGGAGTTCCCGGGAGGGCATCGATGCTACACCCCGGCCGGTTACTTACGCTTGAGCGCCCCCCCCAACGTGGGAGGACGGGAACCCCCCATTCTTCGCCGGGAGCACGACCTACGAGGGAACGAACACGGGTTCGTGGCGGGTCGCCCGAGCGCGCTCGCGGGCCGAGGGGTTCGCCGCCGTCACTCCTTCGAGGCGGGTGGCGAAAAGGACGCCGCAGCCTCGTCGCGGAGCACGCGCCGGAGGACCTTCTGGGCCCCGCTTCGCGGTAGCTCGTTCCGGAACTCGACGCGGCGGGGAGCCTTGTAGTGGGCGATCCGCTCGCGGACGAACGCGGTGAGCTCCTCCGCGGTGACGGTGGTGCCGGGTCTTGTCACGACGAAGGCGACCACCATCTCACCGCGCTCGGGGTCGGGCGCGCCGACCACGGCCACGTCCGCCACGGAGGGATGTTGGAAGAGCACCTCCTCGACCTCCCGAGGGTAGACCTTCATCCCGCCGACGTTGACCATGTCCTTCTTCCGGTCGACGAGGTAGGCGAACCCATCCGCGTCGACCCGCACGATGTCCCCGGTTCGGAACCAGCCGTCCTTCAGGACGAGGTCCGTCTCCGCGGGCTGCCGATAGTAGCCGAGCATCACCTGGGGCCCTCGGACCGAGAGCTCCCCGACCTCACCGGTGCCGAGCACGCGCGTTCCGGCCTCGAGGTCGACCACCCGCTGGTCCGTGTTGGGGACGGGCACTCCGATGGAACCTACCCGACGCTCGCCCGCGAGGGGGTTCTGGTGGGTGATCGGCGACGTTTCGGAAAGACCGTACCCCTCCACGAGACGGGCACCCGTGAGCTGCTCGAACCGAAGCTGGACCTCGACCGGGAGCGGTGCCGAACCGCTGAGGCAGTACCGGATCGATCGGACCCGGTGCTGGCCGAGGTCCGGCTGCTGGTTGAACGCCTGGTAGAGGGCGGGAACGCCGGGGAACTGGGTCGGCTGGTATCGGTCGATGAGCGTCAGGAGCTCCCGTATCTCGGGGCGGGTCTGGAGGACGACGGTGCCGCCGGCAGCGAGTCCCATAAGAAGCGCGACCGTGAGGCCGTAGATGTGAGAGAGCGGGATCGCCGCCATGACCACCTCCTCCCCGGGCTCGAGCCAGAGGTTCCACGCGTTCCCCTGGACGACGTTCGCGACCAGGTTGCGGTGGGTCAGCACAGCGGCCTTGGGGAGGCCGGTCGTGCCTCCCGTGTACTGCAGGACCGCCGCGCTCGTCCCAGGTTCGGACCGCACGACGGGGATCGTGCCCGCCGTCGCGACCGCGGTACTCCATCGGCGAACCGAGGCATCCGTCGGAAAGGCGGTCGAGAGGTGCTGTCGTCGCAGGCGACGGTGGACGAACGGGCGACGATACCACGGGTAGAATTCGCGCGAGCGCGCGACGATGACCACGGGAACGGCGTACTCGCCCCGCACGCTAGCGAGGTTCGGGTACAGGACCTCGAGCGTCACGAGTGCCTTGGGCGTCGCGTCCTTCAGGAGGCGGGCGAGGTCCTGCCCGAGGTAGAGGGGGCTCACGGGCACGACAACGGCCCCGAGCCGGAGGATGGCGAAGAACGCGACCGGGTACGCCGGGCAGTTGGGTAGGTAAAGGGCCACACGGTCCGCGGGTCCCACCCCTTCCCGGGCGAGAGAGGCGGCGAATCGTTCGCTCTCCTGCCAGAGCCGCCGGTAGCTCCACTTCGCCCCGTAGTACGCGATCGCCGTGCGGTCGGGCCATCGCCGGACGCTCTCCTCGATGAGCTCCGGCAGGAGCTGGTCCGGGATGGTCACGTGCCGCGGCACCTTGGGTGGGTACATCCGGAACCAGGGTCGCTCCCCGACCTCGGACGGAGTCGCGGTCATCGACCCACCTATCCGGGCCCACGGGTCGGGACCCGCTCGTTGGCGTCCTTTTCCATCTCCGGGAGGCCCAGGAGCCCCTGCAGCCGTTCGAACGTTCGCTCGGCGGTCCGGGCATCCCGCGTCTTGAACAAGAGGCGCCCCGCACGGCTGATCGTGACCTCCGACTCGAGCGAGACGATCAGCATCACGCGAGCATCCACGACCGGGATGCCCTCCTTCTCGAGGACCGACCTCACAGCGTGGAGGTCGAGCGGCGCCGGCGGGTGGGCGATCGCCTCGTACCCACCATGATTGGAACAGAGCCGCAAGCGCCGGTACATGCCGTCGGGATGGGGTGTCCTCGGGGCAGATAGCCCTTCTCGGGAGCTCACCGGGGGCCGAGCGCGACCGTCGCCGGGAGGGAGGGGCTGTGGGGACCGAACCGGTCCTAGGTCATCGGAGCGCCGCACTTCGCGCAGAACCGAGCTGACGCGACGTTAGGCGACCCGCACGACGAGCAGAACCGCCGGGCGACATCAGGGGGCAGCGGAGGCGACGCGGGAACGCTCCAGGGGGATGCTGCACCCGACCGACCGAGCGGAGCGTCGTAGGCCGGCTGACCGTAGAACGGCTGAGCGACCCTGGGTGGGTGCCACCTAAGGGCGAGAACCCCGCCGATCAGGGCCAAGATGAGACCGATGAAGAACCCGCCGCCTCCGACGTAGCTGAACAACGACAGGACGATGATCAGGACCCCCGACGTGTGGGCGGAGGCGGGGTTGCTCTTGAGGCGGAGTCCCAAGATCATGATCACGAGCCCCAGGATCGCGGCGACGACCCCGGCGACGGCCACGAACGGCGTGGAACCGGGAACGATGCTCTCGATGATGGAACTGTACAGAAGCGCCGCGGCGAGTTCCACGAGACCGAACACCACGATGAGCATCCCGCCGATCAACGAGAGAAGGTAGGCGTTGCTAGGATACGGCAGGGCGAACGACGAACTCATCGCCCTCGGACGAGGTGGGAGGGTATATCAAACGATGCGGGTTCGAGGATACACCGGGGGGTTCGACCGCGGTCCGCCCTACAAGATGACCGCGTTCCGCACGCAGTCGTCGAGCATCTGGTCGACGTCGACCCGCTCTTCCTCACGGAGTATCTGAACGAGGTTCGACCGCGTCGCAGGCCGGTCCGGGACGGCCTGGCAGCAGACTCCCGGGCGGGTCGAGATCGCGTAGGTCCCGATCGACTTCGCCACGGCTTCGATCTCGTTCTTGTCGAAACCGATGAGCGGCCGAACGATCGGCAGACCGACGGCGGCCGTCGCGGTCCGCATGTTCGGCAGGGTCTGGGAGGCGACCTGACCGAGCGCCTCGCCGGTCGCGAGGAACGTGGCTCCCTCGCGCGAGGCGACCTTCTCCGCCGAACGCCACATGAACCGGCGGCAGAGAACGCACCCGAAATGTCGGTCGGTCGACCGCATCAACGTGACCTGGGTCGGACCGTGCGGCAGCAGGTACATGGGGATCGGTTGGTGGTAGCGCTCCCGCAGGATCGCGAGGTGGTCAACGGTCTTCGCGAGGGGAGAATCATCTGTGAAGGGGCGGTTGTCCATGTGGACGGCCACCATCTCGTGACCCTGGCGGAGCATGTAGTGCAGCGCGACCGGGGAGTCGATCCCCCCGCTCATCAGCATCACTCCGCGCGCCATCGGGCTCTTCCACTCGGGAGCGCTATTTAGGCCTGCCCCCACGGACGAGAGGTCCTTGGCGGGCCGACCTCGATCTTGCCCGCCGCCGTCGTACCGGGTTACCGAATCGGCCGCATCTCGTACGGGTCTCGATGGTACCTTCCCCCCAACACGACCCCTGCGACCAGGCAGACCAGCCCGAGCGCGAGGAGGAAGATGGCCATCAGGGAGCCGAGGGCCCACGGGAGCGCGCTCACGTCCGGAAGGCGGAGCCCTCCGATACGGAGCCAGAAGAGGAAGCCTAGGATGGCCACGATGGCTCCGAAGACGACCAGGAACTTCCAGACCATGCCCGGACGCGCGGGCAGCGGATAGACGCCGGCGTTCGCCAGGATCTCGTCCTGCCGCTCGTCCGCGTCCAGCTCCTCGGAAGGAATGCTATCCCACGCGGGCACGGCGGGTGGGAGGGATTCGCCCCGAAAGATGTTTGCACGGGTGCCTCCGCGCGGGAGGCGAGGTGTGGGGGTCCCGCCCACGACCTCCGCCTCCGAGACGGGTAAATAGCGAACCCAGGTCCGGCCCCCGATGCCCGAGGAAGCCGCCGCTCCTCCGATCGAACTCGAGTGCCGCGTCGAAGGGAGCGGTCCCGTCGTCCTCCTCCTCCACGGGGTCGGTGGGAGCCACACCGTCTGGAACGACATGGTCTCGGAGCTCGCCAAGGAGTTTCGGGTGCTCGCCCCCGACCTTCGAGGCCACGGTCGGACCCGCGCGCCGCCGGATTCTCATTTCACGTTCGCCGAGATGATGGGGGACGTGTTCCACCTCCTCGACGAGCAGGGCGTTCGTTCGGCCCACTGGGTGGGCCTGAGCGCCGGCGCCCTGCTCGCGCTCCGGACGACGCTCGAGCGACCCGACCGCGTCCGCAGCCTCACCCTGGTGAGCGGAGCCGCCTACACCGACTCTCACACGCGAGCCGTTGCGGAGCGATGGGTGGAGACCTACTCCAAGGAAGGGACCGACCGGTTCGCGCTCCGCCTCCTCAAGGACCTCTACTATCCGGATTGGGTCGAGGCCAACCTCGACTTCGCGGACGCCTTGCGCGAGCAGGTGAAGCACGAGGACTTCGCCCCCGCCGCCCGTTGGGCCCGGGCGATGGAATCGTTCGACGAGCGAAGCCGTATCGCCAACGTCGCGCGGCCCACCCTGATCGTTCAGGCGTTGAACGATGCGGTCGTGGAGGCCTCGCACGCGCGCCTCCTGCGCCAGTCGATCCCCGGCGCGCAGATCCGCCTACTGGCCGAAACCGGTCACATGGTCCCCGTCGAGAGGCCCCAGGAGCTACTCGGTGCGATCGTCGCGTTCGTCCGGTCGGTCGAAACCTCGAAAGGGACCGCTCCCCCGTAGTCGGGTGGCTGGCCGGCGGACCGCGAGCTTATGAGCCCGGGGTCGAATCCCGGGAGGATGGCGCCTCCCGAGGCTTCCGACCTCGCCGCTCGCCTATCCCAGGCCGAACGAGATCTCAAGGAGCTGCGCCAGCGGGTGATCGCTCTCGAGCGGATGCTGGGAGCCGGGGAACTGCATCCGGACGACTCGTCGACCGTGCAGCGGAAAGTCTCGTACGACTGGCAGAAATGACCTCGTCCGGGGAAAGGGTTCCCGGATCCGCACCCAAGGCTCTATCGGACCTTCTCTCCCGATTCCCGGCGCTCGCGCCCCCCGTCTCGACCGCCGGCGCGGCCGTCGTGATCGTCCTGCGGGACGGTGCTGAGGAGGTGGAGACGTTGATGATCGAACGCTCCGAAAGGGCCGAGGACCCCGCTTCGGGGCAGGTCGCGTTCCCCGGCGGTCATGTCGCGGAGGGCGACGGTTCGCTCGCCGTGACCGCCCTCCGAGAGCTCGAGGAGGAGGTCGGGCTCAGCCGGGCGGACCTGGCGGGAGAGCTCAGGTACGTCACCACCGTGCTTGCCATCCGCTTCGGCCTCAAGGTCGCGGTGTTCGCGACCGCTCTCTCGGCGGAGGCCAGCCCGCCCACCGCTCGGAGCCCCGAGGAGGTCGCGCACGTCTTCTGGCTTCCTCGCTCGGTCTTGGGGGTGTCACGGCCGATCATGCGGGAGACGAGCCGCGGACTGGCCGAGGTCCGGGCGACGGTGTTCGAAGGGCACATCCTCTGGGGGTTCTCGCGAAGAGTGCTCTGCCAGTTCTTCGGTGTCGCGAACGAGGACGAGCTGATCGGTCCCGTCTTCGCGCCTCGCCTCCCTCCCCCCGATGGGTGAAGGCGAAGGAGGCAGGATGCAGCCGCGAAGGTTGCGCTGCCCCCACTGTCAGAAGGAGTTCGAGTACGACCTCGTTCCGGGAATGTCGGTCACGGCCCTCCGCCTGGGAACCTCACGGTACATGCGCTGCCCCCTCTGTCGTCGATGGGGCGTGTTCCCGCTGAACCGGCCCAAGGAGGAGGGGAGCGACACCGCGTCCGGATCGGCGTCCGCTCCGCCCGTCCACGCTCGGGCCGGTGGAACGGGGGAAGGTACGCAGGTCCGCGGAGCGGTGCCTCGGTTCAACGACCGCCGACCGATGGCCCGGTGGGGTGCCCTGCTGGTCGTGCCCGCAGGGGTGCTGATCGTCTCGGGCGTCGTGTTCGGCCTTCCCGCTAGTACCGAACTCCTTCTGGCGGTCGCGGGGACGGTCGTCCTTTGTGTCGGGGCGGCCCTCTTGATCGGCTTCTCGCTGCCCGACCGGGTCCGTTGAGCTCACGAGCCTGCCCCGAGGCGCGACCCATTGGTCGGGGGCCACCTTCTCCTGGAAAACGGGGGGGTTTCGAAAATCCGTGCATTTAAATAGTGGTTTAAATACTCACGGCCGCGGGGATTTAAATGGTCAAGATTCGCATCGAGAACGTCGTCGCGTCGACCTCCCTCGGGGACGAGCTCGACCTCCAGTCGATCGCCCTGGGCCTCGATGGGGCCGAGTACGAGCCGGAGCAGTTCCCCGGCCTCATTTACCGTCTCAAGCAACCGAAGACCGCGATCCTCCTCTTCCGCTCGGGAAAGGTCGTCTGCACCGGCGCGAAGAGCATGCACGAGGTCGAGGAATCGATCCAGACGGTCGCCGCTCAGATCAAGAAGGGCGGCCAGAAGATCAACATGCACCCGAAGATCGAGGTCCAGAACATCGTCGCGAGCTCGGACCTCGAGAGCGAGATCAACCT
>Ga0326728_10019066_pt1 | contig 13382 bp, 19 predicted proteins | sample MB3enrmetagenome_FD_207602 | JGI IMG/M metagenome (GOLD analysis project Ga0326728, IMG submission 207602) | Lab enriched peat soil microbial communities from McLean, Ithaca, NY, United States - MB31MN | ecosystem: Environmental > Terrestrial > Soil > Wetlands > Peat | place: USA: New York... | reverse complement strand
CCGGAGGTTTTGGCGGTGTTTGGATTAGGCTCAATGGATGTAATCATGGTGTCGGAGGTCGGGTGGTTTCAAACAGGGTTCAAGGCAAAAGGAGAATTGTCAATTTTTTTGGTCCATGCGCGCCCAGCACCAGGATGCGCTCGATATCGCCGGTACGGCTGGGGCCGCTGATGAAGGAAAGAAAGCTCGGCCATTTGTCGTTGAATTTTTCCCGGACGCGCTGCAAGGCGGCGGTCAAATCGGGAACCACCTAGCTTCGCCGCGCCAGCACGACGTGATGCGGCGGCAAAACGGACAACGCGCGGCCGCCGGCGCAGGGCGCCGACACCAGCACGCTCCCGGTTTGCGCCACCAGCGCCTCGCATTCCGTCAACGCGGCGTCGCAGCTTTCCAGGTCGTTCACGACGTAGGCGCCGTCGGTCCGCACTTCCGCCAATCCCAGTTCCCGCGCGACAGAGCGAAGGCTGAACGAGACAGCCTTGTGGCGGAATATCCTGCATTGAGACAAACCATTGATTCAGCGCGTGTCAAAGCCATTGCACTCGAACGAAAGCAGGCAAAGCAGCAAACGACAGATCCGGAGCTGGCCTCCGAAATTATCTACGCTAGAACCGACTTGCAGAACGCTCAAAATGAGCTGGCGGATTGCCACAGGAAAGCCGCGTTGCTAAAAGATGCCATCGTTTCACTCCAAAATAAAATGGATGCCATCGAAAATTCAGCGAGCAATATCATCGCCATGAATCTTGAAGCCGCTAAAACCCGACTAAGGAATGTCAGGACAAACTCAAAGATGTATCCGAACGCTGAAACTTATTTTTCGGATTTTTCGCCAGTCACAGCTCAGAAAGCGCAGACCGGCCTTGATGGCAAATTTTCCTTCAGTTATCCGCGCAACAAGGCCTTCACGATCTTTGCAAAAGCCACGCGCCCCTCACTTGCAGAAAAATACTATTGGCTGGTTAACGCCCCAACAAATGGGGGAATGAATAGCGTTTTGCTCAACAACAATAATCTGGTTTATGCCGACCCGGATGGTTACTTCAAGATCAAGCCGAAGAAACAACACACGGGACAATAGGTAGAAATTAGGATTGCTGGGCAGCTTTCCAGACGGCCCTTTCTTGTTCGGCTAAATTCACCGTTGACCATGATGGCTCCGCGAAAAGCGAACCTTCGGGCGGAATACCGCCTGCGCGAAATCCAGCGCGTGAACAATTCCGTCAGCCTCGCGGAAAAGTTTCCGAAGCTGAAGTCATTGATGGTCGATCTGGCCTATTTTGACACGGATGGCCTCACGAAAAGCGGCGAGGTGAGGTACAAGGTGAATATCCGCCATGCCAAGTCGGTATTTTCCTTCGTTTGCCCGGGTGGCGAGTGTGTGGGCGGCGGCTTTGATCTGAGCGGAGCAGTGGCACAGGCAGTGACCGGGCGGTGCAAGAGGGCGGAGGGCGAAATTCGGTGCCCAGGTTTCCGCACCACAGCCAAAGAGGACAAGGTGCCTTGCCACAAGCTGTTGCGCTACAAGTTAACTCTTGAATATGTCTGAAGTTATACTCAGAAGAGGAGAGCCGATCGAGAAGGCCCTGCGCCGGCTCAAGAAGCAACTGGACCGCGAACAAACCTTGGTGCAGGTCCGCCTGCATCGGCACTTCGAAAAGCCCAGCGCCAGGAAACGCCGAAAGCAGAAGGCGGCCCGGTTCTCGGCAATGTTGAAGGCGCGGTATGCCGACATGTGACCTTCAGGTCGCGTGACCCGCAGTCTCGGATGCGATGCGAAGATATTCCAAATGGTGCTTGCTATTTGGTTGGGACGGTCGATCTTAGCTCTGTCTCTCTGAGATAGCTTGTCGCTTCCAGCACATGGTAAATCTTCAGTTGAACATCGTTCAGTGATGATTTGAAACCCGAACGCCGGGAACAGTCTGGGAGAGCGCAGCCGGTCTGAATTATACAGTCCTTATGAGCACAAAATTATATGTGGGCAATCTTTCCTTTGACGTCACCGAAAACGACCTTCGAGACATGCTCTCAAAACACGGTCCGGTGAACGAGATCAATGTCATCATGGATAAAATAACCGGGCGCGCTCGTGGGTTCGCCTTCGCCACCATGAGCACCGAGGAAGGGGCCAAGGCCGCCATCCTGGCCTTGAATGGAAAGGAATGGAAAGGCCGCGCGCTCACGGTCAACGAAGCCCGCCCGCGCGAGGAACGTTCCGGTGGCGGGCGCGGTTACGGTACTGGAAGCCGCCCCAATCGCTATTAGTCAGTCGGGGGGTGATCGCTGCAACGCGACGCGGTCAAACAGGGGCCGCTTTTTACACTCATACATGGCAAACCCATCACCCAACGCGGACATGGAAACCCGGCGGCTGAAGTTCGAACGAGTTTTGTCGCGCGAACCGTTCACCGGCCTCAAGGCCATCCTCGACAGCTTGGCTCCCGACCGGAAGACGCTCTGCGATGCGGTGAGCAGCGCGAATACATACGAGGAACTCCTCGCAAAACTGGGCTATCGCATCACGTTGACGAAGCAAATTCACGTGCAGGATGCTTTTTCCCGCATCGGCTCAGCCGGCGGGATCAAGGCCGTGCTTCCTTATTACGACATTCCGACGCAACGTTCGCTGCCAACGCTCGTAAATTTCGACTCCACCGTAACCGCCACCCCTGAATCCGCCGGCTTCTTCAATAAAATGCTGGCCGCGCTCAGGACACAATCGAGCGCTGAAAATCAAGAACCTGTTTGAAAACGCCGTGGGGCCTGTCTTCGCCGAAAACGCGGCATCCCGTCCGTGCAGGAGAGTGTCGCAGAAGTAATAACATTGGGCGCGTAACCCTTGCGCTCATTTTCAATTCAGCTTGATCAGCGGTTCACGTCGCTGCCAGTGAGCCGCCTGTGCTAGAAAAGATGGCTGGAACCGCGTCGGGGACTTCGGACTCCGATGGACGAGCCGGCACGTTGCGCGTGTGGCCGCGCTTCGCTTACGGTGATGGTGCGTGCTCCGATCTCTTTGCCGTTACAATTCAAAGGTGATTGCTCCCGGAAATCAAACTTTTAACACCAAAGCCGGTGGATGGATGGACACGGATGGCGGCGGCGGCGGTTTCGGCTTGCAGACGCTTCAGGGCGTCACACCATCGCGCAGCTTCTGGCAAGCTTCTGATGCGAGCAGTGGTGGATTAAGTGGCAAGTGACATGGCTGGCGGCGGATGGGCGATAGGCTTCTCCATATCGGGTATCGTCTCTGAAGGGAATGAGATCGCCGATATTGTGGACGGGTTTGGTCCCGGCGTAACTTTCGACCTGGATGGGGATGAGTTTCATCTTCGGGTGTTCCGGCAACGCTTCGCACCCGTAATACGCTTGCGGTACACACTCAGAGTTTGTAACCGATCTGGCGCAGGAATTTCTTTCGCCATTCGATGTCCGCCCCGCCTTCAACGCCCTTGGGCGGGACACCGTCCACCACCCCCACAATGCCGCGGCCCTGGTTGGTTTCCGCAACGAGCACCTCGGCCGGATTGGCCGTGGCGCAGAAAATCCGGCAGATCGAAGCCGATCAGATTGCAGGCGCGACGCACCGAGCGGCGGGCTTTCTGTGTTCTTGCAGAATAACGCGGCAGCATTCAGGCATACTTGGGAGATCTTCATTGAATTGACAAAACGAACCCGATTTTGTCGCCAGATTGTCGCCACATTTTTGGCCTTGCCGTAAGTTGTGATGGCTTGTGGCAGAAACAGGGAACTCTCGCGCGGCTCGCCCACAACCGCCTTATTCCCAGATAAGTATGCCGCTTCGAAGTGGTTGCGGGGGCTGGATTTGAACCAGCGACCTTCAGGTTATGAGCCTGACGAGCTACCGGGCTGCTCCACCCCGCGATCGGGTTTTTCAGTCTGGCCGACACGCAAACCGAGCGCAAGGAATTTTCAACGCCATTCAGAAAGGTGAGACGCCGTAGCACATCCAATACCCCAGCAGTTTAAGGTATTCCAAATAGATGCGACAGGTAAGGTTGTGCTGTGGCCAATCGGCCCGCAAGTAGGCGAAGTAAGACGGGCGCGAGTAAAATTGAATCTCCGGCCCGTAATGCTCAAAACACGCCAACGCCCGGCGCGAATGATACCAAGAGGTAACAATGATGACGCGATGCGCGCCCAGTTTCCGAAGCAATTGGACGGCGTCAACGGCATTTTCTTTCGTCGTGCGCGATTGATTTTCCACTTCAATCACGCGCGCCGGCACGCCGGCTTCGATCAAAAAACGCCGGCTGATTTTGCAATCACCCAAACCGCTGACGAGGATACGGGGCGCAGCGTGCGCCTTGAAAAGCTCCACGGCGCGCTCGGGCCGGTCGTGCGAGCCGCCGCCTAGAACCACCATCACGTCGGCGCTCACCGCTCCACTGTCCACGCATAAACATTTTTGTGGGAAAAGCAAGGCGGTAACACCCAGCAGAATCAAGAGTGCGAAAAGAATGAATCCGATTCGCCAAAGCCATTTTCGCATTCCAGTCACGCGGTGGAACATTGCAGATTTCAAGCCGAATCGCAATGGCGGCAGACATGAAATCCCGCACTGGTCAATCCTGTGCCGGTTTGCTATTTTGTGTCCCGCGATGATTTTTGCCGCCAACAAGCGTGTGACTGAATCCCTTGCCGGTTTGGGGCGCTTTACCTTGCTGGCCAAGGAAACCGCAGCTTCGCTGTTCACGTTCAAAGTGGCCTGGCGCGATTTAATTTATCAGATTTTTTTTGTGGGGGCGAAGTCGCAGACGGTCGTGCTCATCACCGGCGCGTTCACCGGCATGGTGCTCAGCGCCCAAACCTATTTCCAATTTCACAAGGTCAAAATGGACACCGCCACGCTCGCCGTCGTCGGCGTTTCCATGTGCAGCGAACTGGGTCCCGTCCTGACCGCACTGATGGTTACAGGCCGGGTCGGCGCGGCCATCGCCGCCGAACTGGGCACGATGCGCGTGACGGAACAAATTGACGCGCTCCGCACGCTGGCCACGCATCCGGTGGATTATCTGGTCGTACCGCGGGTTTTGGCCGGTCTGATTGCGCTGCCATTGTTGACGGCGGAATCCATTTCCATCGGCATTGCGGCAGGTTATTTCGTCGGCGTCGTATTACTGGGCATTGACCCGACGTATTCCTGGGCGCACATGCTCAAATACACGGGCGACACGGACGTGGCGATCGGCCTGATCAAGGCCTTTATCTACGGCGGCATTTTGACGCTGGTCGGGTGTTACAAAGGCATGACCTGCGGGCTGGGTGCCAAAGGTGTCGGAAAGGCCACCACCGAGGCGGTCGTTTCCGCATCCATTGCCATACTGATCACCAATTTCTTTTTGACGTTGTCATTGGAGCGATTGTTTAACGCATTATGATTGAAGCGCGCCATTTGCAAAAACGTTTTGGCGAACAGTCCGTTTTGAATGATTTGAGCTTTCGGATTGAAAACGGCGAATCGGTCGCCATCATAGGCCGCAGCGGCTGCGGCAAAAGTGTTTTGCTTAAGCACCTCATCGGCCTGATGAAGCCGGACGCCGGTGAAGTGCTGATTGACGGCGAAAACATCGTGCCGATGGACGAACGCCAGTTGCTGCGCGTGCGCCGCAAATTTGGTATGGTGTTTCAAAGCTCGGCGCTGTTTGATTCGATGAGCGTCGCGGAAAACGTGGCCTTTGGATTGCGCCGGCATGAACATCTGACCGGGGCGGAAATCGCCCGGCGCGTGGCCCACGTCCTGGACGTAGTGGATCTGCCGGGCACGGAAAATAAAAGCCCGGCGGAATTGTCCGGCGGCATGAGAAAACGTGTCGGCCTAGCGCGCGCGATTGTTTACCAGCCGCAAATCGTGCTTTACGACGAGCCGACAACCGGCCTGGACCCGATTGTGGCCGACAGCATTGACAAATTGATGATGCGCGTGCGCGACCAGTTGCAAGTCACGACCGTCGTGGTCACCCATGACATGCGCACGGCGCGCCGCGTCAGCCAGCGCGTCCTGATGATGCATGACTCAAGAATATATGCGAGCGGCACACCGGACGAATTTTTTGCGTCGCAAGACCCGGTGGTGCGCCAATTTATTGACGGTGTGGCGGACGACAAAAAGAATTAGATTATGGAAAAGTCGCGCCAGGAAATCAAAGTCGGCCTGTTCGTGCTTGTCGGGCTAGTGTTGCTGGCCGTGTTGCTGATTCAATTCAGCAAAAGCACGAGCATTTTCCGCGGCACCTACGAATTGCGCCTGCATGCGAGCAACGTTGGCGGCCTCAAGGAACGGGCCTCAGTGTTGCTGGCCGGCGTGCAGGTCGGCAGCGTCTCGGGCATCCAACTCGCCCCGGACGGCAAAAGCGTGACCATCCTCCTGCGAATTTACAAAGACTATAAAATCTATCACGACGCGCGGTTTGTCATCGAACAATCCGGTTTTCTCGGCGACCAGTACGTCGCCATCATCCCGGCGGCCAATCAACCGCCCCTGCTCCAAAACGGCGCGGACGTTGAGTGCGAAGCGCCATTTAATCTTCAGGAAACCGCCCGCGCCGCCGTCGGTTTCATTCAGCGCATTGATGAAACGGCCAAGAAACTTGATGCCGCCGTCAGCGACGTGCGCCGCCTGGTGTTGAATGAACAAACGTTGACCAATTTTGCCGACACCGTCGGCAACCTGCGCGCGATCTCCGAACAGGCGACGGACACGGTGGCCAGCCTCAACGCACTCGTCGCGACCAACGGCGCGCAAATTGACCTCGCTGTCAGCAACGTGGTCTTCTTCTCGCAGGACCTTATCCGCCTGTCCAGCGATGCCCATGGAATCATCTCCACCAACGGCCCGGAAATTTCCGCCGCTATAAAAAACATTGAAGCGTCAACCGCCGACCTGAAAAAATTGATGGACGAATTGCAGTCCGGCCGGGGGCTGGCGGGAACCTTGCTGCAAAACGAACAACTGTCAACCAACGTGCAGGCGGTTGCGGCCAACCTGGCTATTGCGACGAGCAATTTGAACCGGCTCGGTTTGTGGCGTTTTCTCTGGCATCACGAGCTGCCACCTACAAACGCGCCGGCGCACGAAGCCGCCAAACAACCATGACTTCGCTTTGGACTATTCGCATTTTGTTTTTGAGCCTGTGCACGGCGGCCGGCTACGCCATCAGCCAGGTGCGACCGGAGTTCCTCGGCGTCAGTTACGGCGAGGTGTTCGGTATGCTCATCGGTTTTGGCTTCGGGGGACTGATGGTTGCCGTGGACGAAATGCTCAAGGGCTTTTCGCTGCGGGCATTTTCCGCCACCACGTTCGGTCTGTTGCTCGGCATATTGGTCGCCTTACTCATTGGCTATTCTCCTTTGATGGAATACGCCGATGAGAAGGTTCAATGGTTTGTCCGCCTTGGGCTGTTTCTGGCTTTCAGTTACATCGGCATCATTCTCGCCATGCGCAGCAACAAGGAGGATTTCTCCCTCATTATTCCCTACGTCCGCTTCCGACCGCAAAGTCAGTCGGACAACCTGTTGCTGCTCGATACCAGCGTCATCATCGACGGTCGGATCGCGGACTTGATTGAGACTCATTTTCTTGAAGGCCTGATTGTCGTGCCGCGGTTTGTACTCAGGGAAATCCAGCAAATCGCCGACTCCACCGACCCCATCAAACGTGCCCGTGGCCGACGTGGACTCGAAATGCTCAACCGCATTCAACACCATACCGGCATTGAAGTCCGCATTCACGACGGCGATTTTCCCGAAGAAAAGGACGTGGATTCCAAACTTGTCCGCCTCGCGCGCAACCTCAACGCCCGGCTGTTCACCAACGATTACAACCTCGCCAAGGTTGCCGAGCTGCAGAAAATCAACTATGTAAATCTCCACGAAGTCGCCAAGTGCCTCAAGGTGATTTTGCTTCCTGGCGAAATTTTGCGTTTGAAAATTGTGCGTGAAGGCAAAGACAAGGGCCAGGGCATCGGATACATGCCCGACGGCACGATGGTCGTTGTCAATAACGGCCAGTCACACATCGGCCAGCAGGTCGAAGTGGAAGTCCAAAGCCTGCTCCAAACCGGCGCCGGCATTATTGTTTTCGCCGAAATGAAAACGGCGCAGGTTGCTTGAATCGCGACAAATTTGAATCATGCTATTGGCCACCATTCTCAAAGAGTTGAACGAGATTACTGAAGTGCAAATAAAGCGCGCCCGGCTCGAAACTGCTGGATTTCAGCCGCCTATCGCTAATAGAGCCGCCGCGCCTTGGCTGGGTGCCGCCATTGCCACCGCCAGCCTGCTCGTCCAAATACCCGAATCCGACGCCGGAGAATTTCTCAACCCATTCGCCGAATGACTGCCGCGAAATTAAAACTCCTCCACCGGCTCAAAAAACATTCGCCGGCGGGTGAACTGATTTTGGACCCGCGAACACTCAAAGATTACGCCGCCGACAAATGGTTCGCCGCCCAACAACCCGACGCCGTCGCCCTGCCCCGCTCCGTCAAGTCCGTTTCCGCCATTCTGCGTTTTGCGAATCAGCACAAAATCCCCGTCACGGCGCGCGGCGCCGGCCACGGCTACGTTGGCGGCTGTGTGCCCGTTTATGGCGGCATCGTGCTTTCCCTAGAGCGCATGAACCGGATCAAGGAAATCAACGCCGCTGATTTTGTCGCCGTCGTGGAACCGGGCGTCGTCACGCAAAAACTCCAGGAAGCCGTCGAAAAACGCGGCCTGTTTTATCCGCCGGATCCCGCCAGCCGCGCGGACAATTCTATTGGCGGCAACATTGCCACCAATGCTGGTGGTCCACGCTGCTTGAAATATGGCGTCACGCGCGATTACGTCCTTGGCCTCGAAGTCGTGCTAGCCGAAGGCACCATTGTTCGTGTCGGCGGACGCACGCACAAAAACAAAACCGGCTTTGACTTCGCGCACCTGTTCGTTGGTTCGGAAGGTTTGCTCGGGATTGTCACCGAAGCGACCTTGAAACTGATTCCGCTCCCGCCATTCCGAGCGTGTTTTGCGGTCGGCTTCGACTCGATGAACAACGCCGTCCGCGCTTCCCAAGCCATTTTGTCGGCCGGTTTTTTGCCCAGCGCGCTCGAGCTGACGGATGAATTCACGCTCGCCGCCGCCTATCAACGCACCAAAAGCAGCCGCCTGCGCGGCTGCCGCGCCCATCTGATTGTCGAACTCGACGGACAGGAAAAGTCCGTCCGGCACGAGTTGAAGGATGTGGAACAAATTATTCGCCGGAAGAAGCCGTTGTTTGTCGAACGCGGCCTAGGTGCCGCTCAATGCGAAGAGATTTGGAAAATCCGCCGCGAATTTTCCTACGCCCTGCGCGACACGGGCCTTATCAAACTTAACGAGGACATTGTCGTGCCACGCGGCCGGCTGGAAGACCTTTTTCAATTTGCCGCCAAACTCCAAAAAAAGCACGGTTTGCGCGTGGCGTGCTTCGGCCACGCCGGTGACGGCAACATCCACACCAACGTTATGGTGGACTTCAACCAGCCGGGAGCCGCCCGACGCGCCGAGGCCGCGCTGGATGAACTCTTCGCGCAAGTCATCGCTTGGGGCGGCGCGATCAGCGGCGAACACGGCATCGGCCTTGCCAAAAAACGTTGGTGGCCGTGGGCCGTTTCAAAAGAGGTCCGCGCATTGCATCGCGCCGTCAAAAAGTTGTTCGACCCGAAGGGCATTTTGAACCCGGGCAAGTTTGTGTAGGTGAACTACTTCAAGCAGACTCGCGACCGTTTGTTATTTTTCGCTGTTTTGCGGTTCACTTGAGTATGGCAAAGTAATAAAATTTGTTGCTTTTATTTTCGTTCTCCTAAACTTATTCTGAATGCGCATGAACGAACTACTTAATCTTTCGGTCGCCAAGTTGAAACGCATGGCGGTCTTGAAATCGAAAATTGAACGTCTTCAATCACAACTGGAAGCTCTAGTGGCAAGTGGATCCAAGGTAACTGCCAAAAAGACGGGCCGCAAACGGCGGAAGATGAGCGCGGCTGCCCGCAAGAAAATTTCGCTGGCCGCCAAAGCACGCTGGGCGAGAGTCAGAGCCGCCAAGGCAAAGTAAATTTCGCGCGAAGCCCGCGATGACAGAGTGGTTTCATTAAACCACCGCGGTAGTTTATCTCAACGCTCCCCCCGGGTGGGCGGGGATAGTCCAGTTCCCTGAGCCAACCAAAACCACGAATTCGCCTTTCAGCGGGTGTTTTTGGGCGAGCATCAGCAATTCCGCCGGCTTGCCGCGCAGGAATTGCTCGAATTTCTTCGTTAACTCACGCGCCAGGACAACTTCTCGTTCAGGATAAATTTCAATCATCTCGCCTAACAGTTTTTCAATCCGGAATGGCGATTCGTAAAACACCAGCGTGCCAGGAATCGTTTTAAGCGATTCCAGTTTGTTCCGCCGCTGACTGGACTTGTGCGGCAGGAAACCGACGAAATGGAATTCGTCCGTCGGCAGACCGCTGGCCGTGAGCGCGGTAATCAACGCGCAGGACCCCGGCACGGCCTCGACGCGACAATCCGCGGCAATGGCGGCCTGAACCACCCGTTCGCCGGGGTCGCTGATGCCGGGGCTGCCGGCGTCCGTGACCAGCGCGATTTTGTCGCCGCGCCGGAGGCGCCCAATGATTTCTTTGCTGCGCCTGGCTTCGTTGAACTGGAAATAGCTCAAAAGTGGTCTGGAAATCCCGAAATGCTTGAGCAACTGCCCCGTGCGGCGTGTGTCCTCGGCGGCGACCACGTCGCACTCCCGCAACACGCGCAACGCGCGCAGCGTAATGTCTTCAAGGTTGCCGATGGGCGTTGCGACCAAATACAGCGTGCCCGGCATAAGTGGCGGCAGTTCCATAATCTGACTTAACCAGAAAATCGTAACGAAATAAACCTGATTTGACATTCCGGAAACATAGTTCTTGCATTAGGCGAAAAAGTGGTTCAAGTTGGTTTTGTCAGATTGTCGTATGCCAAAAGCAAATGACAAACAAGAGCCTTCGGCTGCGGCGAGCGGCGCAAAGTCCCCCCTGCCGTTTGCCGAGACTTGCCGGGCCAGGTCTTTGTGGAGCATCAATGAGTCTGCGGAATGCCTCGTACCCCCGCCTCATAACTGTGATTACGTGCTGAACGATGGCGGCCATTTTTATTGTCATCACCCGCGGCGGCAGGAAATCGTCATACGGACGCTCAAAATCAGCCGGGGCATGACGCCGTGAAAGCGCGACCTGGCGTCCGAAGCGCAGCGCGAAAAACGCAAACCATTTCAGAGCCTCTTCACGCCGGCAGCCATGATGTCCAAGAATGAAGTCTGCCTCAAAATTTGCCGCCGTTCTGGTGACGGCCCCGAATTTGAAAACCGCCCGCGCACTGGCCAAGGCTGCTTTGCAGATGCGTTTGATTGCCTGTGTGAATCTCGTTCCCCGAATTGAGTCCCATTACTGGTGGCAGGGAAAAATTGAATCAGGCGCGGAGGTCCTGCTGGTGTTAAAAACGCGGAAGTCCAAGCTGCCGGCGCTGGAAAAATTGATTCTCGCCAAACATCCCTACGACACGCCTGAATTTCTGGTGCTGCCGCTGAACGCGGGAAGCCGGCGTTATCTCGATTGGCTGGCGCAGATTTAGGCAGGGATGCCGCAGCGCGGTGGAGCATCAATTCCCAGGCCATTGACGGGGATTTGCAAAATCCCGCCGATGGCATCGCGGGTAAGTCATCGCTTTTCTGCCAGGATTAGGTTGCGGGCGCGGAACGTTTGCCGCAAAGTGCAAGGGAAAAAGAAAGAAAACTCATGTCATTCAGCATCGAACTTGAATTACAGAAGTTTCCCAAGGTCGTCACGCTCAGGGACGGCCAGAAGGCGACGCTCCGCCCGTTGCGCCGCAACGACGAAAAGGATTTTCACAAACTTTTTCTCGGCATTCCCGAACCGGAACGCATGTTCATCAAACATCGCGTCACCGATTTGGAGGTGATCCGCGACTGGTGCCGAAACATTGATTATGGCCGTAATCTGCCGGTGGTTGCCTTAATCGGCGGTAAAATCGTCGGCGACGCGACGTTGCACCAGCAGCTTGGCGGCTGGAAACGCCATATTGGCCGCGTCAGTGTGCTGGTACATCCGGAATTTCGCGGGCGCGGTCTGGCGCGGGCGCTGGTCAGTGAAATCATTGAGATTGCACGGAGCGCCGGCCTGGAAAGGGTCGAGGCGGAGTTCATTGGCGAACAGGAAGCCGCCATCAAAATGTTTGCCATGCTCGGTTTCAGCCAGCTCCTGCGGCTGGAAGATTACGTGAAGGATATGCAGGCCGTTTCCCACGATTACGTATTGATGGGCCTGGAGTTGAAAACGGACGAGGAATACGCCGGTGTCGGCGGATGAGTTCTTAATTTTAAGTTTTGAATTTTGAATTAGCTAAAAATTAACAATTCAAAACTAAAAACTTGTGCCTCCTGAAGTTTGTCCCAATTGCGGCGCGGAAGTCCCGCTCGGCGCCAAAGCCTGCCCGGAGTGCGGATCAGACGAACAGACCGGCTGGTCCGAAGAAGCGCGTTACGATGATCTTAACCTGCCCGACGAAAATTTCGATTACGACGATTTCGTAAAACACGAATTTGGCAAAGAACGAACCCTGCCTCGCGGCATTCACTGGTTTCGGTGGTTGGTGGCGATTCTGGTCACTGCCGGCTTGATTTGTTTGTGGCTGCTGTGATTGCCGCAGAATGAAACAAAAAGCCCGCTTGGTTGAGCGGGCTGCGAAAAATTTGACCGGCTTTACTTCTTCCCGGTTTTGGTTTCCGCCGGTTTTGTTTCCGCCGATTTGGTCTCGGTTGGTTTGCTTTCCGCCGGCTTGGCTTCACCAGGCTTGGCTTCCTCGGCGGGAGCGCTTTCCGCCGGCGCCGGAGCGGGCGGAGTGTAATCTACCCATTCCAAGATCGCACGCTGGGCGGCATCGCCTGGCCGTTGGTCCATCTTGACAATGCGCGTGTAGCCGCCGTTGCGTTCCTTGAACGCGGGCGCAATCTCTTCAAAAAGAATCCGCAATACGTCCTCGTTTTGGCGCCATTTGCGGCGTTCGTCCTTGGTCAACTGGACCGTCGGCCCATGCGCGCGCAATCGGGCGTTAACCAGCCGGCGCGCCTGAAGGGTGCCGCGCTTGCCCAGCGTTACGATTTTCTCCGCAACGGGCCGCGCGGCCTTGGCCTTCGCGAGCGTCGTGGTCACGCGTTTGTGCTTGATAAGGCTGCAAACCAGGTTCGCCAGCATCGCGTTGCGGTGCTCGGACGTGCGGCCCAGCTTGGCCGTGTGCTTTAAGTGTCGCATGGGAGTGGCTTAATTATTCTCCGGAGCTTCCTTCGGCGTCGA
>Ga0326728_10019064_pt1 | contig 13382 bp, 4 predicted proteins | sample MB3enrmetagenome_FD_207602 | JGI IMG/M metagenome (GOLD analysis project Ga0326728, IMG submission 207602) | Lab enriched peat soil microbial communities from McLean, Ithaca, NY, United States - MB31MN | ecosystem: Environmental > Terrestrial > Soil > Wetlands > Peat | place: USA: New York... | reverse complement strand
CGCGTCGCTGAGCAGATCGGTGACGTGGCGGTCGGCCCGCCGGAACGCCAGGGCATCAACGACGGCGGCCTTCATATCTGGATCGGCGTCATTTTTGGCGATCGCCGTCGCGAGGTCGAGTCCATTCACGCCGCTATTGACGGCGATCTCGAACAAGACGTGTTTTCGGATTTCAGGCGGCAGCGCGGCAATACGCTTAGGCGCGTCGCTTCCGAGCACGGAAGGCCGGAAGCGTTTGGCGGCCCTGAGCGCCGCAAGATGAATCTGATCGTCTTCATCGGTGAGAAGAGGCCAGAGCAAATCGCCGAATTCCGGCCTTCCGGACGTGATCATGAAGCGAACGGCGCGATCGACCGTGCCCGGCGTGTGCCATTGCTCCGCAAGACCGCGAATTTGGGCACTGATCGGCATCCACACCTCGTCGGTGGCGCGGTCGATCATTTCGGCTGCAAGGATGGGATCGACCTCGAAAGCGGCAAGAATCGCCGCGCCGCATGCTGCCTTTTGGGCGGTGTCGCCGCGTGCGGTGCGTTCGACAGCGAAAAAAATCGCTTCCTCCCACTGGCGCCGATCGAACACTTCCGCCTTCAACCTGTCTCGTGCCGCGATGTCGCTCACGGCCTGAAGCATCAGCTCCTCGACATGGTGCGAGGCGTACCACTCCTGAAATTGCTGGTGCTGGAAAGAATATCCCTGCACGTCGCCGGAACGCATCAAGACGTGATTGCCGACAAGCGTGTCGAGGACCGTGTCGGGCTGCGCGGTGATGATGGTGAGCTGCCCGTCCTCTACTAAAACCCGCGTGGTGCTGCCAATCGATCTGCGTGCGTTGCCGTCCGTAATGGATGTGTTTGCCGCCGCCGTCGCGGAAACGGCAAGGCCGTCCAAATAGTTTTGTTGAAAACCGCCGGCCGTGGCGTTAAGCGCTGCCGAGTGGCGGGGCTCTTGTTCATGGGCGGCGACAAAGCGCCTCAGCACTTCTTCCTTTGTCGTCGGGAACGGCGCACCATCCGGCAGCGAAAGCAACGCGGTGAGATAGAGTGGGATCGTCACCATGTCGCGGACGCCAGCCGTGCGCCACGCCTGGTCGAGGAGCTTTGCGCCGGCTTCGCCGCCCATCGTCCGGGCGATTTCCATCTGTTGCTTGTCGTTGAGCGGCAGCAAATCGACGCGAGTTCCGGCGAAGGGAACGTCGATGGCTTGTTTGCGCGTGGAAATCATGAGGCCGAGTTCCGGCAGTTCCGCCTGCAGGTTCGTGATCTGGACGCGTGCGCGTTCACGGGCGGCGGCATCCAGTTCGTTCCAGCCGTCCAGCAGCAGCACGACGCCGGGCTTGGAGGCAACCGCGCGAAAGTCTGCCTCCGAAACTCCGTCGAAGGCAGGGCGCTTTAAGATGGAAGAAAGCAGGGGATCGTTGCTGGTCGCCCAATCGCCCAGCGGCACGATAAGCGGCGTGCCGTTTCCGATCTCCAGGATGCCTTCGGCCACCTGAAAAAACGTGGTGGTTTTGCCCATGCCGGGCGGGGCGACAAGGATAAGGTCGTCAAGCGCGGTTACGGCGTTTGCGAGTGCTCGGGTGCTCAGCGGTTCATTGACGTGGCTGACCATCAGCGTCAGCGCGACGGTGGTCGCGGGCCATTTCGCTGTCCGGCGGAAGACAGCCAGATCGGCAGTGGCCGCCGCACGCAGCCGATCCCGCAATTGATCAGGAGTCGGCGCTTGCATCCCCGGCCCGTATTGGATGTTCTCCATAATGCTGCGCCAAGAATCCTCGTTCGTTAGCCGTTTCCATTCACGCAGCTCTTCGACCGTGAATTTCGAGTCCTTGGAGTCGACGGCCCGCGCGTGATTGTCGCAAAGCCAGATACCGTTCTCGGCCGAACGCCGCTGTTCGGGCGTCATATCAAGATCGTAGCGAGGGCCGCCCGGCGCTGCGGCGCAAATGTGCGCTGCCTCACCAATACTAATTTCCCCTTTGCCGTCAGACGTGGCGCCGTGCGTCAGGCGGCGGCAACCCGGATACGAGCAATGCCCCCGAGCCTGCCTTTCGATTGCCCGCTTGGTCGGGCGCGTGAATTCGTCTCTATTGCTTTTCTTCGCCATATGAAAGGCAACCCGGTGCACCCCTTAACCATTCTCGCGGACTTGCGAATCGGCAAATCTTAGAAGAAAGCTGGAACAATGTCACAGACGCCGCCGCAGCGGCGATCGGCAATTTGGCACAGCCGCAATCTGCGGCTCTTCCTGTCTGGGCTAGCACTTCGCCGTTCCCGATTCTATTCGAACGGCGCGCCTATTTTCGCGCATTGAAGGCAATTTCCGGATTTGGAGACAGTGCAGGCGCCAGGAATTTTCGCCGCGATATCCGCCCCGACCCGTAGCAGGAGAAAGCGTGCGCTTAGCCCGCTGGACAGACGGCGTGATGGCACATTCGTTGGCAACGCAGCAAAAACTTGCTTAGGCCGGATGATCTAGAAACCGCAGGCTGCTGAAAATCGCAAAATGGCTATGTCATAATCTCCTTTATCACATATTAGGTATATGGTTAAAAAGTACTTAATCAAACCAAATCTTCTGCCGCACTTATCTTAGTTAACAGATTGTCGACCGAGCATTGCGCGGCTTTTGTCCATTCCTCGATTCTACCGTTTAGTTTGAGTATGGTCCTCGTATGATCTATCCAGGCGAAAGGCGCCTCTTTAATTTACGCGATGGCAAAGTATCAGCATGACCGCACTTGAACAGCTTACAACTGGGGCTAACGTGAAAGGCCTAGCACCCAACACGCTCGCCCGTATCATCGCGGTAGAATGGTTTGGGGACCAGGCGGTAAAGGTCACATTCGAGGATGGTCCAGGGCGCGTAGCGCAACAGCTGGTCTATCGTGCCGACGAGCCGCGCCTAGAAATCGTTGAGAATGGCAGACCCTGGTCCTTTGACGGCGATGGCAATGCGCTTCGACTTGTCTCGGAGGCCTATCGCATCCGTCTTGCGCACCTCTTCGATCCCTATCTCGCCATCCACACCTCGCGGATAACGCCACTTCCACATCAAATCACTGCCGTTTACGGCGAAATGCTGCCGCGTCAGCCCTTGCGTTTCCTCCTCGCCGATGATCCCGGCGCGGGAAAGACTATTATGGCAGGGTTGCTCATCAAAGAACTTGCCATCCGCGGTGATCTCGATCGCTGCCTAATCGTTGCGCCAGGCGGCCTCGTGGAGCAATGGCAAGACGAGCTCGCCCAGAAGTTCGGACTTGCGTTTGACATCCTCACCCGGGATCAAGTGGAAGCCTCTCGCACAGGCAATCCTTTCTCAGAGCGCGCGCATCTTATCGCCCGGCTTGATATGATGAGTCGAAGCGAAGACATGCAGCGTCTATTCAAGGCCGCTAACGAATGGGATTTGGTTGTCTGCGACGAAGCCCACCGCATGGCCGCGAGTTTCTTCGGTGGAGAGGTCAAGTATACCAAGCGCTATCAACTGGGACAATTACTCGGAAGTCATTGTCGCCACCTGCTTATGATGTCAGCAACTCCCCATAACGGGAGGGAAGAAGACTTTCAGCTCTTCATGAGCTCTCCTTGATGCTGATCGCTTTGAGGGCAAGTTTCGCGATGGCGTGCACAAGTCCGATGCCTCGGACATGATGCGGCGGCTGACCAAGGAAGAGCTCCTACAGTTCGATGGTCGTCCGCTGTTTCCCGAGCGCAGAGCCTACACCGCTCAATTTGAGCTTTCTGACGCAGAGGCCGCTCTCTACCGCAACGTAACAACCTACGTGCGCGAGGAAATGAATCGGGCGGAGCGTTTCGGTGACGACGATCAGAAGCGCCGCAACAACGTGGGATTTGCCCTGCAAATCTTGCAACGTCGTCTCGCTTCCTCTCCGGCGGCTATTCACGAAAGCCTAAAGCGTCGTAAAGAACGGTTAGAAGCCCGCCTTGCAGAAACTAAGCTATTGTCGAGAGGAGCTGAAGTTATTTCAGGGGTCGCGACGCAATCCGCTGAACCTCAGTTCGACCCAGACGATTTTGACGAAGCAACCGAAGAGGAAATTGAGGCTGTCGAAGAACAAGTACTCGATCGCGCCACTGCTGCCAGAACCATCGCCGAACTTGAGACCGAAATTCTAACCTTGCAGCGGCTGAAGCGCGCCAAGTCCGCTTCTCCGGCACTGACACCAAGTGGACTCAACTGAACGCGATCCTAGATCATCCCTTGATGACCGACGCAGCCGGTAACCGCCGCAAACTGATCATTTTTACCGAACCACGCGATACGCTCGAATACCTCGCGGCTAAGATCCGTACGCGTCTCGGGCGCCACGAGGCTGTGGTTGTTATCCACGGCGGCGTTGGGCGGGAAGAGCGCCGAAAAGCGATTGAAGGCTTTACGCACGATAAGAACGTGCTTGTGATGATCGCTAATGATGCGGCAGGCGAAGGTGTGAATCTTCAGCGCGCGCATTTAATGGTCAACTACGATCTGCCCTGGAATCCCAATCGGTTAGAGCAACGCTTTGGCCGGATTCATCGCATCGGGCAAACAGAAGTGTGCCATCTCTGGAATCTGGTCGCATCTGATACGCGCGAAGGCGAGGTTTACGCCCGTCTTCTGGAGAAGCTTGAAACCGCCCGCGCGGCCCTGGGCGGCCGCGTATATGACGTTCTTGGCAAACTCTTCCAAGGGACAGAGCTTCGCGATCTTCTCGTGGACGCTATTCGCTACGGAGAGGCCCCCGAAGTTAAGGCTCGCCTTCTCGAAAAAGTCGACATGGCGGTCACACAAGCCCGACTACTGGAGCTGCTTGAAGATCGCGCCCTTGTCCGTAATCATATGGCCGCAGCTCAAGTCGCTCGTATCCGTGAAGAGATGGAGCGCGCCGAAGCGCGGCGACTTCAACCCCATTACATCGAAAGTTTTTTTCGTCAGGCCTTCACTCACCTTGGGGGTCAAATACATCCCCGTGAAAATGGCCGCTTTGAAATTACGCGCGTTCCCGGAGCGATTCGCGAGCGCGATAGGGCGATCGGAAGATCGGAGCCCGTCCTTGAACGATACGAGCGCGTCTGCTTCGAGAAAAATCTGATCAGTGGTCCGCCCGTAGCAGCTTACCTTTGCCCGGGCCATCCCCTGCTCGATGCGACAATCGATCTGGTGCTTGAGCGCTATCGCGATCTCCTTAAGTGTGGAGCCGTGCTCGTTAATGACGCTGATGACAGCGATGATATTCGAGCACTTTTCTATCTCCAACATGCTGTTCAAGATGGTCGCCAAACCCGGGGCGGTGAACAGCAGATTATCTCCGAGCGCATGCAGTTTGTGGAAGTCGATGCAAAAGGCCAGGTCCGCGATGGGGGCCCTGCTCCCTACCTCGACTATCGGCCGATCACGACCGCGGAAAAGGAACTCGTCTCCGATCGGCTTAAAGCAGCCTGGCTATCCCGCAACCTGGAGGGCGAGGTGATGGCCTATGCCATAACGGAGCTCGCTCCTGCACATGTACAGGAAGTACGGGACAGGCGACTGGCCGAAATTGCCAAGGTTGAGAGCGAGGTGATTGCTCGGCTGAAAAAGGAGATCAATTATTGGGATCACCGCGCCGAAGACCTTAAGGCTCAAGAGCGCGCCGGCAAAGCAGGCGGCCGCCTCAACGCGACTCAAGCAGCCAATCGCGCAAATGAACTGGCAGACCGTCTCCAGCGGCGCCTTGCCGAACTCAGTCGCGAACGGGATATCTCTGCACGCCCACCGGCGGTCAAGGGCGGCGCGCTTGTGGTCCCAGGAGGTCTACTGCGGCGGCTTACGTTGCCAACTTCGACGCAGCCGTCACAATTATCCGACAACTCAGCTTCAAGAGCCGAGATTGAGCTGCTTGCCATGCAAGCAGTTATAGATGCGGAAAAAGCCCTCGGTCATTTGCCTCGCGACGTGAGCGCGGAACGAATCGGCTATGACATTGAAAGCAAGAATGCTGCTACCGGCCATCTGCGTTTCATCGAGGTGAAAGGTCGCATTGAAGGGGCTGATACTGTCACGATCACGCGCAACGAAATTCTCACGGCGCTCAACAAGCCCGAAGCCTTCATCTTGGCAATCGTTAGCGTAGCCGATGGCTTCGTACATGAGCCGCGTTATGTGCGCACACCATTCAAGCGGGAGCCGGATTTCGGCGCGACAAGCGTCACTTACCAGATCGCCGAGTTAATGCGAACCGCTGGGTCGCCATCATGAATGTACATATTCAAAATGATACTTCCCAAAACTACTACATTCCTCAGGAGAAGGCCGTGAATAGCCGTAAAAAGCTGATCGAAGTCGCCCTTCCCCTCGAAGCAATTAACAAGGCATCCGCGCGTGAGAAGTCGATCCGCCACGGGCACCCCTCAACCCTGCATTTGTGGTGGGCAAGGCGGCCGCTCGCAGCTTGCCGTGCAGTACTTTTTGGACAGCTGGTCGATGATCCCTCCGCGTGGCCGGATAAGTTCGTGGGTGAGGCCGCGCAGGAAGCGGAGCGCCAGCGTTTGTTCCGCATCATCGAGCAGCTCGTTTTATGGGAGAATTCAACCAACGAAGACGTCCTTAACGCTGCGCGTTGGGAGATTGCGCGCTCGGTCGCGTGGGGGCTCGGCGAGCAACCGCCGAAGCAGGGTGACGGCAAAGCTATACTCACATATCTTCAGGCGAAGGCGCCACCTGTCTATGACCCCTTCTGTGGCGGTGGGTCGATTCCCCTTGAAGCACAACGGCTTGGACTTCGCGCCTATGGATCGGACCTCAACCCTGTCGCTGTGCTGATCTCTAAAGCCCTCGTCGAGATTCCTCCGAAGTTTGCCGGCTTGCCTCCCGTGAACCCGGATGCGCGGCAAAAGCTGAAGGGCGTCGCCAACTGGAGCGGCAAGGGCGCGCAGGGCCTTGCTGAAGACGTTCGCTACTACGGAAAGTGGATACGCGACGAAGCCGAAAAGCGCATCGGCCATCTCTACCCAAAAATTGAAATAACGGATGAGGTAATACACGGGCAACCGAGCCTTGCGCCACTAAAAGGCCGAAAGTTGACGGTTATCGCCTGGCTTTGGGCGCGCACGGTCGCAAGCCCGAACCCAGCGGCAAAAGGTGCGCATGTCCCGCTTGTATCGTCCTTTATGCTGTCGACCAAAAGCGGCAAGAAAGCCTGGATTGAACCAGTTATCGATGCGGCCGCGCGTGATGGCTATAGATTTGAGGTGCGATCCGGAACGCCGAACGAACAAGCGCTGGCAATAGCGACGCCAGGAACCAAAGCAGGGGCAGGCCAGGACTTTATTTGTTTGCTCACCGGCACGCCGATCACCCGGACATATATCCAATTAGAAGGCAAAGCGGATCGTCTTGGTAAGCGCCTCATGTGTATTGTTGCAGAAGGCCCTGCTGGAAGACTTTATCTACCATCGAACAACGAGCACGAGCTTATCGCGGCTTCCGCAGATGAATATCCAATTGTTGCTGAAGCTAGGTCCACATTCCTTTCGGGAGAAACCCCTACTCGAGCAATGATCACTGGAGGAGTATGCTCAGCCTATGGACTGAAAACTTGGGGCCATCTTTTTACTGGCCGGCAAATCATAGTTCTACGGACACTTTCGGACCTCGTTGCAGAAGCCCGAAAAAAACTTCTTGCTGAAGCTCATATTCCTGCGAAAGCTGTAAACATTGAAGAATATGCCGACGCAGTTTCAACATACTTAGGCATGAATGTTAGCCGACAGGCGAACAGGACCGCTACATTGGCGTTTTGGGATCCCGGCGGCGAAAATATTCAACAAGTGTTTGCTCGACAAGCCCTTCCGATGGTTTGGGATTTTTGCGAATCAAACCCATTAGGAAATTCAAGTGGGAGTTTCACCGGTCAGTTCGATTATCTGTGCAAAGTTATCGAAGCTGCCGTCGCTGATTCCCCCGGCGAAATTGTCCAACGCGATGCGACAACCCCAGTGGTTACAACCGAGCGATGGATCGTTTCGTCCGATCCCCCGTACTTCGACAACATAGGTTACGCTGACCTATCTGACTTTTTCTACGCTTGGCTCCGACAATCTCTGAGGCCAATCTACCCAGATCAATTTAAAACCGTAATGACTCCAAAGGAGGGTGAGCTCGTGGCAAGCCGTCATCGCCACGGAACCATGACGGCTGCCAGAGATAGCTTCTCACGAGGCATGCGAGCTGCGGTACAAAACATGGCCCAGTCGCGACCGGACTTCCCTATTACGATTTGGTACGCCTACAAGCAGTCTGAAGGCAAAGATGAAAGTATCTCGTCAACCGGCTGGGACAGCTTTCTTCAAGCTATTTTTGATAGTGACCTCGCAATTGACGGAACATGGCCAATCCGAAGCGAATTGACAGGCAATCTAAAAAAGAAATTCAATTTTTTGGCGTCTTCAATCGTTATCGTCTGTCGCTCCCGACCCTCCAATGCACCCGTTACCTCCAGAGCTGCCTTCCTTGCAGCCCTCAAACGAGAGCTACCCGCTGCCCTAGAACTGCTGCAAGCCGGCAATATTGCACCTGTAGACTTGGCCCAGGCCTCGATTGGCCCCGGCATGGGCATCTTTACGCGCCACTCAAAAGTGCTTGAGGCCGATGACACTCCCATGACCGTAAAAACCGCGTTGCAGCTTATTAATGCAACGCTCGACGAATACCTTTTTGAGCAGGACGCAGATTATGACGCTGAAACGCGCTATGCTATTACTTGGTTCGAAACTTATGGATTAGCGGCCGCAGATTTTGGAGATGCCGAAACGCTGGCAAAAGCTCGAAATGTTTCTGTTGCCGGGGTAGTTGACGCGGGCATACTTGAATCACGGGCCCGCAAAGCTCGTCTTTTGTCGCGTTCCGAATTACCAGCAGCCTGGGTTCCCTCTGTAGATACACATATCACGGTTTGGGAATGCACACAGCATATCATTCGGGTGCTAGAGGCCGATGGCGAGCCGACCGCCGCCGCTGTTCTTGCGAAACTAGGCTCACGCGGTGACGCAATCCGCGACCTCGCCTATCGTCTCTACCAAATCTGTGAGCGTAAAAAATGGACCGACGAAGCCCGGGCCTACAATGGTCTCGTCGTGGCATGGCCTGAGTTGCAGAGGCTCGCATCTCAGCAAGTATCCGCAACGTCTCAAGGCCCGGCTCAAGCGACTTTAATCTAAGGGGGATAAATGGCGATCACAAATAAGGACCGCATCGGCCGCGCCATTGACGCCCTGCAGGAAGCACTGCCTCCTTTTGTTACTCGCGAACTTAAAACAGCCTGGGGCGCTGGGTGGGACAAACGACTCGATCAGAGCCGCGACCGTCCACTTGCGCGCGATCGCAACGGTGCTCTCGTTTGGGATGCTCAGGCACTGCTAACAACTATGTTGCAGAATTGGAAGGATGTGTTCGGTAAACAGCTTGGCCGTGCCGAGCAAAACTATGTTGGGGAGCTGATACAAGTCCGGAACAATCTCTTTGCACATGGGACAAAGCCCGTTTCGACTGATGACGCCATCCGTGCCCTTGACACAGCCGAACGCCTCTGCCTAGCCGTCGGTGCCGCAGATCAGGCAGAGGAGCTCAAGAAAGTACGTATCGAGGCACAACGGACAGTCTACGCCGAAGAATTGCGCTCCCAAACCCGCACCCGTTCAACGATTTTAGAGGGTGAACCGCAGAAGGGATTGAAGCCCTGGCGTGAAATCATCACACCGCACAAGGACGTTGCGTCGGGCCGTTATCAGCAGGCGGAATTCGCTGCTGATCTTGCACAGGTGCACAAAAATGAAGGCGCTGACGAATACAAGAACCCGGTCGAATTCTTCCGCCGCACCTTTCTTACCGAGGGTCTAAAGCATCTGCTGACAAGCGCGATGCTGCGTCTAGCCAACCAGGGCGGCGATCCGGTTGTCGAGCTGCAGACAAACTTCGGCGGCGGCAAGACCCACTCGATGCTTGCTCTATATCATCTTGTCGGGAGCGAGAACGGTCTCGCCTTGCCTGGGGTAGAGGATCTCGCCAAGGCCGCAGGCGTCGCCAAGCTGCCGAAATGCAAACGCGCAGTGTTGGTTGGCACAGCGCTTTCGGTTGGACAGCCCGCCAAAAAGAATGATGGCCTTGAAGCTCGAACACTCTGGGGTGAAATGGCATGGCAGCTCGGCGGAAAGGCAGGCTATGCGCTCGTGGCCGACAGCGATCGCAGCGGAACCAGTCCAGGCTCCGACATTCTCACTGACCTTCTTAAGAAGCACGCCCCCTGCCTCGTGCTGGTAGACGAATGGGTAGCTTTCGTCCGGCAGCTCTATCATGTCAACGATCAGCCCGCCGGTTCCTTCGACGCCAACATGACCTTCGTACAGAGTCTGACTGAAGCGGCGAAACGAGTGCCCGGCGTTATGGTTGTGGCAAGCTTACCAGCATCCCAAATCGAGATCGGCGGCGAAGGCGGGCAAGCCGCGCTTGATCGTCTCAAGAATACCTTCAGCAGAGTCGAAAGTTCCTGGCAGCCAGCAACCGCGGACGAAGGTTTCGAGATTGTACGGCGGCGATTGTTCGAGCCGTTGACTGAGAAAGACGCATTCGCATCCCGGGATGCCGTTGTCGATCATTTCAGCCGAATGTACCGCGCTGGTCAGGGAGAATTTCCCTCCGAGTGTGGCGAAGGCCAGTATCGTCGTAAGATGGAAGCGGCCTATCCTATCCATCCCGAGCTTTTTGACCGCCTTTATCAAGACTGGGGTAGCCTCGATAAATTCCAGCGCACGCGCGGCGTGCTCCGTCTTATGGCTTCGGTGATTCATATACTTTGGGAACGTCAGGACGGCGGGCTGTTAATCTTACCTGCTTCTATTCCGATCGATGCCACTAGCGTGCAGTCTGAATTGACTCGCTATCTGGAGCCGGGCTGGACTTCTGTCATTGGTAAGGACGTGGACGGCCCCTCGTCCACACCACTCGCGATCGACCAGGAAGTCCCAACGCTTGGCCGCTATTCGGCTGTCCGCCGTGTAGCGCGCACTATATATCTCGGGTCTGCGCCAACCTATAACGGCAAGAATCCAGGCATCGACGACAAACGCATTTTTCTCGGCTGCGCCCAACCGGGAGAAAGTGTGAAGAGCTTTGGCGACGCCCTCCGCCGCCTCGCCGACAAGGCCTCTCACCTATATCAGGACGGCAGCCGCTACTGGTTCTCAACTCAACCCAGCGTGGCCCGGACCGCTGAGGATCGTGCGGCTGCTTACAAAGACCCAGATATCGATGTCAAAGTCGTTGAACTCCTGCGCCGGGACAAAGCTCGCGGCGATTTTGCTGCTGTCCATATTGCTCCAGACAGCTCGGCTGAAGTGCCCGATGAGATGGAAGCCCGCCTTGTAATAGTCGGACCGGCACACCCCTACGCCAAGCCGGATGGCGGAGCCTCTTTGAAAGCTGCGGAGACAATTCTCAACACCCGTGGGAACAGCCAACGAATTTTCCGCAATACGCTCGTGTTTTTTGCGCCCGATGCCCAGCGCCTGGCGGAACTACGTCACGCTGTCCGGCTATGGATGGCTTGGTCGTCTGTCTTTGATGACCGTGCCGCGCTCAACCTCGACGAGTTCCAGCGCAAACAAGCCGAGAGCAAGAGCCACGAACTCAAAACCACTGTTGAAGCCCGCATCGTCGAAACATGGGTGTGGGCTCTTGTCCCTAGCCAATCGGATCCCAAAGGCCGTTCCATCGAATGGTCGGCTACACGTGTCAATGGCCAAGACACCCTTGCCGCGCGCGTGTCCAAAAAGCTTAATCAAACTGAGGCCTTGATGACTCGCCTCGGGCCGCAACGTCTCAAACTCAAGCTCGATGAGCATATCTGGCAAGATTGTGCGCATGTAGGAACGAAGAAGCTTTGGGAATATCTGTGTTCCTACCTTTACATGCCCCGCTTGCGTGATCGGCACGTTCTTCTGGAGACCATGCAGGCTGGCATTAGTCAGCTTGTTTGCGACAGCTTCGCTTATGCCGGTCGTTTCGACGAGGCCAAAGGCCGCTACGAAGGGCTCAAAACAACCGAAGGTGGTTTGGTAGACATTGATAGCTTCAGCGTTCTCGTTAAACCGGAGATTGCCAATCAGCAAAAGGAAACAGATCGCGCCGCTGCGAATAAGACAGCCGGCTTGTCGACAACCACTCTCACACAAGACGGTCCTAAGGGGCCGCCCGATCCTTTAACCGCGCCCTTATCCAAAGCCACTCCTCCACGTCGCTTTTATGCAACGGTGGAAATTAATGCCGATCGCGCGGCCCGAGACATGGGGTCGATCGCTGAAGAGGTCTTACAGCATTTGACCACTCTCCCTGGCAGCAGCGTAACAGTCACCGTCGAAATTGCGGCAGAAGTGCCGGATGGAATTCCAGAAGGCACTCAGCGAGTCCTTCGTGAGAACGCGATCGCTCTCAAGTTTCGCACGCAGGGATTTGAGGCTGGATCGTAGCTTAAACCTTTCTCCTCGTGGGAAGCGCTTTAAACTTGAAATTCCTGACGAGTTGCGACGACCCAGCGGAAACGCTAGCTCAGGCTCAGATTTCATCAAGGACCACTCGGGCTCCGATAACAACACGATCCTGTTTCCCAGCGAGTATTAACCGTCCTGCGGGAGGCTTCGGCCTCTCGCTTCATCCCAGCTGAAATTTGCAGTGCTTACCTATGCGGTTTTGAGCCATCCTTGCTAGGTTAGAGGCTCTGTGATTCGGCAAGGCGATGCTCGGCGAAAATGTCCATGACACAATCCATCGTTACCAGAGACATCGTCTTTATAAGCAAAGCAACCCCAGGCGATGACGAATTCGTCCTCTGGCTCGCTCCCCGCCTCGAAGCGGCCGGTTACAAGGTATTCGCGGACATCCTGACATTGGAACCTGGGGACCGCTGGCGCAAGGAGATCACACAGACCCTCCACGACCGGGCAGTCAAAATGCTGCTGTGCTGCAAGGATTCGACGCTGGCGAAAGACGGCGTTCAAGAGGAAATCGGCATTGGACTGGATCTTGCGCGTCGGCTTGCCGACCCAAAGTTCGTCATTCCATTACGGCTCGAACCATTCAAAAAGCTGTTTGGCATCGGCGAAATCCAACACATCGATTTCGTGCGCGGATGGGCAGAGGGCCTCTCCAAGCTGCTTGACGCGCTTAAGCGCCAGAAGGTCCCGCGCAACCCGTCCAATGCACAGATCAACCCCCATTGGGATACTTACCGCCGCCGAGGCGCCATCCCTATAAGGGCCGAGCCCGAACGTCTGACCTCCAACTGGTTGCGGATCGCCGAGGCTCCGGATTTCATTCGGTATTTTGAAGCCACGGGTGCCGTAGACCGCCTC
>Ga0326728_10019063_pt1 | contig 13383 bp, 12 predicted proteins | sample MB3enrmetagenome_FD_207602 | JGI IMG/M metagenome (GOLD analysis project Ga0326728, IMG submission 207602) | Lab enriched peat soil microbial communities from McLean, Ithaca, NY, United States - MB31MN | ecosystem: Environmental > Terrestrial > Soil > Wetlands > Peat | place: USA: New York... | reverse complement strand
TTGAGGGTCTGAGTGCATTCGTGCTGTGAGCACCAGACCCCGACTCAGGTCGGGGTTTTTTATTGCTCTTTGAAAATGGGGGATTAGGCTAATTGCGCAAACCGCTCGCCTCCAGAGCGAGATTTGAGGGTTCGAATCCTTCATCCCCTGCCAACGGCTGCGAAGCTCATGCGGATGAGCGGGCGTCTCATAAGCGCAAGGTAGTCAGTTCGAATCTGACCGCAGCCACCAGATTGTGTGGACGTGTAGCTGCTGGCTGGGTATGTAGCCGGCGCCTTATAAGCGCCAGTCCGTGAGTTCAACTCTCACCACGTCCACCACGGGTCACAGGTGTTGACGGCAGCATAGGCGGCTCTTAACCGTCTGGACGGGATTCGACTTCCCGGTGACCCACCAACTTTGGAGTCGTACTCGAATTGGCTGCAGAGACCTGACTTTTAATCAGGGGGAGAAATCCCAATGTGGGTTCGAGTCCCACCGGCTCCACCAACGGGCGCCAGTGGCCGAGAAGGATCAGGCACGGCACTTCTAATGCTGTCACACGCGGGTTCGAGTCCTGCCTGGCGCTCCAAATGTTCTGCGCCGTCCTAGCTCAATGCAGAGAGCGCATCGGTCCTAACGATGAAGATGCGGGTTGAAGTCCCGCGGACGGCCCCAGTGTCGTAGTCCACGCGCGTGAAGCTCAAACGGATTGAGCGTCGGCGTCCGAAGCCGAAGGCTGTGGGTTCGAGCCCCATCACGCGCTCCAGTTTTGTCACAAAGGGCCGGGTTAGTTCAACGGTAGAACGCTTGTCTTACAAGCAAGCTACGCGGGTTCGACTCCTGCACCCGGCACCAGTTTGAATTGTGTATCCAGGGATAGCTCAGTTGGCAGAGCACGCGATCGATAATCGCGAGATCGTGGGTTCAACTCCCACTCCCTGGACCATATTTGAGCGGGCGTCGCCAAGCGGTAAGGCACCAGGCTTCCATCCTGGCAGTGCGTGGGTTCGATTCCCACCGCCCGCTCCATCAAAGCAAAGCAAATGGACGTGCACGGGATCTACAGCGTTTTCGATTCTGCTCTTTACAGAATCCACAATGCCAAGTGGCTTTTTCCCCAAGAAGCTGAATGATAGTTATGCGGCGCTGGCAAGTGGAGCTGTTCTTCAAATGGATCAAGCAGCGTCTGCGCATCAAGGCCTTCTAGGGAACCAGCGAGAACGCCTTGAAGACACAAATCTGGATCGCCGTTTCGGTTTATGTTCTGGTTGCCATCGTGCGCAAACGGCTCGAAGTGGAATCCAGTCTCAACCAAATCCTACAGGTACTCAGTCTGACTCTGTTCGAGAAAACCCTCATTTTACGGGCACTCCAGCAGATCGACTTCCAGCTCGAATTACCATGCCATGCCAACCAGTTGAATCTGTTCGGCTCATAGCCGGACAGCAGTGAATTCATTTCGAATCTCTCGGTCTGGAAAGACGAGAGGGTTCTGCGTATCGTCTGGCGGATGCTCCCACGGAGCCGAGGGCGCACACTGTTCCTGCTCTGTGCGCAGAGTTACAAAACCTTTACATTGTGGGGACAACAAGCACGTGAAATCGCTCTACGTTAATAAAGAAATCAGATTTGCGCATCGAGCGGCAATGGCGCTGCGACGAAGATAGGTGAATCAAAAAGCCATCGGCGTCGCACCAGCGGGGGCTGGTCGCCGCATGCGGCGTGGAATTCGCAACTTTTTCGACATACGCCGACACCCAATGCCCGGAGGCTACAGATGAACTCAGGCTCACAGTTGGGAGACTTATCTTCCGTGACCGCCGCCGTTGTTTGCGATAGCGCTGCCCACCTTTGTATCGAGCGAGACGGTTCTATGGGTACGATGAGCACCAAGCGTCAGGCAATGATCCTAGCTTATTGTGCGACTCTGGCCATAAGCGTGGCCGGATGCGGCAGTAACAGCTCCAATCCAGCGACCCCGCCGACCGCGGAGTTGTCGGCCAAGCCGATGACGATCAATCTTGGGCAGACTGTGGCGCTGGCGTGGTCCTCGACAGACGCAAGCTCGTGCACGGAGAGCGCTTCGTCCGCAGGCGGGGGCGCCTTCACTGGCATGGGGCCTGCGAGCGGGTCACAAACCGTTGCCCCAACCGCCGCCGGCGTCGTTATCTACACGCTGAGCTGCAGCGGTGCCGGTGGAAGCATCATGCCCAGCAGCGTGTCAGTGACCGTCAATCCATCGATCCTCAGCACGCTTCACACCTTCACCACGATCGGCTCGACGATCGACCCGATCGAAGGCGGCGGCAATCCATATGGCCTAGCGATCGCCCCGATCAGCGCCGGGCTGATTAAGGCCGGCGATCTCGTTATCTGCAACTTCAACGACGGTGCAACCAACACCCAGGGTGACGGCACGACCATTGTCGGCCTGCATTCCGCGGCCGGCTCGTCGCCGTTTCGAATTGCGCAAAGCTCGAGCCTGGAGGGGTGTAATGCGCTCACCATGCTGCCCGACGACAGTATCTCCGCGGCAGCTTTTGTCGCCAACCTGAACCCTCTGGTTGCGCCGAACGGCGTGGTCAACTCCCCGTTCTCGGCCGACACGTTTCAGGGCCCCTGGGGCGAAGCATTCGCCCCAGCGGCCAACGGCAACCCGGCAGCCTTGTACGTATCCGACGTCTCCGGGGGCACGATCGACCGGATCAGCCTGGATGGGGACGTCCAGACCGGGTTCACCGAGATCGCGAAGGGCTTTTGCGCGAGCGGCGTGCCCGGCGCGGTGTTCGCGCCTTCGGGCCTGACCTACGACCCTTCGATCGATACCCTGTATGTCGTCGATACCAGTTCCTACAGCGTGGTGGCCTTCGCCAACGTCGCGGACATCGGCCAGGACGGGGTCGTCGTGGAAGGGAATTGCCCATCGCCGGTCGCCACGCCCAGTCCGGTTCCCACTTTTTCCGGTCCGTCGGCATCGTCGGCGCGGGTCATCGCAACCGGTGGAGCGCTCAATGCGCCGATCAGCGCGGCGCTGCTGTCGGATGGCGACCTTATCGTCGGCAACGGCGACATCAACAATCCCCCGATGCCCAACCTGCTCTTCGAAATTTCGCCGGCGATCGGCTTCGTTGGCCATCCGGTGCAACTCGATACCAGTGGCACCCCCGGTGCGCTTTTCGGACTCGCGACGGCGGTGGATGGCAACGGCCACCAGATCATTTACTTTAATGACGACAATACGAATTCGGTGCTATCGCTGACGGAGTAAGAGCGGTCGTGGAGCGTCAAGCCTGCCCGGCTATTGTGCTTTCGCGCAACTTTTTTCCTCCGCCCGGTGCTCACGTACGCGGAACCGACGCTTCGGCGGTCAGGGGCTGCCGCAGACGGAACCAGCGAGAACGCCGTGAAGACAGAAATCTGGATCGCCGTTTCGGTTTATGTTCTGGTTGCCATCGTGCGCAAACGGCTCGAAGTGGAATCCAGTCTCTACCAAATCCTACAGGTACTCAGTCTGACTCTGTTCGAGAGAACCCCCATTTTACGGGCACTTCAACAGATCGACTCCCAGCTCGAATTACCATGCCAGCCAGCTGAATCTGTTCGGCTTATAGCCGGACAGCAGTGACTCAAGATAAAAACGGCCCGCTGTCGAGCGGACCGGCTCGCCATCGATCGGCGCCGTGCCGGGATAAGGCACTCCATTCTGGTTAAGCACCGGGACGAAATTCCATTTTCCCTCAACCTTGATATACTTTTTTGAGGTTGGCTTTGGCAGTGACTTTGCTATCCATGCTTACGATCCACCAGGCTTTCGATGAGGGTTTAGACCTGGAATTCTGGATGGGTCTTGCCGCAGAGGCTGTGGCAGATGGCTAGGAAACCGGACCGTCAATCGCGGTGCTCGGTGCAGTTGATTGCTTCTAAAGAGCGGGAGTAGTTCAGTGGCAGAACGTCAGCTTCCCAAGCTGAATGTCGCCGGTTCGATCCCGGTCTCCCGCTCCAATCCAAGTGGATTACCGATCACCTTCGCACGGTCAATCCGTTTTGAGATTCCCCAAAAACCAACGCCGCGCCGGATGATCCGGACGCGGCGTGGAAACGAACCGTACGGCTTGGAAACGGTACGGATTTTATGGCAACGTTGCTCCGGCAGCGGTCAGTCCTGCGTGCCCGATGGTCCGGTAATCGCTGATGTCCGCGGAGTAAGCCGCATCGTAGCCGTCGAAGATCAGGTTGATCGTCGTCGGGCTGGCGATCATGGCGTTGGGATTGTAGACGCGTCCGCTGAACCAGGGCTGCGTGGCTCCGATCACCGGGGTATTAAGCGGAATCGTAGCTCCGGAGCTGGGGTCGGTGACCGGGCTGACCGAGGCGATCGGATTATCGATGCCGTTGATCACGGTCCAGTGGATGAGGTCTGAAGACTCCGCGTACATGATGGCATGGAATCCGTCGGAGTCGCCGTCCAGGCAGTTGCCGCCGCCGAAGAACAGCCCCCACTTGCCGCTGCTCAGCTTAAGCAGGGAACCATTCGGCGCCATATAGCGGATGTTGTGGTACGAAGTGGTAGTGGGATCGTTCAGCCCGCTGACCGCGCCCAGGTCCGTCCAGTGGACGGAATCGGTCGATGTCGCCAGGTGAATGTACTCGGTATCGTGATTGGCAGTGGCTCCCGTGAGTGTCAGGCCGCATTGCTCCGCGGTGGGAAAGGCGTAGTCGGCGTTCAAGGTCTTGTCGACATAGAGGATCTTGAACGGATAGGTGTTGGGAACGTAGGCCAGGATTCCGTCGGGGTTGGTCAGGCCGGCAGTCTCCGTGGGCAACGTCAACGCCTTGCCGCCGATCGCCGTTCCGAGAACGTTAACCTCGTCGAACCGCCAGTTTCCGGAGGCGTCGTTGTACTGCACGGGCGCTCCGTTGGAGCCGAGTGTGGCGGCAGTGTAGGTAAACGGCGTGGGAGCATTGGCGGAGCGGTCGTACACCGAGACCATGCGGACGGCGAAGTTCGGATTGTTGTTGACGGCGGTGATGCCGGAGAGGTTGATGGTAATGCCGGGGTAGAAACCGCCCCCCGCGGGAGCTACGTAGACAGGGCCGACATTCGTCCATGTTGAACCGTCGGTGGTGTACTGCGTCTGCAGGTCGCGGGCGATCTCTGCAGTGGTATACCAGTCGAACTGCACAACGATGTTGTAACGGCCGACCGTGCTGACGGAGAACTGCACGCCCTGCGTGTGCTCGGGAGCCTGCGTATTCCAACCGGGCCCGGAGCTGCCGCCGGTAAGCTTGGTGGTTCCGCGCACGCGCCAGGCCTCCGCGCTCAGGTTCGGGTCGGTGCCGCCGGTCGTGCCGGTCAAGTCATCCTTATTCGTGCTGCCGGTGTACTCGCAAGCCGCTCCGGTACAAGTCGGTGACGGGCCCTTGTAAGAATTGGTCATTCCCAGCGCAGCCGCTGTGCCGCTACCGATGTTCGGCGTGGGGGAGTTGCTGGTCCCGCCCGCAAGCTCCATCTCCCATTGGGCGATTACATTCGAAAGTGGGATGGCGCTGGTTCCGGGAGGGCCGAACTCGGTATTTTCGGGCAATCCGTTCAGCGGCGAACCGGCCTTCGGCGTGAGGGTGTGAACCAGCAAGCCGTCACTGTCCACGTGGCCGTTGCGCCGGTCCAAAGCATAGAGGAATCCAGCACCGCCGAAGTTGATGACGTAGGGATGCCCTATGCCATCGTCGTTTCCGTTGCCGTTTTTATCGGTCGCCGGGCATACCTGATTGAGATTCTCGATTTGATTCTCGAAGGTCCATGTCTGGCCTCCGTCGGCAGAAACGGCCGCCACAATCGCCTCATTTACATTGCGGGGCCGGTAATCGAAATAGCCCTGGAGATTGAGTCCGCTGCCTGCCACAAAGGGGAAGTAGTAAGGCGACGTGGGATTCACCGTCGTCAGAGAGTTGAGGAGGGGCGCACCGCCCGAGCAGTACGGGATCGTGCCGTTAAACGGGCCGCCCGCGGTGGTGGCGCCGCTGACCTCGGTGTATGGGCCGCCCTGCTCGAGCGTCCACGGGCCACCGGCGATGGTGGTCTGGGTTGCAGGGGTTGTCGCAGTCCATGTGACTTGGGCGTTCATGGCCGGAACGAGCACGGCCGCGCACGCTCCCAGGATGAGGAGTCGGGTGTTCTTCATGGTCCGTTGTTCCTTTCGGGCGTTTTAAATGTTTTTGTGGATGCGCAGGCGTCGCAACAGGAGGAAGCACATTGGTCCAGCGCCTGACAGCCAGAGACCGTTCGGCTCGGGCGTGGTCGCGGTTGCAAGGTCGAGTGTCAGCGAACCGGCATTGACGGCAAACGGGCCATTCTGGATGGCGGAAAGATCGAGGGAGCCGCTTGCGAAATCGGTAGAGAGAGTCGAAAGATCGCTGCTCGTGAAGGTGTAGCTGAACGGAGTGGGGGTTGAACCGGAGTCGCAAGCCGCTGTGTAGCTGAGGCTGTCGTCGCATTCGGCTACTTCGATGGCCCCGCTGTCTGCAAACAGATCGGTCGGCGCGCTGTCCGTGGTTGTGCCGGGGACATCGTCATTGCCGAACGTGCCGGAGACAGTGCCTCCGACCACGATCTGGTTGGTAGGAATCGTAAACGCGAAGTCGCCGATGGAAATCGAGGATGGGAAGGGACCGAAAGTGGCCGTGCCGTCATAGTTGGGAATGGTGGCAACGATATCGGCGTGTGCACGCGGGGAAAAGCTGAGCACGAGCGCCGACGCAAGGATAAGAGTCGAACAAGTTTTTCTGAATATGAGGTTTAGCCTCATGTTTTGTGACCTCCATTCCTCGCATATTATCGTGTCGCACCTGCTGGCTAATGTTAATTTTTGATTTCAATCGGCGCCCGTTCGATAAATCGCTTCGCCTGTTAATTTGGCTGGCGTGGTGGCACTTTTCAATTTGGAATGTTGCAATCCAATTCACTCGAAGAGGGAATCTATTTTCCATCGGATTGTCGTCTCCTCGCCGCCGGGGACTGCCGAGCGTGAGGAGAGCAGTATGAGGCGGGCGAATTTGCGCGCCCATGATTTTGGGCGCCTTCCCATTTCTTCCCAGACCTGAAGCGCCATGGAATTTATAGAAAGCAGTCGTATCTGTTTGCGGCTCTCTCCGCGGAGATTATAGATGCTGGTTTTCGTCAGGAGGCGCGGCCGTCAGGATTCGAGCGAGCAGGGTCCCATGCTGACGGCCGGAGTATTTTCTATGTTTTGCACGTCCTCCGCGCTTTGGACAACGATCTGATCATTCAGGGCTGCCGGGGCGTGTTCCGCGACAAGATTTTCCAGAAGATCGTTCGAAGTGGGACCGGAGTCAAATTGGAAGCTGCTCATTCTGCGCCTCGCAGGGAAATCCAGTAGTACCGCCGCCAGCAAAACTTGCAGCGAACCGGGCGGAGAAAGAATAGGCCCAGGAGGACATCGTACGAGCGCGTCTCGGCAGGTTTGAATTGCACGGATTTGCAGCAGGGGCACATGCGGCGTAAACAAAGCACTCTCGGCAGCCAACGCGGCCAGGTCATCGCTTCTGCGGTCATGGGGGATTTCCTTTCCGGGAGAGAAGGGCAGGCGTCACTGCTCGGTTCCATCTCCCGCGCTGGAATTGGCGTCAAGCCAGTTGAGAAAACAGCGGATGCTTCCCGTGGCTAAGGCTACGCTGGAATCGGCTGCTCCGTAATAGAGGTTGATGGTATCGCCATCCGCGCCGATGGTCTGGCCGCAAGGAAACACCACGTCGCGCACATCGCCAACGCGCTCGTAGGGGGCGTCGGGACCAAAAATCCATGAGTTCCCTCGTTGCAGACAGGTCTCTGGATGTTCAAGATCGAAGAGCGCCAGGCCCAGGCGGTAGATGCTTCCCGAGGCCGTGACGCGCACACCGTGGTAGATCATCAGCCAGCCTTTTGGCGTTTCGATGGGCGGAGAGCAAAGGCCAATCTTGTTCGCATCCCACCATCCCCCGCGACGAGCTACGAGAATGACTTTATGGCTGCCCCAATGCCGCAGGTCGGGAGAGTACGAGATCCACATATGAGCGCCGGTCGTGGTCATGGGCCGGTGGATCATGGCCCAGTACCCATTGATCCTTCGCGACAGCAGCGCGGCGTCCTTATCTTCGGGCGGCATGATCACACCGAATCGCTCAAAACTTCGGAAGTCTTTGGTGAGCGCCAGGGAGACTCCCGGACCGCCGCGCGCGAAGGAGGTATACGCCACCGCATATTGCTCGAGTTCCGGGACGTAAGTAATGCGCGGATCTTCGATGCCCCAGATTTCTTCAGGGTAGTCGCGGGGATTGGCCATCAACGTGGGGCGGGGATCGATACGCCAACCGTTGATTCCATTCTTTGAACGTGCCGCGCACAAGTGCGACAGGCCGCTGCGGTCTTCCACGCGGCAAAGCAATAACGTGTCTCCGTCAGGCAGGAGCACGGCTGCCGGGTTGAAGACGCTGTTCACGGCATAGGGCCAATCGTGCCCGCTGAGAATAGGATTGTCGGAGTAGCGCGTGAGCAGTGGAAGGTCTGCACATGCTCCCGGCCGCGGCTGCTCTAATTCAGTAGCCTCTGGCACGTTGGGTGGATTAATGACTGGGTTCAAAGGGAGATACTCATTTCCTGGTACGTTTCTTCTGCGTCGGTCACTTTCGCTCTCTCGATTTCCAGGAGAGCCATCAGGAACGAAAGCGTTGATTCCGCTCCCTGGTTTTGATTAACGCGATCGGGATGAAGTCCATCCTTGCATCCGCCGGTTGTGGCATCGTAGAGAGGTACCAGCAGATCGTTTTTGCCCAGAAACCAACTGAAGACGCAGCGGGCTTCCGCGCTCCAGCGCTCATCGAGCGTTAACCTGTAAGCCTCAAGACAAGCTGAGATCGTGGCGCAGGCTTCGACGGGCTGCTGATCGAAGCGGGGTTTCTCGCCGCCTTCGGTGAAGCATCCGCTGGATCCGATAGGCACAAAGATCTCCGGGTCGCCGCAGTGCTGAGTTGCTACAAGCCATTGCAGCGACTCGATTCCCGCCGCGATCATCTTCTCGTTCTTGCTGCGCCCACCGGCCAGGATGAGCGCCTGCGGCAGCCTCGCATTCGAGTACGCGAGGCTCTTTTCGAACCAATGCCAGGATGCGGACCGGCTGCGCTCGTATATATCCAGCAGGCGATTGGCGAGCGCGTTGCGAATGTTTTGGATGGCCCTGTCGCCAGGGAACCAGTCGAGATAGGCCTGCAAACCGAGCACACTGAAGGCCCATGCGCGCGGGCTGCTGAACGTCAAAGCGGCGGGAACCGCAGCCTCAAAGAGTCTTCCTGCCGCTCCCCGCAATCCCGCATTCTGCGCATGACCGAGCACCGATCCCAAGGCCCACAGCGCGCGCCCATGGCTGTCCTCCGATCCAACGTCCTCCAGCCATTTGCGGTTGTAATCCAGGAAATTCCTGAACCGTCCGGTATCGGAATGAAATGCCAGCCAGAGAAAAGCCAGGTACCGGCGAGAGAGGTCGAGCCGCTCTTCCATGTGCTCCGCGCCAACACATTCATCCAGAAGCGTTGCGACAATCAGCGCCCGCGCGTTGTCGTCTGTCGTATAGCCTTCGCGCGTGTTGGGCACGGAGAAGATGGCGTGCTGCAGCATGCCGGTGTCGTCGGTCATGGTGGACAGATGGCCTGTATTCAGAACCGGCAGGTGCTTCATCGGGTCGATCAGGTCAACTGCGGTATCGTCCGGCTGCGCGGGCCTGGGCTGCAATGAGCGCTCGAAACGCGCCCGCTGAAAAGTTGCCATGTATGCCTGCGCAGTCTTCGGCCACGTCGTTCCGCGGGAGTGCAGATAGGCTCTCTTGCGCATCGCGTGGCGTTCCGCATCGTTTTCCAGTAATGCTATAACTGCCTCGGAGATGGCAGCCGAATTCTCAAACGGAACAATCACGCCTCTGCGCTCTGCCAGCAGCTCCTTGGCGTGCCAGTAGGGTGTAGAGATAATGGCCTTGCCCGCTCCGAGCGCGATGGCCAGCGTGCCGGAGACGATCTGCGCCTCCTGCCTGTAGGGAGTAATGTAGATATCTGCCGCGCCCACGTGCTCCACAAGTTCTTCCGTACTTACAAAGCGATTGTTCATGATCAAATGAGAAGAAATGCCAAGCTGCTCGGCCAGCGCCAGCAACTCTTCGCGGTAGCGTTCGCCTTCGCGCCGCCGGATATGCGGATGCGTCACTCCGGAGACGATATATACCACGTTCGGATGCCGCGCCAGGATCGCCGGCAGCGCCCGAATCACGTTTTCAATGCCTTTGTTTGGAGAGAGCAAGCCGAATGTCAGCAGAACAGACTTGCCTTCGGTGCCAAACCGGTCCTTGAAATAATTGGGGTCCATGAACTGCATCTCCGGCACACCGTGCGGGATCACATCGATCTTTCCGCCGGGAACCGCATACACTTCGCGCAACAGTTGCGCCGCCAGCTCGCTCATGACAATCAGGCGATCGGAGAGCTGTGCGATCTCTTCGAGCACCAGGCGCTGATTTGCGTCCGGTTCGCGCAGAACCGTGTGCAGCGTTGTGACCAGCGGGATTGTCAATCTGCGCAGCAAGGCCAGAATGTAGCGGCCCGCGGCGCCGCCGTAGATTCCATACTCGTGTTGCAGGCAGACGAGATCGTTGCTATTGAAGTTCAGGAAATCGGCGGCCCGCTCATAAGAGGCAATATCTTCCTGCGTCAGCTCCAGGCGCACTCGTTCGGGATAATCGTAGCTTGAATCGGGATCGTTGACAGGGATTGCGAATAAGTGTCCTTCTCCGTATTCGGCGGCGAGCGCGTTGCATAAGTCGGTGGTAAAAGTAGCAATGCCGCACTCCCGCGGCAGGTAATTCCCGATGAAAGCGATGCGCGTAGGCAACGGCAGGCGGCAGGCTTTCAACATAACTGGCGAAGAAGCTGGCGTACCAGTTATTCCAGTGTGTGTCTCGGGACGGATGATTTCGGGGAACGACATCTTGTCCTCTTTTCCATCGAGATTCGCTCTGCGCTTGCGAAACCCTGCGCGATATCTCTTGCGACGCCTGGCACATGACCCAAAGCTTAGCCCGCGTGCACCGTGACACTCGGCCTATATTGCTGGGACCGCTTGCAGATGCCTCTCGACGCCAATGTCCTGCCACGCGTGTTGCTGGATCTGGCGGGGTTGCAATGCAGCGATCGCAATGTGCAAGCCCAGACGTTCCGGCAGGATGCACCTCTCGCGCACGAAAACGGAACGCAGCTTCACGCTCGCGCTCTCTTCGATGGCGCGGACGCCTGCGGGCGGATGGGACCAGCTACAGGATCGGCCGGCGCGACGGCTACGCCAGATGAGGAATGTTCCCCAACATAATCCTTAGCAAACTCCGATGAGTTTGCGCTGATAGTGTCCGGTTCAGGCACGGAAAAGCCGGTGGCATCGGGTTGGCTTAGAAGCGGCCACGGATGTATTTTGGTGCGGAAGCGGGGAGACAAGTGGTTCTTCACGTCGCTTCCCTTGACGAGGCTCATTTCGGCTCCCGTTGCTCGGTTGCGTAACTGAAAGATGCTCGTCTGGAGCGAAGCCTGGAATGCTGAAGGCGAGAAGGGGAAAACGGGCTGCTCTCTCAAGCATACGCCTACCAGAGCCTGCGTGCCGACTTTCCGTTCCTCGTGCCCGGGCAGGTGTCGCCGCGCTATGCCGGGGTTGGAGTTTGTCGCGAATGGATCAAAGATCGCGAACCAAATGCTTGAGAACAAAGAATGGCGAATGCAGCAAGAGCGGCTAACGCAGAAAGCTTGATCCGGTCCATGAGCTAAGGCATTTTCCGGATGGCTCAAGTGTCGCCCAAAGGAGGATATGGGCATTTTCTTGAGGAAAATGCCCACAGTCGTTCCAGAGGGCACTCCATACCAATCCGGAAAATGCGCTAGCCCCGCCATCGTTGGAGCCGTTATTTGCCTATCCCTACCCTCATATGAGCGTAGCGGCTCAAGTTATGGGAGTCTGAGCAGATTCGACCACTTGCGGCGCAAGGGGAGCGGATCGCGACTGTGACCCTTCAAGCTGCGCGATTCATTCTATTTAGAGGAAGCATTGCAGCGGCGGGAGCGGAAGCTTGGCGAGGTCAATCGCGAACTCTATCGCCACGACCGGACGAACGTTCGCGGTCGCGAACCGGCTCTTCCGGAACACGCAAGGCCCAATAAAGAACGATGAGGATCAACGCCATTTGCAGGATCGTCATTGCACCCTCCCTTGTTCACTACTGAATAGAGCCGGCGTTTCTTTAAGCATGGGCATGTCGCTTCTGGCCCGCGGAACTCGATCTCCAAACCGGAGCAGGCGCAGCATCCCGGTGCTGCGCCCATCTCTCCGGTAGGGGAAGGAACTTCAGGATCCTGAGTAAAGCATCGAGGCTGGCGCCCTTGGCAAAGAAAGCATCGGCTGAAACGCCGCAGACGATGAGAAGGCTCGCCTTTCTTTCACGCATGCCCGTCTCCCGCATTACGGCTGCTGCAGAGACTGGGGTAAGTATGCCGGTATCTCCGTCGTGGCGATGAGCAATATTGCACACAAAGTGGAGTTATCTGTAAGCGCCAGGTTTTCCCCTTAACCGGCCGAGTGCGTCTTATCGGACAATTTCCGTGAGTTCACGGCGATCGCGAACACAGGAATCGTGGACCTCAGAGTATTGGCTTTATGTTACGCATAGAGACAACGCTCTCTTGTTTCTCATTGCTGTAACTGGGGCCGGCCACCGGATTCCACTCGACGACGGCGGGTTAGAGGCGGCTGTCCAGGCAACCAATCGACCGGCTCGGCGATGGTGTAGTAGATCGGATTCCCGCAATAGGCGCAATGCGCTTCCCGAACTGCGCTGAGAGAGCCGTCGACATGCTGGCGGAAACTCCGCAGGCACTCCGGGCAGGCGATCGAAACATAAGGCATTCCATCGGCATCGTTCTCGTCTTGTTGAATCCAGTGGGGTGCTGAGGGGTGTGGCTGCCGGGCAGGCATGCGCTTCGGCGGCGTCAGGCTTTCCATGATCTTCAGCAGAGAGCGAACGCCGCTGCCCTTCTGATAGAAGGCATCGGCGGCAACTCCGGATGGCACCTCATCGCCGGAGAACGCGCCGCTCATGGCGATCACCGGGATCGCGGGAAAGCGGCGACGAACCACGGAGAGGAGCTCAAATCCAGACATGCCCGGCATGTTGAGATCGGAGAGGATCATATCCGGAATTTGCTTCCGGATTTCGAGCAATGCGGAGAATCCGTCTTCGGCGGTTCGAACGGGGTAGCCAATCTCGGTAAGCGCGGACGACAACGACTCTCGAATCGAAGGCTCATCCTCTACGATCAGCAGTCTCT
>Ga0326728_10019060_pt1 | contig 13384 bp, 13 predicted proteins | sample MB3enrmetagenome_FD_207602 | JGI IMG/M metagenome (GOLD analysis project Ga0326728, IMG submission 207602) | Lab enriched peat soil microbial communities from McLean, Ithaca, NY, United States - MB31MN | ecosystem: Environmental > Terrestrial > Soil > Wetlands > Peat | place: USA: New York... | reverse complement strand
GCGTCGAGGCTAACACAGTGGTTGAGAACGATCTGTACCGAATCACGTTTTCCAACCGCGGCGCCCAGGTCACCAGTTGGGTGCTGAAACAGTTCAAGGATTTGGACGGCAAGCCGCTCGACCTGGTACATGCGCAGGCGGCAAAGCTCTCCGGCTATCCACTCTCGCTGTACACCAACGATGGTTCCAAGGCGTCCATCGCAGCCGTCTCGCGCAATGGAGGCGTGGTCACTCTGCTGTCCTCGGCAAACCTGCCTGCGGAGATCAACGGACGCGCGGTGGCCATCAGCGGGGTCTCCGACAGCAGTTACAACGGGACCTTTGTGGTGAAGCTAACCGCACCCAATACGTTGACCTATACCCAGGACTACGGGGACAACGGAAGCAGCTCCGGGGGAACACTCTCCACCGTGAACGGATCGACTGGAGGGGCGTTGAGCCAGGCCCTGTTCGTGTCCTCGGCCACAGGCCAACTCACCGCCCCCGCCACACTGACCTTCCGCTACTCCAACGGCGACCTGCTGGCGACCAAGACCTTCATCTTCGACCCCAAGACCTACGTCCTGCACGCTGAGGTTTCAGTCACGCGGGCGGGCGTTCCCGTCCCCGTTTTGCTCAGTTGGCCGGGAGGCTTCGGCGACCAGAACGAGACGCCCAAGGGAACCGCCTATACCAACTCCCAATTTGACGACTACCGCAACGGCAGCTTCGACCACATCGACGGGGAGAAGGTGGGAGCAAGCGAGGCCCAGATCGGCCCGTTTGACTTTGCCGGCGTGGCCGATCCATTCTTCACCGCCATCTTCCTACCCGACACTCCATCCACCGCGACCGTCACTACGCTGCGCAACGATCTCGATGTATCGAAGACGATCAAGCGGGTGGGCTACGGCTCCGATTCTCCGCCTACCAAGGCGCTGGTGCTGCCTGTCGTCGGTGCAGCGCTGGGCGACAGCAGCGGACCGGTCCAAACCCGCATCTTCGTCGGGCCCAAGGCGATCAACGTCCTCAAAAGTATCCACGCTGCGAACCCCAAAGTCAGTCTGGAACCTGTTTTGGAGTTCGGCTTCTGGGGCCCGGTTGGCAAATATCTCTTCTTGTCGCTGCAGGGCATCCACGCTCACATCGTCCTGAACTGGCCTGGCGGCTCCTGGGGCTGGGCGATCATCGTCCTCACCGTATTCATCAATGTGCTCATCCTGCCCTTCCGGGTCAAGACCATGCACAGCGCGCTTAAGATGCAGCGCATCCAGCCGCAGATGGACGCCATCAAGGAGCGCTACAAGAAGTACAAGGTCACCGACCCCAAGCGCAGCGAGATGAACGCCGAGATCATGCAGTTGCAGAAAGACAACGGCGTCAATATGTTCGGCGGTTGCATCCCCACCCTGATCACCATGCCGCTACTCTTCGCCTTCTTCACCATGCTGCCCCGGGTGGTGGAACTACGCCAGGCCCACTGGCTCTGGCTGCCCAACCTGCAGGCCTCGGACCCGTATCACATCCTGCCCATCTTCATGGTGCTATCGCAGTTCCTCGTCCAGTTCTACACGCCCTCGCCCGGGGTCGATCCGGCGCAGCAGAAGATGATGGCCTTTATGATGCCGATCTTCTCCGGCTACATCACATGGACCTATTACTCCGGGCTCGCCCTCTACTGGTCGGTCGGCAACCTGATCGGTATTGCCCAGCAAGCGGTAATGAACCGTACTTCACTGGGACGCGAGATGCGCGAGATGGCCGCCAAACGCGCCCGCCGCAAAGCGCCCACGATCCATGGGCGCAAGTAGGAGGAGCACAGAATGAAACGATGCGGGAAGTTCCTCCGCTGTGCCGGGTTGGGCCTGGCAAACCAGGCGACGGGCCATCATGCATAATGATATAAGTTCTATTCGAACGGAAAATAACTCCCATGGATGACGCGGCCCAGGCAGCGCAGACGATCGCGAAATTTTTGCAGGCCTTCACGTCGAGCGGCGGGCTGCGCCTGCGTTTTCGCGTAAAGGCACGCAGTATTAAACAGAAAACTTCGGACAGCCTTGGGTCCTCCGAGGGACCGCATGTGGGGTCGTCTGCGGCGGAGGAGGGCGTGGGCAAAGATGGACCGCGCGCGCTCTACGTGGAGTTCACCGGCCCGGACACTGCACTGCTCACCTCACGCAATGGCGAGGTATTGAACGCGCTGGAGCACATAGCGACCAAGATGTTGCGGCTGGAACCCGAGCAGCAGGATCTCGTCTCGTTCGATGCAAACCAGTTCAAAGCCAACCGTGACCGCCAGATGCGCGCATCCGCTTCCGCTGCAGTCGAGCGCGTACGTTCCACCGGCCGGCCACACGCCTTCCCGCCCATGTCCTCGCGCGAAAGGCGCATGCTGCACATGCTGCTGGCCGAGTCCGGCCTGCCCACCGCCTCCAGCGGCGAAGGCCCGGGGCGCTTTGTGGTGCTTTATCCCAAAGGCGCCGACACCTCCGCGCCGTACAACTATTACGCTGCGGACGCCACGCAGTCTCCTCCACGCCGCCATGACGCCAACCAGGTGCGCAACGCCTTCCGCCCCCGCTTCTGACCCAACGCCGGTTGCTGCGGCCTGATCACGCCGCTCTACAGCTCCGTATACACGTCCCGGAAGTCGTAGCAGCCGGTACGCGTTGCCAGCCACTCCGCGGCCCTCACCGCACCCTCGGCGAACCCGCGCCGTGAGAACGCCTCATGGGTCAGCACCACGCGGTCGGCCTCGCTCACCGCCTCCAGCACATGCTTGCCCTTGGCGTCGCCCTCGCGTACAGACTCGATGGGCACATCGAGATTGCTGCCCGCACCACGCTCCACCATCTCTGCAATCGAGATCGCCGTGCCTGAAGGTTTGTCCAGTTTGCTGACGTGGTGCGTCTCGACAATGGAGAACTTATAGCCCACGCCAGCCAGCGAAGCGCCCATCTGCTGGGCCAGTTTCAGCATCACCTGCACGCCGATGGAAAAATTCGTCCCATACAGCAGCCCCGCGTGCGTGCACTCGGCCAGCTTCAGCATCTCTGGCAGCGAGGCATACCAGCCCGTCGTTCCCACCACAATCTTCGAACCGGCACTCAGACAGGCGCGCATGTTTTCCACTACCGCCTGCGGCGTGGTAAAGTCGATCGCCACATCGTACCCCGCCAGAAACGCAGGCGTCAGAGCCGCCGCGCCCGCGTTCTCCGCAACATCCAGCCCACAGACCGTATGGCCGCGCTCGGCCGCCACCTCTGCAACCAGCTTGCCCGTCTTGCCCTGTCCCAGCACCAGGATTCGCATGAAGTTAGTCTACCGTGACGCGCTCAGGCTTTGGCCGCAATCGCTCTGGCCGCGGTATCGAAGACGGTCGGGTCGGGATCGGCGAAAAACTCCGCGTGCAGCGAGCGCAGCGCTTCGTCCACGTCCGACTCTTCGATCATGAAGCTCATGTTAATCTCGCTGGCGCCCTGCGAGATCATGCGCACGTTGATGTGCCGGATGGCCGAGAAGACGCGTCCCGCAATGCCGCTCTGTCCGCGGATGTCCTCGCCTACCATGCAGATCAGGGCCTTGTTGCCTTCGAACTTCACGTCGGCAATCTTGCTCAGTTCTGCGCAGATCGCGGGCAGCCGGTCGTTCGACTCCACGCTGAGCGAGATGCTTACCTCGCTGGTGGATACCATGTCGATGGCGCACTCGAAGCTGTTGAAGACATCGAAGACAGACTTCAGGTAGCCATGCGTCATTAGCATACGCCCGGCCACAATGTCGATGATGGTCAGCTTCTTCTTGGCCGCGATGCTCTTGAACGGACTGGCGCAGGGCGGCGCCATCGCCGTGATCCTGGTCCCCTCGTTCTCCGCGTTGCGCGAGTTCAGCACCCACACCGGAATGCTCTTCTGCACGGCAGGAAGGATAGTGGCCGGATGCAGCACCTTGGCTCCGAAGTAGGCCAACTCCGCCGCTTCCTCGAAGCTGATCGTCTTCACCCGCAGCGCATCGGGGCAGATGCGAGGGTCGGTGGTCATAATGCCATCGACGTCGGTCCATATCTCGATGGCGCCCGCGTGCAGCCCGCCGCCCACCAGCGCGGCCGTAAAGTCGCTGCCGCCACGGCCCAGCGTCGTGGTGATTCCGTCCGCCGTCGCGCCGATAAAGCCGCCGATGACCGGCGTCTGCCCGGCCTTCACCAGCGGCAGCACCAGTTCGGTCAGTTGCGTCTCGATAGCGGCCTCCAGCGGCGTGGCTTTGCCATAGTGGTCGTCCGTAATGATGCATTTCCGGGCGTCCAGGTATGCGCCACTGAGTCCATGCTGGGTAAAGGCCGCCGCCACGATCTGCGACGAGATGCGCTCCCCGTAGCTCACTACCTTGTCGCTGGTCCGCGGTGTCAACTCGCCCACCGCCGCAATCCCCCGCAACAGATCGTCCAGTGAATCAAACCGCCTCCGGATCGCCGCCTCGGTCTGAGTGAACCTATCGCCGCTCAGCAGGTCTGCCGCGGTATCGATGTGGCGATTACGCAGCCGCGCCGCCAGCGCCAGCGCGCCTGCCTTGTCGCCGCGCCCCGCAGCCGAGGCCGCCACCAGCAACTGGTCGGTGACCTTGGCCATGGCCGACACCACCACCACCGGCGAGAGCCCTTTCTCCCGCCGTCCGCGCACAATCTCCGTCGTGCGCAGGATCGCCTTCGCATCCTCCACCGAGGTGCCGCCGAACTTCATCACCACCAGGCCGGCCCGGGTCCCCGATTCAAGTGACTCGCCCGTCCGCTCTTCCGTCTTGCGCGCCGCGCTCATACCAGCACCGCATCCCGCTGCGCCGACTTCAGATCCAGCTTGCCCAGCCGCGCCAGCACCTCCGCGTTCAAAACCGCTGCTCCTGCTGCCCCGCGAATCGTATTGTGCGACAACACCACGAACTTCCAGTCCAGCAGGCTGCACTCTCGCAGACGGCCCACGGTGGCAGCCATGCCTCCCCCACGCATCCGGTCCAGCCGAGGCTGCGGCCGGTCTGGATTTCCGTCAAATTCCACAGGCTGATCGGGGGCGCTGGGCAGCTTCTGTCCGGCCAGAGGCGTAAACTCCGCCCACGCGGCCAGAATCTGCTCGCGGCTCGCCTTGGTCTTCAGCTTGATCGATACGCACTCGGTATGTCCATCCTCCACCGCCACGCGGTTGCAGTGCGCGCTCACCTTCGCATCCAGCAGAGCGACCCGACCGTCCGCCAGCGATCCCAGAAGCTTGCCTACCTCTTCCTGCATCTTCTCCTCTTCGTTCTTGATGAATGGAACCACGTTGCCCAGGATGTCGAGGGACGCGACGCCGGGATAGCCCGCGCCGCTCACCGCCTGCATGGTCGAGACAAACAGGCTGTCGATACCGAAGCGGACCTCCAGCGGCTTCAGCGCCAGCACCAGGCCAATCGCGCTGCAGTTGGGATTGGTGACGATGTAGCCGCCGGATTCCTTGCGCCAGCTCTGCCGCTCGATCAGCGCCATGTGGTCGGCATTCACCTCCGGCACCACCAACGGCACGTCCTCCACCATGCGGAAGGCGCTGGAGTTCGACACCACAGCGCATCCCGCCGCCGCGAACTTCGGCTCCAGCTCGCGCGCAACGTCGGCGTCCAGCGCGGCAAAGATAATTGTGGGCAGCTCGCCCGCAGGCGTTCCTCCGGGCACGTTGGGCATCACCGTCATCGCCGCAATGCGTGTAGGCAGCGGCGTGTCCAGCTTCCACCGGCACGCTTCGCCGTATGTCTTGCCCTCGCTGCGTTCGCTGGCCGCAAGCCACACAATCTCAAACCACGGGTGGTTGTTGAGCAGTTGTATAAAACGCTGGCCGACCATTCCGGTCGCCCCAAGGATTCCAACTCGTCGCCGTTCCATATCCTCTAGAATACCGTGCCGCACCCAAACCCGCCACATTCTGCGGCTGTCTTCCATAGGCTAAGTTCTGGGTCATAGATATTGATTGGAAGTTTGCGGGACATGCGCGTAGAGTACTTCTCGTGATCGCTAGGTGCTTGCTAACTATCGTTTTCTTGCTAACTGCTGCGTGTGCATCCGCTCAGGAGACTGGAGATGCAAGAAAGTTTGCCCTATATCAAATGGACAAATCTTGTGTTTGCATCCGCGCAAAACATGAAACCGCATCTACATCAGCTAAGGAAGAGCACATTGGCAACCTGGTGTACCAAGTCTTCTGGTCACGCACAATACAGAAGCATGAACTGTTCCGAGTCGCCGTGGGATCAAGCACAGGTCATGATGCAGTGATGTTGTGGAACTACGGCATAGCCAATGAGGGTGACTTCAATGGAGATGGAGTACCAGATTATGCGTGGTACGGCGGAGACGACACCAGTTTTGAGATGTATTTATTCTTGTCCACAGGCAGTCAGTATGAGCGTATCGACATAGTCAAGACTGTGCAGTTCGCATGGCAGCAGCGGTTTCATACATCCGCACGCGACCTCGGAGAGTTGGACAGCCGTTATTCTCTGGACAATATAGTGCTTCAACGTTCAGAAGCAGGACTGGTGCTGTTTGCGGAGGTAATACAGTCAGAGGTCAACGGGACAATCAAGGGGACATACCAGTTCCGCATCACAAGAGCGGATTTCCGTCCGTAAGGCTCGACTGCGAACTATATGTTCGAGCACCCAGAGCAGCGGTAATCGCCAGCCGCCCAGCTACGCATCCCGATAGCGCCTTCGCCGCGCTCTGTAACTGCCCGATCCGCCCCACACCATCAGCGCGGCTACCAGGTGGATGATGAACCACAGGCTGATCCCTTGGTCCAGATAGATCAGGTACATCACCAGAATGCGCGGCAGAAAGATGGCGAAGAGCAGCGGCAGAATTCCATGCAGGTGGAAGGGCACCATCGGCCCGCCCAGCCACAGCACGAACAGCGCAATCCGCGGCAGAAACAGCGCGAAGACCAGAAACCACAGCGGCAGTAGGTGAATCACCATCAGTACCTGGAAGTTCATATCTCCTCACGAACCTAGCCTGCGTCATGCTTCAGCCCTCGCTCAACGTCGCGTAAAGCATCAATACAGCAATCAGGCATGTTAGGCCCACTGCCACTATAAATACACTAGCGTGAAGATACCGTGGATCGCGCATTATCCACACCAACGAAATCGGGAACGATGCTACAGTGACGGAACTGACCGCGCATAGCCGCCTCGCCCACCACGCCGGCAAACACCGCCCGCCAAGCCACGTCGCATATCCCAACGGAAGCATGAGAACTCCCACGAGAATGTGGTTCAGGGCCGTAGGCGCAGCCAGCGTCTTGTAGGCCGCAGCTCCGGCGGTCACTCGATAGAAATGCAGAAGCTCTACAGTTGCCGCAAGGTGCAACATCCCGAGCACACCCAGCATAATCCCGCAGAGCTCAAAAATTTTTCCCCGGCTTCCGACCAAGCGCGCCTCCGCATTCCACTTCGCGTCCGCAACCTCTACGCCGTCTCCATTGCCGCAATCACTGCATCGGCAAAAGCCGTTGTACCGCTCGTCCCGCCCACGTCTTTGGTCAGCACCTTGCCCTCGGCGTAGACCCGCTCCAGCCCCGCCTGGATTCGCTCCGCCGTGGCCATCTCGTGGATGTGGCGCAGCATCAGCACCGCGCTCTGCAGCATCGCGGTTGGGTTGGCCAGGTCCTTGCCCGCAATGTCGGGCGCCGATCCGTGCACCGCCTCGAAGATGGCGCATTCCGTGCCCAGGTTTGCGCCGGGAACCAGTCCCAGCCCGCCCACAAACGCGCTGCATAGGTCGCTCAGGATGTCGCCGTAGAGGTTCTCCGTCAGCAGAATGTCGTACTGATACGGGTTCATCACCAATTGCATGCAGGCGTTGTCCACGATGTGTTCGGCATAGGCTACATCGGGAAAGGTCGCAGCAACACCTCTGCAACAGCGCAGAAACAGCCCATCCGACAGCTTCATGATGTTGGCTTTGTGGATGGCGTGGACCTTCTTGCGCCCGTGCTTGCGCGCGTAGTCAAACGCAAACTGCGCAATGCGGGTGGAGGACCTCTCCGTGATGATCTTCAGCGACTGCACCACTCCGGGGACGATCACATGCTCCAGGCCCGCGTATAGGTCCTCCGTGTTCTCGCGCACGATCGCCAGGTCGATGCCGGGATATCGCGTCTTCAGGCCGGGCAGGTTCTTTACCGGGCGGAAGTTGGCGAACAGCTCGAACCGCTGGCGCAGCGCGACGTTGATGGACGGGAAGCCTTCGCCCACCGGCGTCGTCACCGGCCCCTTCAACGCGACCTTGTTCTCTTCAATCGACCGGTAGAGCGCCTGCGGGATGTACTCGCCAAATCGCTCGAAGGCATCGGCCCCGGCGGCGAAGCTGTGCCAATCGAACTTGACTCCGGTGGCCACGCCCGCAGCCTCGGCGATGCGCACCACCGCCGCGGAGACCTCCGGCCCAATCCCATCGCCGGGAATCAGCGTAATCGCATGAGTCTTTGCCATCTCTTCCCTGCGCTCCTCGTACTATGAACCTGGCCCCTCGAACCTAGCGTCTGGATCCCTTCGTCTTCTTCGCGTCCCGTCCGCCCAGCAGCTCTTCCAACTCGGCCTTGAACTCGCGCACATCCTTGAAGTCGCGGTAGACGCTGGCGAAGCGGATGTAGGCCACGGTGTCGATCTCCTTGAGCCGCGCCATAATCAGCTCGCCCAGCGCGCTGGTGGAGCGCTCGCGCTCCGGCGAATCCACCACGTAGGCCTCGGTCTCGTCCACAATCCTCTCCAGCGCCGCGCCCGAGACAGGCCGCTTCTCGCAGGCGTGCAGCAGTCCGCTCAACACCTTCTGGCGCTCGAACTTCTCCCTCCGCCCGTCCTTCTTCACCACCATGTAGGGGATCTCGTCGATGCGCTCATACGTGGTGAAGCGCTTGTTGCATCCCTCACACTCGCGCCGGCGACGGATGGCGTCCGCCTCCTTGCTCTCGCGTGAATCCACCACGCGGTCCTGCGCGAAGCCGCAGTAGGGACATTTCATCGGTCACACATCGCAGGGATCAAGAGTAACCTCATTGGTTCAACGATTCTACCAGCGCGCGGGGCTAACGGCACACACTCTCCGTTAGACAATCCAGCCGCCTCCCACCACCTCCTCGCCGTCATAGAAGACCGCTGCCTGCCCCGGCGTGATCGCCCGCTGCGGCTCATCGAAGACCGCGCGTACGCTATCCTCCCCATCCGCGCGCAAGACCGCCCAGGCAGGCTCGTGACGATGGCGAATCTTTACCTGCACGCGCAACGTGCCGGAGGGCGCGAGGCCCTCGATGGCAATCCAGTTGAGGCGGTCGGCGCGGAGTTCGCGGGTGAGGAGTTCCCGGTCCCCGCCGACGACGACGCGGTGCGAGTCGGGATGGATCGCCAGCACATAGCGCGGCCCTGAGTTCGGCGCAACCGCCAGTGCGCCGCCAAGTCCCTTGCGCTGGCCGACGGTGAAGCCGTGAATGCCCTGGTGCCGCCCCAGCACCTCGCCCGTCGCCGCCACAAGCTCGCCCGCCGAATCTGGCAACGCTTCACTTTGCTCGTCGAGATACGCCGCCAGAAACGCCGAATAGTCGCCGCCGGGAATAAAGCATATCTCCTGCGAGTCGGGCTTCTCAGCCAACGCAAGGCCTGCTTCGGCGGCCATCTGGCGCACCGTGGGCTTCTGCATCTCGCCCAGCGGGAAGAGCGTGCGCGAGAGCTGGGCTTGTGTCAGACCAAACAGGAAATACGTTTGGTCCTTCAACTTGTCCTCCGGCCGCGAGAGTATCCATCGCCCGCGCGCCGCATCGTAGTGGTTGCGCGCGTAGTGTCCCGTGGCGATGCGCTCCGCACCGATCTGCCGCGCCGTGGCGATCAACGCGTCGAACTTTAGGTGGTTGTTGCAGAGGGTGCATGGAACGGGCGTGCGCCCGGCCAGATACTCGGCTACAAACGGACGCACTACCTCGGCCTCGAAGCGAGCTTCCTGGTTCACGAGATAATACGGAATGCCGAGATGTTCTGCCACGCGACGCGCGTCGTACACATCGTCGATGGAGCAGCACCGTCCCTGCACCGCCTCGGGCATCCCCTCGTGCCCGGCGAGCCGCCGCTGGTTCCACAGTTGCAGCGTCAGGCCCACCAGCGTGTGTCCCTGAGCGCGCAGCAGCACCGCAACCGCGGACGAGTCTACTCCTCCGGACATGGCAACTGCGATTGTCTCGGACTGTGTGGTCGAACTCATGTGTCTATTATCGCAACTTTACCCAGCCAGTTTTATCGCAACTTTAACGCACCTTGCCGGGCATTCGGGAATCTAACCGCCTGATGATTTTCTCTTGCCCAAGCCTTTCGTCAAAGCGCCTCAGCGCCGAGCTCGCCGTAGCCCTGATTGCGCTCTGCGCAAGCACATCCGCCCACGCCGGCCCACCATTTCAGACCGACGACCCCGACCCGGTCGAGTTCCGCCACTTCGAGATGTACGCCTTCGAGCTCTCCGACGGCACCGGCAAGAACGCTGGCGGGACCGTGCTGAACGTCCCGAGCTACGAGGTTAACTATGGCGTCGTCCCTAACGTCCAACTCCACCTCGTTCTGCCCGTCGGGGCAGTTTTTATCCCCAACGGTCCTACGTACTACGGCCTCGGAGATACCGAACTTGGGGCTAAAGTCCGCTTCGTCAAGGAGACCAAGCGCGTCCCGGAGGTCGGCATCTTCCCCTTCTTCGAGCTACCCAGCGGCAACGCGAACAAGGGCCTGGGCGTGGGCGCAAGCTGGTACCGTATGCCGCTGTGGCTGCAAAAGTCCTGGGGCCAGCAGGACAGGCAATGGACCAGCTATGGCGGCGGCGGCGAAGTAGTCAATTCATCCGTCGGATACGCCAATGGCTACAAGGACTACCCCTTCTCCGGCCTGTTGGTGCAGCGTCAGCTCACGCAGAAGCTCACCCTCGGCACGGAACTTTACGGCCACGGCGCGGAGGGCCCGGCAGCAACCAGCACACGCGCCGCAACTATGCTCGACCTCGGCGGCATCTACGAGTTCAAGCCGGGCTTCGACCTGCTATTCGCCGCCGGACGCAGTATTTACGGGCAACCAGAGACCTATACCTACCTCTCGCTCTACTGGACCTGGGGGCCGGGCGGCGCGGGAGACGCGGAACAACCGGCGAGCGGCGCAGGCTCCAATATGCTCTCTGCTCTGACCAGGCTGCGGCTGCATTAAGAGGCATGGAGGTTGTGATGGAACTTACTCAGCGTGAACTTGTGACAATGATTCACGGGATGCTCTTCGGCGGATTCTTCCTTCTGGCCCTGTTCGGCACGTTCGTCCTGCTACTCGATCAGAGCAATCCAGACGCTGCGTCCGCGCAGCCTGCGCCCCGCTGGCAGACCATCTATCTCATCGCGATGGTCGCCCTTGGCTGGGCCGCCGTGCTCTCCGGCGCAACCATCATCTATCCCTGGTACCGCGCCGTAGCCCCGGCGGGAGCCGACCTCGCGCTCTATCCCAAGTACCTGCTTACGGCGCATCCCTCCACCGCCGGATGGCACAACTTCGGCATGGAGTGGAAGGAGTATGTCGCGTGGATCGCGCCCATGGCCGGCACCATGGTGGCCTGGGTCCTGCTCAAACACCGCGCCGCGTGGAACGCCCACCGGGCTGTCCGCACTATCGTCTTGGGATTTGCCGCCGTGGCATTCCTTGCTGCCGCAATCGCCGGAGGCTGGGGAGCGATGATCAACAAGAGAGCGCCCGCCGAGGGCGGACAATCCATTCAACTCATGGGGAGCGCAAGATGACCGAGCTCAAGCTCGTCCCACAGAACACCGCCAACGGCCCCGTCGCAGCCGCGGTCCTCGCCTGCGGTTTCGGCTGCTTCGCGCTCGGGGCCCTCGCCGTCGCTGCCGACGGGTCCAAGCGACTCGCTACAGCGCTGAACTTCTACAACCCCACCGGTCCGCTCTCCGGTGTCGCCACCGTCGCGATTGCCCTCTGGCTAGTCTGCTGGGCGCTCCTCGCCGCGCGCTGGAGGAACAAGAGCCTCGCCTTCGCCAAGGTCAGCGCCCTCGCCTTCCTCTTTCTTGCGCTCGGCCTGCTGCTCACCTTCCCGCCCTTCGGCGACCTCGTGCTCGGGCGATGAGGAATGGAAGCACCCGGCCCTCTCGGGTCAGTTCGCGAGCGCGGCTTGGATGGCGGCGACGATCGCCGGGTCGTCGGGCACGACCTCCGGCGAGAAGCGTGCGATCACCTTGCCCTGCCGGTCGATCAGAAACTTCTCGAAGTTCCACAGGATTCCCGGCTCGGGGTTTGGCACCGCACCGGTCTTGCCCAAGAATCCCGCTAGCTTCGTGCGGAACGCCTCGCGCGTCGCGCCGGTCGCTCTGGGTTCGGCGGCGATCAGCGCCTGGTACAGCGGATCAGTTGCAGGGCCAGTGACGGCGATCTTGGCGAACATGGGAAAGTTAACCCCGAAGGTCGCCCGGCAGAAGGTGGCAATCTCGTCGTTTGTGCCCGGCTCCTGCCCGGCGAAGTCGTTGGCCGGAAAGCCAAGCACGGCCAGGCCCTTCTCCCGGTATTGCTCATAGAGCTTCTCCAGTGCGTCGTACTGCGGCGTCAGGCCGCATTTGGATGCGACGTTGACCACCAGCAACACTTTGCCGCGAAACGCACCGAGCGAGGTCGCTTCCCCGGTGATGGTATGAACGGGAAGTTCGTAGATGGGGGCAGACATGGCTCTCTCCTGGTTGTTCTCAACGATTATAGATTCGTCTGTTGGGTGGGGCGGCAAGCTGCCGCGGAGAAGTTGCTGGGACGCTTCGATATCGAAGCGTCCCAAGGATGAGATGCGAGCGCGCAAGACCCGATGCAAAAGTATTTCCATGGAATGGACGTTTACGACCGTCGGCATCGCCGGACGATCTATTATTAAAGTTACATGTCCCTAGCCGATACCCTGTTTGGAAGGCCCTTGGCCACCAGCGAAGAGCGCGCCGAGCACATCGGCGTGGCCGCCGGCATTCCTATCTTTGGCCTGGATGCGCTGACTTCGGCGGCGTACGGGCCGGAGACGGCGCTGTCGCTGCTGATCCCGCTCGGCCTGATGGGTGTTCACTACATCGTCCCCATCATCACGGCGATCCTCATTCTGCTGCTCATCGTCTTCTTCAGCTATCGCCAGACGATTGCAGCGTACCCCGGCGGCGGCGGCTCATACACCGTAGCCACGGAAAATCTGGGCACCGGCGCCGGCCTGCTGGCCGCAGCCGCCCTGATGATCGACTACATCCTGACCGCCGCGGTCGGCATCTCGGCCGGCATCGAGGCCGTCGTCAGCGCCCAGCCGATTCTTTTTCCGTATACGCTGATTCTCTGCATC
>Ga0326728_10019058_pt1 | contig 13386 bp, 19 predicted proteins | sample MB3enrmetagenome_FD_207602 | JGI IMG/M metagenome (GOLD analysis project Ga0326728, IMG submission 207602) | Lab enriched peat soil microbial communities from McLean, Ithaca, NY, United States - MB31MN | ecosystem: Environmental > Terrestrial > Soil > Wetlands > Peat | place: USA: New York... | reverse complement strand
GCACTGCTGCCAAGCCTGCGTGCAGGAGGGGGCGGAAGCGCTGCCGGGGGCACCTCAGCCGGTGGCGTGCGGAGCGACCCAAACGACGGCCCAAGATGACCCCTTGTATCCGGGCCTGGAGCAGCCGGTGTGCTGCGAAACGCTGCCGGCAGTGGCGTAGTCGTCGAGGCCGGAATTGCATTTCCGGCGAGACCACGTTGCTGGGACAGGAATGAGTCAAGAGGAAAGGAGAAAGACCGTGAAAGAAGTCGTGAAGTTCCCCATCGGTACACCGGTGGAAGTCACCCTGCAATTCGAGGAAGGAAAACGAGTCGAGGGCCGCTACGGCGATCAGGTGATGTATTCACTCGCCGACAACCGGGTCATGTATGTGCCCCTATACGTCGAGCAACGCTTCCAGGAGTTGGCCATTGGAGCCGGCGAGCCCTTGTTGCTCTGCAAGAAGGTGGTCAAGGAGGGCAATCGGAACAGGACCGAGTGGAGCGTCAAACGAGCTCCGCAGCCGCTGGCGTCGGCAAATGGAATTTCTGCTGTGGATTCCTTCGTGGCTGACGCAACACTGGATCTGCAGCCAGTCGGACGCACGAGCGACGAAGAGATCGTAGTGCCAGACGCGCACCACACCGTAGCGCTCGTTCGGGTGGAAGGCAACACAAGCGAGGAGGAGCAGCCGATCGCCAACCCGACTGCTCCCATGGCGCAGGAATTAGCTCTTCAGACCAATAGCCAGCACCAACGACAGGATAGCGCAGAAGGCACCACCACCGAAATCGGACTCGCCTCCCCGGTCGCGCCCAAGGACAGCGTGTTCCTGCCGGCGATGAGCATGGAGGTCGCCCTGGCGCGCCGTGCGGCCATCGTCGAATTCACCCGGCGCATTATGGTCAGAGACCAGGACTTCGGCGAGATCCCCGGCACCAACAAGCCCACTCTCCTCAGCCGGGAGCCGAGAAGCTGTGCAACTTCTTCGGCCTGGAGCCGGAGTTCACGCCCGTAGTGGAAGACATCGACTGGACCGGCGCGCAGCACGGCGGCGAAGTCTTCTGCTATGCGCGTTACCGCTGCCGGTTGCTGCGGGAAGGGCGAGTGGTCGGAGTGGGTGAGGGTTCCTGCAATTCCTGGGAAGCCAAATATCGCTATCGCTGGGTGGAGCAGGTCCCCGAGCACATCGATCGCACGCGCCTCCCTAAACGCGAAGTGCGCCGCACGTTGTGCGAGTTCGATTTTGCGATCGAGCGCGCCGAAACCACCGGACAGTATGGCAAGCCGGCCGAGCATTGGCAGAGGTTTCGAGATGCCATTCGCAGCGGGACCGCGCGATCGGTGGAGAAATTCACCCGTCGTGGAAAGTCGGTCGCCTGGGAAATCGATGTGGATACGGCGCTCTACCGCATCCCCAATCCGGATGTCGCGGATGCGGTAAACACCGTCCAGAAAATGGCGCAGAAACGTGCCCTGGTGGCCGCCACGCTGATCGCAACAAGTGCGTCGGAGTTCTTCACCCAGGACCTGGAGGATGCCGACGGGCGGAACGTCGAAACCGCTTCGCATCCGTCTGGTGCGCGAGAGCCGCACGTCCGCGACCGCAAGCCGGAGCAGCTTCAGCCGAAACCGGCCGCCTCAGCGGAGCCCGAGGGGAAGCCATGGAAGAACTTCGGCGAAATGCGGCGTGCGTTCGAACAAATGCGGGAGCAGCTGGGAGAGACCCGGTATCTGGAGGAACTGCAACTCGCCGGCGTCCAGAACCCGGGTCAGTTCCAATCGGCCAGCAAGGCGCTGGCTTGCTACAAGCGTCTGGCGTTCATCGCCGCGCAACCGGAGGTGGCGTGATGGCTGCCCTGGCCGTTGTTCCTTCACCCGCGGTTACGGCCGCGCCGCTGTATCTGATCGAGGACCAACTGACGGCCCTGATCGAAACCGCCGAACTGGTTTCGCCGGAGCAGGAGCAGGAGTTCCGCGCCGAGTTCCAAGCCGCGCTGACCGCAGCCGTCGAGAAGCGCGACCACGTCGGCCATTTCCTGGCGCACCTGGAGCAACAGATCGACTTTGCCCGGTTCGAGATCGACCGGCTCCGGCAACGCAAAGCTACTTGCGAGCGCGCTCTGGCACGGCTGGAAGACTATGTGATTGAGACCCTCGAGAACCTCGGAACCGATAGCAAGGGCAGGTACCGAAAGCTGGAGGGGAAGACCACCACCTTCAGCCTGCGTGCGTGCCCGCCATCGGTGGAGGTCACCGACGAGTTAGCCATCCCTTCGGAACATAAGACGCTCACGTTGAGGCTGCCGGCAGTGACGTGGGAGCAGTTACTGGATGGGCTGGATGTCGAGCAGCGTATTTCGATTCTCGGGCAGGTGAAGAGTCCCGAGGTCTCGGTAGACAAACGCTCGGTTAAGGCGGCAATCGATGGCGGCGCGGACGTTCCTGGGGCCAGCCTGGTCACCGGGCGGCACTCATTGCGGAAAAGCTGAGGATGAAACCAGTCCGCAATCCGGGATACCTGCGATGGATCCGCAGCCTGCCCTGTGCGGTATGCCGCACGACTTATGCGGTCGAGGCAGCCCATACCGGCCCGCACGGTCTGGGGCAGAAGTCATCCGATCTGTCCGCCATTCCTCTGTGCGGAAAGCATCACCGTACGGGGGCCGACTCGTATCACAGGCTGGGGCCTCGGAGGTTCGCCGAGGCGCATGAGTTGGATATCCGGGCAATCGTCGCCCGTCTCAGCGAGAAACCATTTATCCGGGTGGAATCAGGCGCCTTCGTGGGCCGGTTCGGCGATCAGAAGTTTGAGTTGGGACCCACGGAGGCCGGCTTGGCTCGCGCGATTCGCAGGATGAGCCAACTCCGGCGTGAGATGGAAACTGAAGTGGCCTGAGGCTGAGGGCGAGAAAAGGAGAGGCGGACTCAGTGCAGGGCTTTCTGCGGCTGGGCCAGCCGGCCCGAGCATGACCGCAAAGTGCGCGCGCCTGTGACTTCGACGTAATGGTGGTCGAGCCTGAGGCCGCTAGCCGCGGCGAGGAGATGGTGCGGCTGGGTCCTCTGGTACTGTCTTTGGACATTGCCGTGGACCCACTCGTGGTGAGTACCGCGAAGTTCGAGTACTGGCGAAACCTGCCGGGCAACGTCCGGCGCGCCGTACGAGCCAACTCTTGAGGAAGGTCAAGCTGCCCGCGCCCTCGCGCAGGAAGCGCTCGAAGCCATCATTTTTCGACTACGCGACAAGTGACATCGCAAGAGACGCGCCGCTTCTAGCGGCGAAACACACTTTCGGCATGGAACTTCATAAGTGTGGGTCTTCAGATTGCCAGGGTAATGTGGCGTCGGCGGAGGAGAAAATCACAGAATTACGCGCGGCTCAGGAACGGCGATGTAGGCTGAAAGAACTTAACTTAAGGGGCACACCTCCGGCCCGGCGGGTCAATGTGCGTTTCAGATCGTGGGTGAAACGAGGCCCGCCCATGAGGGAATTACAAGTGGCTCAGAGAATTGCGACCCAGACGCGGATCGGAAGTGTCAAAAGCATCCGGCGTTGTTCATCCCCGTGAAGGTCGCAGTTCTCCCTTTTCCCATGTTATGGCCGGGAGACTATCTATTACACGTACTAGTAGAATTGTTACCGTCTAGGTCACCAGAAAAGGGAAAAATGTGAAAAACAGCTGTAAAATAGATAACGAGAAAAACAGCTCTGAAATAGCTTGTTCAGTGTATAATCGACACCGAGCCACGGCCGCAATAGTTAGATTTTGGCACTGAACACTTGTGGCGAGCTCAAACCAATATACGACGAAGGGAAGATACGATGAAGAAGATAATTGTTGGTCTTGTGTTTCTCGCATTGTCGGCCGGGCCGGGCTTTTGCTCAGCGATCTCGGTCGGCAATTGGTATGACGATCAATGGAACGGCACGGTTGGAACCGCAGTGACCGATGACACCGCCTATACGGGCAGCCTCCTGACGGTGGTACTCGATCCCGGAACGCCTCCCTGGACCTTTTCCGGCCCCGCAATTCTGGTCGTCACGGACTTGTATGTCGATGGCGATCAGTTCGAGGTTTTCGACAACGACGTGGAGGTAGGGACGACCTCGACACCAGTTAACGACGGCACCACCTGCGGGGACGATCCAGTGGGATGCACCGGCAGCGACTGGAGTCACGGGACGTTCGTATTCGGTGCTGGAAGCCACTCGATCACGATGACGGTTATTGCCGAAGGTACCGGCAACACCTCTGGGAATGGCGCATTCGAACTGACCAGCGTGCCGGAGCCTGCCAGTTTTGGGCTGATGGGCTTGGGCTGCCTGGGTCTGGTATTGGGCCGCCGGCGCTTTCGGCGAAAGGGGGAGATTTAGCGGTTTTTCGTAGCACCTCCGCCGCAGAGCTCCGCAAATTCTCAGATGTGCCGTTCGGTATGCTCCTAGGAGGCTACTCTGGTGTCCCAGATTTGTCGGGCTCTTTCAGTAGCCTCCGAGGTGGAGCTCGGCATTCACTCACCGCGCACGGCCTCCAGTAAATGCGAAGAGCAGGAATCCCCACAGATAGCCAGCGGTAACTGCCAGAGCTTTCACGTCCATGTGGATGCTCCTTTCCGGATGCCATCACTGAAGAAGGCCATGAAGGTTGGACTGCGATAAGGTTGCTGCCTGGACGAGTTCAATCACTATCTCCATTGAAACCTCCGTCCAATAACTCAATAATTCCGGCCAAGTAATCCTCGGCCAGCGTCAAGTGACGTTACCTGACGTTACGCCAGGCCAATTCCAAACCAGTCTTCCGGACGGAGTTTCCTTACACGACAGCGGCGCGGAAAGACACCACCACGGTGCGGTGGCCGCCCGGCGAGGTGCAATGGATATCTGGAGGCTACATGAGTCAGGAGAAGAGGCGGCGGGCGGCGAGGCTGCTGTACTTCGCCACGAGGCGCAGGGGGCGGAAGGCGTAATAGACAGGGAAGAGTGGGCGGGGCAGAGTGAGGGATTCAAGATCAGCGGGGCAGGGCTCGATCACACCCCAGCAGAAGCGGAGCTTGTCGGAGGGACGTTCGACGAGGCTGAGCTGGAACTGGAACTCAAGTGACCGAAAGTCCCGAGGCACCGGGCGGCCGTGGAGCCAGAGCTGGGCGCAGGATGCGATGCGGGAGGTGTGGGGACAGGCACGCGCACCGGCAAGGATTGCGGGCGGTACCGCAGCGCCTAGGACATCGGCGGCTAGGAGCAGGCCTGCGGATACGGTGCGCGAGATGCAGCGGGCGCGCGAGTAGGTCATAAGGGAGTCCCAGTCGAGCGGGGTGCGATCGATGAGGTGAGCGAGATCGCAGAGCCAGTGGAGGGAACTCCAGAAATGCTTGGCGCCGTGGACGCAAAGGAAAACGAGCAGGTCCTCGGGGGCCAGAGTGCGAATGGGGTGGCCAGCGATGGAGACGGTCACGAGCCGGGACCAGAAGCGGTCCAGGTCGAGCGCATGGCAGAACCATGAGGGTGCCAGGGCCCAATGGAGGTCGAGGGCAACGCCTGCGGACGAAGTGAGCGGCAACTCGCGGCCCGAGCGGAAAAAGCGGAGGTCGGTGCCGTACGCGGGCCGGCAGCCGGAGTCCACGAGGAGTTCGACAGCGCGCCGGGCGTCGGCGGGGCGGATTAGCAGGTCGAGGTCGCTCATCTCGCGGAGCGCGGGACTGTCGTAGAGGGACCACGCGATGGCGGGGCCTTTGAATGGGACGACCTGGATGCCGGCGCGCTCGAACAGCGAGACTAACTTGAGGAGTTCACCGGTCAGCTTCAGGCTGTGTCCAGCATTGCGGTGGAAGCACGTGAGCAAGCGCTTAACGACGTCCGGTGGCAGGGTCTCGGGACATGCCTGGCTGACGCGCCAATATACGAGTGGCGCGATGCCATGGCGCATCGATTGTGCGACTGTCGCATCCCAATCCGCTACCGCTGCGACCGCCTGGCGGATGCTGGCGGCGTCTGAGCGGGGGCGGGCGCACTCCAACAGCAGCTTCATAAGGCCACGGGTTTCCAAGCGTGCTCCAACACCAGTTCACGCAGGCGCGGCTTGCGGAAATCGCACGGCAAAGACAACCCGAAGGAGATGGGCAGCGCGACGAATTGGGAAGGCGATGACATTGCGGTGCCGAGCCACTGAGGCGGGACCGTGCTTGGTGGAGGAATCACCGATGGTTACCTGCCTGTCGCCGCTGTGGATTAACTGCGGGCTACCAGTAGACCCTTTGCACACATCTCTTTCGAAAGCCGCAGCAGATCGGCCTCCAGAACCTCGGGCGCGACATCGAACTCTTCCAGCATCGCGCGATGCACGGCGGCGAGTTCGCCGTTCTTTTCCAGCAACTCCAGGAAGCGCGAGCCGACCGCGTCGAGGCCGAAGTAAGTCCCGGTCTCCAGGTTGAGCAGAACCGTCTCGCCGCCAAGCTGGCGGGTAGCTACCTGGTCTGGAATGCGCAGCGTGTCATGCAGCGTCACGGTCTCAGTCCTCCTCCAAGTGTCTTAGTATAGCCGCCCGCACTGCCGGCAGCGCAGAAAACTCGCGCGGGTAGTGAATTGCGTCCGCCGGCACGTCCGCGGTCAATCGTCCCACCGTCTCGAACTGCTTCCGTAGGAACGCTGTGTCTTGGATGTCGAGATTGTAAGCGAACTCCACCAGCGCCATGAATACCCGTCCCGGCGGGAGCCGTTCGAACAAAATCTCGCCAGCGTTGTCAGCGAGGAAGAAAAGCCTTCGCAATGGCGCCGGACCCGATGCATACGGCAGCACGGCCTTATCCCAGACACGGCGTTTGAGCGTGTAGTGGGCCACCTCCGCGGTTGGCATGTCTCCCCGCAGAACTTCCCCAGCGGTTGAAGGCCACAAGCGCACGCCCGGATAGCTCGGCAGCGCCGTCCATTCTCCACGTTCCGTGCGCAGCACAAGGCAATCGTCGGAGACCAGGGAACACCCGCCCCGCGCGAGACTCGCAGCCAGGGTGGACTTCCCTCGGCCGGTCTTCCCGGCGAACGCAATTACGCCATGTCCGGTCAACACCGCGCTTGCGTGCAGGACGATGCGCTCCCGCCGGCTCAACACCAGCGGAAGCACCTGGTCGAGCAGCAGATGCCGCACCGTCACCTCCGGCGTGCCAGGCAGGGGACGGCACTGAATCCTGGCAGCATCGGCCGACACGAAGAAGTCACCGCACGAAGGGAATCGCAGCAGATAGCCATCGCCAGTGCGGGCGAGCCGGAGCCAAACGTCGCAGCTATCCTGCTCCTTGCCGTCCTCCTCGATAATCCACCGGTGAAACCAGTCGACGTCGACAGCAGACGGATTTCCCGGTGGTAGGAGTTCAAACCGGCACTCCGCGCCGAAGGCCGTCGCCGGGACGAGTTCGGGCAGCGCAATGGCGCTGGCTACCACCAGATCGCAGATTCGATAGGCGTGGGTCGAGATCATTCGGCGTATCGCGTGACCACTTCCGCCACGAAGAGCGACGCCTCCTCCCGGTTGCGGAAGAGATTCGGATGCAGGCGGAAGACTTCGTCCTCGATCTCAGTAAGCGTTCGCACGCCGTCACAGAGGTTGACCACGGTCCGCCGCCCTTGGCCACGCGGGATGAGTTTGGGCTTGAAATGCGGCGTTGTCCGCGTGAGATCCTCCGAAGGAAGCAACATCCCCTTCCAGGTGGAGTGCCGAAAGGAGCCTTTCTTCGCGCCGGAGCAGCCATCCAGCACGTCCACGTTCCAGTTGACAATCGAATCGGCCGGCCGGACTGTCATGCGGATTTGCACGGAGTCGCCCTCGACCACCTGGACCGCACGGTCGATCGGAAAGTAAACCTGCCGCCGCTCGATCCGCTCGGGAGAGAGCGGCGAGTTCGTCATGGAGATTCCGGCCGCGAGTTCCGCGGTGAACCAGCCTCCCAGTCCATGCATCGTACCCGACCGGAGAATCATTGCCATGCCCTCACCGTGGAATGGCTCCGTCGTGGCGTGGTTCAGATCGACGCTTGCAATGACGACAGCATCGCCGCAAAGACTTTCCGGAGGAAGCTTCACCTGATAGCCGGTGTTGGCCGCCATCACACGAGTGGATCGGAAATCGAAACCTGCGGGCGAGGTGTTCCAGAACTCCAATTGGCCATAGAAGTCCGGAGCTTCGATGGGAGCGAGCACGAGGTCCATTCGGAGAGGAATCGTGACGCCTTCCGGCTTCAGGAAGCGGCGCCGGGCATCGGCGAAATACTCGACCACTCCGGCGTTGAAACCAAAGTTCCCCATCTGGTCGGCAACCACGACATCGACCTTTTCCGGCAGATCGACGTGCGTGGAGTGCCCCTTGATGAAAACAATCCGATCCCCGAACCCGTTGACTCGGGCAATCTCACGGGCAACGGCGACCATCCCGCCCATTTCAATCGAGTAGACCCTGCCAGCTCCCGCACGGCAGGCCAGCAAGCCCATGATGCCGGTTCCGGAAGCTAGGTCGAGGATGATCTGCCCGCTTTTCACGACTGAACTTACTGCGCGCACAAACGCCCCGAGCCGATGTTTGTCGCCCAGATAGATCCGGTGCTCGTCTATGATTCGAGACACGCCTTCACTCAATCCGCTATTATCTTATTGTTGCGATCAAGATGGCAATTACACGATGAGTGGAATCGTCGGTCTGTGGAATCCGGACGGTCGTCCGGCGGTGCTCGAAGAGATCCTGCGCATGAGCGATGCCATCTCGCATCGCGGGCCGAATGGTAGAACGCGATTGGTGGACGGTCCCATCGCGCTCGGCTACCTTCACCTCGAAGTTCGGAGCAAGCCCCTTCCGGTGGTTCAGCCGTTTGCCGACGGAGAGACGGGACTCGCCATCGTTCTAGACGGGCGGATCGACAACCGGGAAGATCTCGTGCCGGCTCTGGAATCCAGGGGGCTCGCTTCCCCGAGCGGATCGGACACGGAGCTGATCCTGCGCGCCTACCAGCTTTGGGGCGTCGAAAGCCCAAGCCACCTATTGGGCGATTTCGCCTTCGCGATTTGGGACTCGCGTAACCGGCGCTTCTTCTGCGCCCGGGACCAACTCGGAGTGAAGCGTTTTCTTTATTACTTTGCGCGGAACTCGCTGTTCGCCTTCGGTTCGGAGATCAAGGGGATCATCGCCCTCGACCGCGTTACCCGCCGCCTTAACGAGTTTCGTCTGGCGGATTATCTGGTCAACGAACTCGACCGGGAGGACACGGTGGGAACATTCTATGAAGGGGTTCTCCGTTTGCCCGGCGGACACTGCCTGATGGTGGAACGCGACTCGCTCAAAGTGTGGGATTACTGGAAGCTCATTCCGAAGGAAGGAACGCGATACCGCTCGATGCAGGAGTGCGGCGGGGCGTTCCGAAACGTCTTCATGAAAGCGGTCTCCGCCAGGATTCGCGACACGGCCAGGCCGGCTTACGCGCTTAGCGGCGGCCTGGATTCGAGCTCTGTCGTGGCGGCTGCTCGCGAGTTATCCGGAGGAGCCGCGCAGGCGCGCATTGCCGCATTCTCGCTGGTAGACCCCTCGTGCCAAGAGGCGCTGGGAATGATACGCTCGGTGGTCGAGCAGGGCGGAATCGATTCCCGCCTGATCCGGCCGGAAGAGGTGACTGCCGGGAACTACGGTCTGGCGGACCTGATTCGGAACAGCGACCAGCCTTTCGAAGCCGACCAGGGCTTCTTCGATTGGATCACCTACCGCTCGGCGCATCAAAACGGCTGCCGTGTGCTTCTGGATGGCATCGATGGAGACCAAATGCATCCATACACGGAGTGTCTGAGTTCCTTGATTCGCCGCGGACGCTGGCCGGCAGCGATACGGGACGCACAATGCCTCGCCCCCCAATGGGATCGGCCCTGGTGGCGAATTCTGGCTGATTACGGCCTTCGCCCGATCTGCCCGCGTGCGCTGCTTGCGCTGGGAAAGCTCAAACGGGCGATCCTGAAGCCGCCCGACACATCGATCAGCTTGATTGACGAGAACCTGGCCCGGCGAACTTATGTGACGGAGAGATGCATGGCCCGGCGCAAAGCTCTCTGGAATGCTGCGCGCGATCCGTTCCTAATGCATTCCCTCAGTTTCACATCTGGACTTGTTTCGTTCGCCTTCGAGCGTCTGGATCTGAAAGCGAGCCTGCTGGGGCTGGAAGTGAGGCATCCCTTCGGCGACCGGAGAGTCGCTGAGTTTCTCATCTCCCTTCCATTGAAATGGAAGGGGCACTTTCCTGCATCGAAAACGGTTATGCGGACCGCGATGTCCGGCTTGCTGCCGGAGTCGCTGCTTTGCCAGCGCAGGCTGCCACATCCTGGCCCTGCCTTCCACGCACGGATTCTGGCCTGCCATGCGGAATGGTTACAGAAGGCCATTCAGCGGGACTTGCAGAATCTGCAAGGCTATGTTAAACTTGATCGTCTATCGAAGGTAAATCAGGTCTTCATGTCGGAAAAGCAGTCCAGCGCGGGGTTCGCGCTCTGGAAAATTGCCGTGTTGGCCCAATGGATGAAAACGAGAGGGATGGGAAGTCGGTACCATGGAAGAAGTGACGAAATCCGCGCCGAAGAAGAAGGAATACACCCGTCCAGTCTTGACTGACCACGGCACCCTGGCGCGGTTAACCCAGGGCTCAAGTGGTTCGCACGAGAACAGCATGCACGTCCCAGGCAGCCCCTAGGAGACGCTAGCACAGGAGGACGTTGCCGCCGTGTGTGTGCTGCGGCTATATTCGTGGACATCCCAGTGGATGGTTCCCGTTGCGCCGCGCAGGGTTCCTTAGCGAGCCCTAAGTCACGACTGTGCGTGTTTCCGAGTTGCGGATACGCACAATATCGCTTATCTTCGGGCGCTCCACTCCAAGAGTACTGAGTATTCTGCATCAGTACGACCAACCAGGACCGTACCGCCACATTCGACCCAGGCATGAGCCGCCAAACCAGCCTCGTCCGATTTAGCCACGCCAATGCGGAGGTCGGAGGCATGCCCGTGCTTGGCGAGGAGACGATGGGCAGCCAAGGCGCGAACCAGACAGGTGGACCGGGGGACGAAGCGGGAAGCCGCGTGCAGTGCCCAAGCGATGCGCAAGGGATCCGCGCCCGGACGAGCGGCAGGAGGAAGATTGCGGCGGAGACGCGGCAAGGAGAAGACGGAGACCGCGATGCGCGCCCGGATGAGGGACACCCAAGCTGCGCACAACAGGTTGCGGTCCGGACGCGAAAGATCCCGAAACTTACGAATGGCCGTCACGGGTTTCGATGAGACCTTCCGCAGCAAGTCTTTCGAAGAGTTGGAACAGGTCCAACTCACAACGTTCCGGCTCGACCTCAAAGCGGTCCAACATGGCGTCCCGAATACCAGCGACGGTCCTTGGCCGCTCGATCAGTTTCCACACTACCGCACCCACGGGATCCAGCGAATAGTAGACGCCGGTGTGGAGATTGAGGATAGCGGCTTCGCCACCGAGGTCACAGGAGATCTGGTTGGGGGAGGCGTGAATGATGGTGCCAAGAGTCATGAGTTGGGGCTGCGGGGGAATCAACTCCGGTTTCGCATTTCAGCATCGCGCCCGCCAGCGCGCAATATGTGGTGACTCAGGCTGATTTCTCTTTCGGCTCTGCGGGCGTGCCGGCGAATCGGTTATAAAGCCAGCATAAGGCCGCGCCGATGAGCGCCCCGCTGACGAATCCGTAAACCAGACCGACCACGCTTCCCAGATACGTGACTGCATACCCGGGGTACAGGGCCGACAGCAGGACCAGTGTATGCCCTTCACCGCGCGCGGCCTCTAGTAAAGTAACTGCGAAGAGCAGGAATCCCCACAAGATTCCCGCGGCAACTGCAAAGGCTTTCACGTTCATTTGGATGCTCCTTTCCTGAGCTATCACCGAAAAATGCATGTGAAGTTCGGACTGCCGTGAAGTTGGTGCATGGACGACTTCAACCATTTCCCGCTACGAATTGGCGCGAGCTGGAGAGTCGACTCCTGCTAGCCGCCGAGCGATACGGCGGCTCAGTATCCCGATTGCGATGCCCGTAAGGACCCCGACTCCGTTGATGAACATGTCGCGGACTTCGCACGATCGGCCCGGCACCAGCTTCTGACCAAACTCCAAAGCCACGCCTAGCAATATCATGGCAAGGGCAGCCAGCAAGGCAGCCGATCTTCGCTGGACGGCTACCAGCGCTATCCATGCTAACGACGTGTACGCGCAATAATGCAGCACCTTGATGATATGCAGATGACCGACGGCCACTATGGCGGGAGACCGGCCGGGCAGGAGCGATCCGACGATGACGCAACAGATCAGCACGACCCAGAGGGCCAGGATGAGGATGCGGGGGTAACGAAACACGGTTTTGGTCACGAGTGAACACGGATCAACGCCGATGGAAAACAGAACGGATTCGAAACAAGTAGGTGAGAGGGCCTGGCTCGTAACGGATCAGGCGTCTTGGCCACCCGAGGCGCTCCGGTGATCCAGTTGGGCCTCTAGTGATGCGATCCGTCGGTGCAGGCGTCTATTCGGCCAGAGGAAAAACAACCAGAAGCGAAGGCGGTTGTAGATGACGGGAAGATAACAGAGGAGCCCGAAACACAGCCCGGTGGCGACCAGCTTGCCCAGTCCCAGCCACGGCGGCCCCGTAAGGAAGTAGACCAATAAGGCGCCAATCGGAACATAGAGATAGTAGAAGAGGCTGGGCTTCCATTCGTTGAATTCCATCATGGAACGGCGACGGCTCTTCAGGGCAGCGATCTGGGAATCGAGATCGGACATTGGATGGTCTCAGACGTCTTGGATGGGCGCTACGGAGCGGGCCTCGCGACGGGTCTGCGTGGACAAAATGTACTTCGACCGCTCACTGACGGTCGCGGCCCCAAGCACTGCTTACGGTTTTCCCGATAGTTACGGAGCCGCGCGTGGAATTAAGCGGTCGTTCGGAAACTACTTCCGACAGACTCATAGAACCAGCGGCCAGGGTTTCACGCAACGGAACGTCAAGCGGCCCTAAGTGCGCGGTCAGCGCAGCTTCGGCGGGACTGGTGAGGCCCAGGATCGCGCAGAAACGAGCCACGGCGATGGGGCGGTCGTAGTATTGTTCGAAGGCTTGGCGGCCAAGCGCACCGGCATGCTGGATGAGGTCGGGGCGTTTGGCCAGGGTTTCGAACAACTCGACCAGGCCCTTAACATCGCCGGGCTCTATGTGCCAGCCGCAGTGGTATTTTTCGATGATGCGAGCTGGGGTGGCTTTCCTCGGCCCGATGAATAAAATGGGGCGGCCGGCTGCCATAATGCCGTAAGTTTTGCTGGGCACAACCGATCCAAGGCTCTCGGGACGCTGCGTCACCAGACCGATGTGGCCCTGCGCAAGGCGAGTGCCG
>Ga0326728_10019055_pt1 | contig 13387 bp, 13 predicted proteins | sample MB3enrmetagenome_FD_207602 | JGI IMG/M metagenome (GOLD analysis project Ga0326728, IMG submission 207602) | Lab enriched peat soil microbial communities from McLean, Ithaca, NY, United States - MB31MN | ecosystem: Environmental > Terrestrial > Soil > Wetlands > Peat | place: USA: New York... | reverse complement strand
TCAGCGAGAAGACCCGGACCCCGGTAAAGGTGATCCTTGTCACCGGGATACTCACGGCCTGCGTTGCCGGGTTTTTTCCTCTGGCAATCGTCGCCGAGCTGGTCAACATGGGCACGCTCATGGCATTTGCGATTGTCGCGATCGGTATCCTTCTGTTGCGGGTCCAGAGGCCTGATCTTGTCCGGCCGTTTCGCTGCCCCTGCGTCCCCCTCATCCCTCTGCTTTGCGTTGGCACGTGTGCGTTCCTGATCCTAAATCTCAGTTCCCATGCCCACCTTATGTTCGTCCTCTGGCTCGCCGTCGGCCTTGGGTTCTATTTCCTCTACGGTGTGCACAACGGTACTGCACGGGATGCAAAGGGCACGATCTCCGAAGATGCACCGGCCGGCGTTTCCGGCCCTGCGCCACTGGTGACCGGTGCGGAGTTCCTCGTCCCGGATACATCGCCGGGGAACCCCGGGCAGCAGCAGGGGCCGTAAATCCGCCGGGGAAGCGTAAACAACCGGCTTTTTTTGCCAACCGCAAGTCTCTATACTTCATGACTCGCACCGGTAGATCGATGGATGACGAAGCCCGACTCGCACCGGCCCCTGCAGAATCCCGTATCCCTGCGTGGGCGAGGTACCTGCTCTGGGCCATCGTCGCGCTCACCGTGATATTCGGGGCACTGATCGCGGTAACCCCACTCCTGCTCTACCGCCTTGTCGGCCACTGTTTTGAGGCCGGTGCGGCCCTTATCTGCATGGGCATGTGCGCGTACGCGTACCTGCGCTGGTCCCGCCGCCGGATCATCCTCCTGCTCGCCGCATTTGCCTTCGGGGAGTACGCGCTTGCAACAATTTTCTGGTACCTCTTCTCTCTCCTGCCTGTAACAGAGAACCTTGGCCGGCCGTTTGTCTTTACCACCGTTGCCGAGCTCTCGTTTCTTGGCTTCATGGTCTTTTTCATTGCGGCCTTCCAGATCGAGCAGGAGAAAGAGCCTGCACATCCGCTCTTCCCATGGCTTTTATTAGCGCTCTTCCTTGCTATCCCGCTGATGGTGATCGGCGAATACGGCATCTCGCTCCGGACCGTGATGCTGCTTGTCCGGTTCCTCGTGGTGGAGCAGCTGATCGTGGTGACGATCGGCCACGGGTTCTTCCGGTATCCCCTGCTCTGGGCCGGGATCTGCATCCGCTGCCTCGCCGCGATGCTGTACGGCCTGCGCGAGACGCTCTTCATCTACTACACCTCCTGGATCATTCCCCTGCCCGGGGCCGGATCGGCGATCTCCGTGTATGACCTCTCCAGTCTTATCGGGCCCCTGATCATCGCCTCCTTTGCCCTGATCGTGCTGGGGCTCTTCGACTACACAGCATCACGGGACACGGCAGGGACGCAGTCCTGACGGGCAGGCGCGGCCGGTATCAGGTGCCCGTGCGGTGGGAAAAGAGGGTTGCAAGGTCAAGATTGTAGCATGCGACAAGTGCAAAGAAGAGAATAACAGGGAAGATCAGGTCTGTACAGATCCCGGCAAGACCGAAAAATACGGTTCCCAGGGTATTATAGATCGCATGGACCGTAACCGCGAGCGTGAAAAACCCGAAGATGAGGGCGGGAAACGCCCGCCGGTCAAAGTGACCGGAGATTACGATCCCGTACCCGACAATACCGCAGGTGCACCCGTGCATGAGGGCGGTAGAGAACGAATGGATAAGAACGACCAGGGGACCCGGGGAGACGAGAAGGCCGGTCTCGATAATGGCGAACCCGATCCCTGAAGCCATCGCGTACAGGAAGATATCCCGGTCCTGCTGCCGCTGTACAACAAGGGCAATGATGAGAATGGGGAGGGCTTTAAAGAATTCCTCCACAAGCGGGGATATTGTCAGGGAGGCAAGCGCCACCGGGATATCGTTCTGGGCAGCAGAGAAGAGGACCGGTTCAAGGAGATAGGCCGGGACTGCCGCGATAAAACCCCAGATTACAAAGAGGACGAACCGTGTATTGATCCTCCCGATAAAGACCGCGAGGAAGAGGAACGGAAGGAGATATGCTGCAACCAAGACCAGATCCATCGTATCGCCGCCTGTTCTCCGGGCACCTGTGCCCTGCTTTTCTCCGGCACACTCCCGTGTGCGCCGGCCTTAACGATCATGTACACGTACCGGATGTTTAGTCCTTTGATGTGGATCGGAGAAAGCAAAGGACGGGTACCTGCTGGCTATTGAGTGAAATATTTTTTTTCGTTAACAGGATCTTTAACAGCCTTGTTGTGCCATACTCATCTGCCAGAATCTGGCACGTTGGGAGAAAACCTCTGCACAAAGCAGGGCACAATCTGAATGGAGCACCACAGGCACCGGCAGATCAGATAATGCATACACGGATCACTTTGGTGTCATGATGCCGGATTTCCCGGGACCCGGTAATGGGCTTCTCCGGAACCTGCATATATCCCCCCGGATAAACAAACCTGCCGGCCAGCCTGTACACGATCGCATCGGTGCAATCGGGTGCTCCATTCATCCCTCTCAACCGTAGGATTCTTGCCGGTGCTGGTGTTTTTGCCGGGTTATTCGCGCATTCTCCTGCTCCCCCCGATAAGTGAAGAATTTTTTTCAGTTATGCATGTATTTATACCGTGATATCGACTAACGGTATCATGCGAGTGGAACGTTAAGACGGGGGGCTTTATTTCCTGCATGCCGGAGAATCCGGAGGATATACGGATCCGGGCATACCAGATGGCTCCATGCACCGTGCGGACCACATAACGGGGGATATATGGACGGAGATACTCTGAAAGAGAGTGTGCAGGGACCGGTTGCTGCAGAGGAGGAGATCATCTTCCTTGAACCAGGCCAGGAAAAAGCACAGAACATCGCGAAGGCCATTGCGCACCAGAACGCCGGTGATATCATGGCGCTCCTCTCAACCGAGGGGCCGATGAAGCTCTCGGACATTGCGTCCCGGATGGATCTCTCCACCAATGCCGCGAAATATCATGTGGAAAATCTCAGAAATGCCGGGCTCATCGAGATAGCAAATACACGGTACAGTGTCAAGGGTAAGAAGATGAAGGTCTACCGTCTCAAAAACCAGGTCTTCATTGTGGCGCCGAGCATGACCTCGGGGCCGGCGCTCCGGGCGGTCCTTTTGAAATATGCAACCCTCTGCGGGATCTTTGTGGTGACCATTGCCGTGCTCCTGGTCCAGCCGTTTGTGACGTTTTCGTCCGGGACGGTCGGTACCCTCTCCGGCTCCCTCCAGTCAGGTGCAACGGTACCTGCTGCATATTCGTCATCCCTGATCCCGGCGCTTGTCCTTGCCGGGATCGTCACCGTGCTCGTGTATGCCGGTTTTGAGATGCTCCAGTACTGGAAAGACCGGGACGGAAACGCTTCCTGATTCCCCCTCCGGAAAATTTTTCCGGTTCTTTTTCTCCAAAAAAGACAGAACCGCCGCCCTTTTTGTGTTAACCTGCTGTTGAAGGCGTGGTGAATGTCGCCGGGCCCCGTACCGTCTGTTTATCGGGAGGCAGGGCTGACTTGCAAAAATTCCCGGAGCAGGATGGTAAGCCCGCTCTATTTATTCCGGCATAACCGATGTACAGGGAAAGCACACTATCGGCTGCCAACCATGAGCGCACTTTCCGGGATCAGGAATGCCCTGTCAACGATCAACTTCCGGCTCTTTTCCCTGTACCTCGCGATCGTACTTATTATCCCTGCCATCTCGACCATCATCGAGTACATGGTCACGGTCTCGCCGGGGCTGCGCTCCAGCCTCCAGGTGGACATGCAGAACTTCCACATCTACCAGCTCTTCACGTCGTCATTTGTCCATCTCAACTTCGACCAGTACCTGGGAAATGTGACCGCGTACCTGCTGATCGCTGTGTACGGCCTCGTGCTCGCCACGCTCGTGAACCGGAAGCGACTGTACCTGGTGATCAGCAAGATTATCGTCGTGATCTTCCTTATCTTCGGGGCGTCCTTTGCCATCTTCAATGCGACCACGACCTACTATGTTGGCCTCTCGGGAATTGACTCGGCCCTTGCCGGGCTCCTCCTCCTCTTCTGGCTGCTCTATCTTGAGCACACCTCTCAGCAGAGGATGCGCCACTATTACGGGCTCGTACTCTCCTGCATCCTTGCCCTATCTGCCGGGATCATCGCCCGATACATCCTCCTGTATCATGCCGAACGAAATGCCCTGCTCCTTACCCTCCTTGCTGTCGTTATCCTCCTCTGTGCGCTTGCCATCATCCTGTACCGGCAGCAGTTCTTCGACCTGTACCGCGTCCTTGTGGGATTCTCATGGTCATCCCGGCTCATCACGCTTGCGATCGTCGCTATCTTCGCGTACTTTATCTGGAACCTCTTTCCTGAGCGGCTCGCGAACTCGACCCGGACTGTGAGCATCTCCCTGCACCTTGCCGGCATCGTGATCGGCATCCTCGCCGGCTATCTCTTTTTGATGTACCTCGAACAGATCGCCTATTTCAACGGGGAAAAAGAGGTGATCTCCCGGCAGTGACGGGAGATCGGGCACACCGTTGCAGCAAAGCGGGGGACGTGGTGAGGTGTGCCTTATCTTATGGCGGCAAGGATTTCATCGGTTGCCCGGACCCTGCCCATCCTTTTGAAGATGAAGTTTATTGCAGCATGGTGCTGCTCTGCCGACATCGAGGCCATCGCGTCCTCACAAAAGACCTGCTGGAAGCCGTACTCGTAGGCAAACCGTGCTGTGCTCTCGACGCCGAAATCGGTTGCGATCCCACACAGGACGATCGTGTCCATTCCCCTTCTCCGAAGCTGCAGTTCGAGATCGGTGCCGTAGAACGCCCCCCATTGCTTTTTCCCTATCACGACATCGGTTGCAACGGGTGCGATCTCCGGGATAAAGTCGGACCAGTCCGGGGGCATGGGCCCGGTACGGGAAAAGGTAGTGTCACTTTTTGCTTTAAGCATCGTCTCCGGCGTTGAGACGACGTGCACGAGAAAGACCGGCATTGCGTTCTTACGGAATGCCGCAACGAGCCGGGCTGAATTCCTGATCACCACTGATGAGGAATGCGGCTGCGTGGGCTGGGCTGCAATTCCTTTCTGGAGGTCAATGACAACGAGAGCGGTCGTTTTTTTGTTTATGTCCAGTTCAGGCATAGTGTCACCATGGGAACATAGGGTGCCGGCCGCTATTTATGCGCTGTGGTGAGGAAGGGATTGCAATGAAAAGCTGGCCGTCACTGGATATCCACGTGATTGTTTTCTAGATCATGGCATCTGGTGGGAGGAGTTCCGGCTCCGGGCTGTACTCAGAATCCGGCACTTCCCGGGTCATGCGGATGATGATGACGACAATGATGCAAAGGGCAAACGAGACCAGGTATACCGCCTGGTACCCGAGCACTGAGAGCGCCGGCGTCAGCTTCGCCACAAGCGGTGTACCGTCCCGGGGAATGCCGGCCATGTACATGCGGATGGCAAAGACGCTCTGGAAAAAAGCAATGCCGGTAACCATGCCCACGTGGCGGACGGTCATCATGACCCCGGAGCCATCTCCGACAGAGTCCGGGGGGCAGTGCCCCATGATCAGCCGGGCGTTGGGGCCGAAGAACGCGGCGGTTGAGACCCGGGTGATCAGCATCCCTGCGACGATGATGAGCACCAGCGTGAGAGGATTGAATGTGAAGAAGATCAAAAAACCGGCCGCCGCAAGCGCGACCGCGATCATGGAGATATGGATGCTCCCGTGCCGGTCGGCGAGGCTCCCGGCCGCAGGGGCGACCATGATCGAGAGAAGCGCAGGGATCATCATGATCAGGCCGGCAAGGGACGGGTCGAGGTGGCGGGAATTGATCAGATACAGGGGCATCAGGTAAGTAACACCGGAAAACAGGGTTGTTATGACAAGGCAGGCAAGGATGCCCAGCTGGAAATCCCGGTTCCGGAGAAGGGCCGGATTGATGAGAGGGTCGGGGTTGTGCCGCTCCCGCAGGACAAAGATCCCGCCCACGATCACACCGGCCAAACAGAGCAGCACGAGGACCGTATCCGGGGTGCCCGGGACCTGGTAGAACGTGAAGGCGGACAGGAGGAGGATCAGGGCAGCGACAAAGAGTGCCGGCCCACTCACATTCAGGGGTTTTTGTTCAGTGGTCCCGGATACAGATGGCAGGCAGTACCAGCTCATGAAGAGGGCAAGAAGCACTATCGGGAGGTTGAGGAAGAAGACCCACCGCCAGCCGGCGTACTGCGAGACAAATCCGCCGATACCGGGGCCGAGCGCATACCCGGCTGCAGACATGGCGATAAGAAATCCGAGCGACCTGCCCCGGACCGAGAGTGGCAGGTACGTGGTGATGACGGCCGGCCCGATGGCAGAGAACATCGCTGCACCTGCACCCTGGAGCACCCGGAACACGATCAGGCTGGTGATATCGTTAGCTATACCGCATAACAATGAGCCCAGACCAAAGAGCACAAGCCCGAGAATAAAGAGCCGGCGGAACCCGTACCGGTCGCCCAGTTTTCCCATAAAGAGGATCAGGCCGGTGATGGTGAGCATATAGGCGATAATAATCAGCGACCCGACACCGATCGGGATCTGCCATGACTTTATGATTGTGGGAACGGTGATATTGACAACGCTCATGTCGAGCGCACCAATCAGGGATGCGAGAGATACCGTAGCAACGATGATGCGCTGGCCGGTTATGCCGCCGGGGTCGGGAAGGGAGGGAAGGTCCGGTATGGAAAGACACCTTTTATATTTTACACATTTTCTGTAATGGCAGATAAAAACGGCAGGTTTGGTGCATGCGCCCGCAGGTATTCACCTCTCCCCGGTGTGGCAGCATGGCAGCCATGGCCCCGTTGTAGTGCCGGGTTGCTCTTACCGGTGTGGTTCAAGGGGCTTTACGCCCGTCCGGCACGTCTCAGTTTCTCTCCAAGCCACGGCAGGAAATCTTTTTTCCGTGACATCACGCCGGGAAGCCGGGCCGGCAGGGGTTCGCCGAAGAGCTGGTGCAGGAGCGCTGCGTCACCGGCACCGTAAAGGTCGCTTGCGTTCTCAAGGACGTTTGTGAAAAGCGCGAGCGAGAGGGTGGCTCCCGCTTCAACCCGGGCCTTTTCCAGTGCCGCGGTGATTGCATTATCCCGGGCCCGGTTCCACGCAAATGCCGGCACCATCACCTGGGCGATCTGAACGCACTTTTCCGAGAGCGTAAAGATCTTAGTGTCGCGGGAAAGGAGAAGGTCAAGCGGTACACCTGAAAGGTCCATGCCCTGTTCGAGAAGCGCAACGCCCAGTTTCTCCGGGTCTTCTCCGGTGATCTGGGCGAGATACTTCACCGCTTTCCTGTCCTGGTGGGTGGTCGTGGACATGCGCAGCGCAAGGGTATCGGAGAGGATTCCGCAGAGGAGAATGCCGGCGATCTCCCGTGAGGGTGTGAGACCGGCCTCCCGGAATTTCATGGCAATGATGGTGGAGGTTGCCCCGACCGGATCATTGAAAAACCGGATCGGCCGCAGTGTCGTGATTGCCCCGAGCCGGTGGTGGTCGATGATCTCTACCACATCAGCCTCCTCAATCCCGGGGACTGCCTGCGAGGCTTCGTTGTGGTCGAGCAGGACAACCGGCCGGCGCACGTCATCGAGCAGCGTAGTCCGCGTCAGGATACCCCGGAGTTTTCCTTCGGATGAGACCACGCACGCGGCCCGGAACATCGATCCAGACACGACCTGCCGGGCATGGGAGATTGTCTCGGTGCATGCGAGGACCGGGACATTGGTCTCCATCACCTCCCGGGCGGGAAGCGAGAGGTTGATCATCTTGCCGACCCCGAACGCATCCAGTTTTGTGGAGAGGACCGAGACCCGGCGCTGCTGCGCTGCTGCGATGACCCGGCTGCCCACCGGCGCCCCTTCCGCGATGATCAGGGCAGCTATCCCGGCCGAGACGAGCGCGAGCTGGGCCGGCTCGTTGTCGCCGACAACCGCGATATCCTTCTCGGTCATTTTTGCGAGCGTGACGTGCAGCGCATCGATCGCGATATAGACCCGTCCTTCAAGGATCGGGTGGGCGGAGACCAGGACCTCCGCAGAGAGGACGCGGGCGAGAGTTCCGATCGGGAGTGGTGTTACAGAGAGGGCGGCAAGGTGAAGGGTCCAGATATAGGCGTTGGCGAGCGCGTGTTCGCCAATCATCCCGGCTGGTTTTCCCTCCGCGTCCGTGATGACAACGTTTCTTATCCCTTCTTTTGCCATGAGGGAGGCCACATCCACGGTGGGGACATCCTCCGGCAGGGCAAAGACCGGCTTGTATGCGATATCAGCGAGGGTCGGCTCGACAGAGGGCACAAAGACCGGCGCTGCGACACCGTACCGGTCAAGCATGAACCGGGACTCGTTGTTGATCTCGCCGCACCGGGCCGGGATGTACCGGCCCGGCTCGGAACGGTTTTTGAAGTCCGCGAACCCGATTACGCTCGCGATGCTGTCGGTGTCGGGCTGTCGGTGGCCGAAGCAATAGATCTGGTTCATAATAGACCACGAAAAGTATTTTTCGGATTTTCCTGTATCCATTTACCTGCACAAGCTCATAAGGTACGAGCACCGCAAACCATTTTATCCGCACCGCCCAAACGGATCAATAGTTCGGAACCGAACTATTAATATGACCAGCCTGTTCAAATTTCCGTCCCAGTGCGGAAAATCAAGGAGTTTATTGGCGCTCTACATCCTCCATACTCTCAGGCAGGAACAGAAATCCGGCTACGACATCCTCCGGGAGATCGAAGAGATGACCGGAGGGGAATGGATCCCCAGCAAAGGCACCCTCTACCCCCTGCTCCACCAGCTTGAGGAGGAGGGGCTCATTGTCGCCGCCCCGACCGGATCCCGGGCACGGACCGGTTTTCTCCTGACCGCTGAGGGAAAGGAGATACTTGCACGGATCATGGCGATGAGCACCGAATCCCACAAGAAAATGACGCACCTCCGGCACCTCGTCATTGCGATCTTCGGCAGCGGGAGCTGCCCGGTCAAAGGACTCCTCTTCGAGATAAAGATGCTCGTCGATGACATGCCCCCGGGAAAAGAGCGAAAGATCGGGGAGATCCTCGAACACTGTCGCGATGAACTCAAAAAAATGTGAGACCTGACATGACTATTGCACTCCATGTAGCGGACCTGACCCGGCGTTTCGGCGACCTCGTGGCGGTTGACCGTATCAGTTTTGATATCGAACAGGGCGAGATCTTCGGCCTTCTGGGCCCGAACGGCGCCGGGAAGACGACCACACTCTCGATGCTTGCAACCATGCTCGAACCCACCGCAGGTACCGCGACAGTGATGGGTATCGATATAACAAAAGACCAGGACGGTGTCCGAAAGGCCATCGGGATCGTTTTCCAGGACCAGAGCCTCGATGAGGAGCTCACCGCGTGGGAAAACATGGACTTCCACGGCCGGCTCTACAGGATCCCAAAAGAGACCCGGGAGCAGCGGACCGAAGAGCTCCTGAAGCTCGTCGAACTCTATGACCGCAGGAACGATATCGTGAAGACGTTCTCGGGAGGGATGCGGCGGCGCCTCGAAATCGCCCGGGGGCTCCTGCACCACCCGAAGGTTCTTTTTCTTGACGAGCCCACGCTCGGCCTTGATCCGCAGACCAGAAACCTCCTCTGGAAGTACATCGAGACCCTCGCAAAGGAGAAGAACATCACGATCATCCTCACCACGCACTACATGGAGGAAGCCGACCGGCTCTGTAACCGGATCGCGATCATCGACCACGGGAAGATCATAGCGCTTGACACTCCTGCCCGGCTCAAGGATTCGATCGGAGGTGACGTTGTCACCATCCAATCGCCGGATACATCAAAGATCACCACAGCGCTTGCTGTCCCGTGGATCAAACGGCTGGAGACCCATGACGGCGAGGTGATCCTTACGCTCGAAAATGCCGAGCAGCATCTCAGCATGATTGTGACCCGCCTGAACGAAGCAGAGGTTCCCATCACCTCAATCTCGGTCCACAAGCCGACGCTTGAGGATGTCTTCCTCTCGTTTACGGGAAAGACCATCCGCGAGGAAGACATCAGCCGGAAGGACGCGATGCGGATGCATTTCAGGATGATGAGGCACTGATCATGGATATCGTTTACACCATATGGCTCCGGAGCATGAAGCGGTACGTCCGTTCAAAGAGCAGGATTGTCGGAAGCATCGCGATGCCGCTCTTCCTTCTGGTCTTTTTAGGGTTTGGCCTCAACACGGTTGTCAGTGCGACTTCGCTCGGGCAGCAGTACGTGATGTTTCTTGTGCCCGGCATGGTCGCGATGAGCGTGCTCTTCACATCCGTCTTCTCCGGCATCCAGATCATCTGGGACAAGCAGTTCGGGTTTTTGAAAGAGACGCTGGTCGCGCCGGTAACAAGGATCGAGATTATGTTCGGCCAGACCGTCGGGGGTGCGACAACAGCGGTGATCCAGGGGATCATCCTCATGGTGCTTGCCGTGCTTCTGGGCCTGCGGATCGAAAACCCGGCGGGTTTCCTTATAGCTCTCGGTTTCATGATCCTTGTCGGGATTGGGTTTACTGCGTTTGGGATTGCGATCGCCTCACGGATGGAGGACATGACCGGCTTCCAGCTGATCATGAACTTTGTCGTCTTCCCGCTCTTCGGGCTCTCAGGGGCGCTCTTCCCCATCAGTTCCCTGCCCACATGGCTTGAGCCGATCACCCTCATCGACCCGCTCACGTACGGGGTGGAGGGGATCCGGTACGGCCTGACCGGGGCCTCACAGATCAACCCGCTCATCAGCGCCGCGGTGATTACCGGGTTTGCAGTTGCGATGACCATTGCCGGGGCCTGGCTCTTCCGGAAAGTCTCGGTGTAAAAAGAAACGGGGCCAGGATACCTCTCCTGCTTTTTTTCGCGGAAGGGATGCCCTTTTAGCATTCACTGTCCAAACAAGAACCGGTGAAACCAATTGAGCGATGAGATTATTGTTGTCAGCACGCCGTACCTGCCGGGCCATAAGATCACAAAGACCCTGGGGTTCACCTGGGGCCTGATTGTCCGGAGCCGGGGACTCGGCCGCAACATTACCGCTGGTCTCCGCTCGCTTGCCGGCGGCGAAATCCACGAGTATACCCAGCTCCTCAACCAGTCGCGGGAAGAGGCGCTGGCACGGCTCAAAGAGCATGCGAAGGCGCTGGGAGCAAACGCGGTTATCGGCGTTGCGTTCGATTCATCAGAGACTGGCGGGGTCATGACTGAGGTGCTCGCGTATGGCACGGCAGTCGTTGTTGAGAAAGAGACTGCTCCGTCAAGCCCGGTCCGGCTCGGGTAATCCCCTTTACCGGGGCACCCTGGTTCCTTACCAGGGGTAGGATCCCCAGCAGAAAAATACGCCCAATCTGGGCCCGGATTCCCCTTTTCCGATCTAATCCCCTCCCGGAAAACCCCAATTTGGGCTCCGTTTGGGTTCGCGTGGAAAAATCGCTCAAAATAAGTCCCGTTTGCCAAAATACGCCCGATTTCGATGTCAGAGAATGGCCGCCAATGGCCCTAGAATCGAGGATCTTTTGGGTATATCACATTCCCTGATCAGCACCCGGATCGGCCGAAAAAACGCGGATATAGCGAACTTTTTTTCCCGGGGTGGGATCTTCCCATAGCGTCCTTTTTGCCCCTGCCCCATCCTCCAAGCACCTCCGGAAAAAGGGGGCGAAATAAAGCCCGCTATTGTGCAGGTTTAAGTGGCCTTTTTTTTGGCCGGTTCTGGAAAAGAAGGGCAAAACAGCGTTTTCTCCGTGGGCGTGGACATCGTTTCCTGTGGAACCGGGAGATGAGATCTCCGGAAAGGCAATCCGGGGCCGCATCGGGCGTATTTGGGATACGGTTTTTTTGGGGCGGAGGGAAGATGGGGGGAGACTCATGTATCCCCACTCTTGTTCTCCGATAGAAGGGGGGCCGGGACCGTGAAGATTCAGCGATATTCCGGGGTCGAAAACGCAAAAAAAAGGCTATTCAGGCCAACCGCCACCCTGTCAGAACCCTTATCAGATGTATTATGAGAATATACATGATGGAAATAATTGGAAGAACGGGAATCCTTCTGGTGATTACAGGATTTATAGTTGCGATCGTTCTGTCCTGGCTGAGCTTTCTGTTTTATATTTTCGGCTTCATCCTGATCGGTGCAGGATTGATCTGTTTACAATTCGATCCCCCGGAGTGGTATGAATTACGAGGGAGATAGTTCCCCACGCAACCTCTTGCGATGGAAACGCCCCCCAACCCCCACAAGTCGAACTACCGCCACAGGCAGGCAGTTCTTTGTTGCGGGGGAGTCCGTAAGGTTCTGTCAAGTTATCGGGAGTTACAACAAATACTACGTCGAAAAATGATTCTCACCTCCCGCAGATTTGACAGAATCCCCCCTTAAGTTTTAGGGATGAAAATTTTTAATGTCAAATCAGACAGTTCTGCAATTGAAATAGTAATAAAAATTGTTGCAGCATAAGTGATACAAATTACCGCATATTTCCATGTGCCTAACGTCAAATTATTGAGATAGAGTGCAAAAATACAACAAAATATTGTAAGTATTGCACAACCGAGACTAATATCGATTGAATGGTATGTAGTAAATGCTAAATCGTGGAGATTAAAAATTTCATCAACTAGATTCGGATTTTCTGTAATTTTTTCTTGGAATTTTTTATGGATAAGTAAAAACATTTCTCGTTGTATCGGTATAACAGCAAATATAACCACTACAATAGCTGTTGAAATTATGATATAATTGGCAATTATAGATTGAATTCCCCGTTTTGTAAGCCCTCCACCTACAATTGTAGCAACGATAAGAATAAAATTTATTGCAAATACACTAATCCACCAGCTACGTCTCATAGATTGCCTTTTGTTTTATGTGGAGAAATTTTTATCTAAGCTCATAAAGAATAAGTCACAGCAAATAGTGAACAATAAATTTTTGCCTTTAAACGAAGCAAGACTCGTTAAGGGGGGGTGATATCTGAATGTTAACACAGACTACTTTCACCAATGGCATACTCGTCGCACTAGCAACTATGGCAATGGTACTTACAATCGATCCTTATGAAAAACAGACACACAAAATACTCTATTTCATCGTATTATTTGTTGGCGGTGTAATCATTGGTGCAATGTTCATGTATATGACTAGCAGTTTACCCCCATAATTTTTTGATTTTATGACAGTCAATAGTGTGTTATTTAAAAAAAAGATCACTTGTTGATATGCACGACTTTTGCCGGCGGAAACCCGTTGAAGTACGTGGACGAGGCGATCGAGTAGGCCCCGATATTTTCCGAGTAGACAAGATCCCCGATCTCCAGTTCCGGC
>Ga0326728_10019054_pt1 | contig 13389 bp, 11 predicted proteins | sample MB3enrmetagenome_FD_207602 | JGI IMG/M metagenome (GOLD analysis project Ga0326728, IMG submission 207602) | Lab enriched peat soil microbial communities from McLean, Ithaca, NY, United States - MB31MN | ecosystem: Environmental > Terrestrial > Soil > Wetlands > Peat | place: USA: New York... | reverse complement strand
AGCCAGTGTCGAAATTGCCGGCTTGGAAATCCGGGTCGGCCAGTATCCGGCGATGCAGCGGGATGGTGGTGTGGATTCCTTCTACGATAAACATTCCCAGGGCGCGGCTCATGCGCGAGAGGGCTTCGTTGCGATCTTTGCCGCGGACGATCAATTTAGCGATTAGCGAATCGTAGTACGGGGGGATCGTGCCTTCGGCGTAGGCGGCGGTGTCGATGCGGACGCCGGTGCCTCCGGGAGGATTAAACGTGGTGATCTTTCCCGCCGACGGCGTGAACTTCTCGGGATGCTCGGCGTTGATGCGGCATTCGATGGCGTGTCCGCGATGGACGATGGGGCCGTGCAAGACGTCGGCCATCTTTTCGCCGGCGGCAATCATGATCTGGCTCTTGACCAAGTCAACATCCGTGACCATCTCGGTGACGGGATGCTCGACTTGAATGCGCGTGTTCATCTCGATGAAGTAAAGGCGCCGGTCTTTATCATCCATGAGAAATTCGACGGTTCCTGCTCCATGATAGCCAACACTGCTGAGCGTTTTGCAAATGACATCTCCGATTTCCTGGCGCAGTTCGGGCGTCATCCTCACCGATGGCGATTCTTCAATCAGCTTCTGATGACGTCGCTGGATCGAACACTCGCGTTCGCCCAGGCTAACGACCGTGCCGTGCTCGTCGCCCAGGATTTGAAATTCGATGTGGCGCGGATTTTCGACATAGCGTTCCAGGTAAAGATTGCCGTTGCCAAAGGCGGCCGCGGCCTCGGACTGCGCCTGACGGTATAACGCGGGCAATTCGCCATCATTGCGGACAATCCTCATGCCGCGCCCGCCGCCTCCTGCAGTGGCTTTTAGGATGATGGGAAAGCCGATCTGGCGCGCCCACTCGCGCGCTTCTTCGGCGGTGGCAACGACGCCGTCGGAGCCGGGAAGGATGGGCACGCCGTGCTGCTTCATGGCGGCGCGCGCTTTTTCTTTTTCGCCCATCAGCCGGATGACATCGGGAGTGGGGCCGATGAACTTGATGTGGCAGGCTTCGCAGACTTCGGCGAAGTTGGCGTTTTCCGAAAGTAGGCCGTAACCGGGATGGATGGCGTCGACGTTGGCGATCTCGGCGGCGCTTATGACGCCGGGAATATTGAGATAGCTCAAGGCCAGTTGCGGCGGCCCGATGCAAATCGCTTCGTCGGCAAAGCGGACATGGAGCGAATGGCGGTCGGCCTCGCTGTAGATGGCCACCGAGCCGATGCCGAGTTCCCTGCACGCGCATATCACGCGCAGCGCGATCTCGCCGCGATTGGCTACCAGAATTTTATTGAACATAGTGTGAAAGCTCTTAGAGCAGTTCGCATGATGGTGTAGAGTACGCGTCCCCAGCGGCTAAACAGGCTGCGGAAAAAGTCGAATTTCGCGCCCCAGCCCCTAAAGGGGCATCTGATTTCAAAGAGTTTATGTCATCGCTAAAGCGATGACCTGATACGAAACCAGTATTTTCCCGCAGCCTGTAAAGCCGCTATCCGTTATGGCTCTATGCGGCACGAGTAAACTCGTGCCCTTCCCGTTCGTGTTTTCCCTCTACAGCAAAGCGAGAAATGTCTAGCTGTCAGCTCTCAGTAAAATCATGCGACTGCACAGCAGCGGATTTCCCTGAGAACTGCGAGATGAGAACTTATTTTGCCGGCCGAACGGCGAACAGTTCCTGGCCGTACTCGATGGGCTGGCCGTTGGCGACGAGCCTTTTGACCAACTCTCCGGCCACGTCGCATTCGATTTCGTTCATCAGCTTCATGGCTTCGACGATGCACAGAACCTGGCCCACTTCCAGGCGATCGCCGACTTTGACAAAGGGCGGCGAACCGGGCGAGGGCGACTCGTAAAAAGTGCCCACGATCGGCGACTTCACAATGTGCAGATCTTCTTCCGGTTCGGGAACGGCCGCCGTTGCGAGGTTGATCTTGCCAGACGCCGGAGCGGGGACGTGGCCGCCAGCGTCAGCCGGGACCGGATGGACCGCAATATAGCGCGAATCCGGTAACGCCACGGGCGCCGGCTCGGCGGCGCGCTTGATCTTCACCTTGACATCGCCGCGCTCCAGTTCAAACTCGGCAATGTCCTTTTCGATTAAAAACTCGATCAGTTCTTTCAGCTCTTTTTGATTCATGAATGAGGTGGGTTCCGTTTTGATTTTGTATCACGTGTGGCGGCGGGGCTTTGCCCAGCCAGGACGGGGCAGAACCCCGTCCCCACACCATGTCTGCTAAATAACAACCAGTTCTTTGTCCGTGGGCGTCAGCACTTCGCAGCCCGAAGCGGTGACGACCACTACATCTTCGATCCGCACGCCCCACTTCCCGGGGACGTACGCGCCGGGCTCGATCGTAACCACCATTCCCGGCTCCAGTTTCAGGGTTTGCCCGGCCGTCAAACGGGGCGGCTCGTGTATCTCCAATCCTAAACCATGCCCGGTCGAATGTGTGAAATACCGCGCCAGTTTTCTCTGGCGAAGCACGCGGCGCGCCGCGCCATCCACATCGGCGCAGGTCACTCCTGGGCGGACCGCCGCAATGGCGGCCTGCTGCGCTTCCAGCACAGCCTTGTAGAACTGCCGGGCTTCCTCGGACGGACGCCCGACGTACACAGTCCGGGTGCGATCCGAGCAATAACCGGCGAGTATAACACCAAAGTCGCAGACCACGAACCCGCGCCGCGGAATGCGCGCGCTCGAGGCCCGGCCATGCACAATCGCCGAGCGCGCTCCGGAAGCGAGGATGGTCGGAAACGACATGCCTTCGGCACCGGCGCAACGGGCCTCATATTCCATGGCGGCGGCGACTGCGACCTCGGCCACACCCGGCCGAATTTTCTGGCGGGCAGTTAGGAAAAGACTGGCTCCGAGTTCGACCGCCCGCCGAATGCACTGAATCTCACCAGCATCTTTCACCATGCGAGCGCGCTCGACCAGCGGCGGAGCGGAACGCAGGCGTACTTTCCTTGTCCCCTTCAGCCCTTTCAGCACCGACGCCAGCCGGTCGCGCATACCGGCGGTGATCGACTCCGGTTCAATGCCGACCGGGATTGGATACGAAGACGCCGGCGTCGATTTATTACGCTGCGCCGCCAGCCACTCCGCCGCCGCCAGCAGCGGGGCCTGGCACGCAATGACAATACGCACACGATCAACGTTCGCGCCACTGACCTTCGCGCTATTGATCTTCGCGCTAATGAGTTCCTCTTTCGCCTGAGTGCGGTAGCGTCCGTCGGTGAAGAGGATGGAACCGCGGCCGGAGACGAGCAAAGCGGCCGCGCTGCCGGTGAAGCCGCAGAGATAGTGGATATTCGGAAGATGCGTCACCAGCAGCGAGTCCATATCGCTCTCTTCGATCCATGATCGAAGACGTCTCAGGCGGCCTGCGTGATCCATGGGAGAAGTGTAGCAGGAGGACAGCTGCGAGCTTCGAGCTGCGAGCTGCGAGTGGATGGCTTCAAGCTCGAAGCTCGTAGCTCGTAGCTCGTCGCAAAAGCGAAGCCGCCGGCTCTCGGCAAGTTCTCCGAGAAAACCGGCGGCTGAGGCTGTCCTAACTTCGCGCCTAGGTCTGAACGATGCGCGGAGTGATGAAGAAAATCAGCTCCTGGGTGTTGGTTTGCACCGAACGACGCTTGAAGAGGTAACCAAGGTACGGGATGTCCCCGAGCAAAGGCACCTGCTGCACGGTCAGCGAGTTACTGGTCTGGATGACGCCGCCAATCATCACCGTGCCGCCATCGGTCACCAGCACTTGCGTGGTCGCCTGCTGCGTGATCAGGGCCGGGTTATTCAGGAGACTTTCGCCCGGGTCGGGTATCGTGTTCTCCACATCGACATTCAGAAAGATGGTGCCTTCTGAGGTGATCTGCGGAGTCACCGTCAGCCGCAGAAACGCGGCAATGTAGGTAATAGTCGCCGGAGTAATTGCAGTGGACGCGCTCTCGATCGGAATTTGCACGCCCTGTTTCACCACCGCCTGAATGTTGTTCTGGGTTACGATACGCGGACGGGAAAGGATTTTCAGCAAGCCGCGCGACTCGGCCATGGTGAGCAGAAGATCGAGTTGCATATTCTTGCTGAAGTTGAGAAATTGGAAACCGCTGGTCGGCCCGACAGCGGGCAGGTTTGAAAACAACGGAATCGTGCCCGAGCCGGCAGTGCTTTGGGCGTAAAACGGATTTAGCCCGTTGATGATAGTGGGCGTGCTTCCAACGGCTGGCGCGCCGCCAACGCTGGTCGTGCCATTGCCCCAACCAAACCCGAGCTGCACGCCGATGTCGCGAGCGAAGCTGCGGGTGGCCGCCACCACGCGGGCTTCGATTTCGACTTCCTGCGTCTTGCGGTCCATCTGCTGAATGATGCGGTCGATCTGCGGCAGGACCGACGGGATATCGGAGACGATCACCGAGTTGGTGCGTTCGTCGGCCACCACGTCGCCACGCTGACTGAGGAATTTCTTGACCGGCATCAATACGTCTTTCGCGTGCGCGTAGCTGAGGTAGCGGGTGATGCTGACCTTATCGACCGCCAGCGCCTCGGCATCGATTTGGGAGCGCCGGTTCTGGGCTTCATGCCGCAACGTATCGACGGTGGCGATGCGCAGAACATTGCCGTCCAGTTGGCGGGACAGATCGTTGTTCTTGAGCACGATGTCCAGCGCCTGGTCCCAGGGCACATCGTCGAGCACGATGGTCAGACTGCCGTGGATCGCGGGATCGAGCACGACGTTGAGACCGCTGATCTCGTGAATCAGGCGGAAGAAATCTTTCAGGTCCACATCTTTAAGGTTGACCGAGATCGGCTCTCCGGTGTACTTTGCGCCGGTCGCCGCAGCCTTCTGTTCGAGTTGGACTTTCTGTTCGGCGGCCAAGTTCACGGCCGGTTGGATGGCCGGTGGGGTGGCTGGCGCACTGGCGGCAGCTTGGCCGAGCGCGGCGTTGGCGCTGGTCGAGACCAGCTCCGCCGCCGTCTTGTCGGCAAAGCGGCTCGCCGCTTCCTGGGCCTTTGCGGCCGGCTCGGTGGCCGGATTGCCGGCATTGTCGTTCTTGACCGAAAACTTGGGTTCGATGAAGGCGAAGTCCGCCGGTTTCCCGGGGTTCGCTAGCGGATCCGGAGTGGGCGCGGCCGCCGTTGCCAGAGGCTGCTGGATCGGAGCCGAATTTGCCGGAGCCGAAACCAGCGCCAGTTGTGGCACTGGGCTTGCGGGCGCTGGATTCGCAGCCACGGGTTTCGCGGCCGGCGCCGGTCCACGATGCGCGAGCACGGCGTCGTGGATCTTGAGAATGAAGCTGCCGTCGGATCCAGCGACAAGTTCATGCTGGCGGCCGGCGGCGGCGTTCATAAGATCGACGACCACGCGTGTGGTGGGCGGAACTTGCCCGTCCATGCCAGCGCGCACGTCTTTCACGCCATCCCGGCCAACGCCGATGCGGCTCTGCGCCGTGGCCAGCACGGTGTTGGGAAAGTCGACGACGATCCGTGCCGGAGAATCGAGCATGGTCACTTTAGGCGCCACTGCGCCCTGTGCCTTGAACTCGATCCGCAATCCGTCCTGGCCGTTGGCGACCTCGAGCCTCTGCAATCGAGCGCTCGCGGACACACCCTTGCCCGTCGTGTCAGCCGCGGCTGCGATTAGAACGAACGCCAGCAGCGGAACCATGAGACCCAGCAGTTGCTTTCGCATTTCCCTATCTCCCCATGCGAGGCCATCACGCCTCCATGTGTTTCTTCAAAGTCTTGATCTCGTCAATCTCTATCTCTTATCTCTTAATCTTTAGCTTTAGCTCTTGCTCTCCAGGCCTACACTGCCGGAGCCGTAATCTTCTTCACCACTTCCCGCGTAAAGGACTTGCCCAGCCGGTCCTGCAACGTTTCCTGGAAAACGATGGAGTCGCCCGTGATTTTCACCACGTAACCGTTGAACACCGGATCGTTCTCCCGCAGGAAATACGCCTTGTTCATTCCGTTGCTGACCACAGCAATGAAACCGCTTTCGGCGCGCACCACACCCCGCAGGCTGATGGTCCCGATATCCAAACACTTCTTGCCGGTGCTGCAACCCGAACCGCCCTGCTGGCTCACCACCGGACTGAGGAAGGGGTCCCGTCTGCCGTTGGCGGCGTACTTGCTGTCGGGAACGATGGGCTGCTCGTTCTGCGCGTTCTCGCCTGCCCCGCTCTCGGGAGCGCCGTGGCCGGCCACGGGAATGGCCGCTGGCAAATTGTTCTCGGGAAGCGCAGCCGCCGGTTCCGGGGGCGCGTTATTACCGAGCACGATTGCCGGAACCCGCTTCGTACGGTGTGCACTCTTCACCGGCGCCGGCGCCGCAATTCGGCTAGAATTGGCCGGAGCATGCGTGGCGCCCGCTGCCGCGGGAGCCGATGGGTGAACGCCCACGGCTTGGTTCGAGGCAGCCGGGGCCGGGCTGCTCACCGCCTTCATGGTGTCGCGCGTGTTCTGGACTACTCTGGGGTTCTGGGCCGAGGCCAAGCCCGCAGCCAGTATGCAAACGAAAATTGCCGCCGTTATCGTTGTCGTGAACGCTGGCTTCATCGTGTCTCTCCTATTTCTTCCCCGGCGTTCCGGGTTTGCCGGCCGGCGCCGCCGGATCCATGTCATGACTGAAATACGTGGTGGTCAGGCAAGTAGCCACAACACTCTCACTCGGCGCGTACTGGTAGGAATGCTTCGCCTTGGCATCGCCCGACTTTTTCGTCGAGGCCACCGCCAAGTTCGAAACGTTGACGATACGTTCCACTTTTCCCAAACGGTCGAAGAAACCGAGCATCGAGTAGTACGGCCCGTCGAGTTCGACTTCAAACGGCACTTCCGTGTAGAAGTCTTTCGCGACGTAGGGACGCGATGTATAGCGGCGGACTTCCACACCCGACTTGCGCGCTTCTCCGCTCACCAGGCGCATGAAGTTGTCCACTTCTTTTTCGTCGGGAACGATGCGCCGCTCGATTTCTAGCTGCTGCTTCAAGTTGGCGAGATCGCGCTCGACATTGGCCAGTTTCGGCCGGTAGGCTTCGAGCTCCGCGTTCTCGTGTTGTTTCGCATGCAACTTGACCTGCGCCGCGTCGTTTTGCTCGCGCTGCGACTTGAAGACCGTGAAATAGAGGCCACCCGTGGCCACGACCGCCACCAGAACCAGTATTCCGAGCAGCTTTACCCCTGTTAATTCGCCAAGATTCATAGTCGGTTCCGCCTTTACGACTTCGCCTTTTCGCAGGTCAGGATGAACTGGAACGCCTGCATGTCCGTTACCGCTGGGTCCTGAAAAGTTTCCTTGATCTCGATATTGCGGAAGAAACCGGTCTTCTGCAGGTTGGAAATCAAATTGGCCACCGCATCGCTGCTCAACGCCGTGCCGTCAATGGCCACGCTCGCGCCCTGGTCCAGCAGGGAGTTGAACCAGACCGCCTCGGTGCCGTTGACTGTATCGGCGATCATGGCGAGCAGGGGGACTGGGCCGGTTTGCCCATTGCGCAACTGGTCGATCACATCGACGCGCCGCTTGTAGGCGTCGGCTTGCCGCTGCCGCTCCAGGTAGCGCACCTTGATATCGGCCAGTTCGCGGTTTTTCTGTTCCGCCAGCCGGGTTTGCACCTCGATCGCTTTCTTTTCCCGGTCGAGCTTGTACCAGTACCCGGCATTGACGGCGCCGGCAATCAGCAGCACGGCAGCCACCTGGATGATGGGCCCGCCTAAGTTGCCGAAGTCCACGCTCGGCATGGTAAAGGCGGGGCCTTTCTTGGTTTTCGGTTTCGGAGCGCCCAGCAGGTTGATTCGGATCATAGCTTTTCAAAGCTCCTCAGGGCCAAGCCCACAGCCACTGCCAACTGGCCGGCGTTCTGTTCGACCAGTTCCGCCCCGGCGCCGTCCATCGGAGGCACCACTTTCTGAAACGGATTGAACAACTCGACCGGCATCGAGAACTCCTGGCGCAGGGCTTCCACCAGGCCCGGCACCTTGGCCGAACCGCCGGCCAGATAGATCTTTTCGATGTGCTCGCCGGCGGCGCTGGCGCGGAAGAAGTCGAACGTCTTCTGAATTTCGAGCACGATAATTTCCGTGACCTGCTGCAGGATCGGCGTCTTGGCGTCGTCCTGCACCGTACCCACCTTGCGGCCCAGCTTCAGCGCTTCCGCGTCGTCGAAGCTGAGGTCCAGTTCCTTCTGCAGCGAATCGGTGTACTGATGGCCGCCCACCGAAACGTCGCGCGGGAACAGGGGCGTCGTGCCTTTGACGATGTTGATGTTCATCACGCTCGCGCCCAGATTGAGCAGGGCGACCACTTGGGTCGGCGCCGGCTCGTAGTTGAACTCGTAGCAGTTTTGCAGCGCCAGGGCATCGATATCCACGATAGCCGGAGTCTTGCCCGCCATCGAGAGTACGTTGGTGTAGTTCAAGATCTTGTCCTTCTTCACGGCCACCAGCAGCACGTCCATCTGCGGGCTGGTCGCGTCGTCGGAAAGAATCTGGTAGTCCAGGTTCACATCCGCCAGATCGAACGGAATGTGTCCGGCGGCCTCCTTCTGGATGGTCTCGGCCAATTCCTGATCGCTCATCGACGGCAGCGAGATTTTCTTCACGATCACCGAGTGTCCGCTGACCGCCGTGGCCACCGCCTTCGAGGTGATCGCAGTGTCCGTGAACAGCTTGGCGATGGCCGCGGAAACCGTGCCCGAGTCCACGATCATGGAATCGACCACGATATCGGGCGCGATCGGCTCCACGCCGAGGTGCGCCACTTCGATTCCCGTGCGCGTCTTCCTGAGCTCGACCGCCTTGATGCTCGAAGAGCCCACATCCAGACCCACGATCGTCTTCAGTTTCACTCCAAACATGTGTCCACCTTGTTATGCGCAGTTCGCTTACAAAGTTCTCTTACGGAGTTCCGGCAGCCTTCCCCGCTGCCTTGATTTTCTTTTTGCCCTGCGATTCCATTGCCATCGACTTCTCTTCCATCCACTGATCGAGCGTCGATTTCTTAAAGCGCCAGCGGTTGCCCAACTTGAACGCCGGAATTTTCCGCTCGTTCACGTACTTGTAAAGCGTGTCCGGACTCACTCCCAGATACAGCGAAGCTTGGCGAATGTTCATCACTTCTCGCGAGTCGGCCATAACCTTTTCCACTCCCACCGAATCCATCGCTTCGCCCCGCCTTTCTTAACCTTCCGGCAACGCCAAGCACTTTGGGAAAACCAAATCCTCGATGCAAGCGCGTTCGAGTTATTTTGGTGTCCCGAGCATATCTCAACCGCAACCGCGGGCCTCTCCCAGTGAATTTCCCGGTTTTGTTGGGTTTTATGGGGTTTTTCTGGATACGAGAAAAAGCGGACTTGCAGATAATCTCTATGGGTTGTGTTTTATTGAGGCAATACTACTATATACAGTAGTATCTACGCAAATGAGGCACCGGTCACTGGAGATGGAGTAACTAAGGTACTAGAGACGGTACGGAAGTACTGGAACGGACGCGCAAACCATTGAAAATACGGCAACCCGTTCTTCACTCCCACTCGTAGATCGACTTGCTTTCCACCCCGCGTCGGCTTCTCAATTTGCGTGTTTTCGACCCAACAGCTCCCTGATTGCATGGGCAGGAAGTCTGGATTTTTCAACCAGTGCCATCAGCTCAATGCCAAGCTGGCGCATTTCATCCGGCGCCTGGGAACAGTGCCAGCCGCCGCCGACTTCTGCGAATTTAGTAGAAAGGAAGAGACGTAAAGCGGCGACCAACACGAAACGCGGGATGATCCTAACCATATTTGTGCCCGGAGGGATTATTTTGGACCCAGTGGCGCACAGCACATCGAGCGTCTCGCGCAGGGCATCGACCAGCAGCCTGAGATCGGCTGTCGATCGGGCCAGGGCATAGGTATCGCAGCCATGTTGAATCAGAAGATGCGCAAAGGGAGCGACGAGCGCTGCATGAGTTGCAAGGTAGTCTGAAATATCGGTTGATGTTTTCGATTTCAAACCTGTCTGGCATAAAATACCCACCAGCCGCGTCAACCGCGGCGTTATATTGCCGTCGATCTCCCCAAAAGGCGTGGCCATCCCTCGAAGCCCGCTGATCGCGCGGATCAAGCTTCCCTCTCGCCTTCCCCCGCCGAACACAAAGCCCAGCATGACCCGCTCCTTACCCAATACTCCGGTATATTCATCGGGGCCGGATGGATTGTTGACCATGAAGACGACATTGGGAGACCGGTTGAGGGCCAAGACCGGCAAGAGGTCTGGCACTTGATTTTTACGGACGACCACGAGGATGTAATCGTAGGAATCTTCCGGAGCGAGCCGGTCGATGACCGGAACCTCGGTATGGCTGCGTGTATTTTTGAATGGGTCCTCGATGACGATCCCTCCATCTCGTATCTCTTCAAAACGCTTGCCACGGGCGAGAACCGTGACATTAAACCCCGCGGTATGGAGGCCCACGGCACAAATCGAACCGTTCACGCCAGCCCCAATCACAAGTATTCTTGCGTTATCCGTAACCATCTCGATCTCCTTGAGGAATCATGCGGAATAATAATATGCCGCCTCCCGCGGCACTCGCTTACCCGCACTGCGTGAGCCCCATCACTTCTCGTTCGGACAATTTTCCTGTAGCCTAATCTGTCTTCGAATCTACGCAGCTATATTTAAGATACCTTCGCCCAAGGAGCATCCATGAAACTGCTAGTCATTGGTTCCGGCATGATGGGTTCCGCGGCCGCCTACGATATGGCTTGCCAAAGCCAGGTCGCGTCCGTCACACTCGCCGACAGCGACCTCAAGCGCGCCAAAACCGCCGCTGCCCGCGTCAACCGCCTCGCCGGCAATAAAAAAGTCCGCGCCGCCGCGCTCGACGCCGCGAAAGAAAATGCAGCCGCCCGCCTCATGAAAGGCCACGATGGCGCGCTCTCCGCCGTTCCCTACTTCCTCAACCTCGGCCTGGCCAAAGCCGCCATCCGCGCGGGATGCCATTTCGCCGATCTCGGCGGCAACAACACCGTCGTGCGCCAGGAACTCGCGCTTGCCAAACAGGCGGAGAAGCGCGGCATTGCCATCGCTCCCGATTGCGGCCTCTCGCCCGGCATGGCCTCGATTCTCGGCGGAGAACTGGTGCGACGCCTCTCCAGTAATAACGACGGACGCATCGCCGCGCTCAAGCTCTACGTCGGCGGCCTGCCGGAAAAGCCCGTGCCTCCGTTCAATTATCAGCTCGTCTTTTCCGTCGAAGGACTGATCAACGAATACGTGGAAAAAGCGCGCATCCTGCGCAACGGCAAGCTGACCATTATCGACGCGCTCACCGAACCCGAAGATTTCCACATCGACGGCTTCCCGCCGCTCGTTGCCTTTCAAACTTCCGGCGGAACTTCCACCATGCCCGAGACGTTTGCGGGAAAGGTGGGCGAGTGCTTCGAGAAAACCATTCGCTATCCCGGCCACTACGAACTGATCCGCGGATTGAAAGACTTGGGCCTGTTTTCGAGCGAGAAGATCGCTGTCGGCAAGCTGGAAGTCGCGCCGCGCGCCGTTATGTCAAAATTGTTCGAGCAAAAATTCGCCGGCCAGGCGCCCGATGTCTGCATCATGCGCGTCGAAGCTCACGAAGCCGTCAAAGCTGCCGAAGGCGTAAAAGCTCAAGAAGTCCGCGGCCAGCGCGAAGCAGGACCCGGCGGGAATCCCGAGGGCCGAGTCGCCAGCTTCACCATGGTCGACCGTTACGATCCCCAGAGCGGCATGAGCGCCATGATGCGCACCACCGCCTTCCCGGCGTCCATCGTTTTACAAATGATGTGCGCGGGCACGGTCTTCAAACGCGGAGCAGTCTTGCAAGAGCGCGACATCCCCGCCGAAGTGTTCCTAGCGGAAATCGCGCTCCGGGGGATTAGGATCGAGTACCGGATGGAGTAGCGCGCAATCGTGGCAGCGGGAATCGGGACGGTCGCTTCGATGACCGTCCCCGCAAAGTGCCAACGCATTCAGCCGCGTGACCGGCCCTCAATTGTCACCTCCGGTTGTGTCACAGGTCACCGACAAAGCGCGGTTCGCAAGTGTGAAATTCCGATCGGGGCCCTCCAGAGGGGAGGCGGTTATCCAGAAAGGTCGTATGCGTAAACTTGGTTTTGTTTTGGCTGTACTCATCGTACTGGGCAGCGGTGATGCCATGGCGCAATCGGCTGCAGGGGCGCGTTTCGACGGCACATGGCACACGAAGCTCACCTGCCCTGCAAAAGGGAACACTGAGGGCTACACCCTGCAGTTTCCGAGCGTCGTACAGAACGGCAGCCTTCGCGGCGAGCGCGGCACGGCGGGGGAACCCGGCTACCTGCTGATCGAAGGCAAGATTGCGGAGGACGGCAAAGCCAAGCTCTCTGCCAACGGCATAGTCGCCTCCAGAAAATATGCCCGTGGCGTCCTCGCTCATCAGGGCGCGGAATATAGTTACAACATCAAGGCCCAATTCAAAGAGACCGAGGGCACGGGCACCAGGGACGAAGGCCTCGGCATCGTAGGCCGCGCTTGCACCTTCGAATTTGAAAAGCAGCAAGACGCGAGTCCGGCTAGCGCAAAGTAATCCATTTCACTCAGAACCGGGTTGTTCGCGACATCGCGTGCTGGCGATCGCCGTCGCCGAAAAATGGCGTGAGCGCTATAATGCACACCACCGCGTTTCCCGCGTCCATCGTTCTACAGATGATGAGCATGGGCACGGTGACATAACGCGGCACAGTTTTGCAGGAGCGCGACGTTCCCACTCAAGTCTTCCTGGAAGAAATCGCGCGCCGGGAATCAAGATCGAGTATCGGATGGAGTATCGAGCGGCCGCGAGTAGTTACTCCAAGTAGTTGTAGCCGGAAATAGATGGGAAGCGATATTCCGGTGCAAGACGGCGCGCCCTACAACTACAACTGCTGGGCGAAAGGAACACAGAGAGAACACACGGCCCCGCGAATAGTGGGTCGTCAATTACAGGGTCGTCGATTACAATGAGCCCTCCATTTTTTCGCAACCTCCCGACGGAACGTATCGTCTGATTAGTTAGGAGCCCGATTGTACCGGTCTACCGCATTTCACATTTTGGCCGCCGCTCTGGCGATTCTGGCCGTAACCATACCGGGGCTCTCACAACCGGAGGACACCGCGTCGCTCCAGTCCCAGACGCCTGCGGCTGCCTCTAACATTGTGATCGGCTTCGTGGGAGGATTGGCCGGCGATGGCGACCCGCATCAGGGCCCGGTTCGACTCGCACAGCAGATCCGGCACACTGTTCCCAAAGACACCTATATACAGGTTTTCGAGAACCGGCGCAGGAAACTAGCCTATAACACTGTGATTCGACTGCTGGACGCGAATCACGATGGCA
>Ga0326728_10019050_pt1 | contig 13391 bp, 8 predicted proteins | sample MB3enrmetagenome_FD_207602 | JGI IMG/M metagenome (GOLD analysis project Ga0326728, IMG submission 207602) | Lab enriched peat soil microbial communities from McLean, Ithaca, NY, United States - MB31MN | ecosystem: Environmental > Terrestrial > Soil > Wetlands > Peat | place: USA: New York... | reverse complement strand
GCGGACTGCCCGCCGGCGCCTACAAACTGGAAGTCTCGCTGGTGGGGTTCCAGACGGATGTTCGCGAACCTGTGCCTGTAACCGAAGGAAAAGCTCTGAAAGTGGATATCGCCTTAGTCATAAACAGGCCGGAACCGGCAAGGGCTGCCGGCGCACCCAACCAGCCGAGCGGGCAAGGGCAGGCGCAAAATGGACGGACCGTGCCGGGGCAGGCGCGGTCGGCATCGGGCACGCAAGGGATGGCGGGGCTCGCGGCGGGAATGAATGGCGACGGCAACGGCGTTCGCTTCTCCGAGCAAGCCCCGGGAGGCACGGGACAGAGCGAAGAGAGTTCCGTTAACACGGAGACCTCCGCCAGCGCCCAGAATTCCTTCCTGCTGAGCGGAGGCGAGGGCATCTCGGCCGCAGCCCCCGGCGGGAATGGGAACCGCCAGATGTTCGACCTCATGCGCGGCCTCATGGACCTGGGCGGTCCGGGTTTTGGCGGCGGGCCGGGCGGCGGGCCGGGTGGCGGGCCGGGTGGCGGACCCGGCGGAGGCTCCGGTGGCGGATTCGGCGGCGGACCGGGAGGAGGTGGTCCCCCACCCGGAGGCGGTGGAGGCGGTTTTGGCGGTGGCGGCCCGGGCGGAGGCCCCGGTGGCGGCTTCGGCGGCGGCCCGGGCGGCGGCAATTGGGCTCGCGGCCGCGCCGCGGTGAATCGCCTGCGGGGCAACATCACGGAGAGCTACACCAATTCCGCTTTAAATGCGCATCCTTACCCCTTGAATGTCGCCGAGTCCCCGCAAATCCCGTCCTACTCCGAGCAGTTTGGTGGGTCGATTGGCGGCCCCCTGGTCATCCCCAAGATTTACAACGGCGGGAACAAAACGACTTTCTTCGTGAATTACGGCCTGACGCGCGGCAAGAGTCCGTTTGACAGTTTTGGCACCGTGCCCACGCTCGTGGAGCGTGGGGGAGATTTCTCACAGGCCGAAATCCCCACCGGATCAGGCGCCGGAGCGGTCCCGATTATTTATGATCCCCTGTCCAATTCCGCCGGGCCGCGCACGTCGTTTCAAAATAACGCCATCCCCAAGTCGCGGATGGACCCGATCGCGCTGGGTCTGCTGAATTACATCCCCAAGCCGAATCTGGCCGGGGCGATCCAGAACTTCCACCTTCAGGACTCTCTGCCCACCGCCAGTGACCGCATTATGGCCCGCATCGGCCAGCAGATTTCGTCCAAAGACAGCTTCAACGGTATGTACTTTTTCACGTCCATGCGCAGCCACTCGGTATCGGGTTTTCCGGACTTGACGTCGACCACGTCCGTACGGAGTCAGAATCTGAACTTGAGTGAGACGCACACCTTCGGCGCGCGCAGCGTCAACATTCTAACCGTCAACTTCAACCGGCAGAGGACCTCCACGCTGAACGCGTTTGCTTACACGCAGGACATCGCCGGCGACCTCGGCATTCAGGGCATCTCGACGAGTCCCATTGACTGGGGACTGCCCATGATCCAGTTCACGAATTTCACGGGGCTGAACGACGTTATCCCGTCCCTCGCGCGCAATCAAACCATTCGCGCGGCGGATGTCTTTCTGCGCAACGTGGGCAGGCATAACATCCGTTTTGGGGGCGAAATCCGGCGCGTGCAGCAGAATCTGCTGACCGATCCCAACGCCCGCGGCACGTTCGCTTTCAGCGGCTATACGACGAGCAATTTCACTACAAGCGGGCTTCCCGTATCGAACACGGGGTTCGACTTTGCGGATTTTCTACTGGGTCTTCCCCAAACCACCTCCGTGCGTTTCGGAGACAGCAGCAATTACTTCCGCTCCTGGGTCTACGATGGCTTTATTCAGGACGATTTCCGGGCCACGGCGCACCTGACGGTTCTTTACGGTCTGCGCTACGAATACTTTCCCCCCTTCACAGAGAAATACGGACATCTGGCGGACCTGACGTTCGGGCCGGGCTTCACCTCGCCGGCCGTAGTCACCGGCCAGACTCCGAACGGCCTGCCGTCCTCGCTGCTGCGCGGAGACGCTCACAACTTTGCGCCGCGCCTCGGCCTGGCCTATCGTCCCTGGTCGAAGCACTCGCTGGTGCTGCGCACCGGTTATGGAATCTTTTATGATGGCAGCGTCTATAACCGGCTTTACACGAACATGGCCAGCCAACCGCCGTTCGCCGACGCTTCCACCCTGGTCACGACTCCCCAGCAGGAGTTGACGCTGGAAGATGGTTTTCCCAAACTAGGGTCGAACATTCTGACCAACACTTATGCCCTGGACCCGAACTTCCGCACGCCTTACGCGCAGACCTGGAACTTCTCGCTCGAAGATGAAGTGGCGCGCAACGTCATTCTCTCCCTCGGCTATGTCGGCACCAAAGGGACTAAGCTGGATCTGCTGCTGGCCCCGAACCAGTCGCCGCCCGGCGCGAACATCACGAGCGGAACCCAGACCGCGCTCGAGAATACGCTGGCCTTCACCTACGAGACCTCGGGCGCCGATTCCATCTATAACGCCCTGCAATTGGGATTGCGCCGCCAGTTCCACGGCGGCTTCTCGATGAGCGCCCAATACACCTATTCGAAATCCATCGACGATGCGGCGAGCGTGGGCGGGTCGGGGCGGACCGTGGCCCAGAACTACCTTGACCTGCACGCCGAGCGCGGGCTTTCGAGTTTCGATATGCGCCAGCGCCTGCTGATCAATCACATGTATCAACTCCCGTTTGGCGAGCAGCGCCGGTGGCTCAACAAGGGCGGCGCCGCGGCACGCGTGCTGGGTAACTGGCAGTTCAGCGGCATCACTACCATTCAAAGCGGCAACCCTTACACCGCCCAGATCCTGGGGAACCTCAGCAACCGGGCGGGAACGGCGGCCATTTCGAACCTGCGCGCCAACGCCACCGGCCTGCCCGTCCAGCTTTCGCGCTCCGAGCGGACCACGGAAGAATACTTCAACACCGCTGCGTTCTCGCTCCCGGATGCGGGCGAGTATGGCGACGCCGGGCGCAACACCATTCCCGGCCCCGGCATGGTGAACTTCAACATGTCGCTCGACAAGATGATTACCTTCTCCCGCGAGCATAACCTTCGGGGCGACTTCCGCATCGAGTCGGACAATATCTTCAATACGCCCAGGTTCTCCGGACTCAGCACGGTGGTGAACGGAGAGGGTTTTGGGCGCGTCACCAGCGTGGGCGCCATGCGCAGCGTGGTGTTTTCGCTGAGGATGAGGTTTTAAGGGCAGTTGAGGAGTTGAGGAGTTGAGCAGTTGAGCAGTTGAGGAGTTGAGGAGTTCAGTAGTTCAGAAGTCAAGAAGTCGGGAAAGCGATCCATAGGTTCGACTTTTCGACTTTCTGACTTTTCAACTCCTTAACTCCTCAACTTCTCGACTCCTCAACTTAGAGGACATGACGATGCAACGACGGATGGCGAAACTCTTAGGCAGGCTTTCCCTGGTGGTGCTGGTGTTTGGTCTGTCGGCGCCGCCCCTGGCGCTGGACGGGCAGAATACTACGGACGCCGGCGTGCCCCAGAACAGCACGTCCCGGCCGGGCTTCATCTTACGCAGCCAAACCAATGAGGTGCTGGTGGACGTGCGCGTGACCTACAAGGGAAAGCCATTGACCGACCTGACGCAGAAAGACTTCCAGGTCTTCGAGGACGGGGCGCCGCAGACCATCACCTCCTTCAGCCTGGAAGACGTGGAGAAGTTGGCGCAGGCCAGCGAGGCGAACGGACCGCCCCCCGCCATCGACCTGGACAAACTCCCGCCCAACGTTCCCCCAGCGACCGTCTTGCAGGACCATCGTCTCACGCTGTTGTTTTTCGACGTGTCCTCGATGCAGACGGACGACCTGATGCGCGCCCTGAAAGCGGCCGCGAGCTTCGTCAAGCAGAGGATGACGCCGGCGGATCTGGTGGCGGTGGTCACTTACACCTCGAGCCTGCGTGTGGTTCAGAACTTCACCAACAACCGCGATGCTCTTACCAAGGCGATTAATGGCATCCTGATCGGAGAGGAATCGTCCAACCTGGCTGCCAACGGAACGGTAGGCGCGGCCGGCGGCACGAACGCCTCCGGCCAGGAAATCGTGACGCAGGATGTTTCCGACGCCTTTACTCCGGACGAAACCGAGTTCAACATCTTCAACACCGACGAGAAACTGGCGGCCATCCAATCTCTGGCGGACATGCTGCGCGGCGTGCCGGGGCGGAAGTCAGTGATTCACTTTTCCAGCGGTATCACGGGCACCGGAATCGAAAACGAGGCGCAGCTCATGGCCACCACGGCCGCCGCCAACAAATCCAACGTCTCGCTGTATACCATGGACACAAGGGGCTTGCTGGCCTTGCCCCCCGGCGGCGACGCCACTTCGGCAAGCCCTTCGGGAACGGCAGTCTACCGGGATACGTCGGTTTCCTCTCAGATTTCGTCGGCGCACAGCAGTCGCGAGACGCTGGCCACCCTGGCGCAGGATACCGGAGGCCGCACCTTCTACGACACGAACGACTTCGGCCAGGCTTTCCAGGAAATTCAAGCCGAGAACTCCAGCTACTACCTGCTGGGCTATTCTCCCAGCAACACCCGCTCCGACGGGCGCTTCCGCAAGATTCGCGTCGAGGTGGGCCGGCCGGGCGTCAAAATTGACGCGCGGCCCGGTTACTATGCTCCCAAGAACTTCCGCCAGTTCACCCGCGACGATAGGGAGGCGCAACTTCAACAAGCGGTTAACCTCGACGAACCCTTTCTCGACCTGCCGTTCGTGGTGGATGCATCGTATTTCCTGCGGCCCGACAACAATTATTACGTGGTGTTGGCCGCCAAAATCCCCGGCTCCTCGGTTCAACTGCTAAAGAAATCCAACACGCACGAGACCGAATTCGATTTCATCTGGCGGGCTACCGACCCCTCAGGAAAACCGGTTGGGGTGCTGCGCGACACGCTGCCGGTGAAGGTCACCGGCGAATCGTATGACATGCTCCTGGCCAGCAATTTCCTCTACGTGGGAAGCCTGGTTCTGCCCGCTGGCAAGTTCCAGTTGAAAGTCCTGGTCAGGGAAAACCAGACGGGGAAGATGGGAACCTTTGAGGAGCCGCTGGTTCTGCCGCCGCTCTCGACGGGCGGACTGGTGCTCAGTTCGGTGGTGCTTTCCAACGAGGTCAAGACCGAGGAAAACAAGGGCGGGCGCCGAGGCAAGTCCAAAGAGGACAACGAAAATCCCTTAAAGCTGGAAGATAAGTCCGTGTTGCCCAGTGTGACACGAGTTTTCCGCACCAATCAGGATCTCTACGTCTTGCTTCAATCCTACAGCGGGAAGTCCGCCGCCAAGGCGAACGCGCCGGATGCCGGCCCGGCCGCTGCCGGTCCGCCCTCCGTGGCCCTGGCCTTCTTCCGTAAGGGCGCGAAGGTGGCGGATGCCGGACCCTTTGCCGGGACGGTTGGAAAATCCTCGGACGGCAAGGCCAGTTACTTTGTCCAGATTCCCCTGGCCAAATTCCGGCCCGGCCGCTACACCTTACAGGTGAATGTGCTCGATCCGGCGCACGATCAGGTGGCCTTCGCCCGCGTGCCGATGGCTGTGGTGCCACCGCCCCCGCGGCCCGCAGCAACTGGAACGGGCAAGTGAAAGCCGGGCGAGGCGGCGCCTCGCCCATCGCCCGATAGGTTTCTCGCACGCCCCGCTTGTTGCGCGGGAGCCGCGGGGGACGGTTTTTTCTTGACACCCGCAGGGGCGTGCCTTAGCATATTTGTTGACAATCGAATATTTGATTCAGTAACCCTGAATCTCATCTAGAGTGGCCGAGGGACGGGCCCGATGACGCCACGACAACCGCCTCGCTCAATGAGCGGGGGACAGGTGCCAACTCCCGCCCGGAAATGGGGAAGATGAGAGGGGCCGAAAGGCAGTCCTTGAGCCTCTTTCCAACCGGAAGGGGCTTTTTTAGTTTAGAGTCCCTTCGGACGGCATGCCGCTATCTCCCCAACCACAAAAGGGGCCCACTCAGGTGAGCAGGTAAACAAAGAAAAGGAGAAACCAGCTTGTCAACTGATACCGCCACCTACAGGCTAGGCACCCTAGCTTTGCACGCCGGTCAAGTCCCTGACCCGGTGACCACGGCCCGCGCCGTCCCCATTTATTCAACCACCAGCTATGTGTTTCACAACACCGAACACGCGGCGAATCTGTTCGCGTTGCGCGAGTTCGGTAACATTTACACTCGCCTGATGAATCCCACCACGGACGTTCTGGAAAAACGCCTGGCGGCGCTCGACGGGGGCGCGGCCGGATTGGCGTTTGCCAGCGGCCAAGCCGCAATAACGGCCTCGCTTTTGACCATCACCCATGCCGGCCAGAATTTCATCTCCGCCAACAGCCTCTATGGCGGGACATGGACGCTGTTCACGCAAACGTTAGGCAAGCTGGGCATCGAAGTAAGGTTCTTCGATCCGGCGCGGCCCGAGGAGATCAGCAAACTGGTGGACAAGAACACCCGCGCCGTCTACCTGGAGACACCCGGCAACCCGAAGAATGACGTGCCGGAATACGACAAGATCACAGAGATTAGCCACAGCCACGGTTTACCGACGATCATCGACAACACCGTGCTGACGGCGGCGTTGTTCCGGCCCATCGAGCACGGGTTCGACATCGTGGTGTACTCGACCACTAAATTCATCGGCGGACACGGCGTGCACATCGGCGGCGCCGTGGTGGACAGCGGCAAATTCCCCTGGGCCAAGGCCCCCCAGAAGTGGCCGGAGTTTACCGCCCCCGATCCGGCCTACCATGGCATGGTGTTCGAGGAAGCGTTGCGGCCCATCGGGAACATCGCCTACATCATTTACATGCGGACTCACTGGCTGCGCGATACGGGCGCGGCGCAGAGTCCCTGGGGCTCCTTCCTCACGCTGCTGGGCCTGGAGACGCTGCACTTGCGGCAGGAACGCCATTCCAAGAACGCCCTGGCGGTGGCGGAATTTCTGGAGAAACATCCCACCGTGGCCTGGGTCAACTATCCCGGTTTACCCAGCCACCCCGACTATGCGAACGCCAAGAAATATCTGCCCGACGGCCAAGGCGGCATCGTGGGCTTCGGCATCAAAGGGGGCAAGGCGGAGGGAGCCAAGCTGATCAATAGCGTTAAGCTGTTCAGTCACTTGGCTAACATCGGCGACGCCAAGTCACTGATCATCCATCCCGCCACCACCACGCATTCCCAGCTAACGCCGGACGAGCAGGCCCAGACGGGCGTGACGGATGAATATGTGCGGTTGTCCGTGGGCATCGAAGACGTGCGGGACATCATCGCCGACCTCGACCAGGCGTTACGCGCGTCGCAGCAGTAAAGCAGGGTGAGGCAAAACATCATGCCGGAAGAAGGCTCGGTCGGAATCGTCGAAACCAAGTATTTCACCTTTGCTGCCCCGCCCAGCGAGATGACGCTGGAGTGCGGGCGCACCCTGGGACCGATTACCCTCGCCTACGAAACCTACGGCGAACTGAATGAGGCGCGCGATAACGTCATTCTCATCGTGCACGCCCTGTCGGGTGACGCCCACGCGGCCGGCTACCACCATGCGCGTGACAAGCAGCCCGGCTGGTGGGATATCATGATCGGCCCCGGCCGGGCCTTCGACACGCGCAAGTATTTTCTCATTTGTTCGAACGTGCTGGGAGGATGCAAGGGCTCGACGGGGCCCAGCTCGATCAATCCCCGTAGCGGCGGGCCCTACGGACTCTCCTTCCCCATGGTCACGGTTCGCGACTGGGTGGATACGCAAAAACTGCTCCTCGAGCACCTGGGCATCCGGCAGTTGTTGTGCGTGGCGGGGGGCTCGACAGGCGGCATGCAAGTGCTGCAATGGGTGGTGAGTTATCCGGACATGGTGCGGCTGGCCATTCCCATCGCCACCACGAGTAAACTCTCCGCCCAGGCCATCGCCTTCAACGAGGTGGGCCGCCAAGCTATACAGTCCGATCCCAACTGGCGGGAAGGCGATTACTACGGCAAGTCGGTTCCCCGCCACGGCCTGGCCATCGCCCGCATGATCGGGCACATTACTTACCTTTCCGACCGCTCCATGCACCAGAAGTTTGGCCGCCGCCTTCAGGACAAGTCCGCCTATGGTTACAATTTTCTGACCGACTTCCAGGTGGAAAGCTATTTGCGTTACAAGGGTAACCATTTCGTTAATCGATTTGACGCTAATTCCTACCTCTATATCACCAAGGCGATGGACTACTTCGACTTGACCCAGGCTTACGGGAGTCTGGAAGAAGCCTTTGCCCGCGTCAAAAGCCGGTTTCTGGTCATCTCTTTTTCCTCCGACTGGCTGTTCCCGACCTACCAGTCGAAAGAGACTGTGAGCGCCCTGCGGCGGTTGAACGTGGAGGCGATCTTCACGGAAATTCAGACCGATTACGGGCACGACGCGTTCCTGCTGGAGTCCGAGCAACTCAGCTCGCTCATTGGCAACTTCCTCGCGTACGGCTCGGAGCAGGCAGCGGGTTAGAGGTCACGGAACTCCATGAGCGGACCAACTGAAGAGATTAAACTGAATGGAACGGGACCGGTGGTCCATCTCACACCCGAGCACAAGCAGATCATCCGTCTCATCGAAGACGGCGCGCGCGTTTTGGATTTAGGCTGCGGCGAGGGAGATCTTCTTCTGGCGCTCAAGGCTCTGAAAGGGGCGCGGGCGGAGGGCATCGAATTATCCGAGGCCTGCATCCAGGCTTGCGTCGCCAGGGGTCTCTTCAGCGTTCAGCACGGAGACTTGGACGAAGGTCTGGCCAACTATCCGGACAAATCGGTGGATTACGTGATCTCGACCAACACCATCCAAGTTTTGCACCGGCCCATGGTGCTCCTGCGCGAGATGGCCCGCGTGGGCAAACAGCTTATTGTGAGCTTCCCCAATTTCGCGCACTGGGCGGTGCGCTGGCAACTTTTCGTCAAAGGGCGCATGCCCAAGACGGCCCAACTGCCGTTCGAGTGGTACGACACGCTCAATATCCATTTGACTACGATCTATGATTTCCGTGATTTCTGCCGCACGGCGGGATTGAAGATCGTGCACGAAATCCCCTTGCGCACTTCCGCTTCCGGCCAGTGCACGCAAGTCAAAGTCCTGCCTAACCTGCGGGCCGACAACGCCATCTTCGTCCTCGAGGAAGCGGGGCCGGGCGCGTAGGAGCCGCGCGCCACCAGCCAATCGCGCCCCCGAGTAGCGCAGACCTGTTCTGCAGGTCTGCGGCCCTTCCACGCGGGTGGCGCATACGTCCCGACGTTCCTTGTCGGGATGTATGCGACCTTGGCGGAATCCCAATTCCTGCCGCAGTTCGCGCCAGGTGGCCACCCATCGGTTCTTGAAACGCTCGGAATCGTACAGGCGGGTCCGCTGCTAGGCGCTCTTGACAGGGGCGCACACATCGCGACAAAAAGTGTCGCGACGTATGCGCCACCCGCGATCTTCGTCTTGCCTTATCGGCGAATTGGGGGGTGCACTTTATCTCTTGACATGGCTAAGCTGGTAGCGCGGAGTTATCCCGCCCCGAGTGGGATTACTCCGCGGTTCTTCGTTGTGCAGATCGGCGGGGGCTGGCCGCCCGTCCCCTCAACGACCTTGCCAGGCGGTGGGTGGTCTCGGATATTCGCAGCAGAGATCGGAGGGCTTCGTTCACGGCCGCCGAGCTGCGGAACACCTGGGCCACGTCCGGCTCCAAGACCGCAACGTTGGCGCCTTCTCGGATGAGGCGACGGTAGTACTTGCCGCGGACGGCGGTCGAGTAATCGAAGTTATACTCCGAACGCAGATCATCCGCCTGCGCCGGGCGCTTCGTCTTCATGACGTTTCGATGTGGCCTTGCTCCCATCCCACTCAAAACGCATTATACCATTTTCCCCTGTGTCGTTATGACCGGTCGACCCCAGTAACGCAACGGCGGGCTGCCGGCACCCGATCGCTCGCAATTGCCCAGCCGATTCTGACGTAGTTTACTCGAAAACGAATTCTCCGCAACCCGCCAACACTTGACTGTAAGTCGCGGGTGGCACAGACATTCAGGAGAAAGGGTGTCAGGGGAGAAAGGGTGTCAGTCGACCGTCTGTGCCATGCCGGGTACGTCGTGCCTGCCTTGGTTCTTCGTCTTATCGCCCGCAGGAGGTATAATGGCATTCGAGTCTCAGGGGCTTAGGGAAGAGATCGCACTGGAGCGGGCGGGAGTGATGACATGAGCATCGAAATCGAGCTCAAACCCGAGATAGAGGCCGAGTTGAGGACGCGCGCGCAGAAAAACGGGCTCCCGGTGAGTCAGTACGTGCAACGTCTTCTGGAGCAGCACGTGCCGGTGCCACCGGTGGAATCTGCTATGTCCCCGGTGGAGAGGGCGAGGGCCTTCCAGAATTGGGTGGAGAACTTTCCCTATCGCCGCCATGAGCCCCTTTCTGACGACGCGATCAGCCGGGAAAGCTTTTATCGAACGGATGACGAATAGAGATTCATGGAGCACCTCGCCGATACCAACATTCTGCTTCGCAGTATCGACCAAACTCATCCTATGCACGCGGACGCGACGACTGCCTTAAGCAGCCTTTTGCTCTCAGGCGATCGCGTATGCGTAACGCCCCAAAACATCATCGAGTTCTGGAATGTATGTACACGGCCGGTAGACCGAAACGGATTGGGGCTTTCACCGGGCGAGGCCGACCGTGAAGCCTCCCGACTCGAAGGCCTTTTGACTCTTCTCCCCGATGTTCCGGCAATCTACCCCGAATGGCGCCGGCTTGTCGTCGCCCACTCGGTTTCAGGCGCTCGCGTCCACGACGCACGTATCGTCGCGGCCATGAATGTGTATGGGATCACCAACCTTCTTACCTTCAACGGCCCGGACTTCACCCGATATCCGGGAATCCATGTGGTCCGTCCCCACGACGTAGCGAAGGCGTCGAATCCGTAACAAGCGTAGCGCTCAGAAAGAGGCTCTCTTTACCGGCCTTGCCGAGAAAAGCCACCACTCGCGCGTCCGTGGTTTCGCAGGGGTGGCGCGAACGTCTTTTCGGGCACTTTTTCTCTTAACATGACTAAGCAATATAGATACGCTAGGCTTGTGGTTTGCCACGTGTAGCGATGTCTCTGCTCAAGCCCCGCGTCTCGTCCCCCGCCCAGATCGCCGCCAAGCGCCGCAACGCGCGAAAATCCACCGGCCCGCGCAGCGCTCCAGGCAAGGCGCAGTCCTGGCTGAACCGCCTGCGCGACGGCAGCCGATCCCGCCTCTACCAAGACCGGAAGCTCATGGACGCTCCGCCCGCCGCAGTGGCTCGCACGGTGCGGGCAGCCCTCGCTCCCGAACTGGCCGCGCACCCCTTGTTTGCGGAGTTGGCGCAGACTTTCTGCCGGGCGAAAGCGGAAGTGGCTCTGACCCGGCGCTCCTACGGCGAGGTGCGGGCCTCGCTAAAAGATTGTTTTTTATACTAACGAAGCCACTAAGTCTATGAAAACACAGGGGCGGGTCGCGAAAAGAGGCCAAAAACGAGGCTAAAATGGGGTCTTTTTTGGCGCAAATGAACGCAAAATGGGCACTCTCAACGCCTTTTGACACCAAAAAAGCGCTATTTCGGAGCAAGAAGACGCCCCACTCGGGTAGCGCAGACCTGTTCTTGAGGTCTGCGGCCATTCCCCCCGCCCGTCCCCGTGCCGCACACCATCTGCACCAACCTGCACCTGCCCCCTCCTCATTGAGGAGAGGAGCCCCTGGTGGGCGGGTTGGGCGACCGGAAGGGCTGCCCCTACAGAATCAGGAATTGGACGATAAACAGAGCGGCGAAGATGTAGGTCAAGGCGGGGCACTCTCGCCCGCGGCCGGTGGCCAGCTTGATTACGGCGTAGGAAATCAGCCCGAAGGCAATGCCGTCCGCGATGCTGAAGGTCAGAGGGATGGCCACCACGACGAGAAAGGCAGGCAGGTACTCGGTGGGGTCGTCCCACTCGAATTCCCGGAGCACCTTGAGCATCATGGAGCCCACCACGATCAGCGCCGGGGCCAGGGTGGGATAGCGGAGGATGGGATTCCGGCTGGCGTCCAGGCCAACCGGAACGCCGCCCCCGATCATGGCGGCCAGAGGACTGAAGAACATGGCGGCAAAGAGCAAAGCGGCGGTGACCAGGTTGGCCAAGCCGGTGCGAGCTCCGTCGGAAACTCCGGCGGCGGATTCGATGTAGCAGGTAATCGTCGAGGTGCCCAGCGCCGCACCCACCGTGGTTCCGACCGCGTCCGCGAATAAGGCGCGGTCCACGCGCGGCAGCTTTCCCTCCCGCCACAGTCCGGCTTGTTGGCCAACGCCCACCAGCGTCCCCACCGTATCAAACAAGGCCAGGTAGAAAAGCACGAAAATGGCGGAGGCGAGCCGGGCGGGCGGCACGGCCAGGAGCCCGCGCAGGTCGAACTTCATGAAGGTGGAGGCCAGGTGAAGCTGGGAGGAGAGAGCCCCCTGGTAGTGGACCAGCCGGAAGGCCGCGGCCATGGCCGTGGTGGCAAGAATGCCCAGCAGAATCGCCCCGCGCACCCGAAACGCCAGCAGCACCAGCATCACCAGCAGTCCCAGGATGCTCACCAAGGTAACAGGATGACGAAAGTCGCCCAGGCGAACCAGGGTTCCCGGAGCGGCCACCACCAAGCCGCCGTACTCGAGCCCAATGAAAGTGATAAACAGGCCAATCCCTGCCGCAATCCCGCACTTGAGCGATTGCGGGATGGAGTTCACGATGCGCGCCCGGATACCGGTCAGAGTTATGGCTACAAAGAAGGCCCCCGCCAACAGCACCGCCGCCAGCGCCTGTTGCCACGTCAAACCAAACCCGAGCGGCGCCACTCCACAGAGTGTGTAAACAAAGAAGAAATTCTCGCCCATGCCCGGGGCCAGGGCCACTGGGTAGTTGGCAATCAAGCCCATGAGCAGCGTCGCAAACGCCCCCGCTAGGCAGGTCGCTGCCAGCACGGCGCGGAAATCCATTCCCGCCTGGCAAAGTACCCCCGGCTGGACGAAGATGATGTAGGACATGGCGAGAAAAGTAGTTACCCCGCCGATCACCTCGCGCTCGAAGGTGGTGGCGTGGGATTCAAGCTGGAAAAAGCGGGAGAGGCGTTCCTTCATCGGGTGCATTGGGATCGAGTGCAACGATTCCCCTCCTCCTCTGGTAGGTTCAGGGATGAATGCGCTTAGACATAGAAATCGACTGGCGCAGACGCCGCCCTTAATGTATGCGCTTCAGGGCAGGCACGGCCCCACTTAGCCTCGTAGCGCGGGCGTCTCGCCCGCTGTCGCGCGACCGTCCCGCTCGCGCCCGGGCGAGGGCAAGATGCCCTCGCGACAGCGGGCGAGACGCCCG
>Ga0326728_10019049_pt1 | contig 13391 bp, 12 predicted proteins | sample MB3enrmetagenome_FD_207602 | JGI IMG/M metagenome (GOLD analysis project Ga0326728, IMG submission 207602) | Lab enriched peat soil microbial communities from McLean, Ithaca, NY, United States - MB31MN | ecosystem: Environmental > Terrestrial > Soil > Wetlands > Peat | place: USA: New York... | reverse complement strand
GAGTTTCAAGCAGAGAACCTTGGGCGTCAACCCTTCCGAGCATGTACCAAGTAGATCCGCCCGCCCAACCCAAGTGGTGGATCCCCTCCACCACCGCGGCCGACTTTATGCCGGCTCACCTAGGCGGGCAACGCTCTTCACGGGGCGCAGGAGGGCGAGAGCGGTGGTAACGTCCCGTCTGGCGATTGCTGATCCGGGCGCCCAAATTGGTCGCGTGACCCCGGGGAGCCAACGGCGAAGCCGCCGCCTAAATGAAGCGTGGCCCTTGGTGGGCCATTGAGGAGGCTTTCGAGCACGTGCCAGCCTTCCGCTGCGGATCAACAACCGTGAATGCCGCCTACGTTCGAGAAACCGTCCAAAGGTGCTCGATGGCGGATAGCTCCAAGCTTGCCGAGTACACCTGTGGGCGGCCGCCAGAGTTTGACCCGGCTCCCCCGGGCCGGAGCGGCAGCTGACCGTATTGATGCCTGAAACCTAAGGACCAACCAGTCGAGTGCTCAGGGTGCTCAGGACGATGTCGTGAACGGTTCCTAGCTGGCCAAACGGGCGAGCACGATGAAGGGAGCACTCCGTGCTCAAAAGGAAAATGCTGATCTTCGCGGCCCTTGTTGCAATGCTGGTACTGGGTGGCGTCGGACTGGCGTCGGCATCCGGCCACAAGGGTCAGTACCCACCGGCATCCCCACAGGGGCCCTTAAAGGAAGTCATTGCCCTCTATAACACCACAGCACCTCAGGGGATTTACTCCCAAGCCTTCAATGGGCCGCAGATTACTGAATTCGGCAACGCGGTCAACCTAGCCCAGGGCACTGCTGGTGCATCGCTTAGCACTGTGACTGTGACGATGGTGAACTTTGGGCCGACAGCATTTACGACGCCTATTACGTTCAGCATCTACCAGCTGGGCACAGGTGGTGTTGTCGGGGGCTTGGTTGCTACCGATAATGCCAATATTGCCGTTCCGGCTGGCACCACCGGGCCCGTAGCATTCAACGCTACCTTTAGCTTCGCCTTTCAGCATGTCGTGCTGCCGAGCACAATCGTCTATGGTATCACGCTCGACCAGTTGATCACGGATTGCGCAACCACACCGGGAGACTGCGGTAATGATCCCAACCCAATTGGCTCATTGAACGTAGCCCTATCAGAGAACGTGTCCGCTGGTACAGATGTTTATCCGGGCGATGTATATGTCAGCTCGTTACAAGCTGATGCAAGCAGCACCGCGCTTGGGTCCAACCTGGGTTACTGCACTGGCGCGCCCGCGGGCGTGCTGAGCACTTTCCAAGGTGTCCCAGTGATGTGCCCCGTCGGTTGTGGCTCCAACATTGACGGCCTTGGGGTTGACAGTGTTCCAGCGGTCCTGTTCGTGGCTGCCTCTTAGGTACTGAGGTCCTGGTACTCCGACGACGGGCCACGAGGGATTGTTGGTCCCGGTGGCCCACGTCGGAGGGGGTTGCCCTAATGATGGCGGAAGTGTCGTTTACAGGGCCTGCGTTGGTAGCGCCACAACAGGGGCGAGTTCGTCAACCCGGACTGGCCCGGCCCCGTCGCCACGCTGGTGGGGGGATGAGGGCTACGACGAGAGTCGCCTGCTCCGTCTTCCTGCCCGGGCGCCAGTCCTCGCCGGCTCCGCTGCGGTCACATCAGTGCAGTAGTCCCGCTCGCGGTGGCTTCGCCGAGCGGAAGTGACGGGCGACTACGATCGTGATGTAGGCCGTCCCGGGTCGGGGAGGAGGTCCCCCTTCCCCGTTGTCTCAGCGTCAGGAGGCGTCATGGCGATCGGTGAGAAGGTAATGCATTTTCAGAACAGAGGGAGCAACCTTAACGACTTGGAACTGAAGATCGAGAACTATCTGAGAAATGACGGTTTCTTGGTCCAGTCCTCGCCGCGGAGCACGCACGGTATTGTCGTCCAGGCCAAGAAAGGTGGCTTTCTCAGAGGAGTTGTGGATGCGGACCGATCGCTTTCGATCGTGCTCTCCGGCAACCCCAACGATTTCACGGTTCGGATCGGTATCGGCAAATGGTTACAGCACCTAGGTGTGGCGGCGTTGGAGACTCTCCTCATTTCTGACCTGTTCCTCGTGATCGATGTCGCAGAAAGTGCATGGAACTTAGAGATTGAGGACAAGCTCGTCAAGCAGGTCGAGTCGTTCGTCGGCTGAGGGCCTTCCCCGCTTGGCCATATGTCCAGTTAGGGGTGCCGGCATCAGCACCGATAGCGGTTGTTGACCAAGCTGCCGTCGTTCAACGAAGGCCAGGTCTGTTGAGCCCCGTGCGTCCCCGCGCGGTGGCGTCCTACGGGCGGTGTAAATGGCTCGGGCACAGGTTCCGGTCCGAGCTTAGCCCTGCGAGTACCAGTCGAAGAGGTGCCCGACGCTGTCGCCTTCGTGTGCGACGAACCCATCGACGGACATGGTCAGGGCGACGACGACGTTCGCCATGATGGCCTCCTCCTCGTCCTTCATTGGTGTGGTCGACCGTAAGCGTACGGATCCTGCGAGGAGGATCGTTGCTTCTCCGCCCAGCCTCGCACACAGGACCACGTGCGTCGTGCTGCTTCGCCTGGCGCGTCGTCGTGCCGCAATCGATTTGGGTGCCACGCCGCGGCCGCTCCGGCACCCGCCAGCAGCACGCCACCGCGCCGTTCACAGCGGTGCTGCGTACCAGTCCGCCTTGAAGGTCGGCTCTTCACCGGCCCTTGCCTGCAAGCCCAGGCGGTGGGGGGAGGACAACGAGACGATGTCGGCACGGAACTCATCGGGCCCCACCCAACCACCGGCAACGGCGACCGTCGGTAACGAGAACTGGATTTCTGGCAGCTCACCTTCGCTCCAGCATCCCGGTCGTAGGTCGAACGAGTGGCCTACGCCGTCGATGACGAGGGTGAGCCGCGTCCCATCGCCCGTGGGTTCCACGCTCGCGGCGCCGAGACCGTCCATATAGAGCGGCGGTTCTCCGGATCGGGCAAATGTGACCGCATGCCGAGGTGGACAGGGTGTGGCATGGACGACGGCGGTCGACAGGTGGCCCAAGCGGTCGGCCAAGCGTGCCTCTGTGGCGCGGTCCACCGGTGCATCGCCGGAGAGGGCGGGAAGCAGGTGCTCCCAGAAGAGATCGATCTCGGCCTGCATGTCGACGACCTGTGCCGTGCAGGCGATAACCGCACCCGCAGCCGGCACAACCACGCAGAACTGGCCAAATGCCCCGTCGCCCCGGTATGCACCATGACGGCAGACCCAGAACTGGTAACCGTACCCTTGCTGCCAGTCTGGGTTGGCCGACTGGTGGGAGTTGTCGACTTGCTTCCTGTGCGCGTCGGTGGCATAGGTCTCGGGCACCAGCTGTTCGCCTTCCCACCGACCGTTCTGGAGGTGCAATTGGCCGAGCTTGGCTATTGACTCGGTCACGACATGCAGCCCTGAGAAGCCCTGGTCCACACCTTCTTCGGACTGCCGCCAATGGGCCTGTTCTATGCCGAGCGGGTCGAAAAGCCGGGGCCGCAGGTAATCGACCAGCCTTTGGCCCGTCAGTCTGGTGATCATGGCAGACAGGGTGTAGGTGCAGCCCTGGTTGTAGCAGAAGAGCGAGCCCGGCTCCTGGTCCGGCGGGATGGACAGAAAGGAGCGCACGACGTCGGGGCCCCGGTTCGCCACCGGCCAGGTGTCCACAGCGTGCCCGCTCGCCATGGCCAGGAGGTGCCGTACTTTCATGCCGGTCACGTAGGAAGAGGCACCCGCCGGGACCTTGTCGGGGAAGAAGCTCACGACCGGGTCGTCGATTGAAAGGAGCCCTTCGGCCTCGGCGATACCTACCGCCGTGGACGTGAAGCTCTTCGACAATGAGTACACGAGGTGGACGCGGTCGGCTCGATAAGGTGCCCACCACCCTTCCGCCACGACATGGCCATGGCGCACCAGCATGAGCGAATGCATGTCCAAGCCGTTGGACTCGACTGCGTCGAGGAAGGCGAGCACGCCGGCGGCGTCGACACCTTGGGCGCCCGGGGAGGAACGAGGAAGCGGACGAAGCGTCACCTGGTTCACGGTAGTGCCTGGCTGTCCACAAAGAACCGGCTGAGCACAAGGTCTTTGTCGCCGGTCCTGGTCGTTGAGCGGGAGGCCGTCGGGGTGAAAGGCCGGCAATGCTGGCGCGATATCACCCGAGACCCGCCCCAACGAGGAATATGCGCGGCAACCGGCGCAGTCGCGCGTGGCGCGACAGGCTCGGACGGCCATCGTCGTACGTCTTGTCTGTCTGGGGCCCGGCAGGCCCTGACGCCGGGGCCTGCCCTCAGCTAGCGGTCCGGAGGATGACGAAGTGCGCTTGATCCAACTTGCGATCGAACACCCCCTCGTCGCCCCTGAGGGCTGCGGCGATGCGCCATACACCGACCTCCTCCTCTGTAACTTCCTCTTGCAGCAAGACGGGATTGTGCGGGTCAGTCGTGGTGTCGTACGTTGCGTTGGGGTACGGGAGGGCACCTCTTCCCCCATCGACGGCCAAGCCCTCGTAGCGATAGACGAGCGAGCCGTTCCAGAGCAGGTCCAGGATTGTCGGGTAGCACTGCTCGTCGGGAAAAGTGTTCCGCTCAAAGTCGCGCACTTCGCCCTCGTGGCTGAGCCCCCAGGCAAGTCCGATGCTGATGTTCGGCCGGTATGTGGCGCGGTACAACTGGCACTGGACACCTTCGAGGCTGGACCCGCTACCGATCACCGCGGAGAGGTACGACGGGCCGGCATCGGGGCCGAGGCACTCGATCAGCTCCCAATCGTCGACGCTGGATTTCCACACAAGGGTTCGCAGCTCGTGGAGGTTCATCGGCTCAGCCCGAACGCTCGCAGTGGTGAGCGGGTCGGGGAGCCCGACCGGCGATAGGCCTCTGCGGCTCTGTGCAGGCCGCTCGCCGTGAGCAGCGCCACCGGCAGAAGGAGCGAGGTGCCGGCCGAGATGGCCCTCAAGTACTTGGCGTTCATTGCTACCTCCTCGGCTCCGGGAGACTTGTGCAGCTCGCCAAGGCGGGCCGCGTCCCGAGCGGTCGAATCATAACTGGCTGGCCGGTCCCGCGCGGCTGACAGATCAGGCGCTCCTGAGCGGCTTGGTTAACCGTTGTCAAACGCTGCGACGCGCACCTAGCGACGCCTGTGCGGGGCCGGCTCGGCCCCGAGCGACTGCGGGCAGATCGTAGCTCCATCCCGCTCGGCCAGTGGGGCTTTGGCACCGCCATCTGGGTCGAACTCCTTTCACGCGGCGGCAGGCGCCCGAGCTGTCGCCGTCGCCATTGCCCGTGACCCGGGCATCACCAGGTGAACCGATCCGGGTTGTCCCGATGCCGCGACGCCGGGGTGGAGGCCCTCTGTTGAGCTACGCGTGCGGCGAGGTTCGGGAGCGACCTGGCCACCATAACGTGGCCATGGCTGAGGGAGCGAGCTCCGGTAGCTCGTTCAGAGCGGCTGAAACCTGGTTTTCGAACTCCGGTGAGAGGCACAGACGGCGTCGGCCCCACGCGATGGTCTGGGCGCCGCCCTCGCCCATGAACGACCGGGACCGCGCCCAGTGCTCGGACCCGGGCGTCGCACCCGTAACCTCGCGGACGACGGCGTAGGCGTCTGCAACCGTGGGCCGCGTCGGGCGCGACAGACCCCAGAAATGCTGCCACAGCGGTGAAAACGAGGACTGGGGGTGAACGGCACTGAGCTCGAGCACGACCCGGTGCCGAGCAGCGGTAGTCAATGCATCGAGGAACGGGCCAAGGTCGGCGACGTTGTAGGCCACGTTCGCGCAGACGGCGACATCCACCTCGCCGACCAGGTCTGCCACATCCGGCCAGCGCCCTTCGACCAGTTCGACGGAGGCCCGATCGGGTGCCAGCTCAGCCAGTGCTTCGAGCATCTGACGGTCTTGGTCCACGGCGATGACCCGCCCGGCGCGCGCCGCGATCGGCAGGCTGGCCGCACCAGCGCCCGAGCCAACGTCAAGGAGCACCCCGCCGTCCGGCAGGGCGTCCGCGGCCCGGCGGTGGGTGGCGGTTGGCGGTTCAGCCAGCGCGTGGCGAGCGACGTCGACAAAGAGGTCCACTGGGAAGCCCCAGGGTGGTTCAGGGGCCGAATTGAGGATCTCCGCAGGGATGGCCCATTCCCCCAGCGCCTCGGCCCATTGCGCAGCTGCGGTCACGAGATGATTCTTGCTCACGGGCGATGGACTGCGACCGGACCATTTCAAAACGGGGCCCGGTGGGCGGAACTACTAGCGCCCGTCAGCCAAGATCCAGGTGTGCCAGCCGAGCCCTGGGGATGGCCACAGAGCGACGAGGAGCTCATCGAGCTCCAGGGTTGCCTCCGCGTGGCAGCAGCGAGCGCGTTGGCCACCGATCCCTGGCTGCCGCCCGGGGAGAGGCCTGTCTTCGGTGGGTGCTTCGTCGTGTACGCCCGCGGCGGCACCGGCCCAGGCCGGTGCGGCGACCGGGCGTGGGCAGCCGCCGTCGCGTGGCGGGGCGACGAGGCCCCTGACCGGGGCTCCCGCAGGACGGACCGCCATCTCAGAGGCGCGCCGTTGCCTGGCTGTCCGAGGCGGGCCGATGACGTCGTCGCCCAGAATGTGGTGACCGCCCGTGCCCGCGCCCCGTACGTGCCCGGGCTCTTGGCCAGAAGGGAGGGCCCGGTCCTGGCCGCCGCTCTGGCGGGACTCGAGGTGCGTCCGGCGCTCGTACTAGTCGACGCGAGCGGGCTTGACCATCCGCGGGGTGCCGGGCTTGCTGTGCACCTGGGTGCCATCGCAGGCGTGCCGACGGTGGGGGTGACCCGCCGCCCGCTCATGGCTGCCGGTGACCAGCCGGAACTGCGGCGCGGAGCCGTGGCGCCACTGCAGCTGGACGGTCACTGCGTCGCCTTCTGGGTCTGCACCAGGACGGGTGCCCAGCCGCTCGTCGCGCACAGCGGATGGCGGACCAGCCCGGAGACCGCCGTCCGCGTGGTCCTCGAGGCGTCCACCCCGGCCGCCCGGAGCCCGGTCCCGCTTCAGGAGGCGCGACGGGTGGCCCGAGAGGCTCGGGGCTGTGCCTGGCGGGGTTGAGCACGATGACGATCCCGGCGCAGCCGGACGTCGACCGGGCTGGGCGACACGGTCGGTTGGCCCGAGAAGCCGGGCGACCCCAGCGCGCCGAGCCGGTCAGCTCGTGTGGTCGGTGGGGGCTGCGAGGGTGCCGGCCAGTTCGATGCCCCAGTTCTCGATGGCGCCCCAATCGCGGGCATCGCGGCGAGGGTTCTTCTTAGGTGGGTCGGCACCTCCGAACACGGCGGTGCGCACAGGGTTGAGCCAGGCCAGCTTGGCGAGGGCCCGCTCGATCTGGGCTCTGGAGCGTGCGAAGGCATCTTCGGTGGCTTGGCAGGGCCCCATCCCGAAAACGGCCACCTTGGTATGACCGAGAGCCGAGCGGTTGTTCTTGAGAAAGCGTCGGGCCGCGCGCATCCACCGCCCGCTGTAGAGGGGTGCGCCGACTATCACCAGGCTCCGGCCCGAAACAGACGGACGGTCAGCGATCGGCGCCAGGTCGGTGGCCCAGCCAGCCTTGCGCAAGGTCGCGGCCAGGGCCTCAGCCACTTCCCCGGTCGACCCGTTCCTCGTAGCGAAGGCGACCAAGACCGGATCCACACGACCACCTCTTTCGGTCGAGCCAGCATCGTTGTCGGGCTGGAAGGGCGACGGGCAGAGACAACATCATCGCAGACGGCACCGCCACCGAGCGCCGGTTCGGCTGGGTGTTGCCTCCCGCCGCCACGGCGCCGGAGGGACCGTGAGGCCAGATCGTTGCCCGAGGCGGTGCAACAATTGCAAGGTGATGACCGCTGCCAGGGGTGTGGCGTGGGGCTCTGGTGGGTCAGCTGCCCGCGGGGATTGCCAGGTGAGGAAGCAGCCTCCAGGAACGGTCCGGTTGAGCAAGGAACTCGTCGAGCTGTGCAGGCGTGAGCGGGCGAGCGATGGCATAACCCTGCCCGACGTCGGTGCCGAGCCTTTGGAGTAAGTGGAAGACCTCCTCGCTTTCGATGCCCTCGGACACGACAGTGAGGTCGAGCGCACGGGCCAGCTGGACGGCAGACCGCACGATGGCCTGGGCGCGTGGGTCCCTGTGGAGTTCCACGACAAAGGATTTGTCGACCTTGAGCTCGTCGACCGCCAGCCAGAGCAACCGGGACATCGACGAGTAACCCACCCCGAAGTCATCGATCGAAACTCGTAGCCCGCGAGACCGAAGCTCTCGCACACATCGCACGGCACGTTCAGGGTCATCGCCGATGGCCGACTCGGTGATCTCGAGGGTCAGGCGCTCGTGCGGGAACCCGTGAAGGGCGAGGACGTCATCGATATAGCCTGGGAGGTCCTCGTCAACCAGGTCGTAGCGGGAGATGTTCACGCTCATGTGGAGCCGCTTGCCCGTGGCGTCGAGGCTGGCTGCCTGGCGGACAGCCTGAACCAGCACGGCGCGAGTGATCTGGGGCATCAGCCCGGCACGCTCGGCCAGGGGGATGAACGCGTCAGGGTACATCAGCCCGAGGGAGGGGTGCTGCCAGCGCACCAGTGCTTCCACACCGCGGACTTGCCCGGTACGCATGTCCAACGTGGGTTGGTAGTGCAGTGTCAAGTCTTCCCGGTCGACGGTGTCCCGGAGGGTATCGAGGAGAGCGAGGCGTTCGCGACTGTTGGGGTTGGCTTCGGCCCGGTATACCGATATGTCAGACTGCACCCTTTTGGCTTCGTACATGGCGACGTCGGCACTGCGCAAGAGTTCGTCGGCGTCGGCGTCGCCAGGCTGCGACACCGCCACACCGATGCTGGCGCCGACGCGAACGCTGATGCCGTCGAGCACGCACGGGCCCGACAGGGACTGTGAGAGCTCGTGGGCGATGGCCACCAAGTCCTCTTCGCAAACCGCGGCGCAGGCACATGCGTACTCGTCCCCTCCGAGCCGTGCCAGTGCCCCGCGAGGCCCCAACCGGTGCTCGAACCGCTTGGCGACTACGCAGAGGAGTTCGTCGCCCGCGGCGTGCCCAAGGGCGTCATTGACCTCCTTGAAGCCGTCTAGGTCGATCAACAGGACGCCCGTGCAGACGCCCTCGTGGCGCAACATTGACTGCAGGCGTTCAAGGAAGGCGCGGCGGTTCGGGAGGCCAGTCAGATAGTCGGTGCGCGCGTCTCGGAAGTTGGCCATCGTCGATTCGCGCACTTCGCGCAGCGTCATCCACATGCGGGCAATGACCAGGCCAAGGGCGAGAGCGGCCATCAACGGCACTAGGACCGGGTCGCTGCGGAACAGGGAGGCAACCATGACGCCAAGGGACGCCAGCCCGGACACCACCGGCACGGCGGCGACGGTGGCCGGGGAGCTGACCGACGCCCGCGGGCCCCCAGACCGGCGACGGTCACGCACCGACGCGGCCAGGCCCATGAAGAAGATGCCGATGATCCAGGTCTCGTCGAGCGGCGTTCCTGCCAGGTAGGTCTTGGCCTCGACTTGGTAAAGGTAGACCGTGTCGCCCACGACGAACCACAGCACACCAGCCATGAGGAGGGCAGTTTGCCAGTTGGGCCGGTAGCGCTGCGGGGCTAGGCCGGCACCCAGGAGCACGAGCAGCACGAGGTCGCCGATCGGGTAGGCCATATCGACGGCCGCCTGCAAGGGGCGGCCGCTCGCTCGCAGGAGCGGCTCGAACCACATCATCCCAGCCACAGCGGTTGCGGCCAAACCAGCTATGGCGCCGTCAAGACGCACGCTGGCGTGGACCCGGCCGAACGACGATTGCGTCAGGATGGCTACGCCGACGATGAACGCGGCGTAGGACAGAAGGTAAAGGGCGTCGCTCGGTGCTGGGCTCGGAATGGGGTTGAGGTTCTGGTCGTGATATAGCCAGACGAGGTCACCCGCTGTGTTGAGCACTATGCCCAGCGCCAAGGCCAGCCACGCCCCCCGTAGCACTGACGAGCGCCGCGCGCACAGCAGGACGGGGATGAGTGGCAATGTCTCGGCGAAGCCGTAGACCCACCCGTCCCAGATCGTGTTGTAGCCGCTCGCGCCCCGGTGCAAAACGAACGTCGACACGCCGAAGGCGACGACGAAGACGACTATCACGCCCTGCAGCCACCATTCCCACCGGCCAGGCCGTATTGCCCGTGACGGGGCCCTGCCGCCTTCGGGGAGGCGCGCCTTCACAGGCGCGTGTCTTGCCACGACCGCACCCGCGTGGCCATGCCCGACGTCACTCAAGTCCAATCGGCAAGGAAGGGCGCAGACAAAGCGGAGCACCCGGGGTTACGTGACCGCCGATTTCAGGACCGGCAGCTCGTTGCCTGGCGGGACTCCCGGCTCCCCTGTTCCGGCCCCTTGACCCGGGCCAGCTCGTCGGTGGTCAGCCCCGGGCGCTGGCCTGGGCCCCGGTGAGGCTCGGTGCGAGGTGCCTGGTGCCTAGACCATCGCGCTCGGCGGTAGCCCGGGCCCGGAGAACGAGAAGTGGCCCGAGCCGACTTCGAACACGGCCTCCTTCTGGCCGATGGCGCCGGGGTAATCGGCTATTGCCACGGGCCCGGCACAGTCCGGCCCCATGACCTCTTCCGGCCTTGCCGAGGGCACACGCACACTGGCAGCGACATTGGGGGGCAGCTTTACATCAAGCTTGAAACGGGTACCGTCGCGGGACCACTCGCTCACTATCTCACCCCGTACGGACGCGAACGAACCGCGTGCGTAGGCGAGCGAGCCGCCGGGATGGGGCCTCAGGACCAGGCGGTCGAAGCCAGCCGCGCCCGGGGCCAGTTCGATGCCGAGGACGAAACGGTACAGCCACTCTCCGACCGATCCCAGCGAGTAATGGTTGAAAGAGTTCATCCGTGGCGACTGGAACCCGCGTTCCTCGGTCCAGCCGTCCCACCGCTCCCAGATCGTCGTAGCACCCCTGGCGACGGAGTAGAGCCACGACGGGAATGTCCGTTGCTCTAGGAGCCGGTAGGCCACGTCGGAGTACCCATTTGAGCTGAGGACCGGCAGGAGGTAGCCAACGCCCACAAAACCAGTCGTGAGGTGCCAGTCCTCCTCGGCGATGGCCTGGACGAGGTGAAGGGCGGTGGCAGTTCTCATGGCTTCGGGGACGAGGCCCATGTGCAGGGCGAGCACGTAGGCCGTCTGGGTGCCCGACGCCACGCTGCCGTCGTGGTTGACGTAAGCCTGCTGGAATGCCTTCCGGATCTCCTGCGCCAGCTGCGCATATTCCCCGGCCTTTTCGGGGCGGCCGATTGCTTGAGAAATTTCAACCATCAAGGAAGCGTCGTAAGCCCAATAGGCAGTGGCAAGAAGCTCAGGGGGGGTGAGGTCTTTCTTCGGCGCCAGCCAATCGCCGTAATTGTTGCCCAGCCCTGACGTCCATAGCCGCGTTGGGTTGTTCGCCGCCAGGAAGTTCATCCACGCCACCATGTGCTCAAAGTTCCGCGCCAGGACCGCCCTGTCGCCGTACATCTTGTAAGCCGTCCAAGGCACGATGACGCCGGCGTCCGCCCACGCCGGTGCACCCGCCCAATGGTGGTCGAGCCGGGGGGCAAAGTCAGGGAAGGCGCCCGACGGTAACTGTCCGTCGGCCACGTCGTCCAGCCATTTGGAAAAGAATGCCGCCACGTCCCGGTTGTACGCCGCCGTCCGGGCAAAGACCTGAGCGTCGCCGAGCCAGCCCAGGCGCTCGTCGCGCTGCGGGCAGTCGGTCGGGATGTTGATGAAGTTACCCCGCTGGCTCCAGTCGATGTTGGAGTGAAGCCTGTTGATATCGGCAGACGAGCACTCGAAGTGCCCCGTGAGCGGTATATCGGAATGGACCACACAGGCAGTGATGTCACCGGGCCGAGGGTCGTCACCCAGGCCTGAGATCTCGGCATAACGGAAACCATGGAACGTGAAGCGCGGCGCCAGTTCCGCGGCCGCCCCTGTGGCCACGTAGGTGTCCCTTTGGCGTGCCGTCCGGAGGTTGTTCACATAGAGGGTGCCGCCCGGGCTGAGCATTTCGCCATGACGGACTTCTATGAGCGTGCCGGCGGGCCTGTCTGCTGTGACCCGTACCCAGCCGGCGAGGTTCTGGCCGAAGTCGGCCATGAACTTCCCACTGCCCAGTGGCGTGAGGCTCTTGGCCGGGAGCTCCTCCGTCACTCGTACCGGGGGCCCCGGGTCGGCGACGAGGGGCTGGTGCCCCAACGGGCGGCAGGACACGGGCCGCCACCGTGATGCGTCGTAGCCAGGGCGGTCCCAGCCCGCCGGCTCCTGGGCCGGTTCCCTACGCTCACCCATCAGGAGGTCGGCGTACGCCACCGAACCGACAGAGCTCCGCCAGCGGTCGTCAGTGCCCAGCCGCTCTTGGCCGCCGTCCGCGAAGCGGATCACCAGTTGGGCCAACAACTGGGGGGACCGGCCATAGTGGGCACCGCGGTGCTTGGCGTCGAAACCACAAAAGCCACAGGCCCAACCGTCAGCGACAACGGCGCCGACGACGTTCTCGCCCTCCACCAGTGACCTGGTCACGTCATATGTCTGATAGAGAAAGCGCCGGTTGTAATCGGTCCACCCCGGTGCGAGTACGTCCTCGCTTACGCGCCGGCCGTTTATGGACAGTTCGTGGATGCCAAGTGCCGTGGAGTACAGCCGCGCCCGGGAGATCTGTCCCTGGACCGTGAAGGCCCGGCGCAAGTACGGCGCCGGCCTCATGGCCAGCTCTACGGCATCGACGGGCCCATCACCTGATGGCACGTCGAAGTGGCTCCTGCCCGGTCCCAGCCCTATCCAGCAGGCGTCCCAGGCGTCAGCCCCACCCAGCGCCGTCTCAAAGGTCGTGGCGTCGCTCCACGGCCCGAGGTCGCCGGCTTCGTCCCACACCCGGACCTTCCAACCGTAGGCGCAGGCGGCGGCCAGTGGCGGACCGGAGTAGGCAACATCGGTTGAGCTCGCCGACGGCACGCGGCCGCTGTCCCACAGAGCGCCCGCGCCGTGCGGTACCGCGGCCTCAGCGTCAAAGACAACGACCTGGTACGCCGTCTGGCGTCGTCCAGTGCCTGGGCCCTCCACTACCCAGCTGAAGCTCAGGCGGTCGATCTCAACAGCTAGGGGAGCGACCTTGTGGGCGCATCGCAACTCACTGGGTATGAGGTGCTCCGTGCTCACAGTTTCAGCGCTCCTTCTGTCAGGCCCGAGACGAAGTACCGCATGCTCAGCCCGACCAGTAGGAACATCGGCGCCGTGACAATTATGTAAGCGGCGAAGACAGCGCCGCCCTCGCTCAAGTTCACGCCGAAGCTGTTGACGAACTGGATCATGCCGGCCGAGATGGTGAGCCGGTTCGGGTCCTGGATCACGATAGTGGGCCAGA
>Ga0326728_10019048_pt1 | contig 13392 bp, 13 predicted proteins | sample MB3enrmetagenome_FD_207602 | JGI IMG/M metagenome (GOLD analysis project Ga0326728, IMG submission 207602) | Lab enriched peat soil microbial communities from McLean, Ithaca, NY, United States - MB31MN | ecosystem: Environmental > Terrestrial > Soil > Wetlands > Peat | place: USA: New York... | reverse complement strand
GTGCTGGCACAGAAGGTTGCCTGGGGCCTGGTGTTGACCGCAGCTTTTTTGATGCCGCTGCTGATGCAATGGCAGTGGCTGCCGGCCAGCGCTACGGTCAGGATGCCGGTGTCCGCTTGGTCCCAAGCTGATTCTCTTTCTGCCGAGACACCTGTTCTGAGCTCCGGATCTTCTCCGGTTCGGCATACGATAGCTAAGTCAATCTCCAGACCAAGCCAACTTAGCGCCGCCTCTCAACCGATTGTGCCGGCGTTGAAGGCAAGCTTTTTTCGGTTCTCCACGGTTGGCTGGTTTCTCTATCTCGCGGTCTGCGCCGCATTGCTGGCACGCCTGTTGCTGGGCCTTGGCTCCGCGGTCCTGTTGTGGCTGAGGGCACAGCCGGTTGCACTGGGACCGCAGATTGATTTGGCTGCGGGATTGCGTCTGCGGTCAAGCCCACGGATTGCCTCTCCGGTTGCAGTCGGCTCGGGCGTAGTTCTACCCGCAAACTATGCGGAGTGGGACGCGGAGAAGCTGCGCATTGTTCTGGCGCATGAGCGCTCTCACATACGCCAGGGTGACTTTTACCTGCAAATGTTTGCCGAACTCTATGCGGCGCTGTTCTGGATCAGCCCGCTGGGGTGGTGGCTGAAACGTAAACTCCGTGATCTGGGCGAGGCAATCAGCGACCGCGCAGGCCTTGAAATGGCTGCCAGCCGCGCCACGTATGCCCAGATTCTGCTTGAATTCGCGGCTATGCCGCGACTAACCCTGGTACAAGGAGTTCCCATGGCACACAGCAGTAATCTTTCTCGTCGCATCGAGCGGTTGCTGAACGAATCCAGCTTCCGTCGCGCATTTGCCGGTAGCCGCCGGTATGCGCTTATGGCCGCATTTCTGGTTCCTATTGTTTTGTTTGCAGCCACGGCGTTCATCCGGGTGGAAGCAGCGACTTCCTCTCAGTCGGCGATGCTTCAGCCCGCAGCGCTTCAGCCTGTGGTGCTAGCCCAATCTTCGGCTCCGGAGCCTGTGAGCGTCCGGCCCACCCCGGAGAAAACAATCCTAGTTTCCCAAGCTCATGTTTCTCCTGTGTTAGCGGCAGCGGCGTTACCGGGGCTGGGCGCGGAGGCTACGTTTGAGCGCACGCTAACCGTGAGCGGGCAGGTGGAGCTATCGGTGTCGACCGGTTCGGGGAACATTCACCTGACGCGCGGCGCGGGCAACCAGGTGCACATTTTCGGCAAGGTGAAGGCCGGCTGGGGCGGCAGCGAGGAGCGGGTGAAGGAGATTGCGGCTAACCCGCCCATCGAGCAGACGGGCAACATAGTGCGCATCGGCGGGCATCACGAGAACCTGAACAACATCAGCATCGACTACGAGATTCAGGCGCCGGAGAATGCGCTGCTGGAGGCCGGCTCGGGATCGGGCAATATCACCGTGGAGGGTGTGGGCGAGAACGCGAAGCTGAGCACGGGCTCGGGCAATATTCACGCCACCGGGCTGCACAATGGGTTCACGGCAGAGACCGGCTCGGGCAACATCTACGCCGAGCAGACGGGCACGGGCGACGTGAAGGCACATACGGGCTCGGGCAACATGGAGCTGCGCAACCTGCATGGCTCACTGCGCGCTGGAACGGGTTCAGGGGACATCAAGGTGGGTGGAGAGCCGACTACGGACTGGAAGCTGGGGACCGGCTCAGGCGATGTCGAGTACTGGCCAGGCAGCACAGGGATTACGCTGGACGCCTCGACGGGCTCGGGCAACATCCACACCGACCGGGAGATGATGACGCAGGGCACATTGAACCATCACCACGTGACTGGCAAGCTAAACGGCGGCGGGCCGACAGTGCGCATCGAGACCGGCTCGGGCGATATTCGGATTCATTGATAGCTGACAGCAGACAGTAGCTTGTTCATCCGGCGAGGCCTTGAATGCTCCATGGGAAGGTCTCGCCTTCTTTTTTGGCTTTTGAATCCTACCTCAATTTGATCTAAGACAGGAAGTGAGGTCTACGTATGCTGACCGAACTCCAAATCTCGGATGTGTGGGAAGGCCAGGTTTCCGCCGAGGTGCGGTCCCTGTATTTTGGCGATCTGGCGAGCGTTTATACCCTTCGCAAGCAATGGATTACCGGCCTTTCGTTCTTCCTGTCCTCGGGTGCAGCGGCTACGCTGATCGCAAAGTTGCCGGTGTGGGTTCCTATTGCGCTCTCCATGATCGTGGCCCTCATTACCGCATACGCTGTCGCGGTCAATCTGGATCCGAAGATCAGGACCATGGCTAAATTGCACTACGCATGGAATCAAATCAGCAACGATTACAGGCGTTTATGGAACCATACCTATAGCGACGATGCGGAGTCTGAGCTTGCGGATATCCAGCGCCGCGAGATGGAGTTTTCTGAACTGGCGACAACCGACGCCCCAAACGACTCTAAGCGGATGCTGCGCTGGACCGACCAGGTGTTCAAGCTCTATCGGCTGGAGACTGCATAAGCCGGACCACGGACTCACGCGCAAGCTGGCCTCCGATGCCGAAGCCAGTACCACCGCCGCCAAAGCCACCACCATCTCCACCGCCACCGAAAAAATAGTGCCGGCAGTGGTTTCTGTTTCCAGCACTCTTTACGGGATGAAATAGTACGGGTTGGGATATTTTACGAAGAACTCCGCCTGGGATTCACCCTTGTCATCGCTCCACTGATCGCCGACGTTGAGCACGATGCGGTAGCCCTCGGCGACAATGGCGGCGCGCGCGCCGGACTTGAAGACCTGCATGGGCTGGGAGGACTGCGCGGGAGAGCGAAGAATTAACTGCTGCCAGTTTTGGTAGCCCTGTTCGCGGAGGTTGCGCTCGGTGGCGTCGCGTTCGGAGTCGGCCCGGCCGGTAATGAAGAAGACGCTCACGTCCAGCTTCTGAGCTTCGTTATAGAGCCGCAGGGTGCCGGGAATGGCGGGAGCTTTGGCTTCCTTGATCCAGGAGTGGAAGACGGCGCTGTCATAGGCGAAATCGGCCTTGACCATCTCGTCGTAGTTGGAAAGCGCGGTTTCGTCGATGTCCAGCACCAGCGCCAGTTTTTCGTGGGGGCGGCGATGGGCGGCGCGGGCGCGCAGGAAGGCGATGGCCCGATCCGCCTGATGATCCTGATCTTTGACGTAACAGCCGCACTTGCATGTACATTCGTGATATTGCCTGAGCTGCGTTTTGAGGGCGTCGAAGTTGGTGATGCGTTCGGCGGGCGGGTAGACGCTTACCCGGCTGACGGGCTGCGCGGCAGGATGCTGCGCGGACGGCTTCTGGGCGGGCTTTTGAGCGGTGAGGCAAAGAGGCACAAGTGTGAGAGCCAGGACGGCCGCGAGAGAGGCAAACTGCTTTTTCACTGAGAAGCTCCTTTTCGATAGATCGTATTTCATCAATGGCCGCTATGTATCGCTTGCTATCCCTCAGGGGTTAAAACCCCTTATTCTTAAGGCCCTTTTCGGCACGACTGAACAGCTTGCGGAAAAAGCCTATTTCCGTACTAATCACACGGAAAGAAGACCGCAGGGGGTAAATCCCAACATTTGTTTTGTTGCGCTTACGGCACGACTAAAGTCATGCCCTGACACTTCGTGCGACGCCGAACGCCTTTTTCCGCAAGCTGTTCAGTCGTGCCCTCACACTAAGCGGGTTTATGAAACACGCTCTAGGCACAATTGCCGTGCGCCGGACTCAATTATTATCATCGCACTCGAATGCCGGGGGAGATGACAACCCTAGGCTCGCAGGATCATCTTTATGTTACCGGCAAGCTCAACGGGGACGGTCCGACGGTTCGGGTCGAAACCATGTCGGGCGATGTGCAGGTGCATTGATAGGGCTCAGGGATCAGTTATGATGTGAGCCATGAGTGCGAAACAGAAACAGGAAAGGCGCAGATTTCAGGCTCACGAAAGCGCGCGGATGGAGGCGCTGAACGGGCTGCCGCTGGCATTTTTCTGGCAGAGGTGGCTGGGACATTGGATCGATCTTGCCCTTGTGATTGTGCTTTGGGCGCCAGTGGAGTTCCTCTGGCGGTACTTTGTTATTCACGAGAAGGATATTTTAGTTAAATGGGATTATCACGAACCGGGAAATATTATCGTGATGCTCCTTTACTGGGGGCTGTTCAACTATTTTGGCAATGGCCGGACTCCCGGCAAGTGGATCGCGCGGACAAAGATCGTCTCGCTGACCGGCGAGCGAATGGGATTGTGGCAGTCCTTCGAGCGGGCGCTAGGGTATGGCGCCGCGGTGCTTGAGGGAGGCGTGGGATTTGCACAATACTTCTGGGACCGCAACCGGATGTGCGCGCAGGACCGGCTCGCGGAGACGATCGTTGTGGATATGAGGAAGCGGGCGTATCGAACGGAAGAAGCCGGCGAAGGCCTTGCAGAATTGGACGACTGCCGATGGTCTGAGAACAGCGGCCGGTAGTCAGATTCAGCAGTACCTTTACACTAGAAACATGGTTCGCATTCTTCACCCCATTCCGGTGGCACGGCTGAAACTGCTGGTCTTTGATCTGGACGGCACGCTGATCGACTCGGCGCAGGATTTGTGTAACAGCGTGAACGCAACCCTGCGCCGATTTGGACGCGAGCCGCTGGCGGATGAGACTATCGCGGGATTCATCGGAAACGGGGCGATGGTGCTGGTACGCAGGTCATTTGCTGCAGCGGGCGGCATGGCGGACGAGGAGCTACTTGGCCAGGCTCACAAGTATTTTCTGGATTACTATCGTGAGCACAAGCTGGACTATACCTACGCTTACGAGGGCGTTCTGGAGGCGCTGGCGGCGCTGAAGGAGTTGCACGACCTGGCTGGCGGGACGGGACGGGATTCGGCCTTGGCGATGGCGGTGCTGACCAACAAGCCGGTTCGTCCGGCGCGGGACATTTGCACGGCGCTGGGCCTGGCGCCCTATTTCCTGAACATTTACGGCGGTAACAGTTTCGCGACCAAGAAGCCCGATCCGGAGGGATTGCGGGCGCTGATGAGCGAGGCGGGCGCAGAGCCCGAGGAGACGGTGGTGATCGGCGACAGCCAGGTGGATGTGGAGACGGCGCGGAATGGCGGAGCGTGGTGCATTGGCTGCACCTTTGGGCTTGCGCCCGAGAGCCTGTCGGCAAACCCGCCGGATGTGATTGTGGATTCGCCGGCGGGTTGGACTGTGGCGCTCAATCCGGCGAAGGGCGAGCCACGGCAGTAGTTGGCAAGGCTGCCACATCGCGGCTTGCAAGAATATATTTCAAAAATGTTACAGCGGAATTTAGCTATAATCCCTCAGGGGGTAAAGCCCGCTTGTCTGTTGCATATCAGCACGACTAAGCAGCTTGCGGAAAAAGACCTTTTTTCCAGCGATTCATACGAAAAGCAGACCGCAGAGGCTAAAGCCCAATATTTGTTTTGTTGCATTTACGGCACGACTAAAGTCGTGCCCTGACGCTTCGTGCTACACCATTTGCTTTTTTCCGCAAGCTTTAAAGTCGTGCCCTGATAGAAAGCTAGCTGGCTCGATTTTGAGTTTTTCCGTAGTCTATGCAGTTGTGCTCTGACACTTCGTGCTGCTCCTATTGCTATTATTAGCGGCCCGTGTAGGCGTGCCTGACACAATGCAGACTTAAGCAGAGATTTTAAGCGTAAAGGAAGCGATCGATGGCTGTGGAGCTTAGCATCGTGATGCCCTGCCTGAACGAGGCGGAGACTCTGGAAATCTGTATTCGAAAGGCGCAGAGTTATCTGCTCTGGTCGAAAGTCAGCGGCGAAATCGTTGTCGGCGATAACGGCTCGACGGACGGCTCGCAGGAGATTGCATCCAAACTCGGCGCGCGTGTGATTCATATTCCAATTCGCGGCTACGGAGCGGCGCTGTATGGGGCGATCACCGCGGCGCACGGGCGCTACTGCATCATGGGCGACTCGGACGACAGCTATGACTTCGAGGGCATCGATGCCTTCGTGGAGAAGTTGCGCGAGGGGTATGACGTGGTGATGGGCAACCGCTTCCAAGGCGGCATCCGGCCGGGGGCGATGCCGTGGAAGAACCGTTATATCGGGAACCCGATTCTCTCTACCACTGGAAAAATTCTTTTTCGCGCGGGAGTGGGAGATTTCCATTGCGGCCTGCGCGGCTTCACGAAGAGCGCCTTTCAGAAGATGGATTTACGAACCACGGGAATGGAATTCGCCTCGGAGATGGTGATCAAAGCTAAACTCATGGGATTGAAGATGACCGAGGTGCCCACCACTCTGAGCCGCGATGGGCGCTCGCGCCCGCCGCACCTGATGCCTTACCGCGATGGCTGGCGGCATCTGCGCTTCATGCTTTTGTTCAGCCCCAATTGGCTTTTTCTCTATCCGGGCATGGGGATGGCGCTGCTCGGCCTGGTGGTGGGCGGCCTGCTTCTTGGCCAGCCCATTCATGTCAGCAGCGTCCGGCTGGGGCTGGATACCCTGATCTACTGCAGTAGCTGTGTTGTGGCGGGGTTCCAAGCCATTCTCTTCTCGCTGCTTTCGCGCGTCTATGCTATCCGGGAGGGCCTATACCCGGATACTGCCAGGGACCACACACCCATCCGCCGCATCGCCATGGAGCATGGACTGGTTATCGGCGCGGGCATCCTTCTGGCTGGCCTGATCGCCACGCTGTATGCCGTATGGCATTGGAAGCAGCACGCCTTCGGCGATCTGGATATCGAGCGCATCGCGCGCATCGTCATCCCCTCGTCGGTAGCGATCTCGCTGGGCATGGAAATCATGCTCTTCAGCCTGCTGCTGAGCACCTTCAGGTTGAACGTTCGTCCCTACACGGCGATGGTCGAGAAGATTGAGCAGCGCGACGAAAGAAAGGCGCGATAGAACCCTGCCGTCAAAATAAGAACGGGTTGCCGAATACGACGCCGTAAGCTGAAACTATGTACACGATTGCTGCTGCGACACCGCGCTTTCTTCGCCCCTTACGAATAGTGCTGCCTGGCGGCAGCGGAGTGGTGGGCCAAGCGCTGGCGCGTTACTTCACGGAGTGCGGCCACCAGGTGACGGTGCTTACCCGCGGCCCTTACACGGCGCCATGGCAGACGGTTCACTGGGACGGCAAGCAGATTGGCCCATGGACTGAATATCTTGAAGGCGCCGACGTTTGCATCAATCTGGCCGGGCGCAGCGTGAACTGCCGCTATGATGCGGCGAACCGTCAGGCCATCTACACGTCGCGCATCGGCAGCACGCAATTGCTGGGCAGGGTGATCGCCGGACTCAGCAAGCCGCCGCGGGTGTGGATGAACGCTTCGGCGGCTACGATCTACAGGCGCGTGCTGGACGAAGATGGGGTCGATGTGCCATTGGATGAGGCGTGCGCGCTGGGTGGGGATGAGCCGAATCCCTCAGGGGCTAAAGCCCCGGCTGATTCCATCGCATTTATGTACGGGCTAAAGCCCGTCCCCTTCACGGAAGGCTCAGAGAAACGTTGGGCCAAGCGGCGGGGATTTTCTTCTCGTGTGGCTCGGGACTGGGAGGCGGCATTCTTCGGTGTGGAAACACCGCACACACGCAAAGTGGCCTTACGCAGCGCCGTCGTTTTAGGTCCAGCGCCAGGCAGCGCCTTTGCCGTGCTGTCCAATCTTGTCCGGCTCAGTTTGGGTGGCCGTCAGGGCAACGGACACCAGTTTGTCTGCTGGATTCACGAGGCTGACTATGCGCGGGCGGTGGAATTTCTTATTGCGCATGAGGAGTTGCAGGGGCCAATCAACATGGCCGCGCCTAGCCCGCTGAGTAATCGAGATTTTATGGCGGCGTTGCGCTGGGCATGGGATGTGCCCAACGGACTACCCGCACCGTCGCTGGCCATCAAGCTCGGCGCATTGCTGATGCGGACTGAATCTGAACTGGTGTTGCAGAGTTGCCGCGCTGTTCCCGGACGGCTGCTGGAAGCTGGATTCACGTTTGAGTTTGCGGAGTGGGCGGAGGCGGCGGAGGACCTGGTGCGACAGTGGAAGAACAGGGATGATTGAGAGGATGGCTTCCAGGCCTCAAATTCGAGACTTGAGGCACTATTCTCAGTGCTCAGCTGTGGGTCATCTCCCAAGGCGGTATATTGGTCGATAGACGAAAAACAATAGGGGATTTCCGGATCATGTCTAAATATGTTTTCATTAGCTACGCCGCACGGGATCAAGAGAAGGCGGGTGAGATATGCGCGCATCTTGAACGTGCTGGTATTTGTTGCTGGATTGCTCCACGTGATATTAAATCGGGCAGCTCGTATGGCGATGCAACCATCGATGCGCTTCGTTTATCCGCTGTTGTCCTGCTTGTATTGAGTCCGGAGTCGAATAAGTCATATCATGTGAATCGTGAGGTACGGGTCGCAGTCGAGAATATCCTACCAATTTTACCAGTCCTCATTAAGGAAGGTGGAGAGTCGCGTGAGCTGTCGTTCTTCATTCGAGGATATCAATGGATTGATTTAACGAAAGACCGATGGCCTACAGGCCTAGCAATGGTCGCTCAATCGCTTGCTTCACAGTTGCCGGAAATCGAACAAAGAAGAACAAAGGTCTATCAACAACCTCAAGAATTGGATACGAAAGGCTACGTTTTTATCAGTTACAACAGAGATAGTATTGATTTTATTAACCGATTAAAGGATATTCTCAAGCGAAGGAGATACGCATATTGGGATTACAGCGAAAGTGAACGTGACTACCACAATGCCCTTTACAAGGAACTAGAAGAAAAGATTGAGAATGCTAAGGCTTTTATGAGTGTAGTTACTGATAGTTGGCGTGAGAGCGAGTGGCCAGCGGCTGAGTACATTTATGCGAAAGAAGCCGAAATCCCTGTATTCGTAATTCAGGCAAAGAAACTGTCGCGGCCTTTTCCAATCATCATCAATCAACAGACTCGAATCGACATGGCAAGTGATTTTGAAAAAGGTGCTTTGGTGTTGGAGCGGGAACTCGATAAAGAAGGACTATGAAAATTACACACGGATAGCTCACATGCCAAACTACCAGAAAGAATGAGTGCCCCAGGTCTCGATTTTGAATCTTGAATCGAGTATTCCAACACGTGCGCTCCGGCCACGAAGACTCGTTTTCAACGGTCCCTACTTCACTATCGGTGTAATGTCGGTGACCGGCAGGTCCCAGTGGCCAGCGAGAATCTCAAAGCGGCGCTGCTCTTCTTTCTGGTAAGCCGCCTGGTCCGGCCACAACTCCTTTATGAAGGCCTCTTCGTCGGGGTTGGCGGTGGTGGCCACGGTGGAATTCTTGTAGCGGATGGTGACGCGATAGTCCCAGCGGCCGTCCTCGGTGGTGTGGTAGGCGGGCGACTCGATCTTGATGGAGAGAATGCGGCCTGTGGACTGGACCTTCTGGAGCAGTGGATAGTGGTTCTTGAGGAAGAGCTCGAGGAACTCGGCCTGATGGCCCCACTGGCACTTATAGTAGTACTCGATGGTGTAAGGCTGGTCGGCGCTGACCTGCGGCGGCGCGCCCTGGGCGACGAGCGGGGCGGCAAAAACTATGGCGAGAACGGCGAAGAGAATGTGGCGCATGAAACCTCCCTGATTGAGAGCATTGTAGCGCAGTGCCTCTGATGGGTTTGCGGCTGGCGGTCAGAAGCGCAGATGGAAGAAGCGCTTGAGTTCGGGAGCGAACTCCTGCACCAGATGCTCGGCACCGATGAAGCCGGCTTCGATGTGGCCGGCCTGCACGCCCTGCACCAGCGCGGAGTAGTGCTGCGGCCACCATGTGGCCTCGACCATCGAGCTTCCATAGATGCTGGTGATCTGGGGAAGGTCAAGAGTCAGATGGCCGTTGCTTGTGTAGGTGAGGAAACTCATTTTGAAGACGTGGCCTCCGCGGCGAAAGAGGCCGGTGCAGGCGCATGGGAAGTAGCGGGGGTCGGTGCTCGCGATGCCGGCCATGCCCTCGTGGACCGTGTTTTGGATCAGATTGCTGCCATAGCTGGAGCCCAGGCGGCGGGCGAAGCCACCCCCGCTGCGGGTCCACGCAGAGGGAACGTCGAAGGTCTGCTGATAGGCTGCGGTGGCCATGGACTCGACGTGAATGGCGGGAGAGCGGCCGTCTTCACTGATCCAACGCTGCCAACGCTCGTGCCCGTTCAGCGGCTTATAAGTGGCCGGATCGAAGGGCCGCTGGACGGTGAGCGTGTCGGCCAGCGAATGGCCAAGCGTCTGGGCAGTTGAGTCGAGTGTCTGTGCGGTCGCCTGGATAGGCGACTGGGCAAAGGAAAGGCTGGGCGCGAGAAAAAGCGCGACAAGAGCAATACGAATTTTCAGGATCACATCCTCCATTATCCAAGAAAATCGCCGGAAAAGGGAGTGCGAAGAGACGGGGAAAGAAAATAATTCCGAAGATCAGGCTATCCGCGGCGTTTATGGGTCTGAAAAAACATGAGTTGACGCACCCGCAACGCCTGTTTTGCTCTCGCACTGAAATTCCCGGCTTTTTTGCGGGTACTGATTGGGGTTACATCCCGGTCCGGCTTCTTATAGAATGCTTGCATAAAGGAGAAGTTTGGCATGAAAGGCAGCCCGAAGGTCATCGAGAAACTGAATCACGCGCTCCGCGAGGAGCTCACCGCCATTAACCAGTATTTTGTTCACTGCGAAATGTACGAAAGCTGGGGCTACGAGCGGCTTTCCAAGCAAATCAAGAAGCAATCCATCGACGAGATGAAGCACGCCGAGGCGCTGATCGAACGCATCCTCTTTCTGGACGGCTCGCCCCGGATGGAGCCTCTGGCCCTGTCGATTGGCGCCAACGTCAAAGAGATGATCGAGTCCGACCTGAAGGCCGAGATCGCAGCCATTGCGATGTATAACGAGTCGGCGCGGATTGCCGCGGACGAAAAAGACATGGGCACGCGCGAGTTGTTTATCAAGCTGCTCAAGGATGAGGAAGGACATGCGGACTGGCTGGAAACGCAGTTGCACCAGATCGCGGATATCGGCTTAGAGCGCTATCTGTCCAGGCAGACTACGAAGGGCGAGTGATTGTATCCCAGGTCCCCAAATGCGAGGGACCTGGGGCACCCGCTACTTCAAATATTATGGAATGCGGGCGACGAGCTTGGCGGCCAGAGCAGCGGCTTGCTGTGCATCCGGCAGGTTGGCGTAGCCGGCAATAAAACGTCCCTTGCGAAAGACGCAGATTCCGTCCAGGTAGGGCGCTTTGGCCTGGAATGCTTCGTCGGCTATTTGCGCAGGTACGGCACTGTCAAAATGCGCGCGGAGTTTTTTGAAGACCTCGACGGCTGATTCGGGCGTAGCTTCGAGCACGACGAAGGCTTGGCCCTGTTTGTACTTCGCGACGTAGCCGCGCTTGAGCAGCTTCAGCCCCAGAACGCTTTCCGGGATGAGGCGGACGGTGTCGAGGTTTTCTGTGGGAAACCATTGCAGCGCTTCTGGGGCGGTTTCGCGGCCTTGCAGGCGTTGCTCAATCCCGGCGACGAAGGCCTGCATGACGGAGGTGTGATCGGCCTCCGGGTTGTCGGCAGTTTCGACGATCTCGACGTAGTACTTGCCTTTGGCGAAGCTGGCGCTCTGCGACTGGACCTGCCCGCCCATGCCGATCTTGGCGATGGGCAGCCGGGGATCGCGGTTGGCGGTGAAGAGGCCGTAGGCCACGTCGGCGTCGTTCATCTCCGAGACATCGATGGTCAGCGTGTCGGCCTCCAGCTTGCAGTCGATGCTCGACATGCGCGCGAAGCCGTAGATCAGGTAGCCGTCCGCCGCGCCATCCTTGTAGTCATAGAGATTTTCGGCGGAGTACTGGCGGGTGGGTCCCGAGGGTTGCCATCCGGGCGCGTAACGGCAGGTCAGATAATCCTGCGCGTGGGCCAGCCCGGGGGCAAGCAAGATGGTTAGCAGCAAAGCGACGGACTTCATGCAAACAATTCTTGCGCGCGGGCCATGCGATTGGCAACCTGGACGCCGTGGGGGCAGTTCACCGTGCAGTGGGCGCAATCGCCGCAGCGAACAGCCTGGTGCTGGGCGCTCAACTCCATAAAGCGTTCGCGACCCAGCGCGAACTGGCCGTAGCCGTCGGCATAGGTGAGATAGCGCAGAACATCGGCGACGGGCAGACCCTTTTGACAGGCGCCGTCGCAGTGGCCGCACATGCGGCAATAGAGCGGGCTGATCGCGTCGAGATGCGCGGAGAGGATTTTTTCTTCGCTGGTGGAGAGGGGATTGGACATGGCCTTGAGATTCTCGTCCAACTGATCCATGTCGGTGATGCTGGGAATGGTGGTTGAGATGTTGGGCTTCTTGATGACCCACTTGAGGGCCGCGAGCATCGCGCCTTCCTGGGTGAGGCGCTTGTAATTGGGGTCGCCAGGTTTCAGGCGGCGCGGCCCTCCGGCCATCACCTTCATGGCTACCACGCCGAGACCGGCCTTAGAGGCGGCTTCGATGGCCTGATCCATGCCGGCGTCCATGGTGAAGTTGTAGGCGGTCAGTACCACATCAAAGACGCCCTTCTTCACCATCCAGGGCAGCAGTTGCGGTTGGCCGTTATGCGTGCTGACGCCGATGAAGCGAACCTTGCCTTCCTTCTTGGCCTTCTGCTGCACCTCGATCTGGTCGTCGGGAATTTCGTCGGGGCTGCTGCGGCCATGGAGAAACCAGATATCGATGTAATCGGTGTTGAGTTCGCGCAGGCTGGTCTCGAGATGCTTCTGCAACTCGTCCTTGTTGGAGGCGTGCGACTTGGTGGAGACGATGACCTGCTTGCGGCGAGCGCCGAGGGCCGCGGCCACCATGCGCTCGTTGTTGCCATGGGAATAGCCGCGCGCAGTGTCGAAGTAGTTGATGCCCAGGTCGGCGGCGCGGGAGATGACGCTGGGGTCCGAGGTAATCATGCATCCCATGCCCACGGTGGTGACCTTGAGTCCGGTGAGGCCCAGGGTGCGGTAGTCGAGCTTGACGGGGACGGCGGCGGGCTTGGCGGAGGGCTGTTGCGCGAAGGCGGAGGTTGCGCCCAGGACTGGAAGAGCGAGGCCAGCGGAGAGACCGGTGGAGAGAAATTCGCGGCGGGACGTATTGGAGCTCATGGGAACACCTCGGCAGGTGAAAAATCAGCAACTGAGAGAGAGTATGGGGGTTGGCGAGGGGGCGGGGGAGTGATGCGCGTCACAAAGGGAAATACCCCGCCTTCGCCGCTGTCATCCTGAGCGAACGGGGCCCTAGGCGTACTCTTCAGCCTGGGGGTGGTGAGTCGAAGGATCTGCTTCTTGAAACTGCGGCGAAGGCGGGGTATTTAAGCTGTGAGTGTTTTAGCGGCGGAAGATGCGGAACAATGCCATACATTTACGGCCGAGGAAACGGACGAGGGCTTGTCAGCATTCAAAAGCGTGATG
>Ga0326728_10019046_pt1 | contig 13394 bp, 16 predicted proteins | sample MB3enrmetagenome_FD_207602 | JGI IMG/M metagenome (GOLD analysis project Ga0326728, IMG submission 207602) | Lab enriched peat soil microbial communities from McLean, Ithaca, NY, United States - MB31MN | ecosystem: Environmental > Terrestrial > Soil > Wetlands > Peat | place: USA: New York... | reverse complement strand
AACAGGAAACAGAGCCAAGCCAAACCGGATTGAGGCGGGCGAAGCGAAAGCCCAGCCCAACAGCCACCGGGAGGCTAAAGCCACTGCGCCTGTTCTCGACTCTACTCAGAACCCCAACCGCGTCGGTCACTTGGCGCGTCGGGCAAAACGGAGGTCGGCAGAATATTGCCTCTGTCCGATGGATGGAGTCTTGTCGACGTTGTCCGCAAGGGCGAGGTCAGACTGTTACAGTTGAGGTTGTTGCATCGGGGTCAGCACCAGCCTGGCATCTTTCGGCAGATAACTCTTGCGGTGAAACCAGTCTTCCATCGCGTCCCGGAGTTGATCGAGCGGGACATGCGTTCCAACTTCCAGGCACCCGTCGGCCACCGGCAGGGTGTCGTCAAAAATGGATGCGTTGGTGAAGTTGCGCATGCTGAAATTGTCGAGCCATTTCAAAGGACAGGGTTGAAGCTGCCCCTGGTGCTCGTATTGCACGCGGAGTTTACGGGCGAACATATACCGAGGTCAGAGGTCAGATTGCAGAGGTGAAAACCAATAGGCTCCAGGTCCACCGGCTCTTACCTCTGCAATCTTACCTCTGACCTCTAACCTTCTAAATTCATCCTTATTCATCTTCATCGGGGGGCACAGCCTCGGACCTCTTGCCGAGCCGGCTTACTCTGCCAAATCTGCTCATCTTTCCAACTCTGCTGATGCTGGTCCGAAGCCGCTTGTCCAAGTCGTCGAGCTCGCGATTTAAGGCCTCGGGCAGATGACTGCCGAACTTGCCGAAGTATTCGCGGATGAGCGGGATCTCGGCCAGCCATCCCTCGATATCCACGCTCAACAGTTGGAACAGAGCCGCGTCCGAAATGTTTAGACCACCGATATCTAGATCGTTGGGGTGCGGAAGGCGTCCAATGGCTGTATCCACGGCGTGAGCGGTGCCATCGCAGCGCTCGAAAATCCATTTCAGCACGCGGCAGTTCTCGCCGTAACCGGGCCAGAGGAATTTCCCCTGGTCGTCGGTGCGGAACCAGTTCACGTAGAAGATCGTGGGTAGCTTGGCGTTGGGCGTGGCGCCGATCTTGAAATAGTGGGCGAAGTAATCGCCCATGTTGTAGCCGAGGAAGGGGAGCATGGCCATCGGGTCGCGGCGAAGTTCTCCAACTTTGCCGGCTGCCGCGGCGGTGGTTTCGCTGCTGGCGCTTGCCCCCAGAAACGTTCCATGCTGCCAATTGAAGGCCTCCATCACCAGGGGCACGACGCTGGCGCGGCGGCCACCGAAGAGAATGGCGTCGATCGGCACACCTTTAGGGTCCTCCCACTCCGGAGCAATCACCGGACACTGACCCGCCGGGACGGTAAAGCGCGAGTTGGGATGGGCGGCCCTTCGCGCAGAGGCTGGAGTCCACGGCCGCCGCAGCCAGTCGACCAGTTCGGCCGGCTTTTGCGCGGTCATCCCCTCCCACCATATGTCGCCATCCGCGGTCATCGCACAATTGGTGAAGATGGTGTTCCTGGCCGCGGTCAGCATGGCATTCGGGTTCGACTTCATGCTGGTTCCGGGAGCTACGCCGAAGAACCCGGCCTCCGGATTGATGGCGTAGAGGCGACCGTCGGAGCCGAACTTCATCCAGGCGATATCGTCGCCGATGGCCTCGACTTTCCAGCCCGGTATGGTCGGGATCATCATGGTCAGGTTCGTCTTGCCGCAGGCCGAAGGGAACGCACCGGTGAAGAACTTGACGCGACCCAAGGGGTTGGTGATCTTCAGAATGAGCATGTGCTCCGCCATCCAACCCTCATCACGGGCCTGCACCGAAGCAATGCGCAGCGCGTGACACTTCTTGCCGAGCAGTGCGTTGCCGCCGTATCCGGAACCGTAGGACCAGATCTCGCGCGTGTCCGGAAAATGGCAAATATATTTTTCCCGCGGGTTGTTCGGCCAGGTCGAATCCGCCTGGTTGGCAGCCAGCGGCTCGCCCACCGAGTGCAGACCGCGCACGAAATCGCCGTCGCTTCCGAGAACATCGAGCACGCGATTGCCGACCCGGGCCATGATGTGCATGCTGGCCACAACGTAGGGCGAGTCCGTGATCTCGACTCCGATATTGGCAATCGGCGAGCCGATTGGGCCCATGCTGTAGGGGATTACATACATGGTCCGCCCCGTCATTGCGCCGGCAAACAACTCCCCCAGCTTCTGCCTCATCTTCGCCGGATCTTCCCAGTTGTTGGTGGGACCAGCTTCCTCTTGCGTCGGTGAACAAATGAACGTCCGGTCCTCGACGCGAGCCACGTCCGCCGGACTCGACCGGACCAGGATGCTGTTCGGCCGCTTGCTATCATCCAGCCAGATGGCCGTGCCGGTCAGTACCATCAATCGCAGCATGGCCTGATATTCCTCGTCCGAGCCGTCGCACCACTGCACTCGATCCGGCTTGCAGAGCTGAGCCGCTTCTTCCACCCAGGCGGCCAAGCGCTGATGCTGCGTTCCAGTCCTTTTTTCGGTTATGGTTCCCATATCGGATGTAACGCCGGACATAAGAACACTCTCCTCAAGACGACAGGCTGCGCGACCTTTATCGAGCCATTTACGGTCACATCTACGGACAGAGCTAGCGGGCAGCAGCAACCTGGGGATCAACCGGCGCCACGACGGCTTCCAGGTGCTTCAAGGTCTCAGCGACGGTAAGCGAATACATTTCACGGCCTAAGCCTTCACCCGATTCCAGCGCAGTTTTCAGAAAATGGCCAGCGATTTCCTTGGCCAGGGAGTCGGTGATCAGCTTTCCGGTGCGCCGCTTGTATTCGACCCACGCCGGGTGCGGCAAGGCGACCCAAACCGGGCGGCCATCGACCAGAAACTTAATGTCCACGGCATCGGCGTGGCGGGTGGCGATGGCTACTATCAAGGCTTGGTAGAGGCAGTGAACTTGTTTCTTGGTCCAGCGGTCGGTGGCGGTGAAGTCAGTGAACATCAGGGCCTCGAAAAGCAGCTTCTAACTATATCGCCGTGCGGGGGTGGGGGGCAAACGGTTGGGTCATGGGACGTTTCACAGGGTGTGGCCGAGGACGACGATATCCACGCGGCGGTTCGTGGCGCGGCCCTCTGCGGTGCGATTGGACGCGACCGGGTGATACTCGGCGAATCCCCCAGCGCTCAGACGATCGGGACTGAAGCCGTCCCGCACGATGAGCAGCCGCACAATTTCGGTAGCGCGGGCGGTGGAGAGTTCCCAGCTTGAGGGGAACTGGGCGCTGTGAATGGGGACGTTATCGGTGTGGCCCTCAATGCGCAAGCGATAGTCGCGCTGGCGAAGCATGCCGGCGATGCGATCGAAGGCGGCTTCGGAAGTGGACTTCATCTGGGCGTCGCCACTGGCGAAGTTTCCTGCGATCATGTTGCAAATCTCTCCGAGCGCATCCCCTACCTCTTGTTCGGACTTGGCGGTGTCCCCCAGCATGCTCTTGGCAACCTGGTGTGCGGTCTTCGCGTCGCAGCGGACCGTCAGGACTCCGCACAGCGCCCCGGCCAAACCGACCATGGCGGTGAATTCCCAGTTCACCACATGTTCGGACGATGCCGGCTTTACCCGGCAGCCCAGCATGATTTCAAAAACCTCCTCGACCGCGAGTTCGAGAATGGGCAGCCAGTTCTCCTCTTGAGCGCGAGTGGCAAACGAAATATCCGTGCTCACGGCTTCTTCCCCAGCAAGGACAGGACGTGTTCTTTCACCTGATCTGGAGTAAAGGGCTTGCGAATGTATCCGCGAGCGCCGGCCGAAAGCGCTGCTACAACATGTGATTCACTGCCTTCGGTGGTAATCATCACGATTGGAACCCCTTTAGCGCTTTCCACAGTGGCGACCTGGCGGACGAATTCCAATCCGTCCATCACGGGCATATTGATGTCGCACAGAATGAGATCGACCACGTTGCTCTGCAGCGCAGCCAGCGCCTCCGCCCCATTCGACGCTTCCACAACCTTTTCCAGTTCGATGCCCGCCTGACGCAGCGAGCGCTCAACGATTTTGCGCATCACCATCACCGAGGAGTCGTCGATAATGAGCGCTCGGACTTTGTCCATGGTTTCCACACTTTGCGGCTCCCCCGGTCAGGCCACGAAGCCGCGTGCCGCCATTTCCGACCGACGTGGTGTACATCGGCAGTTCGATCCGGGCGCTTTAGGGAACAGGACTGCGACTTCCGTAACCCGCGAACATCCGAGGCAGGGACGGAACCTTTGGCAGAGCGTTGCCGGCCTCGGTTCCTTTACCTACCTTTATCTTCCGGGAATCCGTTATGCTTAGAGGAGAATATGACCCTGCTCGACGCCCAGCCCTACGACCCCGTGAAAGCCCGGCGGCGAAAGATCCAGATCGCGCTCGCCATCGTGGTCGTGATCGTTCTGGCCGCGCTGGCCTGGATGTACCGCAACTGGCCCGAAGAACACGCCGTGGACAAGTTCTTCGCCGCCCTCGAACATCAGAATTACGAAGCCGCCTACGGCATTTACTTCAACGATCCCACATGGGTTCAGCATCAGCAGAAATATTCCAAATACACGTATGCGGATTTCTATCGCGACTGGGGACCGGGCGGCGAGTGGGGCTTAATCAAGTCGTACAGGATTTACGGATCGGCCAACACAAAGGGTTTTGGCGGCGGAGGCGTCGTGGTCGAGGTCATCATCAACGAGCGCTCCGAGCACGCCCGCATGTTTGTGCAGAAGTCGGATAAGACGCTGACCGTGTATCCGTTCTAGGCCGCCACGGCCGCAATCTGCGCCAGCGTTTTCTGCAGTGACGCTTCATCCCCCACCGTCGCGCAGGGCTTCGAACGATCAATCTGCCGCATCAGTCCCCACAGGACTTTTCCCGGACCGACTTCAATAAAAAGGCTGGCTTCCTTATTAATCAGCAGCCGCACCGATGGCTCCCATCTGACCGCGCTAGTTACCTGGCGAATCAGGGCTTCCCGCGAAGCTTCTGCGGAATCGACAACCACAGCGTCGACATTGCAGACCACGGGACATGAGGGATTCTGAAAATTCAACGCGAGCAAGTCTTGCGCCAGGCGATCTTGCGCCGGCTGCATCAGCGCACAATGGAAAGGAGCGCTGACGGGAAGGCTGACGGCTTTCTTCGCTCCGCGTTCGGTGGCTAGTTGGATGGCGCGGTTGACGGCGCCGGCGTGGCCCGAGATGACGATTTGCTCGGGCGAATTGATGTTGGCTGCCTGGCAAACTTCTCCCTGCGCTGCTTCATTAGCAATCTCGCTGACCTTGTCAAGCGTCATCCCAAGAATGGCCGCCATCGCACCCACGCCCACGGGCACCGCTTCCTGCATGTATTTGCCGCGGTTGCGAACTGTCCGTACGGCATCGGCAAAGGTGAGCGTGCCCGCCGCCACGTGCGCCGAATACTCGCCCAGGCTGTGCCCAGCAACAAAATCCGGCTTCAGACCTTTTTCCTGCAGCGCTTTTTCCTTTAGAACCCGCCACGCCGCCACCGACGCCGTCAGAATTGCCGGCTGCGTGATCTCGGTCAACTTCAATTTTTCTTCCGGCCCTTCAAAACAAAGTTCGGACAGCTTGTAGCCAAGCGCCTCGTCGGCTTCCTCAAAGGTTCGACGCGCCACCGGATAGTTATCGGCAAGCTCTCTGCCCATGCCAACGGCTTGCGATCCCTGGCCGGGAAAGAGGAAAGCAATTCGAGAAGAGGAGTTCGTCATAGTAAGAACGAGGTCAGAGGTTAGAGGTTAGATTGCAGAAGTGAAAACCCCGTTACCGCCGATGCCGTTTGCGCGATTGGTTCTAACCTCTGCAATCTGACCTCTAACCTCTGACCTTCCTAGACCGCCGCGCTCAACTGAGCTAGTTCCCGCTCGATGGCTTCGTTCACCTTGCCCTCGGCGAATTCCGCCGCCACTCGCACCGCATTCTTGATGGCATTGGTATTCGACGATCCGTGGGTGATGATGCATACGCCTTTGATGCCCAGCAGCGGGGCGCCGCCATACTCGGTGTGATCCAGCCGCTTCTTGAAATCGGAAAACGCGTTGCGCGAAAGCAGCGCGCCCACCTGCCGAGTAATCGTCGCCTTCAAGGTTTCTTTCAACACGGTACGCACCAGCCGGGCCACGCCTTCCGAAGTCTTCAAAGCAACATTGCCGACAAATCCGTCGGCCACAATCACATCCACATGGCCGTTGTATAAGTCGCGGCCTTCGACATTGCCGATGAAGTTGATGGGCAGCCGCTTCAGCAGTTGAAACGCCTCGCGCGTCAGCTCGTTGCCTTTGCCTTCTTCTTCTCCGATCGAAAGCAGCCCGACCCGTGGATGCTCCATGCCGAAAATCGAGCGGCAATAAATATCCCCCATCACCGCGAACTGCTCCAGATTATTGGCCGTGCAATCCACATTCGCGCCGACGTCGAGCAGAACGGCCGCCGTTTCACTGACCGTGGGAAACGCCGCTGCCAGCGCCGGACGATCCACGCCCGGCAATGCACCCAGCACCACTTTGGCCGTGGCCATGGCGGCTCCCGTGTTGCCCGCCGTAACGAAGCCCGCGGCGCGCCCTTCGCGCACCAGCCGCAGTCCAACGCGGATCGACGAATCGCGCTTGGCGCGGATCGCCTCCACTTTGTCGTCCATGGTGATGACTTCACTGGCGTGGACCACATCCACCGGCAGCCGACGCGCGCCAGGATAACGCGCCAGTTCGGCTCGGATCTGCGGCTCCGGGCCCACCAGAAGCACGCGGATGCCGTGATGGCGCGCCGCCTGCAACGCGCCTTCAATCTCCGGCTTCGGCGCCTTGTCGGACCCCATCGCATCGAGTGCGATTACGCTAGGCATGGAAAATGACGGAAATAGGGAACTAGGATTTCTCCGCGACCTCTACTACTTCGCGGCCTTTGTAGGTTCCACACTTCGGGCAAGCCCGGTGTGGCATCTTCTGCTCATGGCAGTTTGGACACTCCGACAGCGAGTGCTTCGAGAGCGAGTCATGCGCACGCCGGGTGGCGGTGCGCCTCTGGGAATGTCTACGTTTCGGATTCGGCATGTTGTTCCTTTTTAGTTCTCAGTCATCAGTTGTCAGTCTTCAGTCAACCCGCTCCTACTGAGAACTGACGACTGATAACTGACAACTTTCTATTGATTCAGCTTATCTCTGATCTCTTTCAGCGCCGACCAGCGCGGGTCTTCAAACTGCTCCGCGCACGAGCACTGAATTTCATTCAAATTCTTGCCGCAGTGTGGACACAAACCCTTGCAATCTTCGCGGCAAATCGTTTTCAACGGCAGCGCCAACAGCACTTGCTCACGCAGCATGTCTTCGAGCAGCAACCCTTCGCCCTGGTAATAACCGATTTCAGCCTCGGCATCGGTGACCGAAAGCTCTTCGTGGCCGGCGTCGGTTCCGAGCGGCCGGTAGAGAAGATCGAAGCTGCGCTCCACCTGGTGCACGACCGGCTCAAGGCAGCGTGCGCAAGCCACTTCCAGGCTCGTCTCCAGCTTGCCCTTCACCCGGATGTCCTGTACTACCTTGTGCTTGCCGTGATGCTCTTCGACCAGATCGGCCCGGCCCTGGGTGCGCAGCGGCGACCGCTGCCGCACTTCTTCACCCAGATCAATCACACCCGGACTGAACTCCTCCCGGAAATCGACCGGGTGAATTTTCAGATCCGCAAGTTCGATGAGCATTTGGAACCTCCGCCGCCCCCACTCCAATTACCGCAAAGGCCCGCGGAAGTGCGCATAGAGACGAAAGTCTCTCAGGGAGCAATAACTAAGAATAAAGGCCCAAAAACAGGGTGTCAAGGATAGGTACCCGCAGTTTCTCCGAAGTCATTCCGATCTCGCCGACCCTCTGCGCTATACTGGTGCCCTGGCGATGGAGTTCGCCGTTAACCGCCCTTCGGCTGATGACTCCTACAGAACTTTTGCAGGAGGACTCGGTCGTGAACTATATCTGGATCGCGCTCGGCGCCGTTGTCGGAGCCAGCGCCCGCTTCTTCCTCAGTACACTCATCTCCCGCGATTTCGTATCCGCCTTCCCCTATGGCACGCTGCTGATCAACATCACCGGCAGCCTCATCCTCGGATTCTTTCTTGTTTTCTCGACCGAACGCGTGCTGCTCGATCCGCGCTGGCGTTTGTTGATCGCCATCGGCTTCTGCGGTTCGTACACCACCTTCTCCAGCTACGCTTTCGAAAGTTTCGCGCTGATGGAGCAGGGACAATGGCTTCTAACCGGCATCAACGTTGTGGCCAGCAACGTGGCCTGCCTCGCCGCCGTTTTGGCAGGGGCGGCATTGGCGAGGGGGTTGTAAAATGGCAACCGCCATGGCCGTTCAAGTTACCATCTACCTCACCGAAGGCGATTCCTGGCATCATCGCCCGCTGCATCTCGAAATCCTGAAATATCTGCGCGAAGAAAATTCCTTCGGAGCCGTAGCCTACCACGCCGTAGCCGGTTTTCTCGGACGCGGCAAAGTCCACACTGCGCATCTTGTCGAAGCCGGAGGCCAGTTGCCCGTCGTGATCTCATTCGTCGATACCGACGAGCACGTCAACCGCGTTCTGCCCAAGCTGCGCGAGATGGCCGCTCACAGGCTGATCGTGCGGGAAAACGTCGTCATCGAGCAGGGCAGCCTCGACTAAGTCCAACTGCACCGTGTAGTTGCGCAAAGCGGAGAAAAGTCCGAAGTACATTCCCGATTCGGGAAAACGGGCAGTCTGCCGCCTGCCCGCTGGAACATCCTGGAAGCACACTCCCGAGAGAAGTCACATCCTTCCCATCGCGGTACCCTAAATGCAGAGGATCACTATGCCCGCTTCCAACGGTCAAGCAGTACGGCGCAGCTCGAGGGTACCGGTCAACGTTCCCGTCCGCGTCACCAGCATGGAGCCCAATGCCAAGTTCTCCGAGATCTGCGAGACGCTGGTGGTCAGCGCGCACGGTTGCGCGCTCCGCTTCCCGTTGAAATTGAATACCGGAAGCACCCTGCTCCTGCACAGCCGAGGGGGCCGGCAAGCCACGGCCTGCGTAGTATTCTGCCAGCCGATGGGGTCCGACGGACAAGGCTACCGGCTGGGGGCGCGGCTCGACCGGCCAGAAAACTTCTGGGGACTGGAATCCTACCCCGATGATTGGCGTGTGCTGGAGATGCCCACGCCCGTTACGCAACAACCTCTGAAGAAACTGTCGGCCGGCTCCGCTGTTCAGCAGAAACCGCAGACTCGTTCTCAGGCTTCGCGAGCCGTTCTTGACAAGATCGAGGAGCAACTCTCTGAGGACCGCTTGCGCGGCATCCTTGCCAAACTCGTTCAGCCCCTGCAGGCAGAAGTCACCGAACTCCGCGAGAAGCTGGCCGGAAATGCCAGGCGCAACCGTTTTGAGGTCTCGCTCAGGCATATCCCGCCTGAGGTGGAGGAAAAGCTATGGGAGCGCTTGCGGCAGGACGTTGGGACGCGCGTCCTGGAGCAGACGCGGGAACAGTCCGCGGAGATGCTCGGATCGGCGAAAACCGCCATCGAGCAAAAGACCAGTGCAGCCCTGACTGAGTTTCGGCACCGGCTGGCCGGTGAACTGCATGCCGTCGAGCAACGAGCGCAGGTCTTGTCAAAGGAACTGACCACCTCGGCGCAACAGCATGCCCGTGCCGGAATCGAGAAACTGCAGCGGCAGGCTTTGGAGACGGGAGCACAGTTCAACGCGCAATGCGAAAAGCTCGTGTCTTCATGGCGGGGACAGCTCGTGGATTCGCATGCTGCTCACCGCCGGGAGATGGAACAGATCCAGGCCGATACCACCGCGAAAGCGTCCCACCTGCAGTCGGAAGTGTCGGACCTCGGCCGGAGAATTGCGGCAATGAACGAGTCCGTGCGTCGCCTGGAGTCCGATCTTGACGCGCATCTGGAGCGCGTTGCAGCCGAAATCGTCTCCGAGGCGCAAGGTCAGATCGAGAGCGTCGTCGCTCTAACCCTCAAAGACCTGCAAGCGCGGGGCTCGAATGAAGTCGAAACCAGGGTCAACGAGATATGCGGCCACCTGAGAACCATCCAGAACCGGATTGAAGGCTCCTTTTCTGGTTCTCTAAAAGCCCAGAGCGAGGAAGCGGTGCAGTCGGTCGCGCAACAATTCGAGGAACTCGCACAACAATCCACGGAAAAGTGGCGGCTCGCACTCGCCCGGGACTTGAATTCGGTGGCGAAGACTCTGGGCGAACAACTTCGCCAGGAACTTGAACCCGAGGGCGAGCAGAGTTAGTCTGGGCCGCGGAGCGGCGCCATTCCTTAGCCCAGCGCGTCAGCGCTGGGAACGGAATCCGCCGATTTACAACATCAATTCCCCTCCACCAACGAATACATCGGTGGTCCCTTCCGTATTGCTAAACTGGATGCCATAGGTCAGCCTATGCTTCCCTGCCAGCGCCATCTCTTCGATATTCCCAACGACGTGGCCTACCTGAACTGCGCCTACATGTCGCCGCTGATGAAGTCGGCGCTAGAGGCTGGAACCGCGGGCCTTGCCCGCAAAGCGCACCCATGGGAGCTCACGCCCGACAAATTCTTTACCGGCTCAGACGAGTTCCGCGCGACGGCTGCGCAGCTCCTTGACTGTCCGGACGATGACTGCGCGGCTGATTGCATTGCCATCGTTCCCTCGGCCAGCTATGGCATCGCCACTGCCGCGCGAAATCTGCCGGTCAAGAAAGGCCAGAGCGTTCTCGTACTCGAGGAGCAATTCCCCTCCAACTACTATCCGTGGCAGCGGCGGGTGGAAGAAGACGGCGCTGCGCTGAAATTCGTTGTCTGGCCGAGTGATAAAGACAATGACTGGACTGCGGCCGTTCTTGATTCCCTGACCGACGATGTGGCCATCGCCGCGCTCCCGCACGTGCACTGGACGAGCGGCGGAAGACTCGACCTCGTCCGCATCGGCGCAGCTTGCCGCAAGCTCGGCGCTGCGCTGGTTCTCGACCTCACACAATCACTGGGTGCGCTGCCCTTCAGTGTGCGCGAAGTGCAGCCCGATTTCGCCGTCGCTGCCAGCTACAAGTGGCTGCTCGGGCCTTATTCCATCGGGCTTCTTTATGTCGCGCCAAAATGGCAGGAGGGAAGACCTCTGGAAGAGAATTGGATTCAGCGTGCGAACGCGCGCGATTTTTCGAGCCTCATCCTGTACACGGAGGACTATGACGCGGGCGCGCTGCGTTTCGACATGGGCGAACGTTCGAACTTCGCGCTGCTGCCGGCCGCGGTGCGCGCCATGAAACAGTTGCTGGAGTGGGAAGTCACGCAGATCTCCGAGACGGCGGGCGCGCGCAATCGCCAAATCGCAGCCGCAGCCGCGGAACTCGGATTCTCATCTCCACCCGGCCATCTGCGGGCCCCTCATTATCTCTGCTTGCGAAGAAAAACCGGCATCCCGCGAGAACTCCCCGAAATGCTCGCGCGCGAAAAAGTCTTCGTCAGCGTGCGCGGCAGTTCCATCCGTGTGACGCCCAACGTGTATAACTCAGCCGCCGACGGAGAGCGGTTGATCGCGTGCCTGAAGCAGACGCCTAACGTCTCCCGCTGACCCGGGATGCCGGTCGAAACCGGGCGTGCAGCGCGCCAAGTGACCAAAGGCCTAGAACCCGGAAACTGGACTTTCGGCAGCTATCCCGCGGCACCAAGCCTCGCTAAAGTAGTCCATCCGTCCCGATTAGTTATAGGAGGACCAACCTGCAATGAACCTGATGCAATGGTTCAGCCAGCACGCCATCTCGTTCACCCTGATCCTGGCCTACATTCCATTGATTGCGACGATCGTGACCACCGTCGTCAGCCTTATCCTGGTGCGCGCCACCTTGCGCTACTCGGAGGCCAGCGACCGAAGCCTGGCGCTCGCTCGCGAACAGTTCGAGCGTGAATGGGCGCCGGAGCTGCACATCAAAATGGCGCGGATCTCGGCCCGCGAACCAAGAATCTATGCTACGAACCTCGCGAAAATCTCTGCCCTGATGCAGATGGTGCAGCTGCGCAAGCTATCGATGGCCGTCCCATCATTGCGATACTTCCTCAACGAGCCGCTGGTGGGCGGCACCACATGGAGCGAGGATCTCGGAAAACGCTTCTTTGCCTGCACCGGCGACGACTATGAAGGCCAGATCGCCGTATCCCTGACTTTTTATGCGGCCGGGCGCATGTACCGTACCGACTGGTTTCGCTTTCACGTTCAGGTCCGCGACGGCCAGCTTCTCCAGCTCAATCCAGTAAATATTGCAGTGCGCCGCGTAAAGGCACTTGAACCCCGAAACGGCAACGGGAGCACACGCCGCGAATTGGTGATGGATGTGGCCGGAGAAGCCGCCAAAAACGACGCCGAGATGGCTATAGCGGCAGTCGCCTCACGAGAGTGAGAATTGGACGGTGAAATGCCGCTATTTCAGGGCCGTTGCTCGGCGCTGCGCCAGCGACGCCGCTTCGGTGGCGGGATTTTCTTTCTCCACCTGGTCGTAAATCCTCTTGGCTTCGTCTGGCTTCTTCTGTGCCTCGTAGAATCCGGCGAGTTCAAGCTGCGCAGTGGCCTTGCTCACAGCGATCGTGGGCTTGTCGATCAACTGCTTATAAAGATCGGCTGCCTGCGTGTCCTTATTTTCCGCGCGATAAACGGAAGCCAGCGCGAACTTGCCGAGCGCCGCCAGGTCGGCGTTTGAAGAGCCGGCCGTCTCCTGCAAACTGCGCTCCGCGGCCACGTTGTCGCCAAGCTGCGACGAGGCCACGCCCACAAAATAACGCGCCATGTCGGCCGTGCGCGTGTGCGGATACTTATCGGCGATAGCCTGGAATTGTTTCCGCGCCGTGGTGGCACGTTCCTGGATTGACGCGAAGCTGTCGTACCCAGGTTGCGCGGGCACGCCTGCCGGACGGATCGGTGTTTCAAGGGTGCGGACCGCCGTCGAAAGCTCGGCGCTCGCTTTTTCATCCTGCGAGTTGATGTAGTACCAGCCGCCGACTGCGATGGCGGCAATGACCGCTACCGCAACCACAATGACGATGAGTTTTGTCTTGTGCTCCTCGCTCCAGTGGGCGGCGTTCTCCGCTGCCTCGATCGTGACCTTGCTGAAGCGGTCTTGTTTCAGTTGATGCCGGGTTTCTGCGCGCACGGGCTTCCTTCTTCGGTTATTAGGTAGGATGGCAATTGTTCAGTCTAACAGGGGGATTTCGGGAGCGTCAAAGCGGACATTTCGGATATTGGGACATCGCGACTTCGCCAGCAATGTTCAATGCATTATGAAAGAGCGCCCTGCTTCAGAAGGTGGGAGCAGATGGTGTGGCGCGGCCTTCACTCCGCTGTGCCGTGTAGGGGCTGCGCTGCGCTGCGGCCGCGCGGAGAAGTAATGGCAT
>Ga0326728_10019044_pt1 | contig 13396 bp, 12 predicted proteins | sample MB3enrmetagenome_FD_207602 | JGI IMG/M metagenome (GOLD analysis project Ga0326728, IMG submission 207602) | Lab enriched peat soil microbial communities from McLean, Ithaca, NY, United States - MB31MN | ecosystem: Environmental > Terrestrial > Soil > Wetlands > Peat | place: USA: New York... | reverse complement strand
CTCGACGAACATCAGCCGCTCCACTTTCACCGAGCCGTAGGCGCAGAAGCGGCCGAGATCGTTGCGGCCGAGGTCCACGAGCATGATGTGTTCGGCGCATTCCTTGGGGTCGGCGAGCATGTCCGCTTCCAGCCGCCGGTCCTCCTGTTCGTCGCGGCCCCGGGGACGCGATCCCGCGATGGGCCGGTAGGACGCCTCACGGCCCTGCACTTTGACGAGCATCTCCGGCGAACTGCCGACCACGGCTGTATCGCCGAGTTTCAGGAAATACATGTACGGCGAAGGATTCAACGCGCGCAGGGCGCGATAGATCTCGAACGGATCGGCGTCGGTGCGCGCGGACGAACGCCGGCTCACTACAACCTGGAAAATATCGCCCGCGCGAATGTACTTTTTCGCTTTGCGCACCGCGGCCATGTAGCGGCCGCGCGACATTGTGGATTCGATGTGCAATGGCGGCCGGCGCGACGAGACTGCGCGTTCGGCGGGCAGCGGCTGATCCAGCGTGCGGCGCGTGGCTTCGATCTCGCGGACCGCCGCAAGGTATTTCGCCCGCAGGCTGCCTTCGCCTTCGGTGAAGACGTTGCGCACGATCCAGATGCGATGCTGAACGTGGTCGAACGCGACCAACCCGAGAAAGAACATCATCACGGCGTCATCGGTTCCGGCGTCGTCGCGGCCCGTGTCCGGGATGCGCTCGAACAGACGCACCATGTCGTAAGAAAAATAGCCGATCGCGCCCGCCACCAGCGGCGGCAACCCCGGCACGCGCACCGGCCGGTAGCGCTCGACGCGATGCCGGAGATAATCGAGCGGGTTCGCCTGCACCCAGGACGTCCGGTCTTCCCCCTCCAGGACGCACGCGCCGCGAACGTAGCGAAAAACCTCGACGGGATTCGCGCCCACGAACGTGTAGCGCGCGAGTTTTTCGCCGCCCTCCACGCTTTCGAGCAAACAAGCGAAACGCGCCTGGCGCGCGAGTCGCAGATAGGCCGAAACGGGCGTGAGCAGATCCGCGGTGAACGTCTCGTAGACGGGCACCAGGTTTCCTTGCCGCGCCAGCCGCTCGAATGTCTTGAAATCGGGCTCGATCATGAAACTCGTCCACTCCGGGCAGCCGCCGCGGCGGCCGGCTGCGGTTACTTCGCGCGCCGCGCGCAAGAAAAAAGCCGCGATCCGTATCCGGAATCGCGGCCCGTCTGGGAACCTGCTCGGCGCTGCCCTGCTACTGACTTACTTCACCCGCACGCAATCCCATCCGGCCCGCTTCTCCTTCACCAGGAGAAACGCCAGACAAAGCCGAAGACGCGCGTATGAATCATTTTCAGGTCGCCGAAAGACGAAGTTTAGGTGCGCACTCCGGGAGTGTCAATCTCAATTTTCCGCGCGCGGAATTCAGCGCCGCGCGCGCTCCTCGCGAGCCAGCGCGCGTGCCACGGCGCTTCGCATCGCCGGCTCCGGAGCGCGCAATCCGGTCCAGATCTCCCACTGCGCCGCTCCCTGAGCGACGAACATGTCCAGGCCTGTGATCGTCTCAATGCCCTTCTGCTCCGCCAGTTGCAGGAATTTTGTGACGCGCGGCCGGTAGATCATATCCATCACAATCCGGCAATTCATCTCCCCGGCTTCCAGCGGCGAGCCGTCGCCGGGCCGCAGCCCGACCGGCGTGCAATTGACGATGGCGTCAAAGAACTCGGTGCGCACGCGCTTGCGCGGAATCGTTTCGCCGCCAACGGCGCGCGCGAGCCGCAGGGCGCGTTCCGGTCTCCGCGCGCACACGGAAACAATCGCCCCGCCGCGCGCCAGCGCGAACGCGGCCGCGCGCGCGCCGCCTCCCGCGCCAAGCAACAATACCCTGCTGCCCACCAGCCGCACGCGGCGTTCGAGCGCGCGCAGCACGCCGACGTAATCCGTGTTGTAGCCGTAAAGACTGTTGCCCGGCCGCACGACGACCGTATTCACGGCGCCGATATCGCGCGCCAGAGGATCGCATTCATCGAGGAAGCGAAGAATCGCTTCCTTGTGCGGAAGCGTGATGCTGAAACCGGAAAGGCCGAGCGGGCCGATAGCTCCCACAAAGTCGCGCAAATCGAGCACGCGGAACGGCACATAGATTGCGTCCACGCGGCGCGCATGAAACGCCGTGTTTTGCATCAGCGGCGAAAGTGAATGCGCCACGGGATCGCCGATCACGCCGTAAACGCGCGTGCGGCGCCTCACCTGATCCGCGCGGTAGAGATCGCTCAGCTCCTCGAGCGACGTTTGCCCGGGCGCGGTAGGCGTCGCGGCGGGGGCGTAAGCCAGGGCGCTGCCCGCGCGCAAGGCGAGGATTCGCGCGGCCATACCCATTTCGCCCATCGGCACGATCACGCGGTCGCGCCGGCCGTGGGCAAGATCGAGCATGCGCGCACCATCTCGTATCTCGCGGCAATGAGCGGCAATCTTGATCGCATCGTGCGGCGCGCGAGCGAGTTTGCGCGGCACACGGTCCAGGTCTTCTGGAGTCCTGCGAAAATCGTGATACGAAAGCAGAACGCGGGCCGGGCGAAGATCGCGCTTGAGCTGTCGCTGCGGCCAGCGCGCCAGCGCCTCGATTTCAATATCGCACCACTGGCAGCCCGCGCGCACCGCCGCCATGAGAATGTCGCGCTGGGCGGGAAGCGGGCCGCTGAATAGACCGCCTCCGCGCCGGGAGCGGCACGTGGCAATCATCGTGGCTCGGAGATGCAAGCGGCCCAGTCTTGAGAGGAACGCCTCGCGCTCCTTGGAATTGCGCAGGTAGTCCAGCCGCAGCTCGACCGTGCGCGTCCGGCGCAGCGCTTGTCTCAGCGCCCGCTCCATCTCCCGGGCCGTCCGCGCCGCCACCACTCCGCAAATGCGGCCCTCTCGAAACACAGTTCCTCCCGTCGAGCCGGCATTTAAGCCGGAAAAGCTAGGGTAGTACCATGCGGTATCGAATGTGTAAAGCGGGCACGCCTCCGGTGTTGACCCCGTCCGGCCCCTTTGTTAGCGTGGCTTGGAAAGAGCTTACCCGGGTCGTGTCAACCTCCCGGCGGTTGGAGGATTATCCAAAATGAGCCGACGCATCGTCTCCCGGTGTCTCGAATTGGGGCTAACCCTTGTCCTTGCAAGTGGATGGGCCCATGCCCAACAGAACCCGACGACACCCACTGTCGCGGACATGTATTGCTCGGGGTTCTTCACCACCGACCCCGTTCCGCACGACATCTACCTGATTGCCCCGGAAGAATCAAGGCACCGAATTGAGGCCGTCGAGCCCGACCTGGTGCACATCAACAAGGGCTCGAGTGACGGCGTCAAGGTTGGCGATGAGTTCCTTGTAAGCCGGCCCATGAAGGACTCCGTCGGCATTCCGTGGTTCAAGTGGCAGCCCGGAATCTTGAAAGCGATGGGGACCGCCTACGAGGACGTCGGCCGTTTGCGCGTGGTGAGCGTGCAGGAGAAGACCGCGACTGCGCAAGTCGTTCATTCCTGCAACTACATGCAGCGCGACGATATCGTGCAACCGTTTGTCGAGCGCTCCGCTCCCACATTCCATGACGACACCCAATTCGACATTTTTGCCCCGCCAAGTGGAAAATCCGTGGCCATGATTGCCGCGATCGAGAAATTTGGTCAGGTCGCCGGCGTGAATATGACGGTCTATATCAATCTCGGGAGCAGGCAGGGCGTCCATGTTGGCGACTATTTCCGCGTGTTCCGGTATCAAGGTTCGGCCAGCGATACCGTCGAGACCGAACGGGGAACGAACTACACCGTCTTTGGGTTTGGCAGCGACCCGGTTCACTATCAGTGGAAGGATCTTCCGCGCGAAATCCTCGGCGAAGGCATTGTCGTTCGCGTCGGACCGAACGCATCTACCGTTATCCTGACTCATTCTCGGCGCGAGATTTTCGCCGGAGATTACGCAGAGATCGAATAGCGCTCTGCGTCCCAGCGATGAGCATCTGGGAGAAGGCTCCGAGCCCGCATAGGGCGCGGGGCCTTCTTTCGTTTTGATGTTGCGATAAACCCTTGGGGGATCCCCGGCGCATTGCCTGAACCCAGCCGTCAAGGCGTTGCAGGAGAGGCGCTCGCATCCTCGCCTTCGCTGAAAGCCTCCGCTAAGAACGCGTAAACGTGGGTCTCCGGATCTTTCCACGCATCGGCCGGGAAACCTGCCTTCATGCACGTTTCCGCAAGAAAGCGCTCGCGAGTCCAATTCCGCTCGGTGGCCACTTGCGGCAGCAGCAAGCCTCTTATGCCTCCGCGCTCCACGACGAGCCCGTGCCGGCCAACCTCAATTGCTTCGGGAGAAACCCTCTCGGGTTTCGAGAGCACGGAAATTTCGATCTCGAGTTCCGCGATCTCTTCCGGCCGGACCGCCCGAAATCGTGAATCGTGGAGCGCCGAAGCAATGGCACATCGGAGGACCACTTCTCCCAGGGCTTCATCCGGCTCGATATGGCCGATGCAACCCATGAGGCGTTCTTGCCGGCGAAGGGTGACAAATGCGCCCGCGGGTTTTGCGAGATCGCCCTGGACGGGAGGGAATTCGGGAATGCGGCCGTGCTCTACCGCTTCGACGATTGCCCGGCGCGCCCGGCGCAGCAATTCACGGCGGTCCTCACTAGAGAGTGGCGACATCCTGCGGCTTCTTCTGACGCTGGCCCTTCGCCTGCGCCTCCAAAACGCGAAGCTTCCGCCTCTGTTTGACGCGGTCGTCCAACTGTCCCCAAAACCTCTTGAAATATTGCACTGCGGAAGCGATCGCGCTCACGACAACGAGCCAAAGGAGGACCGCGCCCAGCGGACGGAAATGTTGGTGCTTCGCACCTAGGATGATCGCCGAAGCGGCAATCACTTGGAGGATCATCTTCGTTTTTCCGAGTGCGGAAGCAGGTATCGTGAATCCTTCCTCGGACGCAATGTTGCGCAGACCCATGACCGTGATTTCCCGCCCGATGATGATCACCACCATCCAGCCAGGAGCCAGGTGCATCTCCACCAGAGAGATGAACGCGGCGGAAATCAATAGTTTGTCTGCGACCGGGTCCAGCAGAATGCCGAGCGTGGTCACCTGGTCGCGGCGGCGGGCGTAAAAGCCATCGGCCCAATCCGTTGCCGCCGCACTCAGCAGGATCAGTGTGCCGAACACGGCAAAGTTGATGTGGACACCAAAGAAAACGACATTCGGCTCGCGCGTCAATAGAACCACGACCAACAGCGGAACGAAGAAGATCCGGAGGATCGTCAAACTGTTTGGCAGGTTCATCCAGCACCCGGGCGGCCCAGTGCCCGATGGAATGCAACCATCCGCGAGGCTATCTCACTATAGCCCTCGGCTTGGCCGTCCGTCAACGACCGAAGGACAGCGCGCAGCGTCAAAAAAACCGAACTTCTCCGGGGTAACTAACGAGCAACGGCGTTGCCCTAAACCTGTGCAAATCAAATCCCTGGAGCCCCCCGGTTCCGGCATAGACAAGTAGCGTCGCACTCATGGCCGAAGTGGAAATAAACCATGTATATTCAATTACTTACGTTGTTCGTTGGGCCTGAGTCGAAGCGCGGAGCTCTTCGTACCACAAAATGGCTATATATCCGAAAAATCATTTCCACACGATTTCCACCGTTGGCATCCCTCTGATTCCACTGAAGATACGGAGTTTATATGGCGTGTACCTCCCGGGCGAACCTAGGCTCTGCTCGGACCTCGCAGCATTCGGCCCGGCAAGAAGATGAGTGCCCGGAACAGGTCCAACCCGCCTTCGAACACAATGCCAACCAGGCGGAACGGCAGAAGCAAAAGCCAAACGAACGGGTAAAGCACCAATACCAGCAGCGCCAACGGCCAGCAGATCACCAGCAAAATGCACCACAGCAGAAACTTCGTCATGCGTACCCTCCTGCCGCTCACTCAAGATACGCCAGTAGCCGGCTGAAATGTTCCGCAAAACTTCCGGCTGAGCCGTGCCTTCAGGCCGAGCGGGACGCCGGCCATAAATGCAATCGGCGGGCGATCGATTCGGGTAATTCCGCCTCGAGCGCGATGTGCGCGTGCTCGACGCGCGACCCAATCACGCGGCCAAATCCATGAACCAGCGCGAGCGTGCGCCCGTCCGACAACGGCAGCCGGAATCGGAGCCGCACCATCGGATCCACGGGCACCATCTCGTCAATCTTCCCCAACAACTTCTCGAGTCCCGTTCCAGTCAGCGCGGAAACCAGTAATTTCCCGTTTGAATCCCAAAGCCCCTGAACTTCCTCGGGCGAGAGCCGGTCGATCTTGTTGAGCACGCGCAGCGTGGGACGGTCGCTCACGCCGAGCTCGGAGAGAATTTTATCGACCTCGGAGTCTTGTTCGGTGCTGTTCGGATTCGAGACGTCGGTGACGTGCAGGATCAGCGACGCTTCCTGCACCTCCTCGAGCGTCGCGCGAAACGCGGCGATCAATCCAGGCGGAAGGTCGCGAATGAAACCGACGGTGTCCGAGAGCAGCACGCGCCGCCCCGAGGGCAGGCGAACTCCGCGGATCGTCGGATCGAGTGTGGCGAACATCTTCGGCGAGACGAAAACGTCCGCGCTCGTAAGCGCGTTGAATAATGTGGACTTGCCCGCGTTCGTATATCCCACCAGCGCCACGGTGCCGAGCGGAACCGCCTGCCGCGCCTGCCGCCGCTGCCTTCGCTGCTTGCGCACGGCGTCGATGCTTTGTGTGATCCGGCGGACACGGTCGCGAATGCGCCGCCGGTCGGTTTCCAGCTTTTGCTCGCCGGGACCTCGCGTCCCGATGCCGCCGCCCAATCGGGACAGCTCGGGGCCCTTGCCCGTCAGGCGCGGCAGCAGATAGTTCAGCTGTGCGAGCTCGACCTGCAATTGTCCTTCGCGGCTGTTCGCGCGCCGCGCAAAAATGTCCAGGATAAGTTGCGTGCGGTCAATCACGCGGCAATCGGCGCCGCGTTCGAGATTTCGCTGCTGCACCGGCGAGAGATTGTGGTCGAAAATAATCACCGCCGCCTGGCGCATCTGCGCTTCGATCTTGACCTCCTCGAGTTTGCCGCGGCCGATGAATGTCGCGGGATCGATGGCGTCGCGCAACTGGAAGACGGAGCCCACGACCTCCGCGCCAACGCTCCGCGCCAATTGCTCCAGCTCGCGCAAGGACTCGCGTTCCGGCGCGCCCGCATCCTGGCCCGGCACGCGGGAAGGCCGCTTGAGCCCCACGCCTACCAGAAGTACGCGTTCGCGAGATTCCGTACTGCGTGTGACTTTCATTCGATGGCGGAAATGCGGAGCAGCGCTTCGATTGCTAATGCTGAAGAGCCTGAGATGCCGCATACCTAGTATACGACATCGGTCAATCCTGCTTGTGGAGCGAGGCCTGCAACTCTGGATGCAGCCGCTTCGCGAGCGCCAGATCCACCTCTGCGACAATGGCAGGATCGTCGCCGAATCCCGCAAACCAGATCACGTCCGGCTCGCGCCGAAACCAAGTGAGCTGCCGCTTGGCGTAGCGTCGGGTGGCCTGCGTGATGGCCGACGCCGCCTCTGCGAGACTCATCCGGCCCTCGAGATGCTCGCGCAATTGCCGGTAGCCGATGAAGTCGAACGGCTTCGCGCCGGCGGGGACGCCGCTGCGCATCAATGCGGCGACCTCCGCCAGCCAGCCTCGTTCGATCATGCGCTCGAAGCGCGCCTCAATGCGCGCATGGAGTGCGGCGCGCGGCGGATTGAGTCCGATCCGCAACGCCGCGAAACCTGCAAGGGGGTCGCGGCCCGAACGATGCACTTCCGTGACCGGTTTGCCCGCAAGCAGGCTGATCTCGATCGCGCGCACCAGTTTTTGCTGGTCGCGCGAGGCGATGCGGCGCGCGGCCGCGGGATCGATCCGATGGAGAACGCGATGCAAGTAACCGGGGCCTTTTTCGCCAAGTGCCTGCAATCGCTCGCGCAATTCGGCGGAACGCTGGGGCGCGTCGGACAGGCCTTCCAGCAAGGCCCGCAAATACAGGCCCGTCCCCGCCGTCAGCACGGGCAAGCGGCCGCGAGCGCGCAGATCGGCAAGCACGAGCTCCGCTCTCCGCCTGTATTCGCCCGCAGTGAATAGCTCCTGAGGCTCGATCAAATCGAGCAGATGATGCGGGATTCCGCGCCGCTCCGCGGCATCGGGCTTGGCTGTCCCGACGTCAAGTCCGCGGTAAACCTGGGTCGAATCGCACGCGACGACTTCCCCGCCCCATTGCTCCGCAATGTGAACGCCCAAAACGGATTTGCCCGAAGCGGTTGGACCAACGATCACGACCAGCGGGGCGAGGCCGTCCTTCGAAGAAAAACTCATTACAGGAATTTCCAGTAGCGCACGACAAGATAGGTCAGGAACGCCGCGGCGAGCAACAGCGCGCCCATCACTTGCGCGCGACTCGGTTTCACTGTCCTTCTTCGCGGAGCGGAATATTGTAAAGATAGATGAATCGCAGCCGGATGTACGGCCCGCTGAACGCCGAAGGGAGCGGCTCGAACGGATTTGACGCGCGGATCGAGGAGATCGCGGCGCGATCGAGCTCCTGCTTCTCGGAAGTGCTGACCAATTCCGGCTGTTCCTCCGGCACGCTGCCGTCCCGATTGATGTTGAATTCCAATACGACTCTGCCGCGCTCCCCCATCAATGCGGACTCCGGTATGACTGCGTACCAGTTCTGCTTCACCCTAGCCAGAACGCGCCCAAGATAGCTGTTGAAGTCCACGCCTTCCGTCGGCGTCAGCATTTGGAGGCCGCCGCCGTAGGTGCCTCCGCCGCCACCACCGCCTCCGCCGCCTGGATAACCGCCTCCGCCGGAACCGGGCATGCGGCCTTCGAAACCGACGCTTGGCGGGCCTCCTGCTCCGGGAGCTCGTGGCAAGGCATTCTGGATCGCGTTGCCGGGCGACGACATGCGGGGAAGAATCAACCCGTTATTCGTGGGCTGGGGTGTCGGCGCAATCGAAGGAGCTTCAGTCTGACGCTGCGGCGCGGGCGTCGGCTGCGGCATGGGCGCCGCGGGAAGCGAAGATTCCGCCGGATTCTGCGGAGCGGAACGTTCCGGCTCTTTGGGAGGAGTCGGGAGCGGCATCGGTGGTAAGTTGCTCAGCACTCCTGGAGCCAGGTGAAGTTTCGGGCCGGGCGGGAGAGGCGAAGGCTTCGGTCCTTTCGGCAGTTCGTTCAGTGCAGGCAAATTCGCCCAAGTCAATTGATCTCGCGCGAGTTCCAATTGCTCGGCCGTCGGCCCATGGTTCGGAAAAAGCCTTGGCAAAACCAAAACGTAAAGCGTGAGGAACACGGCCTGAATCACCATCGCGGCCCCGTTCCGCGCGAAAATGCTCCACGTGGAGACGCGTTCGTCCGTGGGCCTCGCCATCAGCGTGACTTCGCCCGTGGTCATCACGTCGGGTTCGAGCACGTCCGGCAGCTTGTAAACGGGGACCGGCGCCTTCGAAGGCAACGTGACGTTCGGCAGCCCTTCCGGCACGGCGATGCGCCTGTCGAGTGTCATCGCGGCCAGATGGCCCGCGGCATGTCGCGTGACGTCCAGCGCCCTGTCCGTCGCGTCTCGCGGCACAACCATGCGCGCCGCCAACACGTCCGAAGGGCGATAACTAGGAATATTGGAAATCGCATCGAGCGTTCCCGAAGAGATGCCGGCCGGAATAATCGTTCGCTCGTCGAGGGAAGTTGTCGTGCGGCGTGTTCCGTCCGAGCCGGAATCCGCGGAGAGCGGCTTAGCGTCTTTGGGAACCAGGAGCCGGGGAATCATGGGTTTTCCCGTGGGGACACCAACGCATCCCATTGGACGCGCCGGCCGTGTTCTTGGATGCCCGCCATGACTTGATCCGCCAACTCGAGCGCGCGCCGGCCGGCAGCGCCGTCCACGCGGGGCGTCGCGCGCGAGCGCACCGATTCGAGAAACGCGCTCAGCTCCGCGCGCAACGGTTCCTGCCTAGCTACGGGCAACGTCGAAAAATCAAATTTCGGCTCCGGCCCCGGCTCGGCGACGCGTATGCGCAACGCATCCTGCCGCGTGAAATCCACCGAGATGTATTCGTGTTGCTGAAAAAATCGCAGCTTCCGCACGCGCTCCGTCGAAACGCGGCTGGCGGTCACGTTGGCGACCGCCCCCGATGCAAACGTCAGGCGTGCGTGCGCGATGTCCACCTTATCGGTGAGCACCGGGATGCCGACCGCTTTGATCTCCTCCACCGGCGCATCCGCCAGCGACAATAAAATATCGAGATCGTGGATCATCACGTCGTACACCACATCGATGTCGAGGCTGCGCGGCGTGAACACTCCCAGACGATGCACCTCGAAATAGAGCGGCCGGGTAATCACAGGGAGGACCGCTTCCAGCCCCGGATTGAATCGCTCGAGGTGCCCAACCTGCAGTACGCGCCCGCGGCGCGCAGCGGCCGAGATCAATTCGTCCGCTTCCGCCAGCGACGCCGCGATGGGCTTTTCGACCAGCACGTCGAGTCCCATCTCGAGCAGTTGGCAACCGATCCGCGCGTGCTCCAGCGTGGGAACCACCAGGCTCACCGCATCCACTCGGCCGGCCAGCGACTCGATTCCGCCCAGCGCCGCTGTCGAAAACTCCTGCGCGATGAACTCCGCGCGCTCGCGATTCAAATCCGCGACTCCTACCAATTCCGCGTTTTCGAGTTCGCGATAGACGCGTACGTGATTCCGCCCGAAATCGCCGACGCCCACAACCGCGACGCGAATCTTCTTCCCCGGGTGCGCGGAAGGCGTCACGGTTCCCCGCCTTCGCTCTGCGGCTCCGGCGCCGGAAACGCCTGCATGGAGAGTCCCGCCGCGTCGGCGGCTTCGATCAGCCGCGAGCGGTCGAAAAGCAGCGTGCGTCCCGCATCGATCGCCAGCGCGGTCACGCCCGAACGCTTCATCACTTCGACGGTTTGCAGCCCGATCACGGGTACATCGAAGCGCATGTCCTGCCGTGGCTTGCTTACCTTGACCACCACGAGCGGCTGCCCGTGCGCCAGCCGCGCCGCGCGCTCGATGGTTTCGTCCGTGCCTTCCATCGCTTCGATCGCCACGCACGCCCTCTCGCGCACGACCACGGTCTGGCCCAGGTCCAGCGCCGCGATTCTTCGCGCGATGTCGCGGCCGTACTCCATGTCGGCGGCCTCGCGCTCGTCGGGAGCCCGCCGCGTCAGCACGCCCGTCGCGGGCACCAGCGGTTTCAGGAATGAAGTCGAATCCACGAGTTTGATCCCTTCGGACTCCAGCACAGCCGCCACCGCGCCGATCAGCGAATCCGTGTTTCGCAGTGGCAGCGAGAGCAGCAGCTTCGCAAGTCTCCAGTCCGGCTGGATCGAACTGAAAAGCTTGTTGTGCTTCACTTGCCCGGCCATCACCGCGCACGTCACGCCTTCCTGATGCAACAAATCGAGCGCGCGGCCCAATTCTCCGATGCTGACCCAGTGCAACCGGCTCGCAACCCGCTCGAGTTCCGGCGAAGCCTCTTCGCGCAGCGCGAGCACCGCCATGTCGATTCCCTGGCTGCGCGCCGCCTCGAGCACCAGAAATGGGAACTTGCCGTTTCCGGCGATCAGGCCCCAGCCCGCAGCAGTGGAATCGGAATCGGGGGAGGCGCTCATGGCTGCCGCTACTTGATCAGGCCCCGCTGGGCCGATTCGATGAATTCAACGATCTCGCGCACGTCCGGGGAGCCGTCGAGTTGCGCGCGCATCTGCTCGATCGCCTGGGTCGTGTTCAGCTTCGAGCGCAGTAGCAAACGGAACGCGTGCTCGATGGACTTCAGCCGCTCCGCATCGAAGCCGTGCCGCTCGAGGCCCACGGTATTGACTCCGTAGCAGTGCACCTCGCGCGTATCCACCACCAGCGCGAACGGCGCCACGTCCTTCGTGATCGCGGTCAGCGCGCCGATGTACGCGTATCGCCCGACGCGGCAGAATTGGTGCACCGTGGAATACGCGCCGACGGTCGCGTAGTCCGCAACTTCTACGTGCCCCGCCAGCGTCGCGCCATTGATGAAAATCGTGTGGCTGCCCACCTGCGAATCGTGGCCGACGTGCGCGTACGACATGAACAGGTTGTCGCTCCCGATTCGCGTCACGCCGCCGCCGAACGCGGTTCCGCGATTGATCGTCACGAATTCGCGGAAGACGTTCGCTTCGCCCGCCACCAGCTCCGTGCACTCGCCTTTGTATTTCAGGTCTTGCGGCTCGGCCCCAACCGAACACAGCGCGTGAAACACATTCCCCGGCCCGAATCGCGACGGCCCCTGCACCACCGCCTGCGGCATGACGACGCAGCCGTCCCCCAGCTCGACGTCATCGCCGATGAATGCTCCCGCGGCAACGCGCACGCCTGCGCCCAAACGGGCGCGCGGTGACACTACCGCCCGCGGATCAATTTCGCTCATTCTCTTGTGCTGAGCTTCGAAGCATTCGATTCCGCCTCGGCGTCCGGCTGGGAGGAAAGCCCATCCGCCGCATCGCGGTCCGCCATTTTGCACATCAATGTCGCTTCGGCGGCGAGCTCGCCGTTCACCGTCGCTTCGCCCCGCAACTTGCAGAACGTCCCGCGTCTTCGCCAGGAAAGCACCGTGACTTCCAAGCGCAGTTGGTCGCCCGGCACGACCGGCCGCCGGAAGCGCGCGTCGTCCACCGCGACGAAATAGAGAATCTTCTTCTCGCGGTCCGGCACCTCTTGCAGCAACAGCAGCCCGCCGGCTTGCGCCATTCCTTCAATGATCAACACACCCGGCATAATCGGCTTGCCCGGGAAATGCCCCTGGAAATACGCCTCGTTGATGCTGACGTTCTTGATCGCCACGACGCGCTTGAAGCGTTCCATCTCGAGAATGGCGTCCACCAGCAGGAACGGATAACGATGAGGAAGAATTCTCTGGATGCCGTTGATGTCAAGAATCATGAACACGCCTCGATTGCATGCGCGCGAATGCCGCCGCCTCAGCACGTTGCGACCCGGTCGCCATCGGCGGCCCGGCCAGCGGGAGCGCAATCCTGCGATTATAAGCGAAACGCCAGGGTCAGGGAACGTGATTGGCGATGACGCGTGGTTCCTGCTCCCGACTAGCACGTTATTCGGGCCATAGCGCACTGAAGAATTCGTAGTGGCCTAACTCGGAGATTCGTCGGGGAAGGACGATCCCCCAGCGCCGGAGGCGCGGCACAACTTAGCCCACCGCGGAAGCGGTGGGTAGGCATACCCAATTCTCGCGAGCCCCGTAGAGTGTGCGTGAGAACTAGCTTGCGCTCCAAACAAAAATGGTGCAGTAAAGGAGCATGACACGATTTCTACCGTACTACCCGGATCAAGCGTACCTGTTGCCGCCGAACGTGAAGGATGTGTTGG
>Ga0326728_10019043_pt1 | contig 13396 bp, 13 predicted proteins | sample MB3enrmetagenome_FD_207602 | JGI IMG/M metagenome (GOLD analysis project Ga0326728, IMG submission 207602) | Lab enriched peat soil microbial communities from McLean, Ithaca, NY, United States - MB31MN | ecosystem: Environmental > Terrestrial > Soil > Wetlands > Peat | place: USA: New York... | reverse complement strand
GATCTCTTGGTAAATCCTATCGTGTAGCTTAGTAGTCACCGATTTAGCTTGCTCCACGTCCTTGCAGTATATGTGACAATCGGGCATATTCAATCTGCGAAGTCTGAAGCACAAGAGTAATTCTCCGCTCTGCTCTAACCTGTATGAGTCAGCAACTTCGAAGGTCCCGAAGGGTAGATGACGGTAGCTTATGGTCCAATTACGTACCGCCGCGAACTGTTGATGACAGGCCGCGTATCTCATAACGAGGCTTTTGTTCTCGACCTCAAGTCGGTACAGTCTGGAGCCGAAGAGATCTGCGTGCTCTTTGACTGCTGGAACTGATAGGTCGAACATGTTTGTTCCTTTGATTTGAAGGATTGGTAGATCTACAGCCGTTACTGCATCCCATGAATACTGGCTGATTAGGTCGAAGATCATCACGCCTTCGGGGCTGTACCTCATGTGCCCGATGTCAGAGAAGTTCTCCCAGTCTATACCGAACTTCTTGCAGTAGTCTAAGAATCGTGGTTGCCCACCGCTCAGGCCTTTCTTGAGAGCCTCCTTCTCAACTAGGATCCTGAACTCGCCTTCCCCAGGTTTGAACTGATATTGGTCAGGATCGTAGATTTTACCGTCCAGTGCCAGAATCTTATAATCGGTTTTTACCGGAGCTGCTTCAGCTTGCTTGGCTTGTTCTGGACGGATTGTTCGGGATAGTTCTGACAGGGGATGGCCTAAACAGTGGAGAGTGAAAGCCTTGTAGTATCCCACGGGGCTGCGATAGACTTCGAGGCCCTGTGCTTTCAGATTCTCGGTAAGTAGAACAAGAACGCTCAACGCCGCTTTGACTGCTGCGAGACTGCTTGATAAGTGAGCGTAGGGATAGATTAGGATACGATTTGTTTTCACCGAGTTCGCTACTTCCAGGATTGACTCGCCCGCATCTTTTGCAACTTGCTCCGGGTACTCTTCATCTCCCTTCTCTACCGTACAGAAGCTCACTAAGACATTTTCATACTTTCCATGTCGATTGCTGTCGACTATTTCCTCCGGAGGATTTTTTACTGCTTGTTCACGCACCGTGTACTCGAAGTCACTACAGTGCAGTAGTAGAAGTCTCATTTATTGCCCTCACAAGATTAAGCTGAAAACCGCCACTTGTCTAACTGGCGATCCTTTCGTGTAAGTTTCTTAAATTCACGGTAATGCGTTTTGCAGAAATATGCCCTACGCGCGGCGCCTATATTCAGACCTGTCCCGGAGACCTTGTCTGGAGAAATCGAGCGGATGGCTGGATTTTGGCATCCAGTTACGCTACACGGCTGCCCCTTATTGACCTTACCCAATTGAATCGGCATGTAAAGGTGAATGCTTGCTGAAAAAGTTGGTTTCGCAAACATCTAACGCCTCGATATGATTGCTGTGCTCGCGAAAGGTCTTAAGTTTCCATGCTCAGATCGAGCATTGATCTAGCTTGCTGGGAAGGATTAGGAAAAAATACGAAACAGCTATGCAACCAGTGGGGCTTCGACTTGGCGCGATGGGCCTCACGCCGAACATGATAACTACAGCAAGCCTGTTGATTTCCGCATGCGCAGGTGTTGCTTATGCGGAGCGTATGCCGCTGTTGGGAGCACTCGGCCTTATCGTCTCGGGAATCGTCGATATGTTTGACGGAGCAGTAGCTAGAGCGACTGGCAAGTCAACCAGGTTTGGAGCAGTGTACGATCACGTGCTTGACAGGTATGCCGAATTTTTCGTGTTAGTCGGAATCGGAATTGGAGGACTCGCTAACTGGGTATTTGTTATTTTTTGTTTGTTCGGCATGATCATGGCCAGCTTCACGCGGGCGAAGGCCGAATCTGTCGGTGGGTTGAAGAGCTGTACGGTCGGCATTGCTGAACGTCAAGAAAAAATTATTTTGCTTCTACTCGGCTCGATATTTGAATCACTGACCCCGTTTGCATTACCCTTCTGCGTAATCATCGTTGGCATAATATCTCATATTACTGTAATACAACGTCTTCATTTCACATTCAAAAATGCTAGGAGCGCGTGATTGACGTTCAACCTCGTAGGAATAGGTAACCCAGTCTACGACATTATAATTACGCCGGCCATAAGTACTGATGGACGCGTGTTATCAGGTTGCAGCACCAACGCTTGTCTCGTAGCCAAACGGCTTGGAATGCCGCGGGTCGGTCTGATCGGTAGTGTCGGTAGAGATTTCTCTGAAAGATTCCAGCTCGACATGAGGAAGTATGGCATTGAAACAAGTCTTGACACTGAAAGCGAACGTACTGGAGGTTTTCGGCTCGTTTATGACGATAAAGGAGACAGGACGTTGGAGGTACTTGCGGTCGCAGAAAATATTACATCAAAAAATATCCCTGAAGATTTTCTTGACAGCCGTTTCTTTTTAATCGGACCAATCTTGGGTGAAGTTGACTTCGAACTCATCAAATATATCAGAACCTCAACCAGTAGCACGATTTTCTTGGATCCCCAAGGATTAGTGAGATCGATTGGAACAGTTGGAAAAATTATCCACAAGTGCGATAGAGATCAGTTCAAAAGAATCGCTGAATTGGTCGACTTCGTAAAACCGAATGAACATGAGAGCGAAATTATAACGGGAGAAGGGAATCCCGTGTTAGCCCTTGAACAACTTCGTGAATTGGGCGTTAAGGTACCGATTGTGACCCTAGCAGATCGTGGTTCTGTCCTTCTCGAATCCGATCACGTTTCTTACATTCCCGCATTCCAGACACGTGCAATAGATCCGACCGGGGCAGGCGACACGTACGCCGGCTCATTTATCGTGGAATATGATCGGACGAGAAGTGTTGTCGAATCAGCACTATTCGCTTCTGCCGCGGCGTCCATTAAGGTTGAGCAGGTTGGACCCGATTTTCACATAACGCAGGAAGAAGCGAGAAGAAGAAAAGATGAGATTCGCGGGCGACTCAGGTAACGAAAGCCATCCGAGAGTACTCTAATGGCGCATAGGAAGGGCCTAAGAACAGGTTAGTACCGTCTCTCGTTGGCGGATCGGACCTTCGAAAGTCCAAAGTGTACAGCGCAGGAAACACAATAGACTCTAACTACTGCTTCTCGAGCAATGTACGTGCCGTGGGATCGAAGCTCACGTGCTAAGGACGGATCGACGAGGGATGTCCATCTTGTTTCACGTTTTGCCTTGTCTCTTGGGACTGGTCTACCACAGTTAGAGCACTGGATCATCTCGCTTCGACCCTTGCCTCCTTTGCTTCGGCCTCGCGACTTTCGTTTCTTGGTCAACTATTTTCACTACCGAGATTGTTACTCGTTTGTTGGCCTCGCACATGCTTTAAACGTTGTGAATTGCAAGTCGAGTTCAGTATGATTTCGCGAAATACGCCATTTTTGTGGCGGGTTTACCGCATAAAACGCATTTTCCTGACGCTTGTTCGTTGAACGCTATCGTTCTAATTGTCGCTCCTGTCTCGACTTTAATCTTATCTTCGCAGGCGACTTCTCCACACCAGCAACTATGGATGAATCCGCCGCGTTCGCTTAGCGTTTTTTTGAATTGTGCATAGTCATCGGTGTTCGTGATTGACGCGTCAAGGATTGCTTTTGCTTTGGCTCGAAGGTTCGATTGTATATCCTCTAGGCAACGTTTCGTCTCCGAAACAACTTCTTCTTCCATCACAGCGGCTTTGGCTTTGTTATCTCGCCGCACGAGAGTGACCTGTTTCTTTTCGACGTCCTTTGGTCCAATTTCAATACGGAGTGGGACGCCCTTCATTTCCCACTCGTTGAATTTCCAACCCGGAGTATATTGTTCTCGATTATCGAAATTAGCCGCTATTCCAGCATTTGTAAGTTCGTTAAAAACCGATTGTGATTTCTGTTTGATTGTTTCTTGGTCACCCGTCTTGTAGTAGATCGGAACGATCACGGTTTGAATGGGTGCGATGCGGGGAGGAATCACGAGCCCTCGGTCGTCGCCGTGAAGCATTATCAAGGCACTGATGAGCCGCCAAGAAACTCCCCATGACGCCGTCCACGCGTAATGATTCTGCCCATCTTTACCTAGGAATTTGATATCGAAGGGTTTCGAGAAGTTCTGGCCCAAATTATGTGACGTTCCCATCTGGATTGCTTTTCCATCTGGCATCATTGCTTCAAGCGTCGTCGTGTAGAGTGCACCCACGAACTTCTCCCGTTCACTCTTGTATCCGGTCAAAACTGGAACTGCCAATTGGTCTTCTATCAGTTGTCGATAATATTCGAGGATCAGTAGGACTTCCTTATCGGTATCTTCTTGGCTCGCATGCACCGTGTGCCCTTCCTGCCAAAGAAATTCGCTTGTCCTCAAAAACGGTTTAGTGGCAGTTATCTCCGCGCGAAGGACGGAATTCCAAACATTGATAAGAAGTGGTAAGTCGCGCCAGCTGCGAACCCATTTGGAGTACGCGTCATAGATTATTGTTTCAGAAGTGGGTCGCACCGCCAATCGTTCAGACAACTTATTCTCCCCGGCCTGCGTTACCCAGAAGACTTCAGGCGTGAAACCGCTGAAGTGTTCAGCCTCCTTCTTGAGGAGACTTTCAGGTATTAGCAGTGGAAAGTAAGCGTTCGAATGCCCCGATTCTTTGAGACGCCGATCGAAATATTGCCGAATCTGTTCCCACAACGCGAAACCGTACGGCCGAAGAACCATGAAACCCTTCATGGGGGCGTAGTCCGCCAGTTCGGCTTTGGTGACTATCTGCGTGTACCATTCTGACAGGTCGTCGGCTTTCTTTGAGGTGATTCCGATTTCTTTACTCATGCGAAGCGAGCATCCGTCAACTGTTGCGTACGCTAGTCCGGACGCACTTTGCCCTCTTGCTTGTGCGTATGAACCACAACAGCAGAGACCGTACTACGAACTCCCTTAATTTTGAGAATGTGATCTTTCAAGAGTTCACGGAACGCTGCTATTGATGGCGCTCTAATGTGGGCGACCAAGTCGTATTCTCCTGTGATCTCGAAGAGATCAACTACTTCAGGTATCTTCTCAAGAGCGCTTGATACACTTTCGAGTTCTTGTGATTCGACGAAAACGTTGAGTAGTACTCCTATTTCCTGCGGCAACTAATCATCCTTCGAACAACCAACAGTTCACTTAGATATTTAGTTAGCACCTAGGTTTGTAGGGTGGCAAGATCTCTGTGTTTCTTAGAATATTTGTGAGGAGAGAGAAAAACGAGGATTCGCTAACCTGGAAAATTTAGGTTAGCGATTCGAATATCGGAGAGACATCGCGGTGGTAAAGATCCTGTTTTGTTAGGGGTACTTCTTTGAATACGGGTATTCGGCTTGCTATCATTTCTTCGAAGGTTGGTTGTTGGTTGCGGTAGAATAATCCGATAGGTATCTTTTCGTCCCATTCGAATGACTTGGCCATCGCTTGTAGTTTCTTCTGGTTCACTTCGTTCATGTCATCAGAGTTCTTGACGACGCCGTCGTATCCGGTTTCCTCGAGTTTGTATAGTCTGGGAGCTTTTGAGGGAAGTTCTGTTCCAGCATACCATTCTTTGGTGTTGATGTCATTGTAGGTTGGGCAGGTCTGGAGCACGTCAACGAGGGCACTGCCTTTGTGGAGTACCGCGGCCTTCAGAATTTCCTTCAAATGCCGAACATCAAGAGCGTAACTTCTCGCTACGAACGTGTAACCTGCTGTGATTGCGGTGGCTATTGGATTGATGGCTTGAACTATTGCTGGAGCTGACATGGATTTTGTTTTCTCCCCTTTAGGAAGTGTAGGTGCGGCTTGTCCTTTGGTCAATCCGTAGACTTGGTTGTCGTGCACGACGTAAGTGAAGTCAAGGTTTCGTCTTCCTGTATTAACGAAGTGGCCCGCTCCGATACCGTAGCCGTCTCCATCGCCTCCTACGGCGATTACGGTGAGCGCGGTGTTGGCTAGCTTAGCGCCAGTTGCAATTGGGAGAGATCGTCCGTGGAGAGTGTGAAATCCATAAGTGTTGACGAAGTGCGGTGTCTTTCCGGAACATCCAATCCCCGAGAAGATGGCGACGTCGTGTGGTTCAAGTTTCATTTCGAAGAGTGCCATCTGTATGGCGTTCAGTATACCGAAATCTCCGCAACCGGGGCACCAGTCGTTGTGAACTTTTGTTCTATAGTCTTTGAGTTCAAGCATGAGCCATTACCGCCTCCTTGACACCATTCTTTGTGCTCTCTTCAATCCCTTCGTATATTTCATTCTGCGAGAATTGTCTTCCGTTGTACTTCAAAATTTTGGAATCCATCGTTATGCCTGTTTTCTCTCGTATTATCGAGCCCAATTGGCCTGAGTAATTGTTCTCGATGAGTATCTTCTTTCTGGCGCTTGCAAGATACTTCGTTACTAGTTCGCTTGGGAATGGGTTCATGTATCTGACTTGGAGGAAATTGCATCTGATCCCGTCGGCTTCAAGATCCTGCATTCCGTCAAGTATAGCACCCTTGGTTGAACCCCATCCCACCAAGGTCACGTCTGCTTGGACTGGTCCGAAGAAGTTCGCCTTCTTAGTGTCAGGGATCATTTCTGCAGCGAGCTGTACCTTTCGCATGCGCTTCTGCATCATTTTAACTCGGTTTTCGGAGTTTTCGGTTATATGGCCGAATTCATCGTGTTCATCACCTGTGGTGCGGAATATTCCTCCCCTAGTTCCGGGTAGCGCACGGCTCGAGATCCCGGTCGCCGTAAATTCGTATCGCTTGTATGCTGGGTTTGTAGCTAGGTCCGCTTCGGTAGCTATTTGTCCTCTGTCCACCTTCAAGTCCAAACTCTCGAGAATGGGTAGTGTTTGGTAACTTGAGGCTAAGAATTTGTCAAGAATTACCACTACTGGCATTTGGAATTTTTCAGCGTAGTTGAAGGAATCGAATGTGTCATAGAATGCTTCAGCTGCGTCTCCAGGAGCAATTGCGATTCGCGGGAATTCGCCATGAGCTGCATGTAGCACGAATTGTAGGTCGCCCTGCTCGGTCCTCGTCGGCAGTCCTGTCGAGGGTCCGGCTCTCTGCCATAGGATGATGACTGGTCCTGGGGCTTCTGTATGGCTTGCCCAACCCATTCCTTCAGACATCAGTGAAAAACCTGGACCTGAGGTTGAGGTTGAGGCGCGGACGCCTGCGTGGGCAGCTCCAGCCGCCATCAGAATGGCAGATATTTCGTCTTCGGCCTGCACGACTACGATGTTGTAGTCCTTCTCATAATGCTCGAGAAACTCGCTCTCGTCAGTTGCCGGAGTGATTGGATAGTAGGTCTGAAGGGCGCAGCCGGCCTTAAATTTCGCTGCTCCGACTGCTTGAACCCCACGCATAACCATCCTTTTCTGAGTAGGCTTTATGGGGTTGAGCTTGTACGGGAAACCGTCGGCAAAATTTTTCTTAATGTATTCGTACCCGTGTCGCGCAGCATTAACGTTCAGATCGCCCAACGCAGCCTTTCTGCCTGTAAATCCCTGTTTGATGGAATCTGCCACGATGTTAAAATCATAGTCTAAGAGTGCTATCGATGCTCCGAACGTTACGGTGTTAGCCATTACTTGGTATTTGCTTAGCTCCTTTTCGTGCCCCTGCTCTTTTAATGCTCCTACCAGTACTTCCATGTACGGCATAGGGTAAAGATTGACGTCGGGCCGACCGATATCTTCAGCTTTCAGTTTTAATGCCGCATCATAAATTATGCCTCCGCCCGGGCTAACTTCGTTCCTGTGCCCTTCGTGAGTTGGAAATTCCTTGTGAATATCGCCGAACAGGGTCTCTTTGTCAAGCGCGATCAGTAAATCTATCCAGTCAACGTGTGATCTGATTTCCTTGTCAGACGCACGTACACGATAGAAACTGTGTTCTCCTTTGATGTTTGAGTGGTATTCAATATTGGCAAAGATGTTTAGACCGCCGCGAGCACATGCTTTCGCGAAGGTTTCAGCAACGGAGTTAATTCCGCCGCCCTGAGGTCCACCGATTACCCAGGTAACATTGTTCTCTTCAGGCAGGTTCCATACCTCTTGATTATTGGCAACACCCCAACTATCAGGTTTAAAGCTTCTTCCTCCAAGTCGTACGGAGGTAGGCGCCAGGGATCTCAGAACGCTGTGCGAAAGCGGGCGGAGGTTCATTATAGATCGAAATTTCCGTGGGAAATTGAACCACGACGAATTCGTTACTCTCACGTAATTGTTGATTTTGAAGTAATCTATTCATGGTAACAATTTTTGCACAAAAATCACCGACGTCGAATGTCTAGCAATCTTAGCTACGGAAGACTTGATGTTGCCCTATCCGATAAAGCAAAATTTACGGCGCGACGGATCATTCGATATTATATGGCGCCGCTAGTCGCCGAGGATCTGGATGTGCACTTCTCGTCTTTGTCTTGGCCCATCTAGCTCGACCAGAAATACGCTTTGCCATGTGCCGCGAACAAGCTTTCTTTCTGAAATTGAGAAGGTCTTCGAGTGCCCGATGAATACGGACGCGAGGTGTGCATCGGCATTGTCGTCGATGGTGTTGTGTGAGTACCGAGCGGATGAAGGAAAGAGTTCTTCAATCTTAGCAAGCATATCGCCGATCAGACCGCGCTCATTTTCATTGACGAGAATCCCTGCCGTAGCATGAGGTGCACTGACCACGCAAATCCCGTCTTTCACAGTAGACCTGTGGACTATTTCGACGACTTGAGATGTAATGTCAATGAACTCTCGTCTTGATGTGGAACTCAAAGAGATTACGTGATGCTGGGTAACCAATATTCAGCCTCGACCATAACTCTGTAAATACGCATAATTAACCCAAACAGCTAACGCGGATTTTGTATATTTATCGGCGCACTTTTATCAGAACATCTCTTCACTATTAGTTGCGGTAGAGAGTTTGGATCTCATCCAACTGGGATTGAGGGACGCAGCTGGACTGATCCGTCAGGGAGACTTGAGCTCCTACGAACTCACTTCGGCGTATTTGACCCACATCAAGCAACTGAACGAGAAGATAAACGCCTTCATCACGATAAACGAGGACGATGCACTACGTTCTGCGCACACCGCGGATGATGAATTGAAGGCTGGACACTATCGTAGTAAATTGCATGGAATTCCAATTGCAGTGAAAGACGTCTTCGAAACCAGCGGAATCAAAACAACCGCTGGCTCCAAGCTACTTTCTGCCAATATACCGACAAAGAACGCATATGTTGTTCAGCAACTTGCCGATGCCGGAGCGATAATGTTGGGTAAGCTGAATCTCCACGAGTGGGCGTTGGGGGTAACGAACGTTAATCCACATTTCGGAGCGGTAATCAACCCTTGGAATGCCGGACATATTCCCGGGGGCTCCAGCGGAGGATCAGCCGCTGCCGTCGCGAGTAGATTATGTTTAGGCTCTCTTGGAACCGATACAGGGGGCTCAATCAGGATTCCGTCGTCATTTTGCGGGACGGTCGGCTTAAAACCAACCTACGGATGCGTGAGCTTGCGTGGCGTTATACCGTTAAGTTGGACACTGGATCATGCTGGACCAATCAGTCGAACGGCTGAGGACGCAGCAATCCTATTTGAAACCATCAACGGATACGACCCATTAGACCCTGTTTCAACGCCACGAGCTCCGTATGCGCGGTCAGACACGCTGCGGCCAACGGTTAAGAAACTAAGATTCCTATTTCTGTGTAACCTGTTTGAACAAGTTGACGAGGAAGTAAACAAAGCGGTTTATGCAGCACGCAGCCGATTAGAAGAGTTAGGAGCACAAGTTTCCGAAAGCAATTATCCACAGGCAGAGGATGATTTGAAATGGCAGGGAATTGTTTTGCTCTCCGATGCCGCAGCGTATCATAAAGATCACTTGAGGGATAACGCTACTGAGATAGGCGCCGATGTCCTTGCGAGACTGAGGATGGGAGAGACTATGCCAAGCACAGATGTGGCGGTGGCTCACAGAAACTTGGTCGAGGCACGTCGGAGTAAAGTCAAAATGTTTGACCAAGCTGACATGTTGATACTTCCAACCACTCAAAGTCCTGCGCCTCCGCGTGCCGGGCTCGATCCAGTAGCAGCAGCCCGGAAGTTTACGAAATTGACGGCACTCTTCAACTTCGCGGGATTACCAGCGATATCTGTTCCATGTGGGTTCACGTCAAATGGGTTGCCGATTGGAATGCAACTGGTTGCAGGTCCCTGGAAAGAATCAACACTTCTCGAAGCCGGTCTCGCCTACCAATCCGTGACCGACTGGCACAAACGAGTACCTCCAATCTAATGACGAATTTGTCCGTAAGAGTTTTTACGGATCGCTTACTGTGTGGACTCATGAAGCCTGAAGATACTAACATTGTTCTCCTCAAAATTGAGGACAAGCAGAAGTTTGATGATGCGATTACCTACGTTTACGCAGGCAGCGACCAGTACGCAGTTTACAAGCCAATCACAGTCTACAAGGAGAAAGACGCGAATGCGTATGTGGTTGCTGGAAGATACGCTGGTGTCACCGAGACTCATTTGAAATATAAACCGCTAAGCGAAGAGGAGCGGAAGACAGTTTCGGAAAAATTGGGTTCCGGAAAGCTAATAAAATTTCTAGAATGAACTGTCCGTCGTCGTTTTTCGGAATATTGTTCAATTGATTATCGGTTTATGCTCGCTAACGTGAGTGATACTCCGGCAAGCAGTATGATTATTCCGACTAGGATCCAAGCCAGCCAGCTTGGCATCAGAAGCGTTAGCCACTTAATGATACCAACCGTCAAGAAGGTGAGTCCGAGTAGTGCTATGATGAGCCCTCCGAAGGCCATTGCAGCTAGGCGGATCGCATGTTTTATGGATCGTTCGATTGATTCGGAAAGCTTACCTAGTGTTCTACGAATTATTTCTTGAAATATCTTCTCGAAGAATGATTTACCGTCGTCCGGCAATGATTCCGCCTAATCGTTAGACTTTGACAGCGCGATGCCTATCGCCATTCCTACGACGAAGGCAACCCCTAACGCCAACAATGGCTTATCCTTGACTGTTCTTGTAGCCTCTTTCTGAAGTAATCTCAACTGACCCTTCACTTCGACTAGGCTCTTGTCCATATTCTTTCGGAGATCCTTTACTTGATCTACAACATCGCGGACGTTATCTTTCTCTTTTGACAAGGACGAACCCGGATAGATAATTCAGCTAAGCTACGGCTATAAGGCTTTCAGGTGAACTAACGTCTGCGCCGTTTGCCTAATGATAAGCCTAGCAGCAGGCCGAATGTGAACACTATTCCAGTCACGAGAAACGGGTTATCCTGGATCGCCGCCCGCACCTCCTTAACCGAAAAGGGGTCCCTGGGTGCATGCATGTCAATTATTTCTTCAACCTCCTCGTCGGAGTAGTCTTTTTCAGTTTTCGTCATAATCGTCTGTTAAAATAACGACGGAACCGCCAAATAAGATATGTGTCGAGAATCACACGATTCCACGTAAACCTAATGCATGGCCGGAGATCGCTCTCTCAAACCGATCAGAGATACGTCTTCGCTCTACCCGCTATCGCGTTTGCCATCTCAGAGAGCTTCGCGTTTCCTCCGAGGTCGTATGTAACTATCTTTCCCTCTGCGATTACGGCTTCGGTGGCTTTGAAGATAGCTTCCGACTTCTTCTTTTGTCCAAGATACTCGAGCATCCATGCTCCTGCAAGCAGTGTGGCAGTAGGGTTTACTTTATCCTGCCCAGTATACTGCGGCGCGCTCCCATGTGCCGGTTCAAACATAGCGTAATCATCGCCGAAGTTCGCGGAGTATATACAACCTATGCTGGCCACGAGGGCTGAAACTTCCTCAGATATAATGTCCATGAAAAGATTAGTTCCGAACACGATGCTCTGATTGAATCGCTGCGGATTTTTGATTAGCTGCTGCGCGAAATTATCAATGAAATATTCATCAACAGTAATGTCTGGATAACTGGAATGGATTCTCCGCACGGCGTCCATGAAAAGCCCGTCCGTCTCTTTCAGAATGTTCTGTTTAGTGATAGCGTAAGTGCGCTTCCAACCGCGCTGTTTCGCCTCCTCAAAAGCACGCTTTGCCAATTTCTCACTCGGCCCTCGAGTGATCTTACGAAACGCTATCGCAACGTCATCCGAAAGCCTATGCTCTATCCCGCAATACAATCCTTCAGTAGCCTCTCGAACACAGACTAAATCGACATCACCAAGTGGGCGCTTTGTTCCCGGAAATGTCTTGATCGGTCGAATGTTAGCGTACAATTTCTTCCCCTGACGGATGGTGACGGCAACACTGCGGGGCGTGTTTGGGCCAGCGGGGGTTGTTGTCGGACCCTTCAAACAGGCTGCCGCTGACGTAATAATCTTCCAACTAGCTTCAGGAATTAATGTTGGCCCACCATTTTTCTGCCACCATTCAAACCCCGCATCACAATTCACAAAATTAACCGAACCATTCACGGCCTTGATTATGCTCAGAGTGGCATCAATCAGTTCCGGGCCTGTTCCATCCCCTTTGATCAACGCAACGGTCGGAACCAAAACTCATCAACTGCCACCGCAACCCCCGCCTCCATAGTTAAGTTTTCTTTCTTCTGCAATACCCGCCGAATTCTTTGGCGGGCGGGGAGGGATTCGAACCCCCGACCTCAGGCTCCGGAGGCCTGTGCCATATCCTGGCTAGGCTACCCGCCCTAATCTGCTGGTGTCAAACTGGATCTATAATAATGGTGATCAAACCCATGTTGCCGCTTCGACAGCAGGATTCATAGGCTGGATGGTTCATTTGAGCCAACCGATTCACGGTTAGACGTATCGGACGCTTGAAGAACATGAACGTGCTTCACAAATTCAAAGTCGAATGCGCCGAATTAACTCGCGCGGCCATATCTTCAACCTTTCAGGATTGGGCTGACAAAGAGATTCGACTCGTAGCCCCCTCTAATGCGAATTTTGGGGAATTATCAACATCCATCGCCCATGAGATCGCGAGGCAACAAGGCCAATCCCCAGATCAGATTGCAACCAAAATATGTTCAGTCATCAAAGTTGAGCAGGGATCGATGATTGCTGGTGTTGAACACATTTCCGGCTACGTAAATTTCAAACTAAATTACGGACTGGCGAGCAGGTTAATTCTTGACTCTGTAGTATCCCAGAACAAAGAATACGGTTTGGTGAAAACAGACAAACCCAATGCGATAGCGGTTGAACATACAAGTGCTAACCCAAGCGGTCCCCTTACGATGGGCCACGCTCGTAACACGATACTCGGTGACGCGCTGGCCCGGATACTGAGCGCACGCGGCCACCCAATAAAGAGGAGATTCTACGTAAACGACGCCGGGCGCCAAGTGTCAATCCTTGCCTACGGATACAAATTAATCAACGAACCAAAACCC
>Ga0326728_10019041_pt1 | contig 13397 bp, 5 predicted proteins | sample MB3enrmetagenome_FD_207602 | JGI IMG/M metagenome (GOLD analysis project Ga0326728, IMG submission 207602) | Lab enriched peat soil microbial communities from McLean, Ithaca, NY, United States - MB31MN | ecosystem: Environmental > Terrestrial > Soil > Wetlands > Peat | place: USA: New York... | reverse complement strand
GGGATCGCGCGGCTTGGGGCTCTGCTTTGAGCGGCCCTTGTCGAGGGTCCTTCGAACCATGTTCGCCAAATCTTTTGCAACAAAGGGCTTGACTATTATTTCCACATGGAAGTCCACTGCAGTGTTCTTCGCAGCTTTTTCAGAATAGCTCGTACATATGATTATCGGAATACCGGGTCGAATTCGACGTATTTCTTTGGCGAGTTCAGTCCCGGTCGGCTTGGACATGGTGCAATCCGTAATAATGAGATCGAAATGATCGGCATCGGCGCCGAATAACTCCAGGGCCTTCGAACTGTCCATGACTGAAGTAACCTGATATCCCAACCGGCTCAAAATCTGGGTGCCGATTTCCATCATAATTTGTTCGTCGTCTATAAACAATATATTCTCATTGCCCTTCTCGAGGTCATGAACCGGTCCATCAACAGTCTCAACCGCCGCCTTCAGTCTGGGCAGGTATATAGTGAATGCACTGCCCCTGCCGGGAACGCTTTTGACTGAAATCGCTCCTTCGTGCCTCTTGACTATCCCATGGACAACCGCCAGTCCAAGTCCGGTGCCTTTGCCAAAAGCTTTCGTGGTGAAATAGGGTTCGAAGATTCGCTGCATGGTTGCCGTGTCCATTCCACATCCGGTATCCGAAACGCTTAGTCTCAGAAAGGGGCCGGGCTTCAAGCCGATGAGCGATAAGGATTCCAGGTCGAGGTCGCTCAGATCGACTCGATTGAGGTTGACCTCCAGCACGCCATTGTCATCCATTGCATGGGTGGCGTTTACGCAAAGGTTCATCAAAACCTGGTGAATCTGAGTGGCATCGGCTAAGACGCGACCTTTTTCCAAATTCTGCTTTATCTCAATAGTAGCCGGTAGCGAAGACCTCAGGAGTTTTAAAACCTCTTTGACGATCAGGCTGATCTCAAGAGGTCTTCTTCCGGTTTCTTCGTCCGGTCTGCTGAATGTCAGAATTTGCCTGACAAGGTCCTTTGCACGCAAACCTGCACTGAATACCTGCTCCAGACCGTTCCTGATCGGACTCGGGAGCGAACTGTCGTGTAAAGCCATTTCGGTGAAACCGATTATCGGCGCCAGGATATTGTTGAAGTCGTGGGCAATGCCGCCCGCGAGCGTCGCAATAGCCTCGAACTTCTGCGCCTGACTGAGTTTGGCTTCGAGCATGGACCTGATCTCTTCATCCTTCTTGCGCTCGGTTATATCGCGAATCGTTAAAACTGCTCCGATAATACTGCCTGCCTCGACGATCGGGGTGCATGAATAGAGTGCCGGGAATTTTTCTCCGTTTTGCGTCCAAAGGACTTCCTCTCTCATAGGGCATGGATTTCCAGTCCTGAGGGCGGCATGCATCGGACACGCGTTGCGGGGGTAAACAGAGCCGTCCCGTTTGGTATGATGAATAAGCGCGTGCATATCTTTGCCGAGCATTTGCTCTATTTCGTATCCCAGCATCGCGGCGGACGACGGATTTGAAAAAATGGCTTTTCCCTGGACATCAAGCCCGATGATTCCTTCACTTGCAGCACCCAGAATCAATCGATTCAGGCGATTGAGATGCTCATGTTCCTCTTTGGCGCGTTTGCGTTCGCTGATGTCGCGGACAAAGACCAGTGCCCCGTCTTTGCCGTTATAAGTAATCGGAACCGCTGAAGTCTCGGCTTCGACAACCGACCCGTCGATTCGCAGGAAATTCTGTTCGATGTTCGGCACCGGTTTTTTCTCGATATTGAGCAGATGCATTCGTTCGCCGACCTCCTCACGGTAATCCGGATGGAGTCTTTCCATGTTGGATTTCCGGATCAGTTGGTCGGGGGACCTGGCGCCAAACAGTTTCACCGCCGCTGGATTGACATAGGCGAAAAGGCCTTCGGTTTGAACGAAAATGGCATCGGGAGCATTTTCAACCAGAAGGCGAAACATTTCTTCACTTGCACGGAGCGCTTCGCCGGCTTTTTTGCGCTCGATATCCCGCATCTCGAGCAGTGACGCCATATCGTCGAAAGATTTTGCCAACAGGCCAATTTCATTGTTGGAGTGCGACACACCGGTTCGCGCCCCCATTTCTCCCTTGCCGAATTGCTGCGTTGTCTTCACCAGTTGATTGACCGGCTGGATTAAGAGGTGGTTCGCCTGCCTCCATACAAGGTACATGGCAAGAAGGCCCAAAATGCCCAAAACAGACAGGTAGCCAAACATCTCGAGGCCGGCGCCCTCAAGCATCCGGTTGCTCGCGGTGCCCACTTTCAAATAAAGATATGGAGAAGAGTCCTCACGGAGCCGCAGTTGCTTGAAGGCATAAGTCCTGTAGACACCGTCCTCTCCGGTTCGTCGAAAGGTCCCGAGTTCGTTGCTGCCGTTCATCCGCTGGAATGTGCCTTCCGGGGTAGGTTCGCCGGGAACGACCCGGTTATGCTCCGGAAAACGGAACAGTCGTATCCCGTTTCTATCGGTAACGCTAAAGGAGGACCCCTCGGGCAGATTCAGCCCCGTTAGAAAATGCGCAAACTCGCCCACATCGAACGCGGCTATGACGACTGCGGCAAGGCTTCCCCCTGCATCAAAGACAGGATAGGCATAACTCAAAGACGATACCCTGCTGACTCTGCCGATATGGTAGTCACCGACGGATAAATCTCGCGTCAGGATCGCATCCATTACATATTTTCGGTCTCCCAGGCTGACCTTGTCCGTAATCGGGGGTGAACTGGCAAATATTTCTCCATCGGGCGTTACCGCCCCCAAAAATGCGTAAAATGGAAAGCTCTCACGGAGCTGACGGAATAATTCATCGCAGGCCGGGATGTCACGCTTTTGCAATTCCGGCAACCGGGCCAGCGTGCTGAGCATCTGTTTCGTCCCGGCGGCAATATGCTCGTGACTGGCAGACAAGCTCTGGACGAGGAGCATGGCCTTGTTGGCTTCGTCCTGAATCGCTCTGCTGCTGTGTGTCAGGCTTGAAACAACAATGATCGCGGATGCCGGCAGGAATATGATCAGCAATAACAAAAGCATTTTCTTGCCGATGGACCAAAAGCCCAAAGGTAACTCTTTTTTCACTTCACCTCCATTGCCTTGCGCCTGGCCGTGAAAACTGGAGTTTCACCAGGATCCCCATCTCTCGGATTACATCGGAAGCTTTTCTTCACTACATGACGGAATTTAACAAGCAGACCTTATAAATTGCAGCCGGTTGCTATCCGGTCAGACCGCAATCGACTCAAATTCCAAGACATAATTGTTTGTGCCGTCTCTAAGGCCTGAATGCCTCGATCTTCGGGCACGCCGCGCCCCGGGAATTCAAGTATCCTGGGCGTGTTGCCGATATTAGCGGTTGGAGAAGACTCAACATCCAATTTAACAGGGCCGTGGAAAAGCGGCCGGGCGCGAATCACAAGCTTCAAGCCGCCCTGAATGAGGAGGCACCGGATGGAAGAGGTCCCTGCTGATGGTTTGGTCTCGGAACGCTGGACCGAGGAGGAACTTGACTTGCTCAAGTGCCTCGTGGATTTAAAGATCCCCATAGACATAATATCCGAGGAATTGGAGCGGTCATTGACGGCTACAGGCCTAAAGGCGGTTGAATTGAAGATGAATTTGTTCTCATGAACCGAAGGGGCTCCGGCCCGGCTTCCGGAGCGCTTTCCGGAAGTGGGATTCCGAAAACTTCTTCTCTCCCTGTCGCGGGCACGGCGAGGTGTAAGAAGAATATCCGCGATAGCGGGTCGAACCGGTTGAGAGTTTGCTTCAAACTGTAAGGGAAGAGGAGTATAGAATATTTAATTTATCGCACTGCAGACCCCGATGCCGCTTCGGTCCGGCGTGCTCCTGATTGTGCGGGCCGGGGGGCCTGACATAAATGCCGTTGAATCGCAAATATTTGAAAGTGACGCATGGACAACGAAAACCTTTTTAACCGGTTGCTGATGGAAGCGGGGAGATCTTTGCACCTGACTGTAAGTGGTCGAGTCGTCAAAGGTCGTTTCGTGGGTTTCAAACCTCGTGAGTATCTAATCATCGAAGTTCCCCGATCTGCAGAAAGCGAAGCCGCCCTTATCGAGCTCCAGGCGGTAATCGGATCGTTCTATGTCTCCGGGACACTGGTCCGGTTTGAGTCCTCGATCACGGCCTGTGTGAAAAGACCCGCGTGGCTTCTGTTTGTAGCATATCCATCTTCTCTTTCAAAAGTCAGGGATTTGCGCAGCGCCTTTAGGGCGCAATGCAGTATCACATGTACACTGGTGACTTTGTTCAACCTGAATCAATACTCGGGGGTGATCGTCGACATCAATGCAGGCGGCTGCAGATGCATTTCGTCGTCCATTTCACCCAGCCGGGCGGAAATCTTATTCAATTCTGAAAAAAAAGTGCTGATAGAATTCGAATTGCCGGGCAGCTATGGCAGGAAAAGAGTGTTCGGTGAGGTTGTAAGTGTAAGACGGGAAGGCGCGGAAATATCGTTAGGCGTCAAATTCAACGACAATGACGATGAAACGGCTTTGAAAGAACTCGAAGACTATGTTTCGAACGTTGTGAAACTGCCTTCCTGAAAGATCACCCGTTGTGTTTTAAGAGTTCGGCGCCTTGCTTTGCGGTATTTGCGCCGGTCCCTTCAAGGGTTTCCGGCTATCTCCATGATTTCGCGGTATGCTCCCTTTGGCGGACCGTTGGGCCGGTTCATTCAATTTCAGCAATCCCTTGTGATTCTTCACGAAGATATTATTCTATCTGGGCAGTTTAAAAAATTCTCTTTACATGCCGATGCGGCCTGGATTTCCAGGCGTCGAGTTTCGATAAATGCTCCAAATGGAACCATTGGATGGCAATGATTTAAGGGTCCTGTTTCGTTGACGGTGGAGGTGCGGATGTCTCAGCGAGGGTCGAGCGGTGGAAAGTTCAGTTTTGGCGTTGCGATTTCAGCGTGTGCGGTGTTGATCGGGTTTTTCGCGAACCTGAGCCTCATCATCCCGTCCGATGCGCTCTCAGCCGGTGAGGGGGTCCCGGGGGAAGCGCTCAAGATAACCCGCATTACACCTTCGGGCGCCGATGTCCCGCCGGGAAGGCAGATTGTATTTGAATTCGACCACCCCGTTGTACCCCTCGGCAGGATGGAACGGAGCCCTTCGGAGATACCGGTTGACATCGAACCGGCCCTTTCCTGCCAGTGGCGATGGTTGAATTCGTCCAATCTGGCGTGCCAACTGGACGAGCAGCATGCAATGGCGCCATCGACCCGCTACAATATAACCGTCAGATCCGAAATCAAATCAGAGGACGGGGCCGGACTCGCCGAACCGGTCACTCATTCTTTTATAACTCAGCGGCCACACATAGTGTCGGCAAATTTCGACATGTGGCTCTCGCCCGTACAGGCGCAGATCAGGGTGCGCTTCGATCAGGCTGTCCGAAAAGATCCTCTGGAAGCGCACCTTTTCTTCAAGACGGGGGGAGGTTCGCGGGTCGCCGCGAAGGTCAGCGAGGACAACCGGTATGAGAAATCAAACGCTGGAATAAACTGGATTTTGAGCCCGGCCGCCGACCTACCCGAGGACCGCGTCTCGGAACTTGTCGTCGAACCTGGAGTGCTGTCCACGGCGGGGACCGAACCGGCAGTCGAAAGCCGCTCTGTTTTCAGCTTTCGCACCCTTGGGCAGTTCCGGTTCGAAGGTGTGCGGTGTAACGATTTGAGAGGCAATGAGCTGACTTTTCGTTCGGGGGGCCGCGCGGCGCAGGGCCCGGTTCGGAGCGCATGCGATCCTGAAGGTTCCTTTTCGCTGATCTTCACCTCCCCGGTGGCCCAATCGGAGCTCAAAAAGAAAGTCTCAGTGAGTCTGGCCGGGCAAGGCGCGCCGGTCGAGGGCATCTGGCCGGAATACGAAGGTTATTCCATGGTCAGGGAGTTGCCCGAAAAAGGGCGTTATTTCGCTTACGATCTCGAAAACGAGTCCTTCAAACCATTCAGCAAGTACAGGGTCCACGCCAAAGCGAAGGACCTCAGGGACGAATTCGGAAGACCGCTTGCCCAGCCCATCGACATGCGTTTTTCTACGGATCATTTACGGCCTCAATTGAGCCTCTACAAGAACATGTCGGTCCTCGAAAAGGGGATCGACACTGATTTGCCCGTATTTGCAAGCAACATAGACTGGATCGATCTCAAATATCGGACCGTTACGGCGGCGGGAAAATCCGCCGCGAAATCGGCCTCGCTTCCGGGCCCAAGGGTCCGCGATGTCATGACCGTAGTGCCGCTGGGAATCAGAAAGCTTATTCCCGCTGAATCCGGGGTCCTTACCGGGACCGTTGCGGCCCGCCCCCCAATTCCCCGGAAGGAAGAGGAGTCGAGCTGGTTTTTTGCGCAAATCACACCCTTTGATGTTCACGTAAAGATGGGACACTTCAACACGTTGGTCTGGATTACCGACCTCCGGACGGGCGAGCCGGTCCCGGGCGTCAGCATAGAGGTCCGGAAAGATTCGTACAAAGATTTGGGGACCAATCCGGAAGCCGTGACCCGGGGGGTGACCGATGCGAACGGGATCGCGGAACTCGCAGGGACTTCGGAAATCGACCCGGCGCTCCAACTTGCGGAGGGCTACTCGGACGACAGTGCCCAGAGGTTTCTCGTTATGTGCCGCAAAGGGGATGACATGGCCGTTGTCCCGCTGATGTACCACTTCCGGGTTGACTGCGAGGGCGCCAATTACGAGTACATCCCTTCCTGGATGCGGATGCGGCACGGGCACATACGTGCCTGGGGCGCGACTGCCCAGGGTATCTACAAGGTGGGGGACACCGTTCAGTACAAAATTTATGTCCGGGACCAGGAAAACCGGCGCTTTATCGCGCCGCCCGAAGGCGCCTACAGCCTGAAGGTCGTGGACCCGACCTCAAGGGTGATCTTCCAGCGCGATGACATCAAGGTCTCCGAATTCGGCGCCCTGGACGGCGAGTTTGTGATTCCAAAAAACGGCGCGGTCGGGTACTACGATTTTCAGCTCGAATCCAGTTTCGCCAAGCTGAATCTCGCACCGCTTCAGATGCTTGTAAGCGACTTCACGCCATCGCCTTTCCAGGTCTCCACGGAACTCAACGGCAAGATGTTCGGCACGGGTGAAAGCGTTACCGTATCGACTCAGGCCAAACTTCATGCCGGCGGACCGTACGGAGGAGCCGGACTCGGCGTCACGGCTTCCGTCGAGGCCCGGGATTTCCGGCCGGAAAACCCTTTTGCGCGTGATTTTAAATTCGACGTTGTCGAGATAGCCGATAAAGAAGAACAAGGAGAAACGCGGCCCGAGGTGCAGACCGTTTTCCAGACAAAAGGAAAACTGGACAATAACGGCAATTTCGAATCACAGTTCACGATTGCCGATCTGCCGGTCTATTACGGGCTGCTTACAGTCGAGAGTTCGGTCAGGGACGAACGCGGCAAATCCGTGGCCAACCGCGCGACGGCGACCTATTTCGGGCGGGATCGTTTTGTTGGGTTGAACCAGGCGGACTGGGTCCTCGAAGAAGGAAAACCTGCAAGGACCGCCTTCATAGTAACGGACCAGACGGGAACAGCCGTCCCCGGCGTGCCGGTCCAGGTCGAAATCGAGAAACTCCAGACGAAAGCTGCCCGGGTCAAGGGGGCGGGAGACGCCTACCTGACGCAATACGAGACGGAGTGGGCGCCGGTCGAGACCTTGACCGTAACCTCGGGTGATGAGCCCCGGACCTTCGAATTTACACCCCAACAGTCCGGAACGCTGAGAATAGTGGCCGGCGTTTCCGATTCGAAGGGCCGCGTTCAAAAAACCGTAATGCGCCGCTGGGTTTCGGGGAAAAGCAACGTCCTCTGGAAGACAGAGGAAGGCAACCTGCTGAATATCTACCCTGATAAGGAAACATACCGCGTAGGCGACACGGCGCGGGTTTTCATACAGAATCCATTTCCCGGCGCAAAGGCCCTGGTTACCGTGGAACGCTACGGGGTGCTCGAACACTGGGTGAAAACTCTTGAGAACAGCGCCACGGTGATCGAGGTCCCGGTCCTGCCCGATTATCTGCCCGGATTCTACATCTGCGTGACGGTATTGTCTCCCAGGGTTGAAAAACCCCTTGGGCCGGGAGGCGAAGATCTTGGCAAACCGGTTTTTCGAATGGGCTACGCAAAACTGGAGGTGAAGGACCAGTTTAAGGAAGTCGAAGTACAATGCAGGACCGACAAGGAAGTCTATAAGCCGCGCGAGACGGTAAAACTCGAATTCGAAGCGCGTCCTAAAAACCTTTCGCAAGGCGAGCCGGTCCCTCCCATGGAAATTGCTGTAACGGTGCTCGACGAGTCGGTTTTCGACCTTTTGAAGGAGAAAAGAGGCGCGTTCGATCCCTACGGTGGCTTCTACAAGCTCGAAGACCTGGACCTCGTCAACTACAACCTGATCATGCAGTTGGTGGGGAGGGAAAAGCTGGAGAAAAAAGGAGGGGCCCCGGCCGCTGCTGCCGGGTTCGACCTTGGCATGCGTTCGGTGCTCAAGTTTGTGAGCTACTGGAACCCATCGGTTCCAGTCGATGGAGAAGGGAAGGCAAGGGTTGAGTTCCAATTGCCGGATAACCTGACAGGATGGCGGGTGCTGGCAATGGCCGTGACTCCGGATGACCGCATGGGACTGGGAGAATCCACCTTCAAAGAGAATCAGCTCACGGAAATCAGGCCCGTGCTCCCCAACCAGGTCCTGGAGGGCGACAGTTTTTCGGCCGGCTTTTCGGTGATGAACCGAACGGGGGAGAGCCGAAATATCGAAGTGAAGATAAAGGCAGAGGGCCAGGTCGCTCCAGCAGGTCCCGGCCAGGCGCAGGGCCCGGGCGCCGAGACTGTGCAAACGATCACGGCCGAGCCGTATAAGCGCTATACGGTGCGGCTCCCTGTGCAAGCCTCCGGGCAGGGCGAAATTGTTTTTACCGTGCAGGCCGGCGACGCTCAGGACCACGACGGCTTGAGGCAGACCCTGAAAGTCCTTCCGAGGCTCGACCGGAACGTCGCCGCCGCTTATGGGAGCATTTTGACAGGCGAGGCTTCCCAGCGGATCGAGTTCCCGGAGGACATGCGTTCCGATTCGGGCCTGTTGAGTGTAGGTCTGTCGCCCTCCGTTCTGGCCGGGCTCGAGGGACCTTTCGATTATATGAAGGTTTACCCCTTCGAGTGCTGGGAGCAGAAGATCAGCCGGGCGGTCATGGCAGGCGCCGCCGGGGACCTTGCACCCTATTTTTCCAGCTCCTTCTCATGGCAAAACGCTCCGGGGGAAGCGGAAGCGATCCTTGCAGCAGCCTCCGAGTTTCAGGCCCCCAACGGCGGAATGGCCTTCTATCAGCCTCAAGACGACTATGTAAGTCCGTTCCTCAGCGCTTTTACCGCCAAGGCTTTCAACTGGCTGGAGCAGACGGGCCACGCTCCTCCGGCGCCGGTTAAGGAAAAACTGACCGAGTATCTGATCGGTCTTTTGAAGCGCGACGACGCGGAAGACGCCGCTTCCCGCAGCGTTCTATCCAACGTAAGGGCGCTTGCCCTGTCCGCCCTGGCCGATGAGGGCAAAATCAAGCGCGCCGACCTCGAACGTCTTTACGCGCGGCTGCCGGAGATGAATCTTTTCGGCAGGGCCATGTTGCTGGAGGCCCTGGCCAGGCTGCCCGATACCTCGGAAATGAGAAAAAAAGTCGTTGAAAGCATTCTGTCCCACTCCGACCGGAGCAGCGGAACGATCAGATTTACCGAGCAACAGGACTCAGCCCTGTTCTCGATCCTGTCCTCGCCGATACGGGACAATGCGGCAATCCTGATGGCGTTTCTGTCTGACCGGGCCGCAGGCGATTCGGAAGATCTGGGCGATATCCCCTTGAAACTTATGGCGACAATCGCTTCGAGCAGAAGAGGGCAGGACCACTGGGCCTCGACCCAGGAGAACCTCTTTGCCGCAATGGCGGCCGTTCGCTACGGCAAAGCGTTCGAAACCCAAAAGCCCCAGTTTAGCTTCCAGACGCTTTTGGATCAGCAACCCTTCGGCCAGGGCAGCTTCGGGAGCTTTTCGGACAAGCCCGTGAAACTGGAATACCGGGCGCCGGATTCGGATCGCGGCCGAAAGGCGGCCGTGACGCTTCGCAAGGAGGGTGAGGGCAGGCTCTACTATGATACGATGCTGTCTTATGAACCAGCCCGGATGAATAGCGACTCGGTCAATGCCGGGATTGAAATTCACCGGGAGTACAGCGTTGAGCGCGACGGGAAGTGGGTGCTTGCGCAAAATCCCCTCGAGGTGAAGACCGGTGATCTGGTGAGGGTGGACCTGTTTGTGTCTCTGCCTTCGGAGCGTTACTTCGTCGTGGTGAATGACCCTGTGCCCGGTGGCCTCGAGCCGGTTAACAGGGACCTTGCGACCACCTCGGAACTCGATGCGCAAAAAGGCGAACCCGGCTTCGCGCCGGAGTCATTTCGGAGCCGGTATAACGACTGGAGCAGCTTCGGCCTTTCCCGCTGGAGTTTCTACCATAAGGAATTGCGGCATGATTCGGCCCGCTTTTACTCGGAGCGGCTCGGCGCCGGACACTATTACCTCTCTTATACGGCCCAGGCGATAGCTCCGGGTGAATTCACGGCGCTGCCGGCCAGGGCTGAGGAAATGTATGAGCCTGACGTTTACGGTAAGAGCTCACCCGTGGTGTTGAAAGTGGAACTCTCCGAATGAGCGTGATGCGCCGGATTTACAGGTCAAAGTCTGCGATCTGCTGCCTCCTGGGCCTGGTTGCCGGGCTAATGGCTCTTGCGTTGAAAACGGTCGTGGACCTTCAACCGCCGCCGGCCTCTCTTTCGTTCGGCGACTCGGAGGTAAAGAAGCCGCAGCTTCTGGACCGAAGCGGAAATCCGCTGCTGGTCAGCTATCAAAACAAGTGGAGCGTTCAAAGCATTGCCCTCCACGAAATACCCGCGTTGCTCCGCAATGCCTTTGTCGAATCCGAAGACAGGCGCTTCTACACCCACGGCGGGGCGGACTGGCAGGCCCGCGCGCACGCACTGGCGCAAAACCTGCGGGCCATGAGAGGGGTGCGGGGGGCAAGCACTATTACCGAGCAGGCGGTGCGAATGTTTCACCCCCGGCCTCGAACGGTATGGTCGAGATGGCTCGAGGGAATCGAGGCGGCGCGCCTCGAGAAGCGCTTTTCCAAGAGCGAGATCCTCGAGTTCTACCTGAACCAGGTCCCATACGGACATCAGAGGCGGGGAATCGTCGAGGCGTCCCGGTTCTATTTCGACCGTGATCCTGTCACATTGAATGCAAAGGAAAGCCTTGCGCTGGCGATTCTTGTGCGGGCGCCTTCCGGGCTCGATCTGAAAAAAAATCCCAAGTCCCTCGAATCGCGCCTGACAAAACTCGCGGGACATATGCGCGCCAAGGGCCTGTTGAATGAAGCCGAATACCGGATCGCTCTTTCTGAAGGTTTTGAATTCACTCGTTCCAGGGGGGTGATCGAAGCCCGGCAATTCGTTCAGTACGTATTCAACAATGCCCTGGCGGAGGTTGGGAATTCCACCGGCACGATCACGACCAGCCTTGACGGGGGGCTTCAGCAGAAAGTGCGGAGAATCGTGCAGGGCCGCCTCAAAGGGTTGCACTCGAGTGAAGTCGGCGATGGCGCGGCCCTCGTAGTCGACATCGGGACCGGCGAGGTGCTTGCATGGGTGAGCGAGAGCTTTTCAGCCGGAGAATCAGGGGGGTGGATCGATGCCGTCACGACGAGAAGGCAGCCGGGTTCAACCCTGAAACCGTTTCTGTACGCCCTGGCGTTGGAAATGGGATGGACGGCTGCGACCCTTATAGAAGATTCTCCCCTGGCTGAAGCTGCCGGATCGGGTTTGCACAGCTTCCATAACTATAGCAAGACCTATTACGGCCCGTTGCGGCTACGCATAGTGCTTGGAAACTCCCTCAACACCCCGGCGATCAGAACGATCCGGTTCACGGGCACCGAACGGTTCCTGCAGTTGCTGCACTCACTGGGTATGTCGGGCCTCACCAAACCGGCTGATTTCTATGGACACGGCCTTGTGCTGGGAGACGGCGAAGTGAGCCTCTTCGAGCTTGTGCAGGCTTATTGCGTCCTTGCGCGCGGCGGGATCTTCAAGCCGCTGCGCACGCTGTCCGAGCGCCACCAGCCCGCCGGAGAACCTCGCCGGGTAATCGGTGAGGGCGCGGCAGCCATCATTGCCGACATACTGTCGGACCCCCAGGCAAGGCGCCTCGAATTCGGGCAGGGCAACCTTTTGCGGTTCCCGGTCCAGACGGCCGTAAAGACCGGGACCTCCTCGGACCATCGCGACTCCTGGGCGGTCGGTTTCAACGAACGCTACGTCGCCGGTGTCTGGATGGGAAACCTCGACCGCCGCCCGACCAGGGGAGTAACGGGCGCCATGGGTCCTGCACTCGTTCTGAGGGCGATCTTCGCCGAGTTGAACCGGGACGGAGAAACGAGGTCTTTTCCCGGTAGCCCCTTTTCAGCAGCGGCCGGCCTGCAGTCGCTGGGCATATGCGCCGTGAGTGGAATGCTGGCGGGCCCCGGCTGTCCCCGTATGGACGAAAAATTTGAACCGGGCAAAGCCCCCGTCGATGTATGTACGCTTCACTCGGCCCTGGCCGAGGCGCCAACGTCAACCGAAGCCGGGATTCGGCGTGAGGAAAATTCCGCCTGGACCACTTTCGAAAAAGGGGTGGACGGCTACGGCATCGAACCGCAGGCGTCCGACATCCAGATAATCCAGCCCACCCCCGGGCTTCAGATCGCCGTGGACCCCAGAATTCCCGCCGAACTCCAGGCTTTTGCGTTTAAAATTTCAAAAAAGATCAAGCCCGCCAGGGTGGAGTGGGTCCTCAACGGAAAGCCGGTCGGGGAAACAGGTGAAGATGAACACCGGTTCCTGTGGCCGCTCTCCCGCGGTGAATACACGTTGCTGGCCAGGGTATGGCGCGGCGCCCCGAACGATCCTGTCGAAACCCCCAAGGTGGCCTTCGTGGTAAAATGACGCCCTCCGGAGTTCAAACCGGTTGGAGGGCTTCTTCAATTTGATCTAAAGCAACTGAAATGGTCCAGTCATTTCCCACAGGCAGGCTCAGCTCTTCGTCGGATAAACGTCCCACAAGCGAGCGCAGCCTTGCAAGCTCTCCAGCATTCTCATCGGCAAAGGACCTGTCCATAGAATCCCCTTTTATATTATATTAGCATCCGATTGTCCGTACGAGGAGACATGTCCCCTGCCTGAATGTTGCCGGTGCGCGTCTCCAGGCGTTTGGTTCTTGCTAAGTCGTGAGAAGCCGTTACGGTATTCTCTTATTTACCGGAAAAGCTATGTCGCT
>Ga0326728_10019040_pt1 | contig 13397 bp, 15 predicted proteins | sample MB3enrmetagenome_FD_207602 | JGI IMG/M metagenome (GOLD analysis project Ga0326728, IMG submission 207602) | Lab enriched peat soil microbial communities from McLean, Ithaca, NY, United States - MB31MN | ecosystem: Environmental > Terrestrial > Soil > Wetlands > Peat | place: USA: New York... | reverse complement strand
GCTAGGACCGTCGCACCGATCAAGATTTTCCGGCGCGTGTCGTCCTTGCGAGCGCGGCTGGAGGCGAGGGCGCGCGCGCGGGCTTCGACGCGTTGCTGCCGGACTTTGAGTTGCTTCAGTTTGGTTTCGAGCGCGTTGATGCGTTCGTCGAGTTTCGGCATGCGTGCCTCCGTTTGTTTGTTGTTCAGCCCATGGGGTGTCGCGTCGATCGGCGCGCGCGCTGTGGTTCCGGTGGCGGCGTTTGGGTTCTTCGCCGACCGTAGCATGCGGTGAAGATCGCGGGGAGTGGGGTGCGGGTGGTATCGCGCGCCGGGTGGTGTCTATTTTCGGGCGGCAGCGAACGAAGAGCGTGTGCTAGCCTTGCGCGCGGGTTGAGCGAAGCGTAATCTGATCCCGCAGTGGTACGAAGGGCGCACTTACGGGTTGCTGCGCAACCCCGGCCCTTCGGGCCGAGTGACGCCAAGGGGTGTCCGGCTGGCGCCTCCCACCCCTGGACCCCCAGAGGGGGAGGGAAAAGGCAGCGGCCACCGGTGATCGCTCCCGCGCTCGCCGGCTGCCGCAAGACCGCACCCCTCCGCACTCTTCGGTGCTGGAGTCGGGGTGCGAAGAGTTAAGAGTCGGAATCGGAGGGAGAGGCGGAGCAATGAGCGAGACAGCAGAGCGCATCTCGGCGGCAGCTCCCGCCGCTGTCTCGATCGGGTGGAGCACGCGCGGCCTCGAGCGCGCCGCGTATGCGGTGTGCGCTGCGATGGCCGCTGGTGTGCGCGTTGCGGCGCCGCGCTGACATGGCTATCTATCACCTCTCGGTGAAGCCCCTGTCGCGCAAGGGCGGGCGCTCGGCGACCGCGGCGATTGCGTATCGGGCGGCGGAGAAAATCCATGATCTGACGTCGGACCAAGTGTTCGACTACACGCGCAAGCGCGGGGTCGAGCACGCCGAGATCGTGCTGCCGACGGCGGCGGCGAAATTAGACATCAACTGGGCGCGCGATCGGCAGCAGCTCTGGAACGCCGCGGAGATGGCGGAGAAGCGCAAGGATGCGCGGGTGGCGCGGGAATATGAGGTGGCGCTGCCGCATGAATTGAATCGTGGGCAGCGGGTGGAGCTGGTGCGGGCGTTCGCCGCGGACTTGGCGAACCGCTATGGGGTGGCGGTCGATTTTGCCCTCCATGTGCCGCATCGCAATGGCGATGAGCGCAACTATCACGCCCACATCATGACGACCACCCGGGAGATTACGGCGACCGGGTTAGGGGCCAAAGCCGACATCGAATTGGGCGATCGGGACCGGGGAAAGAAGGGGCTGCAGTCGGGGGCGTTGGAGATCGACACGCTGCGGGCGCGGTGGGAGACGCTCACGAATGAGCACCTGCGCGAGCATCAGATCGAGGCGCGGATTGACCGGCGCAGTCTGGAGGCGCAGGGGATCGAGCGGGAGCCGCAGAGTCATCTAGGCCCCTCGGTGTCGAGCATGGAGCGGCGCGGGATGCTGACCGATGTCGGTCAGCGGCTCGAGGCGGAGCGCGCCGCGGCGGCGCTCGAGCGGGTGAATCGGGCCGCCGAATTGGCCGAGGTTCGCCTGGAGCAGCAGTCGCTGAAAGTGTCGATGTTGGATCTGTTGGCGGTGCTTTCACTGGCGCGGCGGGAGCGCGGATTGGAGGCGCCGACGGCGGCCGAGCGGGGGCCGGAGTTAGACGCTTCGAATCCGGCGGAGCGCCTGATGGGGCAGGTGAAGGCGCGGGCGCAGGAGCTCGGCACGGTGGGCGAGGGGACGATAAAGGTCTCCAAGAAACGCGGGATATTTGATGGGTTGAAGCTCAATTCCGGGCGCTCGGCGGACCGTTCGCAGGCCTTCGACAAAGTTGATTTATCGGTGCCGGCCTCGACGCCAGAGCAGCTACGGAAACAGGCGGCGGCAGCCCTGCATGAGTCGATCGATCGGTATGCGCGGGCGTGGATGGATGCGAGTCGGATGCAGGAGAAGGGACTGCCGATTTTGGAGCATCAGATCACTGAGATGCAGCGGGCCGGCGAGGGGTTGGACCAGGTGCGGCCGGGGGCGAGTCAGGATCTCTGGAACGCCCTCGAGTATGAGCCCGATAGTCATCGCGCGATGACCACGCTCGAGGGGCGAGAACGCAGCGCTGAACTCCTCGCTGGGATCGAGCGGGAGCGGCGGATTCAGCGGGATCCCGCGCTCGAAGCCGAGCGATTGGTGAAGGTGTGGAATGGCCTCGAGGCCGAGCGCGCGGAGCTCAAGGGGAGCGAGCACACACACGCTCGAGAACGGGTGAAGGGGCGCGTGCGGGAGCTTGCGCTCAAGCTCAAGCGCAATCCGGAGCTCGAGATGGTGCTCAAGCGGCGCGGGCCTGAACTCGGGATCGCGCCCGGGTCGCGGTTGGCGCGGGTGATCCAGGAGCCGGATATCAAGCGCGCGCTTTCTTTAAGTCAGCGCGAGCTCGGGCGGAGTTTGGGGTTGGGAATGTAAGAGGAAGTCATGGACGAAACCGACGAGACGAGTGGTGCCGAGCAGGCCTTCGATAATCTTCGAGCGCAGGTGACGGTCATGCGCCAAGCGGTCGAGGCGTTGCCGCGGGCCTGGGAGAAAAGCCGCCCCGTCGATACTACCGAGACGCTCGGCCAGATGGTCCAGGCCCTGCGCGCGGTGGGGGATAAGCTCGTGCAGATCGAGCAGCACCCGGCGATGCGGATGACCCCGCACCAATACGCCACCGCCGTCATCAGCGCCGGCGCCGGCCTCATGAGCACGGCGGTTCAGAAGTTCGATCGCGCCAGCGATGAGGCGGTCAGAGAACGCCAGGCCCTCGCGGCGATGATCGGCACGATGGATGGTCAGCGCCGGCAGCTCGAGCAGCTCCTCTGGACGGGGTGTGGGGCATTGGTGTTGGGGTTACTGATCTCGCCGCTGTTTGCGCGGCTGCTGCCGTTCGGCTGGGACGGCCAGGTCGCTGCGTTCATTCTGCGCGGCGATCGCTTACAGGCGGGCGCGGAGTTGATGGCGGCGGGGAACCCGGAGGCCTGGCGAACTTTAAGTTCGGCAGCCGAACTGCAGAAGGCCAACGCCGCGGCGCTGGCGGCGTGTCGGGAGGCGGCGGCGAAGACGAAGAAAGAGCAACACTGCACGGTCGTTGTGCCGGCGCCGTGATTTCGGATGAGATAATCACTGCGGCAGTCCCAGTAAGAAAATATTCACACAGCGCGTGAGGGTTTCGGCCGAAAAACGTCGCTAGCAATTCGAGTGGTTCCACATCACCAACGTTAGGGGGCTTGATTCTACATGGACGACCTATCGGGAAAAGCTAAGGATGGGGAGTTACTTCCGGCAGAGCAACTACAGTCGATGGGCACAACCACCTCGCTCGTCTGCCTCAACTTCAAAGTGCCTCTGCGAATTCGCCAGCAATTTAAGATCCACGCAGCCGAACACAACATGTCGATGACGGAGCTGCTGTTGCACCTTCTGAATGACTGTCTGATCTCTGACGTGCATAACGGGCCAGTCCAACGCACAAAAGAAGAAATAAAGAAATGACTATTTGCGCGACGCTCTCGTTCTTGTGAACGACGCGTAGTAGCGTGGGAGTCGGCAGGGACTGTTTCCTCGTAAGCCGCTTCTGCTGCTTTCGGCATGGACCCTGGCGTAGTTTGCAAAAACTTTTAAACATGGAGAGGGAAGAGCATGAAATGGATTAATCGAATAGCGGCATTGTGTGTTCTGGCTGTCCCCGCAGCAGCGTTTGCTTCTGGCACGGCGACGGGTACGATCACTCATCTTTATATTGGTGACACCTATGGAGACATTGTGCTCATAGAGTTGAGCGGTGCGAAAGGTGGCAGCCCCCCTGCCTGCAGTACGAATACCGCCTATCAATTTGCATTGCCGAAATCAAGCCAGTTTTATATAGATCTCATGACACTTTTGGTATCGGCTCGTCAAAGCGGACAAGTAGTTACTATAACCGGGACATCGTCCAACAACTGCGGCATAGTTTCTAACGTAGAGACGATTGGCCAAGTGAATTATTGATTCGACTCGATTCTCAGTAGCTAGATGCATCTCTGCCGCCGTCGCGGGGCAGAGATGCATCGCCTGCGCAATCCATTCGACGCGCGAACGATCATTTAGCCGGCGTCAAGATTTCCCAGTCTTTACCCATTCAGATGAGAGTGTCGCCAAGCTAGATCGAATAGATTTAACACCTAAGAAAGCCCCGAGGCGGATCAGCCAACTGAGGAATCGGCCGGATTTACTAAAAAAATAAAATAAGTCCTTATATTCTTTTTTGCCATTTGTGAGATATGCGATTTTTAACGCATCGCACACGATGGCGCCGGGCAATTTGTAAATACGCGACCGTGCGACAAATGGGTCGCGGACTCGTGTGACGAATCTAGAATCGCGAGCGATAATCCAGGTAGCGATACGCTCTAGGAGAAAGATCTTCATCTGCACGTCATGGCGTTTTCGGTAGGACGTGGTTTTGCGAAGTTCAATGCCTAGAGCATCGGCCGGCGCCTCGGCGATTGCGAATATCTGTTCTGTTATCTCGAGCCAGGCCCGCCAAAAATGCGGTTTGGCAACAAAATAGTTTGAATAAACTTCGTTGCGTGACGTGGTGATGAGATTATGCAGATTGGTCGGCTTTCCGATCCGCTTGAAAAATTGCGTGGCGACATCCAACAGACCTGGATGGACGGTATCCCCATATTGGAACACGTTTAAATGATAGGCGGTCAGGTGAAGGCTCGGACTCAAAAGGATCACATCTGCCGTATTCTCGCGGCTCACGAACTCGTGGGCCGCAGCGGCGCTCAGATTGGTCTTCTGTTTGAACTTCGGCGAAAAAAATCCGTAAAATGACTCCTCATCCAAGGGTTCATTAAGCAAGAACTTCCGGATCGGCCAATATTCAAACCAATCCGGTCTTTCGTTCGCTGAATTATCTAGCACACGGAAACCCGGATCTAAGGCTTCACGCGCCGTCGTGTAGTGAATCTGGTAAATGAATATTTCCGGCATTAGCAAGTTTGCCCTGGGTAGTGACGCGCTTGGGGTGCGCGGTCGACGGTCTCATTGTGAGTCTTGGTAAGGGGAAGGTCCACTTGGGTTTTTGCACGCCGATTTTTGCGAGAGATGCGATCACGGCGTTGGGCGACGCGCTGGCATCCGGCGATTGATACGATGAGATCGCCGTTAACGAACCCGGGTGCGGCGGCGTGTGGGGTGGCGATCTGCATGAAAGACAGCGTGCCAGGCCGGCGACTAAACGGAACGGAAGTATGTGCCATTGCGGTCACGTATCATCCGGATTCCGACTTTTCCGCGCGAATTGGGCGTGTCCTGCGGCAGGTCAGTGCGCTGGTGATCGTGGACAATGGCTCGGACGAAGCGGAAATAGAGATGCTCCGCGAGCTAGCAGCGAATCCCTTGATCACGCTGGTATTGAATTCCGCCAACCTTGGCATTGCATGCGCGCTGAATATCGGCATTCAGCGGGCCGTCGCATTCGGATTTGAATGGGCGTTGCTGCTCGATCAGGACAGCTGCATCGATGACGACATGGTGCGGACTTTATTGGCGGTCCATGCCGCCTTCCCGGACCGAGATCGATTGGCGGTGGTGGGATCAGGTTTTAGGGACGTCAACGTCAATAGAGCATTGCAGGAGCCGACCGATGTGATTCTGAGCGACGGCTGGGAAGAAGTCGAATCGGCAATCACATCTGGCTCTTTGGTCCCGTTGAAGGCGCACGCAGCTGTGGGCGCCTTCAGGGAAGAATTCTTCATCGATTATGTCGATACGGAATACTGTTTCCGAGCGCGATCCAAGGGCTATCGGGTGATCAGAACACGAAAGCCAATCATGTCGCACGCGATCGGGGCAATCACCCGGCACAGTGTGTTGTGGATGAACAAATGGACGTTCAACCATTCTGCCGACCGTCGCTACTATATTGCGAGGAACGACACCGTGCTGCTGCGGGAATACGGGCACTACATTTTGGGATTATGGGCATTGAAGAGTTTCGGTCGCTGCGTACGCCTGTGCAAACGAATCGCCTTATACGAACGAACGAAAGCCCGCAAAATAGTCGCCGTCGCGCAGGGTTGGTGGGACGGAGTACGGGGACACATGGGGCCGCGGCCACACCGGCAAACGAAATCCGGATCATGATCTGACTCTGCCGTTATCATGCGGACACGGCACTGCGCCGCGCTAGGGACCGAAATCGTGGTCAGCTTCACATCTCATAACATCCGGCTCGACGATGGCACCTACACCAAGCCGGAGGCGGGCTTTTCGATGGATGTTCATCCATGGTTCTTGGCGGCTAAACGCCTATTGGACGCGACGTTTCCGGGTAGCAAGGAACACTTACGGATCGCCGATTTAGGCTGCCTCGAGGGCGGCTATACCGTCGAATTCGCCCGCCTTGGTTTTCAGGCGCTCGGACTTGACGTACGTGAATCGAACATCGAGGCTTGTAAGTATGTTCAGTCTAAAGTGGCATTGCCACGCCTCGAATTTGTACAGGACGATGTCTGGAATATTCCCGCATATGGCGCATTTGACGCCGTCTTTTGTTGCGGCCTGCTCTATCATTTGGATCGGCCGCGCGAGTTTTTGAAGATCCTGTCTGGAGTCACCAAACGTGTGCTCATACTGCAGACGCACTTTTCGCAGGCGGGCGATTCGCCGAGCTGGATCCACCCGAGGCGTCTGCGCCGCGCATTGGGCCGAGTCTTTCCTTTGAAGAACACTGCAACCACGACGCACAAATTATCCTATCTCAGCGAAAATGAAGAATTGCCGGGGCGTTGGTTTTCCGAGTTCCGCAACGAACGAGCGTTCCGCGATCGGGTAAACCGACGCTGGGCCGCATGGGATAACCGCAAGTCCTTTTGGATCCAGCGCGAGTATATATTGCAATCGCTGAGGGAGTCAGGATTCGACTTGGTGCTTGAGCAATTCGACGGGCTGGGTTCAAAACTCGCTTTCGAAATGACCCAAGGTAGCTATCGAACCTCCGCGCGCGGCACGTTTATTGGCGTTAAAACCTCATATGTGGAGGAGCTTGGAATTGCGCGTGGACCTGAGATCGATCCGCGGTTACGGCAGGCCTGACGCGCGACGCGCCACATACCTGCACGAGTTGCTAGCGAGCGGTTGTGCGGCCATCGTCACCATAGCCTAGGCATATTCAGGGTTGCGGCCGGTGACACGCCTTTGCGTCCAAATGAGTAAATGAACCTTCCCATAAATGTCCCTTAATGGGAATGTAGAGACCCGCTAGAATGCGCCAATGGCCACATCCCCGCGCAAAACGCGCACTCGGCAAAAACAGAAGCTACCTGCGCCAACACCCGTAAATGGGAAAGAGACCTCGCGCGGACGCAATAGGAAGGCCTCTGCGCCGAGATCTCGATCAGCCCCCTCCCCTGCTATCCCCCCACGAAGACAATCTAATCTGGATCGCCGCGCCCGGGAATACTTGACGCCGGCGGAGGTCGAGAAGCTGCTGCAGGCCTCCGCCAAGGTGGGCCGCCACGGTGCGCGCGATCGGACGCTCATTCTCCTTGCCTATCGGCACGGACTGCGAGTCTCTGAACTGGTCACGATGCGCTGGGAGCAGATCGATTTCAAGGCCGGCTCGGTGCACGTCAATCGATTGAAGAATGGCCTAGCATCGACCCACCCGATTCGTGGCGTCGAGCTGCGTGCGCTGCGCGAACTGCGCCGCGCCTATCCGGACTCGCCGTATGTGTTCGTGACCGAGCGCGAAGGGCCGATGACGCCGGCGACGGCACGTAAGCTCATCGCGCGCGCCGGCGAGCTCGCGAAACTCCCCTTCCCTATCCATCCGCACATGCTGCGGCATGCCTGCGGATACAAGCTTGCCAGCGAGGGCCAGGACACGCGCTCGATTCAGCAGTACCTCGGGCACAAAAACATCACGCACACGGTGCGCTACACGGAGTTGAGTCCGGAGCGGTTCAAGGGGTTTTGGAAGGATTGAGTGCCGCTGCCGGTAGACCGCCGCCATTCCTTGGACGAGGACTGCTATTTCTTCAGCAACGCGATAATCGCGACAATCAAAGAGCCGAACGAAATGAGAATTGCTATGCCAGGGCTGTGGTTGATGAAGTCCCACAACCTCACGAAGCTACCGCGCGATCCTTCCTCTGACGACAGAGGCGACCGCGGATATTAGAGCGACGATCCATAATCGATGTTCGCGCAGATGCCGCTCGGCTTCTAGTACACGCCGGCGTCAGCATTGCATCTGGCGAAATTATGAATGTCGGCGGGCCAAGGATCGGTATCCATACCGGCGCACGAGCACGAGATTCAGCGCTGGCGCATGGCGCGAGTTGAGACGGAACTCGCAGTCCCCTGCTCCATCATTCAGGCGATGGTAGTTCATAGAATGTGAATGTCGCCTCCTCGCCATCGAGATCGACCTCGAGTACCTGGTTGATGGGTTCGCCGTGGTGAGCGAGCTGCTCGATCGCACCCGTGAACAGGCGCTGCTGCATCTCACCATCCACATTGGGAATTAAAATCACCAGCCCCGCGTGCAGCGGCTGCGCCGCATAGAGCTTGCGAAAATCGACGGCGTTGTTCGTGACCAGAACGAAATCTTGCTCACGAGCGTGTTGCATCACATGCCAGTCCTTCCAGCCCGCCTTGCCCACATGGGCGACGTGATAGGCCTCGTAGCCCGCTTGGCCGGCGACGGCCACCAACTGCACGCTCAGACACTCATCGATCAAAAACCTCACGACACCTTGAGCTCGGGCAGCGGCGCGCGAACACGCTGCAGTGGTGGACGATCTTGCCAGGGTTGCTTGCGCGGTCTGCCGCGCAGCGGGTAAGCCTGCGCGTACACCGGCGCCAGGTGGATCATCTCGGGCGTGAGACGCGGGTAGGCCTTGAGGATCTCCGCTTCCGGCGATCCTTGATCCACCCAGGTGGCGATCGAGTGCACCGGCACGCGAGTACCGCGAAACACAGGATCGCCGCCCATGATTTCCGGATCGCTGACCACCAGTGACCGGGCGCGCCGCAACGCCCGCAGCGAGGCCGCCAATGCGCGCCGCGGTTCGCGCAGGTCAATCTTGACCAGTCCCTCCTCGAGCGAGAGCACTTTGCGCGAAGAAGCCGCCAGCGCCTCGAACACGCGGCGCCGCAGCTCCGGGAAGAACCCGCTCGCCAGACGCTGCTCCAAGGCAAGCGCCAGGAGCGCCTGGCGGTTCAGTAGCCGGATCGAGTCGTTGGCGCGCGATCGAACCGTCGTCGGCACCAGATTCTTGTCGATCGCATTATTCACCGCTTTGAGTGAAAGCCGTGTCAGGACAGCCGCTTCGGTCGGCGTAAACAGAGCGTCATCGGGCGTACGCATGGGGCACCTTGAAGAAAGATTCTCTATTTGGAGATTATATAGGAGATCCGGCGCCGATGCCTAGCCCAGAGTTATCTCGTCATTTCGGGGGACCTCTAGATCCCGTGTGCCCCCTCCCCTACTGCGCCTACAGTTGACATAATTTCATTGAATTGCTATTTTCATGAAACACAGTTTTCAATGCTGGCGTTTTTCATGAAAACAATCGTTATTACGTCGCAGAAAGGCGGTAGCGGCAAGACCACTCTGGCCGCGCACCTGGCCGTCGAGGCCGAGCGGATCGGCGATTCCCCTTCCTGGCTGATCGACACCGACAAGCAAGGCACCTTGAGTCTGTGGCATGAACGTCGCGAGAGCGACACGCCACAGCGCGCCGATGTGCCGTTTGCGCGGCTCGCCGGCGGCTTGAAGCTGTTGCAGGATCAAGGGGCGGCCTACTGCTTCATCGATACGCCGCCCACGATTTCGGAGCAAAACGTTTCTATCTTAGGGCTTGCCGATTTGGTGTTGATCCCGGTAAGGCCCTCCCCGGCCGATTTATGGGCGGTATCGGAAACGGTCACGCTCGTGAAGGAGGCCAGCAAGCCGTTCCTGTTCGTCATCACCCAGGCCAAGGCCCAGGCGAGCATCACCGCTCAGACTATCGCCGCCCTATCGGAGCATGGCCGCGTCGCGCAATCGTTCATTGCCGATCGCGTGCCCTACGCCATGGCGATGACGAATGGTCGAACCGCGCCGGAGATCGCGGCTAAAAGCGCCGCGGCCTTAGAAATCGCCGCATTGTGGCTTGATGTGAAATCACGTTTTCAAGAAAACATGAAAACCGCAAAAATTCTTAGGAGTGTTGTGAATGGCTAAGGCTGTTGCCCTGTCCGCTGCCGATCTTGTACCGGGGAAACCGCGCACACAGAGTGTCATGCGCCAACGTGGCGTGGTGCCCTCAGCTGAATTGATCCCCCTGCAGTTTCGGATGACACCCGAGTTTGTACGGGCCTTCAAGCAGGCGGCGCTCGATCGAGATATGAAACTCAATGAATTGCTGAATGAAGTATTTATTGAATTCATGAAAAAATCCCAGGGCTAGAATTCTCAAGGAAGGGCAGGGGATGAACAACAAAAAAGGGCCGCAAGCCGTCAGCGCAGTGATGCAGCAATTGCGGGGGAAGGGCGGAGCACCGCGCGCTTTGACCAATTCTGAGCGCAAATTTCTTGAGAGTTCCACCCTGATCCAGGGCGCGGCGGCCGATGCCAAAGACGCGGCTTACCTGGCTCGCGAGCTCGTACAAGCGAGCCTGCCGCATAGCAACCCGGGCGACCTTCCCCTATGGACACGCCGCAACGGTGACGTGACGCTGGCGATCCAGCCGGGCATCAACATCCGCACCGGCAAGAGTTACGGATACCCCTATGGGACGATCCCGCGGCTCCTGCTGTTCTGGATCACCACGGAAGCGATCCGCATTCGCAGCCGGCGCCTCGAGCTCGGTCATTCGTTGAACGGCTTTATGGCGGATCTCGGGCTGAATCCCGACACGGGCGGCGGGAAGAGGGGGGACGCCAAGCGGCTGCGCGACCAAATGGAGCGTCTATTTCGATCCCGATTCAGCCTTGAGTGTTACGAGGTCCAGGACGACCAGGCCGGCAATGGCTGGATCGACATGCAAGTGGCCCCCAAGGGGCAGATGTGGTGGAGCGAGAAGCAGCCAGATCAGGGCGCGCTTTGGGGTAGCTGGATCGAGCTGGGCGAGGATTTCTATCGCGCCGTTACGGCGGCGCCGGTGCCCGTCGATATGCGGGCGCTGCGCGCCTTGAAGCGATCGCCACTCGCACTCGATCTTTACGCCTGGCTGACCTATGAGGCCTTTCGTGCCCAGCACAGTCGCCGGTCGCGCTTTGAAACTTGGGTACAGCTGCATGGCCACATGGGGGGTGAATATGCGAACCCGAAAGATTTCCGACGAAAGGCGAAGGCAGCGCTGACAAAAATCCGAGCGGTCTATCCTGGTCTCAAGCTGGGTAAGCGGCAGGGTGGGATCGAGGTGCTAGTAGGCAGCCAGTCCGCCATTCAGCCGCGCGACCCACGTCTTGAAAAACCTGTGGATTGATGAAGTTATCCACGGTGAAACGGTCACCCCTGGGTACGGTGAAACGGTCACCCTTAGACGGTGAAACGGTCACCCCCAGTACGGTGAAACGGTCACCCCTCCCTATAGTCTTAGAGTATTTATAAAAATACCCCCTGTAGTTAGTGACCATTTTCGGTTGATAACCCCACAATCCGCAAACCTCCGCACCGGCCTCTTAGGGGGGCTTTTGCCCCCTGCCGGCTCGATCGCGGACGCGATCCCCAACCCCACCCGGCATACCCCACAAGGAGCGCGCTAACGCGCGCCCTGCATTCATCCAGCCCGTTGGGCTGGCAAGAACCGGATCCGGAGTCGGAATAAATCCGGTTTGGCGAGGAAAAAAGACGAAGACCCGGAGAGGTCGGTTTTCCTCCTTGGCGTTGTAAGGGCATTAACGCCACCGCAGGGCACTCAGAAGCGGCGTTTTGAGGGTGATGAGCTAGGTCCGCCTCTGTTTTGGGAGAAAACGGCTCCTGGAGCGTCCTCGTGCGTCCTGTGGCGCCCGACTTGGGGCTCAAAAATCGGCTCTTTGGGCTCCGGAACCCGATTTCGAGGGTTTTTGGGCGCCGACGTGGCTCCGGGCCAGGGTAAAAACCGGCGAGTTTAGTAATAAGCTTGATTAATAATAGGAAGAAGAATATTATTCCTACTATCTTATTAGTTTTATTACCCCGGGAGAGAGCACATGGACACCAATCCAGAGATTCGAGAGCGGATTTTGAGCGCGGCGCAGACGCTTTTCGAGCAATCGGGGCGCAAAGAGCTGCCCACGGTCGATGCCGTGCGCAAGTTATCCAAAACCTCGATGAACGATGCCTCGGCGGTGATGCGCGAATGGCGGCGATCGCAGATCGTCGCGGCGTCGGCCGCCGTGGTGTCGGTGCCGGAGCGGGTAGCCCAAGCGAGTCAGGCGGCGTTGAGTGCGCTGTGGACGGAAGCCCAGGAGCTCGCCAACGAATCGTTGAACGTCGCGCAAGCGGCGTGGGATGCGGAGCGGGCGGAAGCGGAGAAGTTACGGGTGGAATTGTCCTCGGCGTTCGAGACCCAGGGGGCGGAGCTTGAGGCCTTGAAAGTCAAACTCGCGGAGGTGGAGGGGAGGGCCTCGGCCGCCGCCGCGGCGGCCGAGGCTGAGCGGGCGCAAGCGGCGCGGCAGGTGGCGGTGTTGACGGATCAGGCGCACACGGCCACCGCTCGAGCGCAGGAGATCGAGAAGCGGGCGGAAGATCTGAAAACAGCATTGCAGTCGGCGCAGGCCGCAGCGGCGACCGTGACCGCGGAGCTCGAGGCGGAGCGGCGGGTGCATGGGGTGACGCGGGACGGGTTGGCGGCGACAAGTACCGAGCTCGTGACGGTGAAAGCCCGGGCGGAAGCGCAGGCCGGCGTGCAGGTGGAGCAGGCCGATCGATTGAAGCGGGCAGAGGCGGAATTGACTCAAGCGCGGGGTGCGGCGGCGGCGGCCCGGGAGGAGGCGGCGCAATTGCGCGGCCAGGCCGAAGCGCTCCAGGCCCAGCATGCGGAACTCATGCAGGTGCTCAAAGAGCGCGAGGGCGAGCGGGGGAAGGGTGGTAAAAAGTGACGATGACTCATCCGCCCAAAGACACTCGTTCGGCAGCCGAACGCGCCCGCGATACCGGCCGGCATCGTGGGGAGCCTCAGGCACGAAGGGTATGTGCCGAGCGCCGCCGCCGAGGCCATTCACGCCCAGGTCGCGGCCGGTCAGCTCACGACAGCCCAAGCCATTGAGATCTTTCGCGCGCGGGCCGTGCAGTTAGACGCCGAGCTCAAGCGCGCCACGCCCCGCGGCTGAGCGTCCGGGCGTGCGAATCGCACGCGAGCCCCGGAGGG
>Ga0326728_10019039_pt1 | contig 13398 bp, 8 predicted proteins | sample MB3enrmetagenome_FD_207602 | JGI IMG/M metagenome (GOLD analysis project Ga0326728, IMG submission 207602) | Lab enriched peat soil microbial communities from McLean, Ithaca, NY, United States - MB31MN | ecosystem: Environmental > Terrestrial > Soil > Wetlands > Peat | place: USA: New York... | reverse complement strand
TTTGCCCGGACGGTTGTCCCAGAGGCATTCTTCATCAGGGCTGCCGCTCTGGTTTACGCTCGCCTGGGAAGGCGGGACTCTCCAGTGGGCAGACCCGCGCGCCCCTCATGGGTCCTGGACGCTTTACCAGACGCATGGCGTATTCCGCATTCGCGGCCCTCAGACGACTTTCGTGATGCAGGGAGCCCTGGAGGAGGCCCGCGCGATTCGCCTGCAGTTCGGGAGCTTCGGGCCGCGGTGGAACGCCATGGTGCGCGTTTCCGACGCCGATTGCCGGAGCGCGCTCGCCCTGGCCAGAACGCTGGCCAAGCGCGATTGGCTACCACATGACTGGTCAGCCAGAGGAAAATTTGATTTTGAAGCTCGGGCCGCTGGACGCCATCTTCCCGTCCGCGGGGAAAACTGGCTCCTGTTCCTGAATGAGGCCCGCTTCTCGTTTATCCCCGAGGGAACCGCCCCAAAAGCAGAAAACCCGTCCATTATCTTCAACGGATCGCTCACTTACAAAAACGGAATCCTGTCCGGCCCGAGCGTAAGCGTGGCATGCCCCTGGTTTCAAGGAACCGGCCGCGCGGACCTGAGGCTTCAGGAAATCCATCCTCATCCGGACATCTACCTCAATGCAGATGTCGCCGCCGGGCGGGTGGGGTCCTGGGCCTTTCATAACGCCGTTATCCGTCTGCATTATGTGAACGACCATTGGGAATTTCTTCAGAACAATGTCCACTTTCTTGACGGATCTGTATCCGTTAAAGGCTATCTCGGACCCGCGGCCAGCGATCTGGCGGTGACGGCGGAAAATCTGTCGCTGGCCGCCCTAGGAAAGGAGCATGGGTTAACAGCACTTGAGGGCCGATTGAACGGATCCTGCAGCCTGAAGGGACCGCTCGACCATTGGCAGACCACCGGGTCCTGGTGGCTGGCTGGCCTTCAGTGGGGCACCACGGCCATTGGAGACGCGCGCGGCAGCTTCGACATTGCACCCGATTATTTTCATGCGGAAGGCAAATCCGATGACTCGCGCTTCCGCTTTTCCTCGGAAGGAAGCCTGTCCGACAAAACGATCGCTGTGGACCAGCTGGAAATTTATTTCCCGACAGGGGCTTCCCTGACCGCCAATGCAAGCATCGATCGCGTGAGCCACCGGGTCCAAGGAATCATCGATGCCTCGAATGTTGATTTTCCGACAGACATTCCCTCTTTGGCCGCGGCGAGTACAACGCTCAAGGGCCGCGTCATTGCCCATGCACGACTGAGCGGCGCGTGGGAAAACCCGACGCTCAAAGGCAGCCTCCAGAGCGCGGATATGACGGTAGGATCCCGCCCGGTAGGGAAGGTCTTCGCCAATTATGTCTGGAGCCCGTCACAGGTGGATGTCCCTGTTTTTCACCTCGGCAGCGGCGTCTATGGTCGATACAGCCTCCAGACCGGGCCGTCCTCTGGGTGGTCTCTGGACATGAGTTTTGACCAGACCCCCGCCGCTCTCCTGAACATATTTGCGCCTTATCCACCGGTCACGGAAGGTGCCCTGACTGGCACTTTGCATATCGAACGCCGACATGATTTTGTCGGGCATGGGTCTTTGAACCTGCAGAACACCCTGGTGGGAAAATATCCCTTGGACCGGGCGGCATTCCGTTTCGGCCTCGCGCCCGGACATTTCCGCATTACTGAGCTGTCTGCTGAAACCCACGCGGCTGTCCTGCGCTGGTCGGGACAAGCCAGCTGGAACCCTGAGGAAACTATCCCGAAACATCTGACGCTCTCAGGCCTGGGGATGCTTCATGCGGCCTCCGATCCTGACGCCTGGGAAATCCCCTTCAATCTTTCCGGAAAACTAGATTCAGCCACATCGGGTTGGAGTGGGGAAACGCGGATTGCAGCGAACCACAGCTTTTTACAGAAGCAACCGCTCGATGCCTTCGAAGTCGTTTTGGAATGGAGACCTGGGAGAGTGAGCTGGAACAATGCCCATTGGGGGCGGCATTGGTCTTCCGTGGGAACGCTTAAATGGGACAGGGAATCAGCTGTCTGCTCCGGTCGCGTCCACGCAGACCAAGTGCTGCTCGAACGATGGCAGCCGCTCTTGTGGCCGAAGATGAAAACGGAACTCCATGGAGTTCTGGATGGCACCTGGACCTTTGAAGGAGCTCCCGACCATTCTCACGGCGATTTGTCTCTCGCTCTGGTTGACGGCCGCTGGCGAGCATTAGAATTTTCGACAACCCTGGCGGGGAGCTGGAGTTCGGAAGGGATCAAACCCCTGACGCTCAAAGGCCGCATAAACTCGGGAGGGAATTTTCAATTTACCGGGCTTCTGACCCCTGACCAAGAGGTCCAAGGGACTTTGAAGCTGTCTGCCTTGAATATTCATCCCCTAGGGGAAAGCCTCGGCGTCCCCAAACCGCTGGAGGGGCTGATGACGGCGACCTTGACGCTGAACGGCCCGCTTTCACGCTTGGCCTGCAGCGGACACTTGGAAGGGGGCCCCGTGTCCTATGGAAAAACCGCAGAAGCGGTTTTTAAGCTCGAAAAGGTCACGATGGACATGACCCTCGCGCCTCTCGAGAGCGACCCTTCGATCGAGCACATGACGCTGACGGAAGGGCAGGCCGCGACCTCCGAGGAGCTGGTTCGTTTTCAGTCGGGGGGCTTCGTGGAATTTGCCGGGCAGAAACCCGCCCGCCTTAAACTGGGCATGGACATCCGCAACTTGCACCTCGGGTTCTTCACCCTTTTCGGCGGCTTAGACCTCGACGGCTTCTGGCAGATCAAACCGGAGGGGTTCGCCATCGAGGCCAAAGCGCACACACATCAGCTTTTTATCAATGATTATGAACTGGAAGAGGGTCTCGTTCTCGTAGATTATTACGACAAACTCCTGGAATTCCTTGTGCCTCCCGATGCGCCGCCTTTGGTGACGGGGTCCATCAACTTTCACAAAGCGCCTCAGCTTCAATTTACGGACTTCTCCATTTCCGGAAAGGACCGTCAGGGGGTGCGGATCTCCGGCGATATCGGCCCATCCCTGTGGGATTTCCGGATGTCGGGCCACGGCCTTGATATGGGCACCTTAAGCGAACTGTCCGGTTTCCCGTACCCCATGAGCGGCTCTGCGGACGTTCAAGTCCGCGGCACCGGCGATCCCAAGCATCCGCATGTGGAAGGGAACATCGATCTGGACCGGGGAACCCTAGTGGGCTTGGCTTTCCGGACCGGCACAGCCTCTTTCATTTGGCAGGATGCCCGTATTTCTTTCACAAAACTTTCCCTGACTGACTCCGGCCACTATACTCTTGAAGGCGCGGGCGTTTTTCCCCTGGTGACGAGCGGCAAGATAGGGGGCGAGGACCATTCCATCGATTTTTCCATTCGCCTTCTGGATTCCAACTTGAGCCTCCTTCAGTCCTTCATGCCGGAGGTGAAGCAGGCGAAGGGGCCGGTGGACGGCCTCCTCCAGATCAAAGGAACCCTGGAGGATCCCTCGCTGCACGGCTCGCTGCACGTCGCCAATGGTGAGGTGCAGGGAGCCCACTATTTCCGGCAGCTGCGCGGCGCAGCCTTGACGGTCGATTTCGACCGCAATAACGTGATCATTCGGGATCTTCGTGGCAAATCCGGGAACGGAGAATTCCGTGGATCAGGAACCATCACCCTCTCCGGGTTCCAGCCCTCCAAATATGATTTGAAGCTGGCGATTGTGTCATCGAAAGGAGTGGAGGTCCTGGTCCCCGAATTGGCCATCCCCGACAGCCCCCTAGCCAAGCGTTTTCGCTTTCTGACTACGTCCTCACGCGGCGATGTGCGCGGCCATGCGGAACTCACGGGTCCCGCCGACGCCCCGGTCTTCAGTGGCTCCGCGATTATTTCCAACGGCCATTTCACGTTTCCACCTTCCCGCAAGCACCCGCCCAATCCGGCCGTGCTCGAATGGTTCCGGCGGATCACCTGGGATGTGGACCTTAAATTCCAGGACGGCGCCTGGTTTGAAAACGAGCTCGTCCAGGCCGGCGTCACCGGGACTCTGAAACTAAGAGGACCGAGCGACAAGCTCCGCGTGGACGGAGGCCTCGATATCACGGAAGGAACGATCAGCTATCTCGGCCTCCAGTTCGACGTCCAGGAAGCCCGCTACGATGTCCGCTCGGAAGCGAGCGGAGATACGGTTGTCAACACGCCTTACGTGCGCGGAGTGGCCGAAAGCCAGATCCAGGCTGTAGACACGGTGAGCGGCGTTGCCGGTGCATCGGGGGGAAGCCGTCTGAGCGTGAATGACACGATCACCCTGAACATCGATTATGCGCCGGTCGACCAAATCAAGCCGCGGTTGACCTCCGCCTCGAATCCGACCCTCAGCCAGGATAAAATCCTCGCCCGGGTCACGCAGACCGATGTTGAAAACCTGACACCCCAGGAACAGACGGCCCTCTACCAGAAACAGATGATGACCCTGATCGATACCAGCCTCACGACACCCTTGGCCCAGAATGTGCTCAAGAAAACGGGAATCGCTGATCGCGTCAGGGTCCAGCATGTATTTGACCCCAACACGGTCTCCGCGCAGGATTTGAACACCGCAGCCGCCGTCCAGCAACAGCAATCGACCGGGGTGAACCTTTTCGCCAACACGAAATACACGATCGAAAAAGACCTGTCCAATCGCCTGTCCCTGGGTTACGGGATCCGTTTTGTTCCGTCGGCCAGCGTAGACCCTGATCTACAGCAGCAGAAGCTGGACCTGATCAGTGACGTCCAGCTCTCTTACCGCTGGTTCCGCAATGTGTACGTCAAAGGCGATTTCGATCTGCCGTCGTCCAATCCGACCATCGTTCCGGAACGCAAAGTCACCATCGAACCTCGCTGGCGTTTCGGCTGGTGGGGCAACACCAACAAAGACAAAGAACAACCCAAATCTTCTCCATAGTACTGTCCTCTCAAATGGAACATCCTTTTGTTATAATACGTCGAATTATCAAGGAAATTGGGAGAGTTCTTGCTTCATTTTTCACGGCAATGGATATGGCTATTGTGTACTTTACTCAGCGGTCTCGCGATCGGAGGGATTGTCCGGGCGGAAAGCCCTGTCATTTCCACGACATCGACCTCCGGGGCTGAACCGGCTGCGGTTTCTGCTTCGACTCCCACCTATACCATCAAGCAATCCACACCCGTTCCCTTGGAAACATTCCCGGCGACCCCGGCCATGGGGAGCCTTTCCGTTCCCGTGGGTTTAAAGGTCTCGACTCCGACCTACATAATCAAGGAATCGACGCCGTCTGCCTCTGAAGCCGAACAGGAGTCCAAACGCATTTCCCGCTTAGCGCGTGTCCTTAAAATCACGACGGAGGGGAACAAGAACATACGTGAACGGGTGATTCTGGCGCAGGTCAAAACAAAAAAGAATGATACCTACGACCCGGATAAGCTTCGAAAAGACGTGCAGGCCATCTACGGTCTAGGAAACTTTGAAGATGTCAGCCTGGATGTCACAGATGTCCCAGGGGGAGTGATTGTCACCTTTAAGGTTGTGGAAAAACCGGTCATTAAGAAGATCGACTTTAAAGGGAACAAGAAAGTCAGCTCCAGCAAACTCCGCGACGGCCTCTCGCTCAAGGAAAATGATCCTCTGGACAAGTTCAAGCTGAACCTGGACGTGGAAAAGCTTATCTCGATCTATAAGGATGAAGGCTTCGCCGCCGCGCAGGTGGAGCCCTTCACCACGACCGACGCTACTAATCACGTCTCGATCACATTTTTTGTGACGGAAGGCACACAGGTCCTTGTCGAGGATATCGATCTGCAGGGCGTGACCGCCTTCAAGCTCAAAAAATTCACAGGATTCTTGGGAATCATGAAGACGCGCCGCAAGAAGGTGTTCAAGCAGGACGTTCTGACCAAAGACATCGAGGACATCACAAAATTCTATAAGAACCATGGCTACCAGAACATCAAGGTGATTGAACCCCGGCAGTCCTTCAACACAGACAAGACCCGTATCACCCTCTCCATCACGATCAACGAAGGCCCGCTGTTTCATTTCGGGGCCTCCAAGTTCTCCGGCAACGCGATTTTCCCGAGCGCGAAGCTCCTGCCGGCCATCCAGTATAAGCCTGGCGATATCTTTAATCAGGACAAATTGGACTCGACGGTGAGCAAACTCCAGGACATTTATGGCACCCTCGGGTACATCCGTGTCCAGGTGAAACCCGATTTCGCGCAGGACACCACCAAAGGAATTGTCGACATCAACTATCAGATCACGGAAGGCGAAGTGGTGTACGTGGACCACATCGGCATCGAAGGCAACACACATACGAAGGACTACGTGATCCGCCGTGAAATTAAGCTCAAGGAGGGGGAACCCTTCAACTCCGTTCTGGCCAGAAAGAGCGTCGAGCGACTCTACAACCTGGGGTTCCTGGACAATGTTGATGTCGACGTCCAGCAACCCAATGCCCCGAACAAGGCGGATGTGATCTTTACCGTGACGGAAGGAAAGCCCGGGATGCTCTCGGCCGGCGCGGGGTACTCATCGGTAGACGGGCTCATCGGCACTCTCCAGGTCCAGCACATCAACTTTCTTGGCCGCGGACAGCGTGTAAATTTCCAATGGCAATTCGGCGCCAGGACCAATAGCTTCGACCTCGGATGGACGGAACCGTGGTTCATGGGAAAACCCATGAGCTTCGGCGTGGACGTCTTTAGAACCAACCGCCTGCAGCAGCTCGGCACCATCACGAATGATTACTGGACCTTGGACCGCGGCTTCACCGCGACCCTCGCCCCGAGATTCTCGGACATCTACACGCTCTCCTTCGGATATACGTTTTCGAACCAGGAGCGGTACGACGTCGCGCCGGACTCGGCCTCCCGCGCGGCCGTCTTAGCACCGGCCTGCGCCAATGATCCCACTGGACTCTGCAACGAGTTCCACGCGATCTATTCCAATCTCACGGAGCAGTTCATCCGCGACACCCGGGACAATCAGTTTGATCCCACACGCGGGAACCGTGAATCGTTCTCCATCATTGAAGGCGGCCTAGTGCCGGCCAACAGCGTCAAGTTCTACAAACCGATCCTGGACGCGAGCATGCATATCCCGACCTTTTGGAAGTTCGTTCTATCCCTGCACGGTCAATGGTCTTTCATAAAACCCTACGGCGACTCTACGCTGACGGACATCCAAACCCAGTTGTATCACGTCGGCGGCGCGGACACGGTCCGTGGGTATCAACTTGGCGCGGTGGGTGTTTCGGGGATCAACGGCAACCCCGGCGGGCAGGTTATGAACGTGTATAATGTGGAATATAAGTTTCCAATCGCACCGGATGAACATGGCAAGACGCTCCTCCAGGGCGTACTTTTTTATGATATCGGGGGCGACTGGGACAACTTCAATGAGATTACATATAGGACCGGCACGGGCCCATACAATCTGAGGCAGGGTGTGGGGTTCGGAATCCGGTTTAAAACTCCTGTTTTCCCGTTGCGGTTGGATTTTGGCATCCCTCTAAACCATCAAGCGGGTGAAGCGGAAACACAATTTTATTTCAATGTCGGGAGCCTCTTTTAAATGACTGCCCAAAGCAGGAAAAGCAAGAAGAGCAAGCAAATGGTCAAGGGCATAAGCAACGTTGCCTTCGGGCTGATGCTTGCTCTATTTGTTTTTCCTGCGCTGGCTCCTGCTGTTGAGATCCCGCTGGAATCCCTGACTCCGGCACGGGTGGGCTATGTGGACCTGCAGAAAGTATTCGATATTTATCCAGAAAAAGCGTTCGCAGAAGGAGATCTTTTGCGCGAAATCGAAAAGCGCAAGCGCGAACTGGGACAGCGTCAGAACCTGATCGCCACGATCAAGCAGCAGATTTCCGTGGATGAAGCAGCCCTGGCCCAGGGAAAAACAGGAGCCGCTGTCGCGGTACCGGCCAACAGTGTCCCGGACCTGACCCCGCCGCCAGCCCCTGTGCCGGTGCCGGCCGTGAGTTCGTCGACCGTCAAAGGTTCGACCACACCGGTCACCGTTGTCTACGGCTCGACCGCGCCGCTCGTGGAACCTTATCCCATGGAAGACCCCTTGGCCGGTCTCCCTGGCCACGAGTCCGGAACGATTTCCGAACGCACGCCTGGATCCTCCCAGCTGCCGGGGATGAAAGATTCCACGCCCAAACAAAGTCTCCTGGACACGGTCGCGGCGGGCCCGGCGGCGCCATTAAGCTCCGATGTCCAGGACGCACTGCAGAAACGGATTGACGCGAACAAACAGCTCCTCGAGAAACAGATCGCCTCTTTCAAAAGCTTTCGCGGCCTGGCGATCGCCGACATGAAGGTCCTAGAAACCCAGAAAACCTATGGCGTGATGTCCAAGATCTACGCCGTCCTTCAAACCCTGGCGCGGGACGAGGGAGTCACGGTGGTAATGGATAAGGCGTATGTCCTCTACGGAGAAGACTCGGTCGACCTGAGCGACAAGCTCATTCAGCGGCTGCAGCAGGAAAGCGCGCAGTGAACCTCTCCGCCAAAGACGTCGCAGCGGCGGTCGGCGGCGAGCTCAAAGGGGACGGCTCCGTCTTCATCGCTGGTGCCGCCGGACTCGAAGAAGCCACCGAGAGCGACCTTTCTTTTTTTCACAACACCAAATACATCGCGTCCCTTCAAAAAACCAAAGCCCGGGTCATCCTTATTCCCCGGGAAACCAATGGGATGACCCTCCCCGAAGGAAAAACGCTCATCCGCGTCAAGAATCCTCAATGGGCTTTTGCCCAGATCCTCGGGCTGATTGACCGTGAGAGACAGGACCATCCCAAAGGAGTCCATCCCAAGGCCCACGTGGAGTCCACCGCGATCATCGGCGCGGAGACCATTATTTACCCCGGCTGTTATATCGGCCACCGTGTTCGCGTTGGAGAAAAATGCCTCCTTTACCCGAACGTCGTCCTGCGCGAGGACACGCAGGTGGGAGACCGCGTCATCATCCACGCCGGCTCGGTGCTGGGCGCCGACGGCTACGGCTTCGCGACAGAGGACGGCCGTCACCATAAAATTCCGCAGATCGGGTGCGTGGTCATTGAAGAGGACGTCGAGATCGGCGCGAATGTGACGATTGATCGGGCCACGACCGGTGAAACGCGCGTCGGCGCCGGCACCAAAATCGACAATCTCGTGCACATCGCTCATAATGTCCGGATCGGCCGCGACTGTCTGATCGTCGCGCAAGTGGGGATTTCCGGATCGACCAAAATCGGCAACCGCGTGACTCTTGCCGGCCAGGTAGGCGTCACGGGCCATCTCACGATCGGAGACAATGCGGTCATTGCCGCACAGTCCGGCGTGATGAATGACGTGGAGCCCAATGCCGTGCTTTTCGGCAGCCCTGTCCGCCCGATCAAACAGGCCATGAAGCTGCAGGCGATCTACGGCAAGCTTGAAGAAATCTACGAGACCGTTAAGCAGCTGCGGAAAAAACTTCTATGACGTCTCCCCAGCACACCATCGCGAAAGAGGCTTACTACAAAGGCATCGGCCTTCACACAGGGAACCTGTGCAAAATCGCTTTTAAACCTGCGCCCGAAAATAACGGCGTGACACTCGTCCGCACGGATCTTCCGGGGCGCCCCCAGGTGCAAGCGCTGTATTCCAATGTGCTCAGCGTCATCCGCGGAACCACCGTCGGAAATGACGCCATGCGGGTTCACACGATCGAGCACGTGCTCTCTGCCGTCTACGCCCTGGGAATCGACAATTTAATCCTTGAGCTCGACGCCAATGAGCCGCCCGTCGCAGACGGCTCCAGTCGCGTGTTTTTTGACACGCTCAAGGAGGCGGGGATTGTTGCCCAGAACGCGGAGCGGAAAGTACTTCGCCCGACCGAACGGATCGAATACCGGAGCGGCGACACCGAAGTGATCCTCGAACCTTCGGAGAGGTTGAGACTCACAATCGTCCTGCAATACAAACACCCGCTCATCAGCACCCAGGAAGTCTCATTCACCATCGAACCGGACAGCTACCGGACCGAGATTTCGCCGGCGAGGACCTTCTGCTTTGATTACGAAGTCGAGGCCTTGAAAAAGCAGGGCCTCGCCAGGGGAGGCTCGCTCGATAACGCGGTGGTGATCGGCTTGGACCGCATCCACAACAAGGAGAAACAGCTGCGCTTCCCCGACGAGTTCGCGCGGCACAAGACGCTGGACCTCCTGGGCGACCTTTTCCTCCTCGGCTGCCGCCTGGAGGGTCATATCAAAGCGGTCAGGCCCGGTCACGGCCACAACATTAATTTCGTGAAGCTTCTGGCCGAGAAACTGTTCCTGGAGGTTCCGCATGTCGCCAACCGTTCTTGATTACGAAGCCATCAAGAAAGTCATTCCGCACCGCTTTCCGTTTCTCTTGATCGACAGGGTCACCATCACCGAACCCGGCAAGTCGGCCGTCGGGATCAAGTGCGTTTCGGGCAATGAGCCCTTTTTTCAGGGGCATTTTCCGGACCGCGCGATCATGCCGGGAGTTCTCATTGTGGAAGCGCTGGCACAGGTCGCCTGCGCAATGTTTTTGTCAAGACCCCAATCCAAAAACAAGCTGGCCTATTTCATGGGCATGGAGGAAATCAAATTCCGCAAGCCCGTCGTTCCCGGAGACCGCTTGGAGCTTAAAATCGAGGTCTTGAAAGTGCGGGACAAATTCGGCAAAGCGAGGGGGGAAGCCTTTGTCGAAGGCGAGCTCGTCACGGAAGCCGTATTCAGTTTCGCCCTGGTCGATAAAGAAGAAAAATGATCGAATCCACTCTAGTCCACCCCACCGCCGTCATTCACCCGACGGCACGCCTGGATCCCACCGCGCAGGTCGGTCCTTATGCCGTGATCGGCGAAAACACCGTCCTCGGGCCGCGCGTCTCCGTGGGCCCTCATGCGGTTGTGGAATTTGCCGAGGTCGATGAAGGCTGCCGCATTCACGCCGGAGCGTTTGTGGGAACACCACCCCAGGATCTGAAGTACCGGGGAGAGCAAACGAAACTGATCCTCGGCCCGGGATGCGTCGTGCGGGAAGCCGTGACCTTGAACCGCGGCACGGCGGCCACCAGCGTCACCAGAATCGGCGCGCGCTGCCTGTTTATGGCCTACTCGCACGTCGCCCACGACTGCGTCCTCGGGAACGAAGTGATTCTGGCCAACTCCGTGGCGATCGCGGGCCACTGCGAGGTCGGCGACTGGGCAATCATCGGCGGGATGGTGGGTCTGCACCAGTTTGTGCGCGTCGGAAAGCTGGCGATGATCGGCGCCGGCGCCATGGTGCCGCTCGATATTCCACCGTACACGCTCGCCTGGGGTGACCGCGCCCGCCTTTCTGGACTCAACTTGGTGGGCCTCAGGCGCCGGGGGTTAAACTCTGAGATGATTAAAGATTTGAAACAGGTGTATCACGAAATCTTCGACTCTTCCGCCACCTTGAAGGAACACCTGGTTCGGCTGTCGCAGGAAGACCATACCCCTCCCGTCCAAGAGTTCCTATCCTTCATCCAGCAAAGCCAGCGCGGGATCTGCCGCCCCGGTACCGGCAAGGGAGATTCTCCCGGAAATGACTAAGGCCCTCGGCCTGATCGCCGGCAACGGCGCCTTTCCCATACTCCTGGCCCAGGAAGCGAAGAAGCGCGGCGACCGTGTGGTGGCTGTGGCTTTAAAGGAGGAAGCAGACCCCGCCATCGAACAGCATGCCGAGGAGGTCATTCGACTTTCCATCGGGCAGCTGGGGAAAATTATTGATTTTTTCAAAGACCACCAGGTGACCGAAGCCGTGATGGCCGGCCAGGTCAAACATACCCACTTGTTCCGCAACATCATCCCCGACCTGCGGGCGTCTAAAATCCTCGCACGGGCCGTTAACAAAACCGCGGAGTCCCTGCTTTCTCTGGTGATCCATGAATTCGAACAGGAAGGGATCCGTTTTCTTTCTTCCGCCACGTACCTCGAACACTGGCTCTGCCCGGAAGGGGTCTTGACCGCGCGGGGCCTGAGCCCAGCCCAGGAAGCGGACATTGCGTTCGGCCTGCCGCTGGCGCGCTTGATCACCGCAGAGGACATCGGCCAGACGATCGTCGTGAAGGACAAGTCGGTGATCGCGGTGGAGGCCATGGAAGGAACGGACGCCTGTATCCGCCGGGCAGGCGAGATCGCGGGGCCGGGATGCGTGGTCATCAAGGTGGCCCGTCCGCGCCAGGACCTGCGCTTTGATATTCCTGTGGTCGGCCTCCGGACGCTCCAGGCCATAGCTCAGTCCGGCGCCCGCGTGCTGGCGCTGGAGGCAGGAAAAACGCTCCTCTTGGATAAAGACACCCTCTTAAAGGAAGCCGATGCCGCTCAGCTCACTCTTACGGGCCTTCAAGTCCAGGGCTAAAGCCCCGCCTCCCAACCGCCTCCGGGTCGTCTTGATCGGCGCCGGACGCATGGGCCAGTTTCATCTCAAGCATTTGTCCCGGAACCCCGGCGCCATCCTGGCGGGCATTGTGGATGTCGATGGCCGCCGCTCGACCGAGCTCGCGACGAAATACCGGACGGCGGCTTACAACCAGCCGGCCGATGTCCTGGGCCGCATCGACGCCGCCATCATTGCGACGCCCACTCCCTCGCACTATGCCATCGGCCGCCAGTGTCTCGGGGCTGGAATCTCCTGCCTGATTGAAAAACCCCTCGCTTCCACGTTGGAGGAAGCGGAGACCCTCATGAATCTCGCGGCCGCTAAAAACGCGGTCCTTCAAGTCGGCCATATCGAGCGCTTTAACCCCGCCGTCATGGAAGCGGTCCGGCACATTCAGGACCCCCAGTTTATCGAAGTGAACCGCCTGGGACCGTACGATCCGCGCGTCGCGGCGGTGGGAGTGATCTTGGACCTCATGATCCACGACCTCGATATCGTGCTGTTCTTAGTCGGGAAACCAGTCGTGCGCGTGGAGGCCTTCGGCGCCAAGGTGCTTTCCAATCACGAGGACATCGCCAAGGTGCGCCTGCATTTTGCCGGCGGATGCATTGCGGATCTCTCCGCCTCGCGGATCTCCCTCAAGAAATACCGCAAGATCCGCATCTTTCAGAAGAACGCCTATCTGACGCTGGATTATGCGGCGCCGGAGCTACAGATTTACAAGAAGAAAAGCGACGTGGTGAAAAGCCTGTCGGACATCCACATTCTCAAGCCCCGGCTACCCAAAATGGACCCCCTGGCGATGGAACAGGATCACTTCCTCGAGTGCGTGCGGGAGGGGAAAACGCCGCTCGTCTCCGGCAAACACGGCCGGGACGCCATCGAACTCGCCCACGAAGTCCTCGCCAAACTGACCATCCACGCTTAAACTCCGCACATCCGCGAACACAGATAATCCTTAGCTGCGCCGCCCATTTCCCCAGCCCAGTCCCG
>Ga0326728_10019037_pt1 | contig 13398 bp, 8 predicted proteins | sample MB3enrmetagenome_FD_207602 | JGI IMG/M metagenome (GOLD analysis project Ga0326728, IMG submission 207602) | Lab enriched peat soil microbial communities from McLean, Ithaca, NY, United States - MB31MN | ecosystem: Environmental > Terrestrial > Soil > Wetlands > Peat | place: USA: New York... | reverse complement strand
GGGGAATACGTCCGGCTGAAAAAGTCCGGCCAGAATTTTACGGGGCTGTGCCCGTTTCATTCCGAGAAGACGCCGTCATTCGCGGTGCATCCCGTCAAGCAGATTTATCACTGCTTCGGGTGCGGAGTCGGCGGGGACGTCTTCAAATTTGTGATGGAGATGGAGAAGTGCGGCTTTCCCGAAGCCATTCGCCTCGTGGCGGAGAAGTGCGGCATCGCAGTGCCGCCTCCACGGGAACGTTCGCCGGAAGAGCGCCGCGAGAACCAGCAGCGAACGGCGCTGGTGGAGATGCACAAAGAGGCGGCGGCATTTTTCGCGCGGCAATTGGAAACGACGCCGGAAGGAAAGGCCGCGCGCGCCTATCTGGAAGACCGGGGTCTCGATCAGGAGGCAATCGCGCGGTTTGGGCTCGGCTATGCGCCTTCCGGCGGCGACGTATTGCTGCGCGCATTTCGCGCGAGGTATGCGGAAAAATTGCTCGGCGTCTCGGGCCTTTTCAGCACGGACGCTTCCGGCCGGTTGTACGACAGGTTTCGGCGGCGAATCATGTTTCCGATCGCGAACGAATCGGGGAAGGTGGTGGCGTTCGGAGGGCGGTCGCTCGGGGACGATATGCCGAAGTACCTCAATTCGTCCGAGACGCCGATCTACTCGAAGAGCGCCGTTCTCTACCACCTGGACAAAGCGAAAGAAGCGCTGCGGCAACGGGATTTCGCGATTCTGGTGGAAGGCTACATGGATACGATCGGCGTGGCGCGCGCGGGTCATGTGAACGTCATCGCGAGTTGCGGAACGAGCCTCACCGAATCGCAAGCGAAACTCCTGGGGCGATTTACGCAGCGCGTCGTCGTCAACTACGACCCGGACTCGGCCGGTCAGGCGGCCACGGAGCGCTCGCTGACGCTGCTGCTGGAGCAAGGTTTCGACGTGCGCGTGCTGCAATTGCCGGGCGGGAAAGATCCGGACAGTTTCATCAAGGCCAATGGGGCGGCGGAATACGCCAAGCTGCTCGGCGCGTCGCCGGCCTACCTGGATTATTTGATTGCGCGAGCGCGGCAGACCGATCTCACCAGCGGCGAAGGAAAGCTGCGGGCTGTGAATTTTCTGATGCCGTACTTGCAGCGCGTTCCGAACCGGTTGTTGCGCTCGGAGTGGGCGACGAAGATCGCGGAACAACTGCGGATCGAGGAGCCGGTGCTGCGAGAGTCGCTCAGACGCGCCGCGGCGGAGCGCCGGAGCAATGTGCAGACGAACCCGGAACTCGTGGCGCGCGCGGGCAAGCCGGCCGAGCGGCGGCTGATCCAGCTTCTAATCGAGGCAGACGATTTCCGGCAGCGGCTGGCGGAAGAGATTCGCGCCACCGATCTGCACCGCGGCCTCGAAACCGAACGGATTCTGGCGGCGCTGGTGGAAAGCATCCTCAGCGGCGGCCGGCCGGATCCGGCTGACCTGGCCGCGAATCTGGACGAGCGCGACCGTCGGTTGCTGTTCGAGATTGCGTTTGAATCGGGGGGAGCGGCAAGTTGGGAGGAGGCAGAAAGTTGTCTGGGGGCGCTGCGGCGCGGCCGGGTCGATGCGGAATTGGCGGCGTTACAGAAGGAGATTGAAGTCCAAGCCGCGTCCAAATCGCCGGAGAGTTCCGAGGCCCTGAGGAGCCTGCTACAGAGGAAGCAAGAGTTGACGAAGCTGTCGCAGGGAATGTAACTTATCAGGGTTTTGGGCGAAACGGCGGCGTTGGACGTGCATCTAATGGATATGTCTGGCGCGGACCCCGAGGGGCGCTCGGGGAGGGGCGAACCGGGATCGGGCCCAAGCTACGGGACGGACAAATTCCTCACAAGTGGGCGTAACAAAATTCAGTTTTCTCTCAGGCGAGTTGAGCTGTCTGCCGGTGTCCCCGTGGCCGGCGCCGCTTCGCGCCGGTGCGCATTGTGCAGAGTGATCGGGGGAGGTCCCCTTGGCGTTGGCGATTGAAGAAAAATATGACCAGGTGCGCCAGCTCATCGCCATGGGCAAAGAGCGCGGATACCTGCTCTACGACGAAGTAAACGACATCCTGCCGCCGGAAGTGCATTCGTCCGAAGAGATCGACGATTTGCTCTCCACGTTTGAGCGCCACGGAATCGATATCTACGAGGATGCCGCGGCCGCGAAAGCCGCGCGCGCCACTGTGGACGCCGCCGAAACCCCGGAAGTCGAGACAAAAGAGGAGCCCGCCCCCGAGGATAGCGAACTGGATCTGACGCCGGGGATGCTGGAGAAGACGAACGACCCGGTGCGGATGTACCTGCGCGAGATGGGCACGGTGCCGCTGCTCACGCGCGAGGGCGAAGTGGCCATCGCCAAGCGGATCGAGCGCGGGCAGAACCTCGTGCTGAAAACGATCACGCGGTCGCCGCTGGTCCTGAAGGAATTGCTGAACGTCGGCGAGGATCTTCGCAAAGGGACGCGCTCGATCAAGGAGATCGTGCAGTTCGACGACGAGGAGCTGACGGAAGAGAAGATCGAAGCGAAGACGAAGAAGACGCTGAAAGTCCTGGAGAAGATCGCGCGGTATTACCTGGAGTGCATGAAGCAGGCGGCGCGGCTCGAGCGGATGCCGAAGTCGAAGAAGCGCGCTTACGTGCGCGCGAAGTATTCCGTGGCGCGGATCCGGATCGAGATGTCGAACCTGTCGCGCTCGATCGAGTTCAACCCGTTCGAGCGGAAGCGGCTGATCGATCGCATCCGGCACACGGTGGAGCGGCTGCAGTCGCTCGAACGCGAATCCGTCAAGCTGGAACGGCGGGCGGAGGCGGCGAAAGGAGAAGTCGCCGCGGACGCCCGGAAAGAGCTGCGCTCGCGGCGCGTCGAGCTGCGCGAGATCGAGATCACGAGCGAAGTCGGCCTGATGGAGTTGAAGCGCACGCTTCAGGTGATCGTTCGCGGCGAAGTGGAAGCCGAGCAGGCGAAGAAAGAATTGATCGAAGCGAACCTCCGGCTGGTGGTTTCGATCGCGAAGAAGTACACGAACCGCGGGTTGCAGTTCCTCGACCTGATCCAGGAAGGCAACATCGGCTTGATGAAGGCCGTGGATAAATTCGAGTGGCGCCGCGGCTACAAATTCTCGACGTACGCAACGTGGTGGATCCGCCAGGCCATCACCCGCGCGATCGCCGACCAGGCCCGCACCATCCGCATTCCCGTGCACATGATCGAGACGATCAACAAGCTGATCCGCACCAGCCGGCAGCTCGTGCAGGAACTGGGCCGCGAGCCGGCCTCGGAAGAAATCGCCAAGCGGATGGACATTCCCGTCGCGAAAGTGCGCAAGATCCTGAAGATCGCGCAGGAGCCGATCTCGCTCGAGACCCCGATCGGAGAAGAGGAAGACTCGCATCTGGGCGATTTCATCGAGGACAAGGCGGTGGTTTCGCCGTCCGACGCGGTGATCAACCTCAACCTCAAGGAGCAAACCGCTTCGGTGCTGAAGACGTTGACGCCGCGCGAAGAGAAAGTGATCAAGATGCGGTTCGGACTGGACGACGGCTCCGAGCACACGCTCGAGGAAGTGGGGCAGTCGTTTGCCGTGACCCGCGAGCGCATCCGGCAGATCGAGGCAAAGGCGCTGCGCAAACTGCGCCACCCATCGCGCTCGCGCAAGCTGCGCGCGTTTCTCGAAGGGCCTTCGCGCGACTACCTCTGAGACATGCACGCCCGCCGGTTTCCCGGCCGGACCATTCCAACGATTCACTTCATCGGAGAGGGCAAACGGACCGAGGTGGCGTAGCGATAGACGAGCTCGGCGCCGCGGTCGGAGCCGATCACCGTCATCAGCACGAGAAGAATCAATCCTGCGAGAAACCATTTCCGCTGGGCGCTCGAAAGGCGCGGCCTGAAGTAAGCCACCAGAGAAAGCCAGCCCGCGGCCGTCAGCGCCAGCAGCATCAGGGTTTCGTGCAGTTCGAGGACGTCGTGCGCATCACCGGATGGCGGCACGGATTTCTGGGCGATCCAGCCCGTGGCGGCAGCGGCCAGGCCAATCAAGGTTCCGAGGTAAAGCAAGCGGGCGGCGGTTCGATGCCACTCCTCGCTCGAGCGCACAACCGAGACAATTTCAAACAGCAGCGCGGCGATCCACAGCGCGATCGGGAAATGCACGAACAGCGGGTGAAGGTTTTGCATCGCGTGCAGGCCGGGGAATGCGGTTGGCATCGCGGGATCTCGCCTCAGGGCGCGTGCGAGTGCAGCGGCACGGCGTGGCCCGGGGAAGCGAGGGAGCGCGCGCGCATCGCCGCGGCCACCGCCAACGCGTAGAGCAGCCCGAGCAGAAAGAACGCCAGAGTGAGGCTCGCGTGCTCCGCGAACCAGCCGAGCGCAAAACTCATCACCACTTGCAGAATCGTGGCGATCACGGAAAAAGCGGAAAGCGTGCGGCCCATCAGGCGGCGCGGCACGGCGGTCATGAGCGCGGACTGCGTGAGGACGCCGCCCAGCGCGCGACACGCCCCAAACAGCGCGTTCATGGCGACGGCCACCCAGAGCCAGCGCGCGTAGGGAAACAACGTGTGTCCGACCGAGAGGACTGCCAGCGCCGCCACCAACACACCCAGCGGGTGGCGTCGCGAGATGCCGAACGCGGCCAACCCGCCGATGACCGCGCCCACCGCCCATCCAGACTCGATGAAGCCGTAGCCGCGTGGTCCGGAGAGAAGCACATCCTTCGCGAGCGCGACGACCAGCACGTTGGCGCTGAGCACGCCCGCCATCATGCACGCGAACGTGAGTCCCAGCGCAAACACGAGCGGCTGCTCGCGCAAGTAGCGCAAACCCTCGGCGAGGTCCGCGGAAAAACTGAGCCGGAGGGATATTCCCACAGGGCCGGGAAGAGTTTCCCGTCCGGTGGCTTCGAGGGAAGACTCGGCTGGAGGGGATTGCGGAGGCAGGGCCGAGGCCAAAGACGGGCCGGAGACAATACTGCGCTGGGGAGAGTGCCAGCCGTGCCGGACCGCGAGCAGACAAAAACCGGCGATGCAATACGTTGCGCCGTCAATGGCCAGGATGCCGCCGAGGCCCGCATGTTCGTAGATGAATCCGACCACGGCGCCGGCGGCCATCATCCCCCCTTGGACGGCGACGAGGACGGCGGCATTGGCGCTGACGATCTGCGCGGCGGGAATCAACTCCTGCACGAGGGCGTTCGCCGTGGACCAGTACACCGCGAAGCCCGCGCCGAGCAGCAAGATCATTAAATAGATTTCGGAAACTGCGAGCCGGTGAGTTACAGCCAGCGCGGCGGTGCCCAGCACGATGAAGGCGCGGGCGAAATCGAATGCGATGGCGAGGTAGCGCCGGTCCACGCGATCAATCAGCACGCCGCCGAACGGAGGCACGAACAGGCCCGGCAGCGTCACCAAAATCACGATCCAACTGACGCTCACCGTGGAATGCGTGGCGCCCAGGATGTACCACGTCACCGCGGCGTAGTTCATGCCCGTGCCGAACAGCGAGACGAACATGCCCAGAAAAAACCAGCGGAAGCCGGGAATCCGGGCGAGCCGCTTCCAGTCCACTCCGTGCTGAGAATTCGTCGTCATGGACGCTGTATCACATCAGTGTGCCAAAGTCGGCCCGGCTCGATAAGGGAAAACTTCAGCGCGCGACTAGCCTAGCAAGGGGTCACCCGCTTCGTTACGTCTGCCCCGGGAGGACGACCTCGTAGGAGGAGGCGCGGTCGAAGTGGAGGGAACATCTTTTCGTTTCGGTGAATGCTACGCAATTGGCTTCAATCGAATGGCGGGTCACTGCTCCTGACTAGCGGCCATGCCACTCCGTATTAGGTCTGCAACAATGCTAAGAAACTGGGACGAGTCGGACGGAGAAACCAGGAAGCCGACGTTGTTTTGCCGCTGAATCGACGAATTTGGGACTGCAAAATACAAAGTCATCTTCCTGTCTGCCTTCGTAGGGTCACGCAAATCCACGTGGAGAAGGAACGTACCTGCCGCAAGATGACGAACGACTAGGAAACCTGACGTGCTCTTGTTTGTCACTTCGATCAACTCAATGCTCGCAAGGGGTGACACAAACGCGGGATACTTACAGGCACTACCTTTCGGATCATATGCAATAGACTTGGCCGTGAGCGTAAGCGTCGCTGGGTGTATCGCTTCCCCCGAAGGCCCCAAGTGCTCATGTGCCAAGTCAAGTGTCACTGATCCTCCATTCCGAATTGCTTCTGCAGCAGCCTTCTGAAAATTCCCGAGGTCACGGACTTGCAAGTACGCAGCAGCAAGCAAACTCTGGACATCAGAATTGTTTGGTTCAAGGGACGCTAGAGTATTGGAGATCCGGATTGTCGCCACGGGATCGCCAATAGCCAATCGTTGCTTCGCTTCTTCTAGTTGGTCGTGAAGATACTGAGGGTCGGGTGCCAAGTGGAATTCAACCACGGCGTGTTGACCTGCGGCGACGAGCACCGACCGCGTCTCTGATTTCATTCCTGTACGTGAGAGGGTTACATCGTACGTGCCTGGAGGGCACCGTAATTCAGAAACGCCCCCTTTGTATGAGCCAAGTCCGGCGATTTCAACCGACGCATCAACTGGATTTGCCCGGACAGTCAAATACCCCCCGGCCCACTCTAATTGGACTGGAATGGTCTTCTGCTCATTTCGTCCAAGTGTGAATTTGAACTCGCTGTCTCGATATCCGGCTTTGCGGACCACGAGCTGATGATCGCCAGCCACCACACCACTTAAGGCCAGCCGGCCCTGCTGGTCTGTCAGGCCCTGATCGGCACCGTCAATCGCGACTTGACTTCCGGCAGGCGCCTGAATCTCAATCGCTCCAACGGCCATCTGCTCCCGAAGTGCCGCCAGCGTAGTCTGACCCGCTCCGGCCCGTTTCAAGTCATCGATGATTTTCGGTGTTGGCTGGAACTGAACGCCACGCGACCTGATCTCGCGGGCAATTGTGACATCTGGCGCACCGATATGGATGAGCTCTCTTACCTGTTCGAGCGTGAGCTTAGCCTGCCCCTGAGCCTGGGCTAGAGTATGTGAAGCCACGAAGCAGATCAACAGTGCGAGGACGGCTGCCAGGCCGAATCGCCAAGTCTCCACATCATCACCAAGAACCCTTGCGAGTTTTGTCCCCTTTGCAATAGTCATGGCCGTTTCCACAGAGGCTTAATGGCCACCTAGTATGCTCATTGTGCTTTCGACCTTGGCCTTCAGTTCTTTCACTTTGTCGTTGTTTGGGTCCAAACGCAACGCAGCATCACAACTCTGGAGCGCGCCGCGATAGTCACCCTGCTGATATTGGGCTTCCGCGCGGGAAAGCCATTGGGCCAATTCTGATGCTGTTGACGTAGGCACCTGCGTGGGAGCGGTCGCCTGCTGATTGGACGAAGAGGCCCCCTGCCCTTGTGAACCCTCTGCACCCGGAGTGTTCTGGGTCGCTGCAGCATTCTGAGGAGCCGGGGCCATGTGAGTGGCATCTAGCAGTGCGGGGATGACAGGGTCAGCCGCAGTTGCCTCACGGTTTTCGCTCGTCGCGCGCACCTGTCCTGTCTGGTCTACTAGGAAGCTGCGCTTTCCGGTCTGTCCATACACCAAGGGGCGGGCAGAAACCACATAGGTGGTCACGTTTCCCTGCGCATCGACTGGTCCCGGCGTGTACAAATACCTGTATCCACGGTTTTCCTCACGGAATTCCTGCCTGCCTTGGACCAAACTTCCGGCGAGGTCCTCTAGGGTGTGGGGAAAGCTGCCCCTGCCTTCCCCATTCATATAACGCCCGCTATTCTCCTGCAGGAACTCCAAAGCTTGGAGCGCTCGGTCCTCGTACGACCGCAGCAGCGCGGGGTCAGATGGCGCGGCAGGTTCTTGGGCAGAAGATACAAATGGGATTCGGAAACGTGTCCTTAAGGCCCAGTTCTGAACCTCAATACGACCCTGGTAAAACTGCGCGGTAACCAGCTCTCCGTCTGAAGTGAAGCCGAATGTTCCTTCCCCAGGCAAGCTCAATGCTTCCAACAGATGCCCACTGGCTGGATTCCAGACCAAGTACTCCTCGTGCCATTCCGCCTTCTGCAATATGTTTCCGGAGGTCACCAGGAATCGCCCATCTGGGCTGAAATGAACCGCCGCTTTCAATGGCACAGCGTGGAAGGGCAAGGTGTAGAGCACTTTTCCAGTCGAAACTTGCCAAATCCGAACAACGCCATAGAAGTCCTCGGACGCCAGAAGATGACCATCTGGGGAGAAGCCAACGGCTGGTATCGCACTATATAAATCGAGGCTCTGTGGAGCAATGCCCTGACATAACTGGCCGTCCGATCCGGCCAGAGTCGAAAACAGATCTCCCGTCTTTGTTTTCCAGAGCGAGATGTTGCCGTTCAGTTCACCAGATGCCAAAACCGTATCATCAGGGGAAAACGCGAGGCTTGAAACAAGGCAGGTTTTTTCTCCATCGCTCGCCCTAGATAAGGTCTCGCCCCCCCCACGCAGCTCGTTCACGACTTTGCCGGTAGCCGAATTGAGCAGGTAGAGAGATCCGTTGGGTTTCGCCGCCGCAACCAGCGTGCCGTCGTTCGAAAAGCTGACAAGATAATAATCGTTTGGAACGCCTGAGACATATTGAGGTGCAGGATTCTCCAACTGCGTGCTTTTCTTCGTCAGCAGATTGAGGAGGGCGCCATTGCTGAACAGGATTTGCCCATCTGGAGAGAGAGACCAGTTAAAATCAAAACTGGGCACCCGATAGATCGACTTTCCGCTTGGGATGTCCCAGATTTCGTTAGCAGCCAGAAGCCGCAGGGTTCTCCCGCTGGGTGCACCGCTATTGAAAGTGAGTCCCTCGACAAGCAGGCTAGTCTGCCCAGTGAGTTCGTTCTTGATTCCGTATGCCATCCCTGGACCGACGGCCCTGTCAAGAACTGTTCCGATCACTTCAGGAGGCAATGGCTGGCGGGGCAAGAGATACCAAGACGCGATGGCGATGCTCGCAATGAGTGCAGGCACTCCAACTGCAAGGACAACCTTCCGCCAGTTGACTGGCTTTCGCGGAGAGGATGGCAGATGCGGTTGTGTTCTGAGCACAATCGGTGTAGATACCAGGGCTTGGTCAACTCCCTTGAGCGTAGCCGCCGGACCAGCACTACGAACTGATACCAACGATCGTCCGCAACCCTTGCAGAAAGGTGCCCCCGGCTTTAATGTGGCCCCACATTCAGGGCAAGCCGCACCTGTCACCTGCGGAGAAACTGGGGCAGCTAGAGTGTGTCCGCAATTCTTACAAAAGCGCATGCCTAGTTTCACCCTGGCCCCACACGAGGGGCATTGCTGTTGGCCCTCCACTCCAGAGGGCTGCTCGACAGGCGCACCACACGATTTGCAGAACCGGCTGCCCTCCGGCACCTCATGCTGACATCGCGCGCACTTCATATGAATGACTCCTTATAGGGGCGCCCCACAAAAGACTCTCAGCTGTTTCTTTCGGGCCTACGTATGGCCCCAGCGAGTCATTGATGTCATCGTAACGAGTCAAAAAGTCTAATTTACTAGCGTGTCCTTGCTACGAAAGACCAAGTAAACTTGGAACAGAATCAAAGCGACAAACACGAATTCGCCGACTGTGACCGCCATGGAAATAGACAGTGGCACTCTCTTCTCCAGCTCTTCGATCGAAGGTCGGGTGAAATGCAAGATGCCCCCGACCAAGAGAAAGGGAACGACAGTCCACATATACAAGCCATAGGCCCAGCGTTTGAACTGAAACAAACCAATGGCCAGCGGGAGTTGGACGGATATCTGTACCAGCGAAAACAGCACGGCTGCACCGGCCCAGATTGCAAAACTCTCCGTCTGAGCCTCGTCACCGACTCCCCCAAGTCCAGCAACAAGAGAACCTCCACTCGCCAGAATCGCAAGCAAAAGATAAGGGACTAGAGAAGCCACCGTAAGAGTCATGCAGAAGATCTCGATCACGCCTGCCCACACCGGTCCGGCAACCCGCATTCCAGGTGCTTGCGCAAAAGTCCGAACACTGGCCTGGATTTCGGACCGCAACTCGGAAGCCAGAGCCCCAGTCACGCTAGTGCTAGCTCCGCACGAGTCACAGAACTTCGAATCCCCATCCAGTGCAGCACCACAGTTCGAACAATGATTTGGCATGTATCCGCTCCTAATTGTGTTGTTAACCCCGACGCTCAATTGCTGTGGATTGAGATCACATATTCGCCTTGTTTTGTCCTGACGGATCAAGGGGTGCTGGGACAGCGATAGAGGCCGCTGTTGGTGTTCGCCCAAGCTGTGACTTCTTGCTTTTCAGTTTGCGCTTGCGCGGCCCGCGCCGCGCAGCCAGTCCGGTAGCCAGCCCGAAGGGCGGAAAGAGAAAGGCCCAGCAGAACGACGGCGGTGAGCCGTACAAACCGCATCGTCTTCAGCCCCTACAGCATGATCCCACCCAGGGCGCGATAACGAACTAGTATTTGCCCCCAATATCACCTGGAGCGTCGCAGGTCAAGGGGTTTCCACAAAGGAATACTGCCCAAGAAAAGCAAAATTGGACACGCTCCCACATGTGTTTGAGTCACGCCAAAGTGCGAGAATTGATCATGCGGTCGCATGCTTCGCCACGGAGGCGAAGAACTCGCCGACAATCACTGGCCGGGGAGGACGACCTCGTAGGCGGAGCAGCACGCGGCGACTTGCTTCTTGGGGTTTTCCGGATTGTAGAAGACCGGGACGGTCATCCCCTCGAAAAAGACGCGGCTGGGGTCGTTGCCGCGGCAATTGAAAACTCTCCCCGCGGCGTCTGTGAACGTGTAAGTGATACCGTTGGAGTTGCGCATGGTCCACTGGCCCGTGATGCGAGCGAGCGCGAACTGACCGTTGATCATGAGTTTTTTCTGTTTGAGCGTGCTGCGGAAGATCAGAATCGGCAGCAGCAGCGAAAAGGCCACCAAGGCCGACATGGTTGCCGTAAAGCCCGGAATCACCGGGGTTGCGCTGTCGCCTTTCCCAACCGTGCGCAGGAGCACAAGAATGAAAATCGCCAGCCCTCCGAACACAAGGAACACGACAGCGAAGCCGATCTTGCCGCGCTTCCTCATGCGCACCACGCGCGGCGGCGGAAGGCTGAACAAAACGTGCGCTTCTCTCTCCGCGATTTCCGATTGCATCACGGCAGCGGATTGCTCGGCTTCGGCTGCGGCGGGATTGGGCGGAGGTACGGCGACTCCCGCGCGGATCGCTTCCAATCTCCGGAGGTCCGATCTCAGCTTTCGCCATCCGTACGCGAAAAGGGCGAAAAGAATTACCGGCGGCACGATTTTTACAATGATGTTGTCTTCGCCGAAGCTGAATAGAACGATGATCGCGAGCCACAACAGGCCCATCCAACGCAGACGGCGATACATCTTGAGAGTGGCCGCAGTGGCGATATCGAGGTTCCAGTGGCAACTGGTGCAGTAGGCTTTTCCTCCGGCCATCGCGGCCGGAGAGTGGCATTGCGGGCAAGCAATCGTCGGCATGGCGAAACTATAAACGCTTTCGCGTCGCTGGGCGAGCTTCCAGTTTATGATGGGGGCGTGCCGCCCCTTCTAGAGTTGCGCGATTTGACGGTCGAGCTGCCGACGCCATCGGGATGGCTGTGTCCGGTGAACGGCGTGGACCTCACGCTCGCGCCCGGCGAGGCGCTGGGCGTCGTCGGGGAATCGGGCGGGGGAAAGACGATGCTGGCTCTGAGTTTGATGGGATTGCTCCCCGAAGGCGCGCGGATGGCAGGGGAGGCGTGGTTTGCGCCGGGGGACGGCGCGGGGGATTCGCGGCGCAATCTGGTTTCGCTCGGCGAGCGCGAACGCTCGGCGTTGCGCGGCGGCGGCATGGCGATGATCTTTCAGGAGCCGATGACTTCGCTGAATCCCGTGATGCGAGTGGGAACGCAAGTGGCGGAGGCGATTCGGGCGCACGATCGTTCGCTCAATGGAGGTTCGTTGTCGCGGCGCGAGGCCGAGAGCCGCGTGGTCGAAGCGCTGGCCCGCGCGCGCGTGCCGGAGCCGGAGTTGCGCGCGAGACAATTTCCGCACCAACTTTCCGGCGGGCTGAGACAGCGCGCGATGATTGCCATGGCCCTGGCCGGTGCGCCGCGCCTGCTGATCGCGGACGAGCCGACCACGGCGCTCGATGTAACCGTGCAGAAGCAGATTCTCGAGCTGCTCTCCGAATTGCGGCGCGAGCTGGGCTTGGCGCTGCTGTTTATCACGCACGATCTCGCGGTGGTGGCGCAGGTGGCGGAGAGGATCGCCGTGCTCTATGCGGGCCGCGTGGTGGAGGCCGGACCGGCGAGCGAAGTATTGTTGCGGCCGCGCCACCCGTACACGGAAGGGTTGCTGCGCGCTTCGCCGAGTTTGGCGCGGCGCACGCTGGAGCCAATTCCGGGCGCGGTGCCGGCGTTGGGCGCGTTGCCGCCGGGCTGCGCGTTCGAGCCCAGATGCGCGTTTCGCCGCGAAGCTTGCACCGCAGCGGTGCCGGAGATGCGTTCGGCCGGCGCGGGGCACGCGGCCCGCTGCATCCTTGTGGATGAGGCGAGAGGATGATGAAGAGCGACAAGGAGCATCTCGACCGGATTCAGGATCGCTTCACGCGAACGGCGGAGATCTTTTCTTCATTTGTGATGTCGCGCCGGGCGGGAGAGGGAGAACGGCTGGCGCGCATGCTGACCTCCGGTTGGGTTGCCGCGTCGGAAGCGAGGGTGCTTGACGTCGCCTGCGGGCCGGGCACATTCACGCTGCCGGTTGCGGCGCGCGTGCGGCAGGCGCTGGGACTGGATTTCACGAGCGCGATGGTCGAGCGGGCGCAAGCGGAGGCGGCGCGCGCGGGACGCAACAACGCGCACTTTCTTCGCGGCAATGTCTATGCGCTGCCCTTTTCGAGCGGTGCTCTCGATGCGGTCCTATGCGGCTATTGCTTCCATCATTTTCAAGAGCCGGACCGCGCGCTCGCGGAGATGGCAAGGGCGACGCGTCCCGGGGGGCGCGTGGGCCTCGTGGATTTGATCGTGCCGTTCACGGAGAACGTTCTCGGTGAACCGCGCGGCGGGAAGGCGGATCGCCACGACGCCATCGAGCGGCTGCGCGATCCATCGCATGCGTCCACGCTGAGCGCGATTCAATTGCGGACGATGTTCGCCGCGGCAGGCCTGCGGGTGGTCGCGGAAGAAGATTGCGAAAGCGTGCGTTCCTTCGAGGAGTGGATGCGTGTAGCGGGCTTCGCCGAAGGCAGCGAAACGTTCCGCGCCGTGGAAACCGAGATGGAGAAGACCATCGCCGGCGATGCGGCGGGATTTCATCCGCGGCGCGCCGAATCGGGAGCGCTCGAATTCACGCAAACGACGATTTTCCTCGTCGCGGAG
>Ga0326728_10019036_pt1 | contig 13400 bp, 37 predicted proteins | sample MB3enrmetagenome_FD_207602 | JGI IMG/M metagenome (GOLD analysis project Ga0326728, IMG submission 207602) | Lab enriched peat soil microbial communities from McLean, Ithaca, NY, United States - MB31MN | ecosystem: Environmental > Terrestrial > Soil > Wetlands > Peat | place: USA: New York... | reverse complement strand
GTTCGTATTCATCTCGGCAATGCAATTTCCAATCATCGTACCTAGACGCAAAATCGTCGATCCAGTCGTCATGACTGGGCTCCCGGCCTTCATTTTGATCTACAAAATCATCGTAAAATTCGATGTACTTTTCTTTTAAACTGCTACTCATACTTAACCGCCAAATTTGATAAGATCTTCAACATTTCTTTATATTCGAGTACTTCTTGTAAGTCCTCATTGGCTATTAGGAAATGTTCTGATTCAATGCATGAAGCAATCATGATTTTTTTCTCATTGATTTTTTTCTCAAAAAAATTAATTACCTTATTCATAATAGTATTCCTCCTCTTCTTCATAGAGACGCCCGCAAAGTTGGGCACATTGCATCAGCTTATTAAATTCGGCTTCCCATTCCTCTTCGTTAGGCTCGTAGCCATATTCTTCGAGGAAATTATCAAAAGCCCTCTCGTAAAACTCATCCATATTGCCATCCCAGTCAGGGTCTCGTGGGTTATAGTTTTTAAAAATTCTTGTTGCCATATTTGGGGTATACCCATATTTTTGTTTGTTCTCAACATAACTACTGCTACGACCGTGGCGCTTGTGGCGCTGAGGGAGACCATCGTTATGTTGTGATAAACAATATCAAATAACGTCATATTTCGTCAATAAGAAAAAATGAGACTTGACGAAATGACGATAAAAGGGTATTTTTATTGTTTGCGTAAACGCATACACATACACACATACAAAAAAAGGTAACAAAAACATGGAGTTGAAAAAATATCTGTACATTAAAGGCATAGCTGTATCAGACTTCGCAGAAGTAGTAGGCATCAGCAATGCCACCTTGTCGAGGAATATAAACGGACAGCAGCCATACAGCGAGAGAAGCATCACTCGAATTGAATATTTCACTAAGGGTGAAGTGACAGGAAAAGATTTAATAGAAGAATACGAAATAAAAAAAGAAAAGAGGAGAAAAAAATTATATGACCTTAGTCAAAGTGGACTCCAGTCCGGAAGCAATCAAAGCTAAAGAAATAGTTGACGACTATGTTTCTAAAATTATAAGTTTACTTAATGAACTAGGGCCGTCAATAGTTCCCGCCGGCTTTGATAAATTTACGATGGCATCAAACATTCTTATTAATTGTTTACATGCGGTTGGCATGTCGGCATTAGAGGAAACAGGAAACTCGGATGAGAAATTTGTTAACCATATTGCTACCGCCTTGAGACAATTCTTGAGAGACGCGAGAGAAAAGGAGAAATAAAATATATATATGAGCTTAATTAAAAAGGAACCATCGTACACGGGAACAAGAGCAAAGAAATTGATTCCGATCGTCAATGAGAATGCAAAAAAAATCTTTTTGATTTTGGATGAAATAAAAATCGACGATGACATTGATGACCCAGAAGGAAGTAAACTAATGGTCGGTATCAATATTCTGATAGCCTGTTTACATTCTATCGGAGGAAATTATTTGGAGGAAAACGGAAGTGAAGATGAGGAATATGTCAGTAGCATAGCTACGGCATTGAGGCAGCACTTAAGAGACTATAGGGAGAGAAAAAATGGCTATTGAAGAGAAAGAAAACAATAACAGTAATAGTGAAAAAAAAGCTGCTACTGCTGACGATCTTCGATTAGAGGCTATAGAAAAAACATTAAAGGATTCCAATTTAGACCCAAAATATGTCATCCGTAATATTATGGATTTTTTTGCTTCTTTGAGACTTAATAATATTAACGATCTCGAATTTCGGAAAAGTTGGGACTCCTGTCTCGGACAAAAAGAGACGACAGCTTTTGTCAAGGCGACGATGGAAAATTACAGGAAACTTCATCCTGAAATTGCAGAAGAGTCTGATAAACTATCAAAGGAAATGTTGAGATTTATAGCTTCTATTTTAAACAAAAAAAGGTAAAAATGAAAAGATGACGATGAGAAATAATGTTGTTGAGATTATCAAATACAAGCCGGTCGGGAAAAACACTCTCGTCGGCTACGTCGATATCTTCATTCCCAAATCAGGGATGGAGATCTACGGTTGTACTTATCACAAAAAGGGCAGTCAGGAATGGATTAGCTTTCCAAGCCGGGAATACACAACAAAAGAGGGGGAGAAAAAATACGCTTCTTATGTCAGGTTCCGGGAAAGAAACCATCAGGACGCTTTCAGCCGGGAAGTAATTGCAGCGATTAATAAGGATTTTGAAGGAAAATCTTTACCAAAAGAAGAGTCGATGTTTGGCGACGTAGAGGATGTGCCTTTTTAAGGCATTGAGACTAAATGAAAAAGGATACACTTAGACAGGAATTCTTTCTAAGTGTATCCTAAGCTTATAACAAACAACAATCGGCGACTACGACGTAACCGACTTAACAGACTGAACTACTAGACTGTCTAACTGTCTCTATCTTACCAAGTCAGTTAATTTCCGTCTAGTGGTAGTCGCCGATTAAATAAAAATAAAGGGCACCATGCAACATTCATTTGATATATCCCTAGCAGCAAAGTACTCAATGGAAGAGGCTTTAATAATTCATCACATCCAACATTGGGTTAGGGTAAACTATAAAAATAAAAGAAATCGGAAAGAGGAAAGAACGTGGACTTATCAGAGCATGGAAGAAATAGCATCTCACTTCCCATATTTGACAGCCCGGCAAGTAAAACACACCATCAATAAGCTTAGAAAGAAAGGTGTATTGATTGCCAAGAATTTTAATAAGTCTAAGATTGATAAGACTTTATGGTATGCGTTTGCCGATGAAAAAGCTTTTGGCGTTGACCCAGAAAGTTTAAATAATCTTTACGAAAGACAAAATTGTCCTTCGATGGACAAAATTGTCCTTCGAGAGGACAAAATTGTCCAACCAATACCAGATACTAAAAACACAGATACTGAAACATCAAAGAAAAAGAATATAAATGTCGGCACGCCGAAGGTTCCCTATCGGGAACATGTATATTTAACAGAAAATGAATACCTTCAAATTTGCTCCGTGTACGGCGATTGGGCTGAAAGAGGTCTCGACATACTAGAGGCTTATAAATCGTCGAATGGCAAGCCTTATAAGGAGGATTTTGCGGTATTTAAAAAAGGTGGATGGATTCACGACAAGTTTTTGTTGGAAAAATCGAAGATTCCTGTCTCAATGCAAGATAAGCCTCCAAAGCCTCCGACACAAGAAGACTTGATCTTGAATCGAGTTACTCAATTCGTCAATAAAAATTGGAGTGTTTTCCAAGCTGACCATTTAACCCCTTTCATAGAACATGGTACAATTTACTTTGAAGACCGGAAAGGGAAGAAGTTTTCCGAGAAGTGTTTCACTTGTTCAATAACTGACTCAGACTTTGAGGCTAAATTAAACAAATTCCTTGACAGTCGGGGAATAAAAATAATATTTAAAAATTAGGACAAAAAATGAAATTTGTAAAATCAGATCCAATCGACCGGCTTTTTAATAAATATAGAGAAACTTATGATTTTGATATGAGTTCAGTTTTAGCGTGGTTTGACCATGTTAAAGAATTGCTTTTAAATGGGAAAACTCATCAAGCCATATATGACCTACGAATTTTAGATGAGAGAATACGAACCTTATCTTCCCTACACAGAAAAAAACTGACCGACGTTGATGACAAAGGAAAAGAATGATCGACTTTAGAAAAAAAGTTATTGACATACAAGACAGCGGAAACGGTGACAACATGATTACTAGCGCCAATGGATATGTGAAAACCACTCAATGCAAATGGGTTCCAATTTCTACAATCCTTATTTTTTACATTGAGGGGCGAAAGGTTAAGGCCGACACTATCGACAAAACCTTTACCTTGACGGATGAGTTCATCAGCGATGAGAGGGCGGGAGAATGTCTCGAAAATTGGATCAAGGGCAATCCCTATGCGTGGGGAGGAAATGATTGAAGCATGTCGCTAAGGGATCATGGGTTACAGTCGGAGAGAAGAGATTTTATTCTCGCTCTAAAGCGGAGCATTTTTTTGCACGTTATCTACAATTCCTTAAGGCTAGCGGTGCTATTAGAGACTGGCTTTATGAGCCGGAAACGTTTTGGTTTCTTGAAATCAAACGCGGTATCCGATCTTACAAGCCCGATTTTAAAATCATTGAACTCGACGGCTCCCACTGGTGGGCTGAGGTCAAAGGGTATATGGATGCTAAATCGAGGACTAAACTCAAAAGGTTTGCGAAATATTACCCAGACGAGAAGCTTAGAGTTATTGACTCAAAGTGGATACAAACAAATTCAACCAAGCTCAAAGGATTAATAAAATAAAAATATGTTTTTACCGCTCGTTATAATTTTGGCCATTTTGTGCCTTCTCTTTGGAATATCAATCCCATGGTTTTGGATATTTGCAATTTGCGCTCTACCATTTGCCTTTGTTGCATTAATTTTAATAGCCTACATATTTCTAGTAATTATAGCGTTATTTTTAGAAAAATGATTATCGAAGATCAATATGAAAAAAAACATTTAAAAAAGTTCTTTATATTCTTGACTCTTTATATAATTGTGGTAAGTTTAGGTTTAATAGTAAATACAATACCAGAGGACAATATGCCACTTAAAAAAGGTAAATCAAAAGAAACTATCGGTAAGAATATTAAAGAGATGGAGGCCTCGGGGCACCCTAAAAAGCAATCCATTGCCGCGGCTTTAAGTGAAGCGCGGAAGTCGGGCGCCAAGATCCCTAAAAAAGGACACAAAAAGTAAAAATGACATGTCCCCCTCAGAAAAACATATCAGAGAGTGCGAAACTTGCGGACGCAATCACAGCTCTAATTATCATTTGGCAAAGCAATTATCTTCTAAGGGATTCCCTACTCACGATCCTAAATACAAAACTGCCCACGAGGAAACTTCCAGAAAAGAAAAAGCTAAGTTCCCAAAAAAAGACTATGAGCGACTTAAGCATCTTGACGAAAAGATTCCAAAGGGTGAACTCATTGGAAAAAATACCAAAAAAGGCGAGATCAAAGTCTCTAAAAAAGTGCCAAAAGATCTGCGGAAAGAAGTCGCTTGGCATGAAAAAGAAGAGAACAAGCGCTTGTTACGAGCCCCAAAAGGTAAGAAGAGATGAGCGAGGAAGATTTACAACCCGTAGTATCACCACTACCGCCAAGCGCATCTTTCCACAAAACGAAAGCCCAAAAAGAAATTGAGAAGGCCAATGCCCGGTGGGTTAAAAAGAAAGAGCGGAAATATGCCCCGGGCTATAAACAACGAAACCTAGATTGGTTGCCGACATATAAGAGACCCTCACGCAATGACAACAGCGAAGAGTAGTAAAAAAGTTGACTTGAAGGCTTTAGGCTTTATTCCCTTTCCCGTTCCTTTCGAGCTTGTCAAAGTGATAGATAAGCAAGGCAAGACACAGTTCGCTTGGTGGAAGGGCGACGAGTGGGATTATGGCAACAAACGGATTGTTGGCGAGCCCATCGGTTGGGTTAAAACAAATGAGGCGATGAGTTAGGATTTTATGGATGAAAAAATGCGAAAGCAAGTTGGGAAGCCTCTTAAAAAGGCTGAGAAGCTTGTCAAAAAAGCTGAAAAAAGCAATGCCAAATTAGCAGACTATGATGAAAGGGTAAGAGATCCTCTTATCAAGAAGGCTAAGAGGATCAAGATGAAAAAAGGCAAATGTTAAAAAACCCCCCTTCCGTTAAGGGGGGAAATCGAACACAATGCTAAAAAACTAAAATATATATGGATGTCGAATAAAAGCGGACTCCTATTCTTCATCTACCACTATACCATTTTCACGGAAATTTAGTCAATCATTAAACGAAAACCCCCCAGTTAAGGGGGGAAAAACATCAAAAAAAAGGAGGTTAACTATGATTATAACTTCCCTATATCTTTATTCTGATTTTGATTCAAGCTTTTTGAGATAGTCCTCTATCGCTTGGCGAATCAGTTCGTTTTTATCGATCCTCTTATCGAGGGCAGCTTTAGAGACACGATACCAGAGGTCTTGCGTGCATCTAACATATAGATAAGCTCCAACATTGGTTACCCGATTCTTTGCCATAGTTTGCCGTCCTCTGTTTTCATGGTTTCGGGCTTGATAGGCTCAACAGTGATTCTAAATCTTTTTTGTAGACGAGCTATGCAAAACTCGTAAGTTTCGGTCTCTTTGCAATACCGAATCATGTCAGCAACTCTTTTGCTTGCTTTAGCGACATTTGTTTCTTCTTGTGGTGTTTTTGTTACAACTACCATAATTTTTAATTTTTCACTCCTATTTTTTTAAATATTATTCTTGTTGTTGTTGTTGTTTTTATTTCTGTTCGTCTCTCGATTAACGACGTCAAAATCCATTGTCTCAACAGACTCGCAAAATGTAAGCTTCATTAATGAACGAAAATAATCAGGACGCTTTAAATATTCATCGTCTATTAAATAAAACGAGACAATCGTTTCGGTGATAATAACTGCCATTATTTTAGTAAAAACAATTTTACCTTCATCATCAAGTTCGTCGTCTTTGTTTTTATGTAATCTCTCAAAATATTTTAGTAATAAAGATCTAAATTCATACGTAAACTTTTCTGCAATACTTTCAATATTCTCATTCATTGCTTTGTCCTTTAATTTCTTGTTCCGCTCTCCACTTAGCGGTTTTTTCCAATGCGTTCTTGTGGTTATTTTTCATACACTCGAGACTAAGACCGAAAGATTCTGGACTTTCGTACCAGTCCTCTAATTCAGCGAGAGCATAGTTTAAAAAACTTTTATTGTCTTTAAAAGAATCGTGAAGAATTTCCTTGACAAAACTGATTAAATCACGCTCCGTTTCAATGTAGCTCATTAAAACTTTATTGATTGTATCTCTGTCCATTGTTACTCCTCTGGGTTATGATAAAATGATAATGGTTTGAACATGTTAAATAATTCTTCCGCAAGTTCCTCGCTTTCGTGAAAAGCTTTTGAAAAATTTCTATTAAAGTCGTTTTGAAGATCAAAAGAGGTTCTACCCTTTCCGCTGATTACCTTCAATGTTTTGGGGGTTTTAACAAAACCCAGCCATTGCTTTTCCACGTCATCCCATAATGTAGGGACACGTAGATAAACATTTTCTTTGCCATCTAATTGGAGGCAAAGCTCCATGTATGATTTGTTATCAGTCATTGTTACTCCTTTTTTTAATAAACTATTTCTACTTTTTCCACGCTCCACATACTATTTGTGCGATCGGAAAAAGTTGTTCTTTTTAATTGCCGAAAAGCTTTTTCAATTGCTTGTTCAGAATCTATAGCTAATACATCAATAGAGCCATCATATTGCTCATAAAAGCCAGGAACACTTCTTAGATAAACTTTAAATTTTTTATATTCTTCAATCATTTAAAACACTCTATATCTGTTACATCTACCAATTCTAATTGAGGAGGAACGCCAACGTCTATACAATATTTTTCATATTCAGCTATTGTTTTTGCTCCACACACATCATCTATATATTTGAGAGAAGCTTCTTTTTCGTTGATTGCTTCATAAATCCAAGATATTCCTAAATCATTTATCATATATCTTCTTATTTTCATTGTACTAATCCTTTATAATCGCCAAAAACTATATCAAACATTTGTTTTGATAATATTTTTGCTTCTTTTTTAATTTTTTTGTTTAAAACTTTCTCCGATTTTGTAGGAGAGTAAATATGTTTGAACCTTTTATTTTTATCAATCAATTGATTTAACTCGATATCAATATACGTATTTCTGTAATTGTAAATATAAAATTTAGGATACTTCCTTAAAATTGTTGACAATCTTTTCAGCTCTTTTCGCATTGGTTTTGACATGCAAGCCATTTATTAAATCCTTTTAATTAAAGCCCCCTTGCGAGGGCGACGTTTTTTTTTAAGCTATTGCCGTGTGACCTTTAAGGCTAGATATCACTTGGCGACCGTACTTATCTCTTATCTCATCGAGCGAGTAAGTAGAGCCCCAACGCTTGAACTTATCTTGGGGCTTATGCCAATACCAAGCGAGTTTCTTTTGCGCCCACATAAAGCCAGCAGACTTAAGAGCGTCTTTAACTGGCTTGGTATCGCCTGTTACCCATAGCCAAGATCCACACATTTCGACGATGATACCGGGGCAAATGAGGATCTCGCAAAGCTTGTCTCGAACAAGCTTAGAATCAGCTAGTAGATCTTCTATTTCAGTGATGGATTTGCCAGCTTTTTGATAGAGACCCTTCATTACCTGATCGTATTGATTGTTAATCTCTTTCATTGTCTCGACACAACCACCTAAATCGGGGTGGTGAGACTTGGCAAGTTCTTTGAAACGATCTTTGATAGATTGCTCATCAGTGAGCCCTTCAAAATATAGTGTCATTGTGGTAGTTACCTTTTTATTGTTGTTGTTACGCAATAAGAATATCATAATCACGATTATTTAGCCAATATAAAATTCAATATCGGTATCATAATATGGTTGCCCTTGGGAATAACTAATTTCCTCTAGCTCATCCATGTATTCGTAAATATCCTCATCATGTTCTGATATGTATTCATCCTCGTCAATAAAATCCTGTAAACTTTTATACATTTTAATATTCCTTTTTGTTGTTGTCGTTTAAAGCTTAAAGAAGCCCTAGAGACTCTAGAGCTTGATAAGAACTAAACGCCAATTTTATATTCAGGCTCACGCATTGGCATTAAAACAATGCCATTATGAGTTATAAAGATATCGGTAGGACTGTTGCCCTCAATAGTTTTTATTTCAAAATGATTGATATAATCCTCATTAAAATAGGCTTTCTCCTCGCCACAAATAAACTCTCGAACTAGACAATCAGCAAAAGAATACAGTCTATTTGTTCTAATAAAGGTTTTTTCAGTTTTTTGAGGTATCACACGGTTTAAATCAGGCTGATTTTCGCATGGATGGCAATACCTAAAACTTTCTTTAACTAAAGTTTTGGGTACCATGAAACGACCGTTAGTAATGTAATTTTCATTATGAAAGAAAGGAATACCTCTACCTTTTGCCTCAAATCTTTTAGGTAATGTTTTTTGTTTCATTCTGTTAGTCCTTGTTGTTGTTATGCAATCAATATATCATAACCACGTGAATTTACGCAAGCCATAATTTTTCTTTCAATTAATTAAAATAAAATGTATGAAGAGGATATGTGTGAGTTAATAGTTATTTTGAAAGACGATGAGAGAACATATCGCAAGAAATACCTTATATATGAGGCGATAACTACAAGCGAAAATGACCCTCAAATACAACATTGCATTGAAGATGCAAAAAAAGACTTTACAGGTCAAACAACTGACATTCAAATAAAGATTACGATTACGATATAATGGCTCCTTTAGGCAATAAATACGCTCTTGGTAATGAAGGCGGAAGGCCAAGAGAACGAGACAGGAAGCAATTAGCTAAACAATTAATAGAATGGGCACAATTACCCACTAGCACTAACTTATTAGGTTTTGGTATATCTCTTACACCACCATTATCGCCACAAAGACTAAGCGAATACTCAAAAGATGACCCAGAGTTTAAGGAAGCCGTTCAACTTGCAAAGGCAATAATTGGGCAAAGAAGAGAGCAATTGGTTTCCAAAAACCAATTACATTCAAAGGCTTACGATTTAAACGCACCTGTCTATGATTATTATTTAAAAGAAGAGCGACGCGACGAATTTGCCTATCAACAAGCTCTCAAACAACAAGCAGACTCGCAAATAATAGATGATGTAAAAGACGGCCTACTCGCCCTTATGAATCAAGTTAAGTTACGCCAAGAACTCACTAAAACTCAAGACGATAGCCGTATCACACTCGATATCAAGCCTAATAATGACAAATAATCCCTATGCGTGATAGGCGAGTCAAGAGCGTGTGTTGGCAATCCCTCGATGATTTTGATTAATTGCTCAATATCAGCTAGTATTTGTTCACGTTTATTTGTTGGTTGTATAACGTCGCTCAAAGTTGTATCAGAGGGCATTTTATCATCTACTATTTTAGTTATAATTTCGTTGCCCTTATCATCTACTCTAACAAAATCATCCCAAGCGAGCGCAAAACAATACATAGCGTCGCCACCGTCAAGGGCGATCGCCCCACAAGAACATGTCACATAGTCTGTGGGGTGAAAGCTCTCTATTATGTCATTGCATTTTTTACATTTAGCTCTATTTTTCATTGTTGTCTTTAACTATCCGCCAATAGATCCAATTGTAAAAACAAGCTACAATTTCGCCATCTAATTTAAACATTAATGGCCCGTCCATGCTTAACTCGTCTGCCTCTATGTCAATATGACAATAATTCGCTCCAATAAAAACCTCAAACTTTCTTTTCATGATATCACAATATCGGCTTGTGTAACAGGGACAAGTTGGGGATAGGCATAAACCTGTAACCATTCCTTTTTTTCTTTATGACACTCAAAGGCTTGCGCCACGACGATTTTGTCGTCAGTAATCTGATCAGTTATAAGATCCTCTCTTCCTAAACCCATATTGTTAGGCTTCCATCTAGTAATAATTTGATATAGTTGCTTAGGTTGTTGTTGTTGTTCTTCCATTCTTATTCTTCCTTTTGTTGTAAAAATATCTTCTTTTAATGTATTGCCACAAGCTGATGTGGTAAGGGTCGCCCATGCACCCTATTTGACTTTCTAAAGCCTGTACCCTTTCTAACATTTTCCCCTTTCTGAATTCAAGGTTTTTGTTGTATTGGTTCAGGTTTTTATTTCGTTCATCCAAGTCTCTATTCGATTTTTTCAGATCTGATAATGCGTTTAAGAGATTGCTATTATTAAATTTAAGTTGTCCAATTTCAATATTTAAGGTAGATATTTCATTCTCAAGTATGGCAATTTTTTGTCTAGCCATATCTAATTCAACAAAAATATTAGGATAAATTGATCGTTCCCTAGAGCCATTAGTGAATCCGAATTTAGGTTTACTTTGGCTATATCCCGATGATTGTTCCCAATCGGTTTCTTGGGGCACAAAATCATCATACTGTTTATTGATTTCGGCCATTGTCTCTTTGCTACCGCCCACATCGGGATGATACTTTTTAGCCAATTCACCCCTTCTTTGCCTAGCTTCCGCCATTGTCTTACAGTCTCTAAAATAATATGTTTGCATAAAATAAATAATTTCCTTTATTTATAGGCTTATGCCTGACCCCCTATCAAAAAGACAATTAGAATTTATCGACCATGCAACACGGAAGTGGAATCTCGCCCACGGTTCAGTACGTAGCGGAAAGACTGTGGGATCTTTATTCGCTTTTCTCACTGCCGTGGAATTTTGCCCCGATTCCCAAATATGGATGATAGGCCATACAAGTTCAACAATTTACGATAATGCCGTTAGATTGATATTAGAGTCGCCTCAATTTATTGCATTCCGCCCCTTTTGCACTTGGTTTGAGGGTAAGAGAGAGCTGCGCTTCCGCAATAAAACTATTTCGACGCTAGGGGCAAAGGATAGCGGATCAATAGGTGCGATTCAAGGTAAAACCATGTCATTGGCTTATTGCGACGAAATGACATTGTACCCTGAAAGTATTATTGATATGATCGACACTCGTTTATCCAACCCTCATTCAATGGGCTTTGCGACCATGAATCCTTCCCATCCCAACCACAAGTTGAAGCAATGGATAGACAAAGCCGAACAAGGAGACCCTAATTACTATTCTCTACAATTTACCCTCGACGATAACCCTTACCTTGAACAATCCTATAAGGATAGGATTAAGCATAGCCTTTCTGGCTTATTTTATAAAAGGAATTATCTTGGTTTATGGTGCTTGGCAGAAGGTGCGATTTTTGACTTCTTTGACAGAAAAATACACGTGGTATCTCGTCCGCCTCGTGCTGCTGAGTATTACGTGGCTGGTATTGATTACGGTACAAGCAATAATTTTGCTTGTATGCTTATGGGGATAAATACAGGCCATAAAACCCAGCAAGGGGTGATGAGGTGGGTAGAGAAAGAGTACGTATGGAATAGCAAGAAACAAGGTCGCCAAAAAACAAATTATGAGTATGCCGTCGATGTCTATAATTTTCTTGAGCCTTACGGCGTTCGTTCTATTTATGTTGATCCTAGTGCTGCCAGCTTCAAACTGGAATTGCGTAATCTTGGTATGCATGTAGTTGATGGTGATAATGATGTATTTAATGGTCTTACATATATGACTTCTGAAATGTCGCAAGGCAATCTTTTCATTTTAAATGATTGTCCCAATATGATACGTGAGCTTGAATCTTACGTGTGGGATGAGAAAAAGGCTGAAAAAGGGGAAGATGAGCCTCTTAAAAAAGACGACCATTGCATTGACGCAGTTCGATATTGTTTTTACACTCACAAAGTGCCGAAATATAACCCCTATGGCGATGATCGTAGCCCCGATGAGTATTTAAAGGGTAGATTCAATCCGCCAAGAAAAGGAGGATTTTGATTCATAGCAATATCAACTTTCTCTATAAGTTCTACATTTACATGAGTTTACGCAATCCCACAACCTTTACCCGATTCAATCAAATTGCAAGACAATTTTTGAAAAGTTATAAGGAAGAAAAAGGCAAGGAGGTGATACAAGATGAGCGATGAGTTAAATGAGGCAGCAATTGTTGACACATATTTAGGTTTTATGGAAATAGCAATTAAAAATGAACTAACTCCTAGAGAGGTCGCCCATTCCGCGATGATTGCTATTGTGTGCGCTTCAATTCAATCTAAAATCCCTCATGAAAAGTTTGTTGGAGCGGTAAAAGAAATAGCCGATTCATACAAGGAAGAGTGGCCTATCGGATGAGAATATATAATGAAGAGGTTGCGAACGACCTCGCAGCAAAAATAGGGGAATTGTTAAACGAAAATCAAGCCCCCACCTTTGAGGCCATTATTGCCTTGACTAAAGTAAAGGCTTCTGCATGTATGAAAAGAGGTATGATATTCGAGGAATATAAAACCTTGGAGGATGTCTTGAATAAATGTTTAGAAGAAACTTGGCCAACGGGATGATTGTCTAAATGACAAAAATTAAATGGAAAAATCTTAAAGAGGAGGGTTTTAATAAATCTTTTGAACAATTGATAGCAGAAAAAGCAAATTGCTTAGAATTCGCTCTTAATGGATTTATCAGACTATATGAAAAAGGTAAAGAATGTTTTTGTTCCGATTGCATCCACTGGAGAGAATTGCAACGTCTGAATTTCGATAAAAACGACCCAAAATAACATAACGTATCTTATCAGTCGCAAATGATAATTCTAAGTCCATATTTTTAAGCCGTGTTTTTCGGGGTCATAATTATCTTGTCTGTACTTATAAATTTCAGTTGATAGCCCATCTATCTTTTCTTCAACTTCTTTAA
>Ga0326728_10019035_pt1 | contig 13400 bp, 21 predicted proteins | sample MB3enrmetagenome_FD_207602 | JGI IMG/M metagenome (GOLD analysis project Ga0326728, IMG submission 207602) | Lab enriched peat soil microbial communities from McLean, Ithaca, NY, United States - MB31MN | ecosystem: Environmental > Terrestrial > Soil > Wetlands > Peat | place: USA: New York... | reverse complement strand
CGCCTTCCTCCTTTCAAAACACCTTCGGGGGGTGGATGAGGTAAACCCCCCGTTAAAATGTTATTCATCTCAAAGAACAACGGGATAGAAATAGCAGGGTTAGAAATGACCCTGTTTTTTTATGAACATTTCTCCTATATAGGTCTGCAATCGTGGTAACCGCAATTTAGGAGGGGTGCATTCGGTGACTGTTAACGTAAAAGCAAGAAGGGCCAAAAATTCTTTTTGGGAAACAAATTATTATCGGAGGACGGTAACGGTCGCTTTCTTTTTGATCTGCATCATGACTTTTTCTCTTATCGTCTTGCTCTCTCGTCTCATTTCTTCTCTCTTCTTTGTCCTTGAATATTCTTCCCAGCGATTTAAAAAAGTGAAACTTATGGAAACAGAAGAAAAGGAGACACAACCCCGCTCTCAGACCGGCCATGAAAGAAGGAAATATCCCAGGTTTGATGTGTATTGGCCGATCCAATTTAATCAAATTGGCTCATCCGTCAGCCATGAAGGTCGAGTAACGAATTTTAGCGAAGGTGGGATGTTAATCCAGTCTTCTGAGCAAATGGAGATTGGTCAACGTCTAAAGTCAAAAGTTTCTTTCATTTTAGACTCTGAAATTAATTCAATCGAGATGCTTGCTGAGGTGGTGCGGAGGGACATTTGTTCTGGAAAAGCGAGAGGAGATTATCAGTGCGGGGCGAAATTCCTGGGCATCCCTCCAAGGGATAAAACTAAGCTGAATGATCTTTTGATGAGCCTTTCACAATAACCACCGTATTCTCCCCAATGCTTGTTTTACCGACCGTATTTCCATACTTCAGTCTTAGCGATACCAGAACTTAGAGGAAGCCCTCCTCCCAATTCGCATTGACACCCCGTCCCTGATTTAGTAGACTACAATCGAAATTGAAGCCATCCTTTATCAACCTCTAACCCATCGGGTGGGCATATGGTCTGGCAATAAATTTAGACCTCATTTCTGAAGAAGGAATGGGGCTTTTTGTTTCATTTAGATCGATGAGTATTGGGAGAGGTTTGAAGAGAAAAAGTAAATCTTTTCTGATTTGAAAGGAGGCATCCCATGGAAGAAGTCAAAGTCAAGATTGTTGGTATTGCACCTTTGTTGATGAATAAGTTTAAGATGGAAAAGCCTGAAGAGACAAAGGCAAAAAGAAGGGATGAACAATACACCCCTGAGACCGATGCAGAAAATGCCCTCTACAAAGATGAAAAGATAGGGTGCTATGCTCCATCGACATGGCTTGAGGCTTGTTTAAGGGAGACAGCAAAGGAATTTAAGGGCAGAGGCAAGGCATCAATGAAGGCAACTATTCTTTCATCTGTCTTTATTGAACCTGAAAAGATACCTTTGAACAAGAAGACCTATGATGAAATTGATTTAAGACCTGTCGTTATCCAGAGAAACAGGATTGCTAAGGGCAGACCCCGATTTAATTCATGGGAATTGGAGTTTAGCATCAAATATGATGGAAACAGAATAAAGAAAGATATTTTGAAACAGATTGTAGAAGAGGCAGGGGCAACGAAAGGAATTGGGGATTATAGGCCAAAGTTTGGAAGGTTTAAGGTTGAGAGATTTGAATAGGCTTCGAGATATGGTGCGGTCAGGTTTGGTGGGGTGAGGCACGGTGATGCGGAGTGAGGTGGTGTTTGGTTTTGTAAGGTCATGTGAGGTTAGGTTAGCTTGGGTTCGGATTGGTGAGGCACAGCGGGTAACACCCGCTGTCTGAAGCGTTAATCTAATAAAGAATAAGGTGCGGTGAGGTTTGGTGAGGTCAGGTGCGGTCTTGTTAGGTATGGTCAAGTCCGGTGTGGCGTAGCTTGGCACGGCACAGTGGGCATGCCCCGCTGTCTAATTGATTAGAGGTAAATGATATGGAAACCACAGTTCCAAGAGAAATCATCACAGAGGATGTAAGGCAAATCGAGAAGTATATCAACAATACTTGGAAACAATTTATCACAGAGAAAGAGGTTCGATTAAATAGGTTATTCTCTGAACCTGAAAACAAAGGATTGAGACACATTTGGAGATATGGCTCCGCTGATTTGGTCGTCTACAAAGAGGGTAAACCTGTCTGTATCATTGAGTCAGGAGGTTCACATCATTGGGAAGAGAAGCAGAGTCTTAATGACAGACGGAAGTGGAAACTTGCAGACACAAATGGGGTCAGGTGCCTCACTATGATGGTAGGTATTAAGAAAAGACTCTCTAATCGGAAGTGGAGAGCCTTGTTGGGAAGATATTTGTTTGGATTAAAAGCGGAAGGAGTTGAACCCGATTGCCTGATTGGAAGCGAAGGGCGTTAAGCGGAAGAGTAGACTCTTATTGGAATCGAGTCCGTCAGTCGGTAACTGACCACGAGAGGTAGGAATGATCTCACAGTTAAACTTCAAAGAGACCCATCGGCAGATACTTTGGGTTCTGCTGTTTTCCACTTTGTTTTTCTCTGGTGTTGCTATCCTGCAATACATAGTTACGGAGAATCAGGCAAAGAAAGTTGTGTTTTCACAACTTAATAACGGAGCTCAGGAAGTCATTAAGGCAATAGGCTACGTTGACCATTGGGATTTGGAAAAATTTCGTCAAGCTGAAATTCTAACTCCATACTACTACGTCATTGATAAAAACGGAGTTATTATAGATATATTAGGCTTTATTCCTGACCTCATTCCTTCCCCGAAGTTCCTAATGCAATTACAACCTGCGAAGCCCCAAACCGAGACTACGGTTGTTGGCGGGAAATGGCGACTCCTGCTCAAAAAGATTAAAGATGGCTCAGTAGTGTTGGGGATTTTGAATCCGCAAGACTTGAAAGAAGATGATAAAGAACTCTTTGGGAATGCGGAGAAGTTTAGCAACCTGAGCGTAGAGCAGGCAGCAAGACGCTCTTTCACAAGGGAAATTGCTATAGATTATTCGGTTCTTGACACTAACGGGAATCTTAGGATGCAGTCGGGTGGGATACCCTTAGAGCTTGACAGAATCAATTTATCAAAATTAATTGCGACTTCAGTCCAAGAAAAGAAGATCGGTGAAAAAGAGTATGTAATAAAGGTAACACCGATTACTGACCCTTCCAATAAGACAGTAGGCACAATCATAGTTCCTCTCGATGTTTCTCTTCAACGAGATGCATTGCGAGTGCAAGAGCAATTCAATTTTGTTGTTGCAGGTTTGTCATGGGTTATGGTGATGCTATTGTTAAGTTGGTACTTCATTTCTAATGAGAGGAAGAAGCGCAAATACCAGATTTCAATTGAAGAGGGTTTGAAGAAAGGCGAGTGCCAAACAATTGAGTTCAAGGAGACTTTAGAAATTGATGTAAATACGAACGCACCGAGTCAAATTGTGCTCAACTCTGCCCTCAAAACGGTTGCAGCTTTTTTGAACTCATCTGGTGGCACATTGTTCGTCGGAGTCTCTGACAAGCATGAAATAAAAGGTCTTGAGAGAGACTTCAGATTATGCAGGAAAAAAAATGTGGACGGTTTTCAACTGAAGCTGCGAGATTTGCTTTGCTCCCGCTTTCATCCAACCCCTTGGGGCAAAGTCAATATCATATTTGAACCCGTTAATAACTTGGTCGTTTGTGCCCTCAATGCACAACCGCTGCCGAAACCTGAAGTTGTGCATTTCGATGGGGAGGTATACATTCGGGAAGGTAACACGACAAGAAAATTGGAAGGATTCCAACTGACCAACTGGCTACAAGAACGCTTTCAAAGCTGATGTTGCATCTACAACTCCCCACTTGTGGCAGGATGATGAGACCCGTAATTTCTTTGATCTTCGCCTTTACCATAACCCTCTGGATACTTACGCTACCTTCCATCACCCTCCCCCAAGAAAAGCCTCCCACCATTGAAGTCTACTTTTCTCCCCACGGAGGTTGCACCGATGCAATCATCAGGGAGTTGAATAATGCTAAAAGCAGTATCCTGGTTCAAGCTTATACCTTCACCTCCGCTCCAATTGCCAAAGCCTTATTGGATGCGCATAAGAGAGGGATCAAGGTAGAAGTCATTCTGGACAAAAGCCAGGTGACTCAGAAGTATTCATCAGCCACTTTCCTCTTTAATGCTGGCATCCCAGTGAAAATAGATGTCCAACACGCCATAGCACACAATAAGGTGATGATTATTGATGGGGAGACCGTGATCACAGGGTCTTTCAATTTTACGAAGGCTGCTGAGGAAAACAACGCTGAAAATCTCCTTGTGATCAGGGATAAGAAATTGGCTGCTATCTATATAAGGAACTGGCAGGAGCATGAGAGGCATTCGGAGGTATATGCTGGAAGAGAGAGGTAAGATGATCATGAGGGGTGGAGAGAGAATGGATGGGGATATGGATGACATTGACAAAAAATACGATTGGGTGAAATGGAAACCATTCCCAAACCCTAAGAGGAATGATTTTATATACGCACCCTTCGGATTCGGGGTATACCAACTCAGAAATAAGGTTACAGGTCAATATATTCTGTTTGGGGAAGGGAAAAATTTGGCATATCGGATGTCTTCTTTATTACCATCTCAATACGGACAGGGCACGAGAGGGAATAAGGATAAGAGGAATTACGTTTGGAAAAATATTGCAGAGGTAGAGTATAGAACTGTGGCATGCAGAAGCAAAACAGAAGCCCAGAGCATCCAGAAAGAATTAAAACGAATGAACATTCATCGATTTAATAAGTGAAAGGAGTTCGTATGTCAACACCTCTTGACCGCAAGCAACTCGTCTCCTTTGAAGAGCTCCTAATGTCCCAGGTCATCCAGCAGGAGGCTCTCACCCGATTGCTCGTGGAGAAAGGAATGTTCACTAAGGAAGAGTTTTGGAGATGGTGAGCGTGGAGAGTCGGGAGATGAAGAGAAAAAGAATCTTTTGATTCAGAATGATATTTCACTGGAGGTTACAAATGAAAGGTAAGGTTAAATGGTTCAATGAGAAGAAGGGATATGGATTCATAGCAACGGAAGACGGAATCGACGTATTCGTTCACTTTTCTGCCATTCAGAGTCAAGGATTTAAATCCCTCAACGGAGGGGACGAAATTGAATGTGAAGTCACTCAAGGTTCCAAAGGTCCTCAAGCTGCCAATGTAAAGGTGATTCGGTAAGAAGAGGAGCAGGATTCAGAGTGAAATCCAGCGGAGAAAACAGCGGTAGGAGGGGATGAGTGGGGGCGTCCAAAGTTAAGTCCGTTCTCTTTAAAGAACTCCTTATGTCCCAGGTCGTCCAGCAAGAAGCCCTTACCCTGGTTACTCATAATGAGAAGATAATTTACCAAGATAGAATATTTTTGGTTCAGGAGGGCAATGATTATGGAAAGGTTGAAGGTTTTTGTGGAGCGGGTTAGTGAATCTCTCGGATGTTATTATCATTTAAATGGGGGTGGATTTTACAGTCTCAAAAAGTTTGAGTCTGATCAAAAGGGTCAAATGGGCGTTTTTGGTTGGGTTCGTGAACTTAAAAGGGGAGACTTATTTAGAATAGAAACTTACGAAGGTTTAGGTAACAGAGCTGGGGTAAGTGACCTTGCAGATGAAGTCAGGAAAAGTACGTATATTGTATCTAAAAACAAAGACCCTGATGGGAAAGGAACAAGGATTTTGTTTAATGTAGGAAAAGGCAGTTATGGGAAAGACTATCAAAAAGCTGTAAGAGCTCTTAGAGCTATTAAGGTTTTGAAGTAAGGAGAGACCGTTGTTACCGGGTCTTTTAATTTCACGAAAGCTGCTGAGGAGAATAATGCTGAGAATCTTCTTGTGATAAAAAACAGGAAATTGGCAGAGCGGTATACTCAGAATTGGAAGGAGCATGAAAGACATTCGGAGGATTATATTCGGAAAGGAAGGTAGAAGAACATGAGTTCAAAATTGACCTACATAGCTTTTTTAATCTTTTTGGTCGCTGGATTTGTAGGCTTCTACTTAAAGGTTGCCACTGGTTGTAATTTAATTGCAGACATAGCGAGCCTTGCTTTGATTCTTACCCTTGCAACCCTGATACTCTATACATATTACACGTATAAGATTGCCAGTGAGGCTTGGATCCCAGTAGCATCTTTCAGCATGCAACAGAGTAAACCCATTCCTTATTTCGTTTCATTTGAAATTCGGAACTATTCCAAATTTTCATTAGAATGTTGGTGCAATATAAATCCAAGTGTATGTGGACAAGATGTGCAGATGGAAGGTTTTTATGGAGCGAGAAGTTCATGGACTCTCCCACCCTATGGTGCTGGTGCAGGTCATTTTGAAATTCCAAAGATTTTGGCAAAGGTCGGGAAAACCGTACAAGAAATGAAGCAAATGGCTGGGACTGTTGATGTGAAGGATCAGCTTTATTTTAAGGTTGCTTTTTGCTTCTACCCTGTTGGCAGGAAAAAATCAAAGGTTTCCTTACCAATTCAGCCATACTATTTCGATTTTGTGAATACCACTCTCGTATTAGATTTTTGATACACCAATAGCTTTTAACCTTGATCCTAAACAAATCGTTTCCCTTGAAGAACTCTATAGATGTCACAGGCGGTGCCATGGAAGCCCTTACCCGACTACTCGTGAAGAAAGGGATATTCACCAGGGAAGAGTTTTCGGAGATGGGCAGGGTGATGGATCGGGAGAAAAAGAGAAAGGACAAGAGCTAATAGAAAGGTGAGGTAGCTATGGAAGATGTAACCTACAAGCCTATCGGCATCATTCATACTCATTTTAAAGGCATTAAGGGGACTCCCAACCAGCCAACCGCTGGAAAAGATGTTGAGGGGATTATAGAGATACAGCCAGAATATACCGAGGGTCTCAACGATATCGAAGGATTCTCCCATATCATTCTAATCTACCATTTCCATCTCTCCGTTGGTTACTCTCTGAGGATTAAACCATTTAAGCATGATCATTTACGTGGTATATTTGCTACAAGATCACCAAAACGACCAAACCCTATAGGAACATCTGTTGTTAGGCTTCTAAAAGTAGAAGGAGGAACGATTTATGTCAAGGACGTGGATATTGTAGATGGCACGCCGTTGTTAGACATAAAGCCTTATATCCCAGATGATTGCCAAAAAGTGGAACGAATAGGGTGGCTTTCTGAAAGGGCAAATTAAGGTATGAGGAGATTATCAAGTGCTATGAACATAATGAAAGCCTACTGGAAAGATTGGAAGGCGTTCACGAGAAATTTCTTGATAGAGTTGCCAGTGTTCAGACTTCCAAACAACCCTATGTAGTTAAGTATGTGGCTGATGCTTTAATGGAAGAGGATGAAGGGGACGATGCTGTGGCATTAACTGAGGAACAGAAAGGTATCCTCTACCTCCTTCTCAAAACCGTGATTGATGCCCTTGACCAAAAGGGTATGAAGTTATAAAGTTTAGTATGGCCTTTTCATCAATTCTGGCAAGTAGTAAGAGTGGTTTTCTTCCCATATTCCTTCCTCAAAGCGGGTCTTGAATTAAAGAGTATCGAAGGGGGCGTAGATCGTGAAACGATATCCATTGGTATGTACCGTTATTGCCCTAACGCTCGTCTCCAGTCTGTTCGTTATTGGGTATGGGCCGAGCGGGGCCAGCAGTAATGATGACCGCTCGACCATGACCACAGAGCGCTGGAAATCGATTGTTGATCGTGGTAGTGGCAAAGGGGTTTGGACTTTGACTAAGAAATCAGATGGGACGGTGACCGTTACCGGAGAGTGGACGTATCTAAGCTCCACTACGTGTCCTTTCACTGGAGGAAGCGTGATCATCTCGGGCTCTTCTCTTTTGTTCACCGCTACGGGCACAGCGATGAATCCTTCCGCCCCCTCAGGATATCGGGATTCTCCGTTTACCCTGGAAGTCAAGGGTGAATTGAGGGACGGAAGGGGGAGTGGAACATATGCCATTACCTTCTCAGCTCCAGCGTGGCCGTCAGGTTATTCAGGGGAGTGGACAGCGACACGGACAGAAGGTAAAGACGTAACAGAATAATGAACAGAAAGTACAAATAGGATACGGGGCTAACTTTTTGTGGATGACACCCACTCATAAATGTGATATTTCAAAACCTAGACAAAGGGGTCGGCCCTTGACACGAGACAAATTAATTAAGACTTCCATATCACCCATAAAAAAGTGGGCCGTACTGAGTACAATAATAAGACCTATCTCAGTTTTTCTACCAGGACAGTAAGAAATTGTAAGATGCACCTGAATACATCATAACGAGTTGGGAAGCGGTAGAGTCCTACCAGATTCAAGGGAAAAGGAGTTCGGAGAATCAGAAAACACATCTTTAAGATCGTAAAAACATGCCTATTTAACGACTTTTCTCTCAGTCCTATATCGGAATATTGATAACCTTGTCGATGGAAATTATAAACAATTTCAATAATTTGTCTTGACATTTGAACAGAAATTTTGTTATAATTTTTCTTAAAAAGGAGGGAAAACCCGGGCCTGGAGGGGGCGCAAAGATTATATAAATTTATTTGAAGGTTGTGAGAAGTTCTCGTCAAAATGATTAATTTTTAGGAAAACACTGCCCTTTTCAAGCTCCCAAGAGACCCCGGAAACCAAGAAAACACGTACCCACTAACTTCCAATAGCATCATCAAAAAAAAGACAAAAGGGAGCCTAACCCAACGTTGGCTCCTTTTTGTTTATTGGGCGAATTGAAAAGCTCCATAGAATGATGAGAAAACCAAAAAGTGGGGATCGAGAGGTTTATGGTTCTAAATAAATCTCACGGGAACATGTATCCGTGGGTGACCCACACGTGGAATCCCATCAAAGGGTGCAAACATGCCTGTCGATATTGCTACGTCAAAGAACTGGAAACAAGATACCAATACGATGCCTCTCCCAGATTCATGGAGGAAGAATTAAGAACGAATCTTGGAAAAGGTAAAGTGATCTTTGTTGGATCTGCCTCCGACATGTGGGGAGATTGGATGGATTCCTTTAACATAGAACAGGTTCTTGAACATTGTAGGCGATTTGACAATGAATACGTTTTTCAGTCCAAGAATCCAGAAAGATTCCTGCAGTTTTTAGGACATTTTCCTAAGAGGTCAATGTTCGGGACGACGATTGAGGCAGATAGATATGTTGAGCAAGTATCAGAAGCCCCGGACATTCCATGCCGGGTTGAAGCAATGAAGAGGTTGGGAGGCAAAAAATTTGTCTCCATCGAACCTATCCTTCAATTCGATCTGGAAAGATTGGTAAGGATGATTTTTCAGATCCGGCCATCCTTCGTAACGATTGGGGCTGATAGCAAGTATCACAATCTTTTAGAACCCAATGGGGAGCAGGTAAGGCAGTTGATAAAAAGATTAGGGAAATTTACTGAAGTAAGACCCAAAGCAAATCTTAGAAGATTATTGAAAAGAACCCTCCAAATCTAAGTAGTCAAAGAGCGCCGCTTCATAAACCCACAAATCAAGAAGGATAGAAATGACTAATTGAAGGTAAAAGTATGTCCTAAGATCAAATATTTCTCTTTTAAGACATCTTACGAACAACCCCTATAGGAGATTTAGGGTTAACACGTATCAGAAGAATAATGGCCAAATTTTCCGTTTTTTAAAGAAGGGTTCCACAAGGAGGTGAAGAGAATGAAGCTGATAACGAAGGAGATTGAAGGTCTTTTCAAAAAACTTGGTAGACAGGGAAAGGTGGATGATCCCATCGTAGTGGCTAAATTCTTCAATCCAACCGGAGCAGGTACTTGGTATGCCACCGAGCTGATCTACGTAATCAATAGAAGGGATGAAAACAACGAACCTGAAACGCTTGAGGTCGAAGCATCGAAGATAGACCAGTTCAAAGACTATGAGGTCGTTGATATGCTTTTTTTCGGATATGTCTCTATCTTCGGCGACCACAACGACGAGTGGGGATATTTCCGGTTGAGCGAGCTTGAGTCGGTGAAGTGTCCACCCTTTGGGTTGGGTATCGAGCGGGATCTCTATTTCGATCCTAAACCGATCTCTACGGTGTGCCTAAAGGCGGTCATTGCTGTCCGATAGGCCCAAAAAATCAAGAGGATCAAAGAATAGAAGGTAGATATTTTGGGTAGGAAGGGAAAAAGATGTAGCCTAAGACGTAAATTTTATCTTTTAGGACATCTTCGGGAGAGACCCATATCAGATTTATGGCCGATACGATCAGACGTTTAAAAACGATTTTTTGGGGTGGCTTAAATGGAGGTGAAGGAAAAATGTCGTTCAAACTGAGAGAAGCCGTTGTTCGATACAAAAAAGCCAGCGGCGTAATTGAAAAGATAACCAGTTCAGAGGACGTGTGGAAATTCTTCTCCAAAAGGGTCGAAGGAGAGACCCGGGAAGTTTTCTACTGTCTTTATCTTAGCCAGCGTAATGGAATTTTATGTTTTGAGCAGGTATCGATCGGAATATCAATAGGTACGCTGATCGATATAAAGGGGATCGTGAGGACGGCAATCCTTGTTGGGGCAGAAACACTTATCTTCATTCACTTCCATCCTTCGGGCGATTCCGAACCAAGTCGGGGCGATATAAATGTAACAAAAAGGCTTATCAAAGCGTGCCAGATTTTCGATCTTGAAGTCTTAGACCATATCATCATAGGAGATGGAAGTTACTCAAGCCTGAAGGGAATGGGGAAACTTTAAACACGTGATTCCTTATAAACGAACCTATTTGTTGAGGAGGTCTAAGATGTATCTAATCATTTCGGTACAGGGTTGCTTACCATATTTGGAACTGGAAAGGGATGAAGAAGGAACCACTATGCTCTTTGATACGCAGCAAGAAGCCGAATCCTATGCCAAAGAAAACTGTGCATGGGATTACAAAATCATTGAATGGGGCTAATGCCATAAGCGGCAAAGAATGACGATGGAAAATCAATGGCAATAAGAAGACCCTGATGAAAACCTAAATCCTGACATCTAAAAATGAAAAATGGAGGGCGATATGAGAACAGCGATTTATACCAGAGTCTCGACTCAAGATCAGTCAGTCGAGATGCAAACCTCAGATTTGAGAGGTTACTGCGATCAACGTGGTTTTGAGGTCTACAAAGAATTCTCAGACCAAGGAATTTCTGGAACAAAAGATAAAAGACCTGGATTAGATGAACTGATGGCTGATGCAAAGAAGAAGAAATTTGATGTCGTGCTGGTATGGAGGTTTGATAGGTTTGCCAGATCAACTAAACACCTCATCACTGCCCTTGAGGAATTCCGCCATTTGGGGATTGATTTTATCTCTTATCATGAAAATATCGACACCTCCAGTCCTTTGGGCAAGGCAATGTTTACCATCGTCTCAGCGATAGCTGAATTGGAACGTAACATTCTGTTGGAACGTGTCCGGGCCGGTCTCAAAAGAGCAAAGGAGAATGGGACGATATTGGGAAGGCCTAAAAGATTGGATTTAGATGTGAAGGAACTTAAAAAAATGAGGGACAAAGAAAAGCTTTCCTTACGGCAGATCGCTAAGAGAGTAAAGGCTTGTCCGGCCACTGTTTACAAAAGTCTCAAAAATCCGGGGCTTAAAAGCCCCTAAAATGGGCATGCTGAAACGAATAATTGGGTGTTTCCTAAAGTAATGGTTAATAAACGGTATGAAAATGGACTTGCTCATCGTTCTATTGGTTCCTTCACCCAACCAGAGATTTGAGGTCAGGGCAATCTCTATCGATTTTCCTGCTGCTGACCCTATCTCTATCACTTTGCACTTTTTTATCATCTTCAAAAAGATCTAATCCCACGGGGTTGTCAAAATACCTCTGCTTAGCGAGTAAAAAGACCACGGGATATGAAGAAAGGTTTTGAGCGAGAAGGTTTCGATTTGTCGAAACTTTGAGATTTGAAAGGAGGTGAGTCGAATGACAAAGATCAAGAAGAATGGAAAGAAACAGGTAAAGAAGGCTGAGGGAAAGAAAACAAAAGATCCAAAGAGGGTAGAGGCTGCTAAGAAAGCGTGGCAAACGATTAGAGCCGGAGCGCAAGAAAAACAGGTGACAAAATAATTTAATTCAGCTTTCGAAGGTTAAGGAGGAAACGAGCAGACATAACGTTTAAAATCTGCTCGTTTTCCTCAAATTTTGCTAAACTGTCCTGAACGAGACTTAAGTTGACGGTGGCCGTCACTCCTGAATTTTCGGTCAGGTTAAGCTGCTAAAAAAGCATTCCATTCTCCCTTTATTATGAAAGGTTGACCAGTTCTTTTTCATATTTCTCGACCCAGCCATCAGCACCGCATTCTTTCAAGATTTCTATGGCTTTGCCGAGATTCTCCTGTGCCTTCAATTTATCACCTTTTCGTTTAAACAGGCCTGCATAAAGGGCATAATCTTTGCCCAGTTGGAACATCGTTCGGTTCTTTTGATCTGCTTCGATAGCCTTCTGAATCCAGTTTTCTGCCTCAGACGTGTGCTTATCATCAATGTTAAGTAAAATCTCTCCGATATGCCTTTGAATCCAGCCCTCATTTGTTCTTATTTTATTATTTCGTGAATAGGCATACAAAGATTCGAAATCCACATCTTTCTCTTTATTCATTACCTTTGATCTTGTTAAACCTACTTTCGCAAGACCCGCAAGGGACGGAAATATTCGATTATTCTCTAAACCCCAACTCGCTTTTTCGTAACGTTCTTTGGATCTCTGGAAATTTCCCATTTCGAAATAGGTCTCTCCAAGGGAAAATAGTGCCATTTCATTCGTTCCAGGCAAATTGATCCTTTCACAAAATTCGAGCCCTTTCAACAGATGTTTTTCTGCCTCCTCCAGGAATCTTTTCCCGAAACATGAAACTCCGTGACTTACGTAAGAATTCGCTTTGGAATAAATATCCCCACTCTCTTCAGCAATGTGGAGACCCTCATCCGTGGTCTTGAATGCCAGATCTATTCTTCCCTGCTGCAAATAAGAAAAGTAGCCAAGATGGCTTTTCATCACTGCAATACCCCAAAGATTTCCTACTGCCAAATTAATATCAAGAGTTCTCTGGATACAGCTTGCTGATCTTTCAAATTCACAGTTGCAACCTAAGGCTAACCCAAACCAGTAGCTTGCCATAGCTAAACTAACAATGTCTTTTACCTCTTCCGATATTTTTAGGGCCTCTTCAAAAGCTTTAAATGCCTTGGGATAATCTTCCTCCACATAACAATAGTATGTGCCCAGAATGGTATATATTTGGCAAAGCCTCCTCTTAGAATTGTGTTTTTTGGCCAAATCAATAATTGGGTCGATGGCATTTTTTGCCTCGATAGGATTGTTCATTTGAATGGTATAGAGCCCTGACCTGCCCCCCGAAAATTGGTCCAGGGGATGAGTTAGAATAGGACTGAGAATAAATATAGGGGGTCAGGATGAAGAAGAAGGGGTTTAGTGCAG
>Ga0326728_10019034_pt1 | contig 13400 bp, 11 predicted proteins | sample MB3enrmetagenome_FD_207602 | JGI IMG/M metagenome (GOLD analysis project Ga0326728, IMG submission 207602) | Lab enriched peat soil microbial communities from McLean, Ithaca, NY, United States - MB31MN | ecosystem: Environmental > Terrestrial > Soil > Wetlands > Peat | place: USA: New York... | reverse complement strand
GCGAGCCGCCGTTTGTGGGCGCGGATAATGAAAGAACGCTTCGGGGCGCAGGATCCCAGATCCATGCTGATGCGCTTTCATACTCAGACGGCCGGGTGCTCGCTTACGTCCCAGGAGCCTTATAACAACGTTATCCGGACTACCACTGAAGCCCTTGCCGCAATCCTGGGCGGCACTCAGTCTTTGCATACCAATTCCCTCGATGAGGTCTACATGATTCCGAGCGAGGAAGCTGTGCTCATTGCGCTGCGCACTCAGCAAATACTGGCGGACGAATGTGGGGTCACGCACGTGATCGATCCGCTGGCCGGCTCTTATTTTGTCGAAGCCCTTACCGATAAGATGGAAGAAGAGGCCAATGCCTATATCCGCAAGCTCGATGAATTGGGTGGAATGGTTGCCGCGATCGAGCGGGACTATCCGCAGATGGAGATTGCCGATGCGGCTTTTCATTTCCAGCGGCAGCTCGAATCCGGGGAAAAGACCGTAATTGGGGTGAATAAGTATGCTTCCGATCGGCCGGAACTTGAATTCGTCCTCAAAATAGACGAAGAGATTGAGCGAATGCAAATTGAGCGCACCGGGCGTTTCAAGGAAAACCGGGATAAGGTCAAACTGCAAAAAGCGATGGACGACCTGAGGCGCAGATGCGAAGGCCCGCCCTGTTGGGAAAACAATGTCATGCCCGCCCTCATAGATGCGGTGCGGGCAGGCGCGACCGAACAGGAATGTTGCGATCTGTACAGGGACGTCTTTGGGACCTATACGGACCCAGGAACTTTCTAGGCAGTTTTTAGGCTTTGGTTGTCAGTTTTGAGGTTGGGATCGAACAGAAACTCAAAACCTCATGGATCGACTAACAACTCTTCAGGAGGCAGGTTTCCATGGAAAATGTAAGGAAACTTCGTATATTGGTTGCCAAGCCGGGCCTGGACGGCCATGACCGGGGCGCTCGTATTGTGGCCCGCGCCTTTCGTGATGCGGGTTTTGAAGTCATCTACACCGGGTGCCATCAGACGCCGGAGCAGATAGTGAGTACAGCCGTTCAGGAAGACGTGGATCTGATCGGGCTGAGTATCCTCTCGGGCGCCCACACGTATTCCTTTCCCAGGATCATGGAGCTTCTGAGGGAGAACGGCGCGGAAGATATATCCGTGATAGGCGGAGGTATATTCCCTCTCGAAGATGTCTCCAAGCTCAAGGAGATCGGCATAAAGGAAATATTCGAACCCGGCGCAAAACTTAAGGACATTATAGAATGGGTCAGCAGCAACATCAGTCCGCGGGGCGCCGTAGTACTGAGAAAGTAGGCAACCCGGCACCTGGGACCTTATTGTTTTCGAGCTCGCTAAAAACTCGAACCTCACAACTAAAAACTCGCTAAGCACATGGATATCATTGAACAAATCGTTTCCGGCGATGTAAGAACGATAGCTCGTATCCTGCGAGATATCGACGATGAGATTCCCTCTGCAAGGGACATTCTAAGGCGGCTCTATCGATACACCGGAAAAGCATACGTTGTCGGTTTCACGGGCTCTCCGGGGGTCGGCAAGAGCGCTCTTGTCGACCAGATCGCAATCAATTATCGAAAGGCAGGGAAAACGATCGGCATTTTGGCGGTCGATCCGACAAGCCCATTTACCGGGGGTGCCATTCTTGGTGACCGCATCCGTATGCAGAGGCATTTTCTGGACCCCGGTGTTTTCATCCGGAGCCTCGCCACTCGCGGCCATTTCGGAGGTCTCTCAAAATCCACCAGCGATATGGTGAATGTTCTGGACGCGGCCGGCAAGGATGTGATCCTGGTAGAAACAGTGGGTGTGGGGCAGGATGAAGTAGAAATTGCAAACAGCGCACACACCACCGTGCTGGTGACAATACCGGGAATGGGGGACGACGTCCAGGCGATCAAGGCCGGAATCATGGAAATCGGCAACATTTTCGTCGTGAACAAGGCCGACCGCGAGGGTTCACGTCAGACCGTCCGAGAATTGATGAACCTGATCGAGCTTGGCGCCAGAAGGCGTAACGGTGGAAACTGGGAACCGCAGATCGTGGAAACCGAAGCCACAAAGGGCAGGGGCATCGAAGATCTTTATGGGGCTATCGAAAAACACAGGGCCTACCTTCTCTCGACCCAGTCCGAGTGGCGGGAGGTTGCGGAGAAACGCGCCGGAATCCAGCTCATCAGCGTCCTCAGAGATCAGGCTTTCAAGACAATCCTGAAAAGGATCGAAGAGTGTGGAGATTCCATGGACGAGATGGTTCGAAAGATCGTTGACAAGGAGTCCGATCCTTATACGATCGTCCAGCAGATTATCGCCAAAGCGTTAAAGTAGTTTTCATAAAAAAACCGGCGGCCCTTTCAGACCGCCGGTTTCCCTTCCAAGCCTTAATGACTGCCGTGAATCCTGGCCTATTTCAACAGAGGCACAATAAGCAGCGCGACAATATTGACAACCTTGATCATGGGGTTGATCGCCGGGCCGGCCGTATCCTTGTACGGGTCGCCTACCGTGTCGCCGGTTACCGCCGCCTTGTGAGCGTCCGAACCCTTGCCGCCGTACATGCCGTCCTCGATGAACTTCTTTGCGTTATCCCATGCGCCGCCGCCGCTTGTCATTGCGATGGCCAGGAACAGACCGGTGACGATCGAGCCGATCAGCATGCCGCCGAGGGCCTCTTTACCTAACCCGAATCCGACAAGGATCGGTGCGACTACCGGGATGAGCGCAGGAACCATCATCTGCTGGATGGCGCTCTTGGTGACGATGTCAACGCACTTGCCATATTCCGGTTTTGTCGTCCCTTCCATGATGCCCGGGAGTTCACGGAACTGGCGGCGAACTTCCTCCACAACCCCGCCTGCAGCCTTGCCAACAGCTTCCATCAGAAGCGAACCGTAAAAGTAGGGCAAAAGACCTCCGATGAAAAGGCCGACGATGACCATCGGGTTCGATAGGTCGAATACAGCCTGACCGGAGACCTTCCGGGAGTATTCTGCGAAAAGGACCAGGGCGGCAAGAGCGGCCGATCCGATCGCATAGCCCTTTGTAACGGCCTTGGTGGTATTTCCAACCGCGTCCAGGGGGTCGGTCACCGCACGAACGCTCTCGGGAAGTTCCGCCATTTCGGCGATGCCGCCGGCGTTGTCAGTGATGGGGCCGTACGAGTCTATCGCTACGACGATTCCAGTCATGGAAAGCATTGCAACGGCTGAAAGGGCGATCGCAAAAAGACCGCCGCCGGTATTGCCTGCGAAACCGCCGCCAAGCTGATAGGCCCAGATAATGGCGCCGCAGATTACGAGCGCAGGGGCGGCGGTGGACTTCATGCTGACGGCCAGCCCTGCGATAACGTTGGTTCCATGGCCGGTGGCGCTTGCAGCCGCAATGTGCTTAACCGGGTTGAAGCTCTTGGATGTAAAATATTCGGTGATCATAACGATCAAGCCGGTCAAAACGAGGCCGATGAGCGCGGTGGTGAATACGCTTATCGGGGTGAAACCGCCGGCATCTACGCCCTTTTGTTTGAGGAACCACTGCGATGCGAAATAAAAAGCGGCCGCCGCCAGGATTCCGGCAACTGCGAGGCCTTTATAGAGGGCGCCCATGATGTATTCGTTCTTGCCAAGGCGCACGAAGTAGGTGCCTATGATGGAAGCAATGATTGAGATCCCTCCGATCAACAGGGGGAATTCCACCCAGCCGGGGCTCTTGGGGAAAACCGTTTCCGCCAGCAGCATTGCCGCTACCAGAGTAACTGTATACGTCTCGTAGAGATCGGCCGCCATGCCGGCGCAGTCGCCGACGTTGTCGCCGACGTTGTCCGCGATGACCGCCGCGTTTCTCGGATCGTCCTCCGGGATTCCGGCTTCAACTTTGCCCACCAGGTCGGCGCCAACGTCAGCAGCCTTGGTGTAGATGCCGCCCGCGATACGAGCGAAAACGCTCATGAGAGAGCAGCCGAAGCCAAGGCCGATAAGACCGCGGAATACTTGTTCGGGCTCTATCGATCGGACAAGCAGGTAATAGCCGGTGATGCCGAGAAGTCCGAGGCCTACGACCATGATTCCCGTAACCGACCCGCCTTTGAAAGCGACCGAAAGGGCTGCGTTCAGGCCCCGTTTTGCGGCTTCCGTCGTGCGCACATTGGCTTTTACGGATACCATCATACCGATGTAACCCGCAAGGGCCGAACCGCATACGCCGATGAGAAATCCGATCGAGGTCCATTTGCCAAGGTAGAGCAGTACTAAAGCGAGCACCACGGCGACTACGGCTACGGTCTTGTATTCCCTGTTCAGGAATGCCGTGGCGCCTTCCCGGATCGCTTCCGAGATCGACTGCATTTTTTCGGAACCGGCGCTCTGCTTGGTGACCCAGACGGCAGTCAACAAAGCATAGATGACGCCGAGACCACCGGCTGCGAGGGCAAACATGGTGATCGTGCTTACGTTCATTCAAACCTCCTTTTGATTTGTTTTATTTAATTAAAAATGAAATTAGTTGACGCTTCGAGAGGTTGGGGACCGCCCCTCGATCTTTACTCTTGTTCTTTTGGTCCTCCTTCCAGCAATGTAATCCTAAAGGCTGGCTCTAACGAGTCTGAATGATGCCGTTTAGATTGTGAAACAATGATGCGCGGGTTCTTCCGTCTCGTTCCGGCAGGTTGCTATAGAGGAGCTTGATCTAAAAATATGATCGGCAAGGTGGGCGCGGAGACGATGCGGATTCAGGGTCGCTACGTCGACATATTGATATAAGACCTTCCAGAGTTTGCCTGACCGCTGCAGGATCAGAAATTACGGTGGCTTCCCAAAAAGCGCGCGACAAACCTAATGGATGCCGATAGGCTTGTCAAGAAAAAGTAATCATTGGCCGGAAAAAGTGATGAAGCAGCTATCGGCAGGTGCGTCGTACAGTGAATAGAACAGCGAGCCTGTTCACCGGTTCTTAAATCTCAATCTCAACTCCAGGCTCGGGCATCAGCACTTTGAGGTCCCCGGCCTCTGCACTCACCCGCAAAATGTCCTCCCGCCTTCTTAGCCGTTCATTTCGCTCGATGTGCACAAGTGCCAGCGAGCCGGCCTTGGCCCTGCGGGCAAAGTCGATGCAGGTCATGACGTTTCCGTGTCCCGGAACGTCCGCGTCCAGCCGAAATGCCTCGTGGATCACCAGGTTGGTTTCACGCGCGAGCGCGAGCGTTTCATTCGTCGGATGGCCGTCTCCACTGTAAAAAAGCGATTTGCCGCCGGCGTCGATACGGACGGCCAGATCTCTTTGAGGATGCCCGTTCACCGCACTTCGCCAGGCGACACCGGCCGCTCGCGCCCCCTCTCCCGGTTCGACCGTCATGAAACTAATGTCGAAGGCAAGCTTGTTCAAGACCGAAGGGTAGGCCAGCTTGAGAATTTTAAGTACTGTTTCGTCTATTCCACGCTGCCCGAGAATAATCAGAGGTTTTTCCCGCTTCATTTCCCAGAAGCGGGTAATCAAGGCCGGCAGTCCGAAGAAATGGTCCCCATGGAAGTGAGATATCCAGACCGCGTCCAGGTTATTTGGATCGGGACAACTTTTCCAGAATGGGGGAGGGGCGGTAAAGCCGCAGTCAAGCAGAATCGAACTGTCATTGCCTCCCTCACTTGTCCGTACCCAGATGGAGGTGTTCGAAAGCTCTTCGTCAAAGGCTTCGCCAACTCCGATGAATTTTACTCTCACCGTGCCACCTCTTCGCTCACAAAGACGCTTCCTGCAGGGCAGCGAAGATTCGGATAATTTCGTTCTCCATGCCCCGGCGTGACAAAGCTCGCCCATGTATCTAATTTAGAGCAATACGTTCCCGCAGAAAACCGGATTTGTTTTAAAACTCCGCGTGTCTTAAATTACCGGGGTTCGAGCAGTTCGTAATGTCGGGACCTAATGCTCAAAGACAAAACTCAAACAAAGGATTCCCTGGAGAAACCTCATGGCGGCAGAAGACCAATTTGAACTGATTTTCGAGAAGGAAATTCGAGAACTAAAAAGCCTTATCCGTTTTTACCGGCATATCTCAACCGGCGCCGAACTGCTCTCGGTCATAAACGAGGATGACAATAAAGTGTTCGGCGTCTGTTTTCGCACACCGCCCTCGGATTCGACCGGAGTCGCTCATATTCTTGAGCATTCGGTTCTTTGCGGCTCCAGAAAGTACCCCGTGAAAGAACCTTTTGTCGAACTCGTCAAAGGCTCGCTAAAGACCTTTCTAAACGCCTTCACCTACCCTGACAAGACCTGCTATCCCGTGGCCAGTCAGAACGTCCAGGATTTCTACAACCTGATCGACGTCTATCTGGACGCGGTCTTCTACCCGCGCCTTACACCATTCGTTCTTCAGCAGGAAGGATGGCATTATGAAATCGATGACCCCGGAGCCCCACTAACAATTAAGGGAGTGGTGTATAACGAGATGAAAGGGGTCTATTCTTCGCCCGACAGCCTGCTGTCTGAGCTTTCGCAGCAATCCCTTTTTCCGGGCACGACTTACGGGTTGGATTCCGGCGGGGACCCCGGGATTATTCCAAGCCTTACCTTCGAACAGTTCAAATCATTCCACGACAGGCATTACCATCCTTCCAACTCCAGGATTTATTTCTACGGAAATGACGATCCGGGGCGAAGGCTGGAAATAGTTCAGGAATACCTCAAGGATTTCAAGCGGACACAGCCGGAATCCGCCGTGCCGCTCCAGGTGTTCAAAACCATGCCCACCAGGCTCGTTCGTTCTTTTGGAGTGGGTCCCGACGAAGCCGCCTCGGGGAGACTCAAAGGCATGATGACCGTTAACTGGCTTCTTCCCGAGGTGACCGACGCCAGGCTGAATCTTGCCTTTCAAATCCTTGAATACGTTCTTATAGGCATGCCGGGTTCCCCACTGAAAAAGGCGCTGATAGATTCCGGGCTGGGCGAAGATATTGCCGGGGCAGGCCTTGAAACTGAACTGCGCCAGCTGTTTTTCTCTGTCGGTCTCAAGGGAATCCGTGTCGAGGATGCCGATAAAGTTGAAAATCTCATTTTCGAAACCCTCTCGACTCTCCGGGACGGCATTGACCCTGAAACCATCGAAGCCGGTGTGAATACGATTGAATTCAGGTTCCGCGAAAACAATTACGGAGCCTTCCCCCAGGGATTGGCTGTGATGCTGCGCGCGCTCTCCACATGGCTCTATGAATCCGACCCCACCTCCCTGATGGCGTTCGAATTGCCGCTGAACGAGGTAAAAGATAATCTTAAATCGGGAGGTTTCCTTGAGGGTCTGATTCAAAGCTATCTTATCGAAAACCAACACAGGACGGTCGTCCTGCTCCGGCCGGAGTCCGGACTTGCCGAAAAAGAGATAGAAGAAGACGCCGGGAAGTTCGAGCAGATCAAGAATTCCTTTTCTGTCGATGAAATTCACCGCGTAATCGAAAACGCCAGGACGCTTCAAAAAATTCAATCCGCTCCGGATTCACCGGAAGCCCTGGCCACCATTCCGGTCCTGAGGGTGTCCGACCTGGATAAGCGCAATAAGGTGATTCCCATTGAACCTGGGCCTTTCGACGGCGGGTTCGGCTTTTATCATGACCTTTTTACGAGCGGCATAGCCTACCTTGATGTTGGGTTCAATCTCCAGGTTCTTCCTCAGCAGTATCTGCCCTACGCGTCACTTTTCGGCCGGGCGCTGCTGGAGATGGGCACCAACTTCCAGGATTTCGTCTCCCTGTCACAAAAAATCAGCCGGAAGACCGGAGGCATCCACCAGGAATTATTCTCCTCGACCGTGATTGGAAACCGCTCCTCTGCCGCCTGGCTTTTCCTGCGTGGTAAAAGCATGACTCCGCAGACGGGTGACCTCACCGGTATTCTTGAGGAAGTGTTGAGTGCAGTGAAGCTGGACGACCGGGAGCGCTTCCGGCAAATTGTGCTGGCGGAGAAGGCCAGGCAGGAAAGAAAGATCGTTCCTAACGGCCACCAGGTGGTCAACCAACGCATTCGCGCTCATTTCAACCAGGCGGATTGGGTAAGAGAGCAGACTGATGGAATAAGTTATTTTCTCTTCCTGAAACAGCTTGCTGGGGAGATCGACGATAACTGGGGCAAAGTGCTCTCAGATCTGGAGAAGATCCGCGATCTGCTTGCCAACCGTTCGACAATGGTTTTCAATTTAACTGCCGACAGGAAAGATCTTCACTCGATTGAGGGCCCCGTGCGCAACTTCCTCCATTCCCTCCCCGATCGGACGGCAACAATGGAGACATGGCAGCCCGGCCTTTTTCCGCAATTCGAAGGAATAATAATTCCTTCGCAGGTAAACTACGTAGGAAAAGGCGCGGACCTGTACCGGGGAGGATACGAACCGCATGGGTCGAGTAAGGTCATAGCCGGATATCTCCGCAGTTCCTGGCTTTGGGAAAAAGTGCGGGTGCAAGGAGGCGCCTATGGCGGGTTTTGCCTTTTCGACCGAATATCCGGGGTCTTCACCTTTATTTCCTACCGCGACCCGAACCTGCTCAAAACCATCGAGAACTTCGACGGCAGCGCAGAGTTCCTTCGCAGTGCCGATCTCCCGGATGACGAAGTGAGAAAGGCGATAATCGGGGCCGTTGGAGACCTCGATTCCTATATGTTGCCGGATATGAAAGGCTATGTCTCTGCGCTTCGCCACTTGACAGGCGATACCGAAGAAGTCCGCCAGGAGATGCGCCAACAGGTTCTGGGCACTACTGCAAAAGATTTCAGGGCCTTTGCCGAAGTGTTGGAAAATGTGAAAAAGGACGGAATTGTGAAGGTGCTGGGGGCGCAGACGTCTATCGACTCGGCCCTTGCAGAACGTCCAGGCTGGCTGGAGACTTTTCGGCTCCTTTAATAATGAAGGTTGAATTGAAGAATTCAGGAATTTGGTTTTAATCCCTGAATTCTTCGAATCCGAATCCCTCAATTCACCTCATAGTTTTTGAGGCTTGCAAAGGTTCTTTTCTTCTGCGGCAGCACGTCCGCAATTGGCGCAAACATATTTCGGGTCGCGTACCAGTTTTTTGTATTCTTCAAGGTTGGATTCAACGAATCCGATATTCTGAAGATAACAGAGGTGTTCCTCGTGATGGGGATGGGGCATTTTCTTTTCAGCCATTTCATTGCTCCTTTGTCGAAAGATTGATGAAAATTATCTCATAATTAATCTTTTACATTATTGGTCCATGTGAAAATAAACATCTCGCTTCCACCGTCAATGGCCGTAGAAGACCTCGTGATTACCTTAAAATAAGAATAATCTCGGAAACCGGACGGAAACTCAAAACCCTCCGGAGGAATGATTGATGAATCCGATTAGATTAGTTTTTTGCACGGCGGTTTTTGTGGCGATGCTGTTGCAGGGTCCAGCTTTGTTTGCCGACAACGGCCCTCCGAACGCCTGTCTTATGATTCCGGAGATTCAAAACGGGCAAAACGTTGATACAAACGATTATCAGCCGGAGTCCTGCATTACTTAGGAGAGCCGTACTTGATGCTCCCCCTGTGGGCGTATTTGATGGTCCCTGTGGGAACCTTGAGAGCGTGCCGGGGTTAGATCGAAGAAAGCTCCACGAAGCTCAGGGGTGCTCGCCCCGATCTTTTCCCCCTATGATGTTGTTCAGCTGCTTTATCAGACTGGGCTGGGACTTGGAACATTTGTCGCACGAACTCAAGTGGTCCAGGAACGCCGTGATGTTCCACCCTTCATAAGTTTTTATACCCAGTTCCATGGGGTCTTTCCCGCAAAGCAGATCCATCATGTTCGACTCCTGTGAGATCATTTATATCGTCTATACAGCAAACAGGGCGAATGCGGTAGGAAAAAGGGAGTTGGATAAAGAGCCCTGATTTGTAACAAATCCTTGAGCGCAATTTTCGTTGTAAAACCATTTTATTATATTCTTAACTTGACATGTGAATCAAACTGGGTATTCTGCCCAGAATTCTGGTTCAAAAGCCGGGCGGAATAAGATGGAACTGCCAATTATTTGGAATGGGTGGCCAAAATAGTGATTCATAACAGGCTGAAAAAGATCATTCAGGATTCTGGTTTGTCGCTCGCTCGGTTTGCCCAAAAAACCGGCGTCTCAAAGAATACGCTGATAAATTATCGGGATGGGGTTACGTCACCCGCGTCGTCATTTCTGGAGTCGGTGTGCCGGGAGTTCTCGGCCGATCCCTGCTGGTTGCTTTTGGGTGAGGGAGCCCCTTCCTGTGAAGTTGCCGGCGAATCGGTCGTAACGGCAACGGAGGACTACTCGCTTATTCCGCTCCTGGAATCGCGTGTGACCGCGGGGCCGGAAGGAGAAATCCTCTACGGCGAAATTGCCGACCACTATCCTTTCAAGAAATGGTGGATCGAAAAACTGGTAGGCGAAAGCACCGAGCGGAAAGGGAGTCTTTTTCTTATCCGGGTCAGGGGAGATTCGATGTCGCCAACTATTAACCAGGGTGAGATGGCCCTGGTGGACACTTGGGAGAGCGAACGCATTGAGGTTGTTGCGGGGCGCATATACCTCGTGATCCTGCCCGATGGGAGCGCTGCCCTTAAGAGATTGGTCCTCAGCGGGGACGAGAGCGGACTGAAGCTGGTCTGTCTTTCCGACAATACCGCTGACTACCGTCCGTTCGAATTCGCCCTGGACCCGGAAAAAAGCCTCAAATCATATGTGCTGGGCCGCGTAAGATGGGCAGGGAAAGAGTTTGATTAACCGGGGGGGGACAAATGAGAGCTTCAAAGTATACCGGAAAAGAGGCGGCACACATCAAGAATGAGCTTCTCAGGGCCTATCTGGAGCCGCTCTTCATGATCATCGGCCAGCGGGAGCTGAGGATCGGCTACGTAGACTGCGCCACCGGCCCCATTGAGAAAGGAGGCGGGGATTCGGACGAGCCGGTCTCAGTCGCCAACTCTTTGGGCATTATGGAAAAGTGCCATAACGAACTGGCGGAAAAATTCAGGAAAAACGTTCAGTTTCGTGGCCTGTACATCGAAAGGGACAAAGCATCTTTCGACAGGCTTGAAAGTTTCGTAAAATCCGAATCCTGGAGCGGTGTCGATGCTCATTGCCTGAAGGGTGACTTTTGCGACCTGCAAGGCGAAATACTGTCTTGGTGCGGCAAAAGGGATTTTTGTTTTTTCTTCATCGACGCGACGGAATGGAGGCATATCGCAATTCCAACCCTTGAGCCCTTCCTGAGCAGACCTTCTTCGGAGTTTCTCATCAGTTTCATGTTCGACTCCATTGTTCGCGCTCATGGCAAAACCAGCTTCGAAGATCATGTCAACGCAATTTTCGGCAAGGTGCCGGATAGTTCAGGTGTTGGCCTGGAAGAAAGTGAAAGGTCTCTCTTCAACCTGTATCGCCGGGAATTGAAATCTGCCGCTCCTTTGACAGAAGGCGCGTCTCCTCGTTGCGCGCATGTGAGGGTCATCCATCCCGCAAAAGATCGCACCATCTACGATCTTGTCTACCTGACCTGGAACCCCTTGGGTATAGTGACTTTCATGCAGGCTTCGGAACAGCTGGAAATCGAGCAAAGGAAGGCAAGGGCAATAGCCAGGCAATCGAAAAAAATCAAGCGCACCGGTCAGCTTGAACTTTTTTCTGCGGACAGGTTGGTTGAAGACGAGCCTGCGGTCGATTTGGCAAAAGCAAAGGAGTACTGGCTGGCCAAGCTGTCGCCTGCTCCACAGCGATTCGGAGTTGCCGAGTTCGCCGATATGCTGGAAGAGACAGGATGGTTCATGGATGATTTCCAGAAGGCATTTCTGGAGCTTGAACGTGAAGGAAAGGTCAGGAATCTTGCCTCCACGGGAATGCGGACTGGAGATCCCGTTCGTTATTGGGCAAACGGCAACCGTGGCGAGTTCCTCGAGAAGATGGAGGAAAAGCATCCGAAAACCCGATAGACGGGGTAAGTTGGCGCGCCGGAGATATAGCAGATTTGAGGATGAACTGTGAGTGAGGAGGTTTTTGACTCTGGGGGCAATATATTCAGAGATCCGGGGTTCTCTCCGGATGAAACCGCAGTTCTTCAGCTAAATTCTGTTAATCCTGTCAGAACGGGTTTTTGGCGCCTTCGTGTCTGCGCGTTAGGCCGGCTCCCGTTTATCCCGCCTCCACCACGAAACACTTCAAATACCTGGTTTCGGGCATGGCTAGAAGGGCCGGATGGTCGAGCGACTGGCCGCGAACCTGGAGAAGGCGCAACTTTTTCCCGCTTGCCTGCCCCGCCGAGATCAGGGCGTCCCGGAAAAGCTCTTCGCTCATATGGTAGGAGCACGAACAGGTGATCAGGATGCCGCCGGGTTTTAGGGCGAGAAGCGCCCGGCGGTTCAGGTCGGTGTAACCCCTCCTGGCTTCCGGCAAGGCCGACTTGGTCTTGGCGAATGCCGGCGGGTCCAGGACCACTACGTCGAAGGACGAGCGCCTGGTGCGTTTCAGGTAGTCGAAAACATCATCGGCTACAAAAGACGCGCGGTCGCTGAGTCCATTGATCTCAGCGTTCCGGCGCGCCTGTTCGACGGCCTCTGCAGACTGGTCGACACCTGTCGCCTCCGCCGCCCCTCCTGCAAGTGCGGAAAGGGTCCATGCGCCGTTATAGCAAAAAAGATCGAGGACCCTTTTGCCTTTCATCCAATGTTTCGCGGCGTCTCTATTGTCCCGCTGGTCAAGATACATGCCGGTCTTCTGCCCGCCGAGCACGTCGATCAGGTAATCTATCCCGTCGATGCGGATGGCGATATCTCCGTCTACACTTCCGCAGGCCACGCCCTTTTCAAGTGAAAGGCCTTCAAAGGAGCGCGAGGGCGAGTCATTTCGAAACACAACCGCCGCAGGCTTGAAAAGATCGACCAGCAGTTCTCTCATCAACTCTTCCATCCCGGCCATCCCAACAGTTCCGGCCTGGTAGACGAAAACGTCCCCGTATCGGTCGACCACGAGTCCGGGGAGGCTGTCCGATTCACCAAAGACAAGCCGGAAGCTTTCTGCGCCGGGATAAAGAAATTCGCGAAAAGTTGCAGCGTCGAGCAGCGCCTGTCGAAAGAAGCCCCCGTCGGGTTTTTTCCCTGGAGGACATACGAGGCGGACGGCGATAAGCGATGCGGGATTGATATAGCCCACCCCGAGTGAGACGCCTTTCGACGTGAGCACTTCGACCCAGTTTCCCGGTTCGAAATCATGGATCGGGCCGGCTATCTCGTTGCTGAAAACCCAGCGATGTCCTTTGAGAATGCGCCGCTCGCTTCCGGGATGCAATGTTAAGGTTTGCATGGCCTCCTTTATTTTGAAAATGTGAAATTCTTGTTCACTGCTTGCTAAATAAAAAAGCGCTCAGCGAAGAGCGCTTTTTTAGCGG
>Ga0326728_10019033_pt1 | contig 13404 bp, 7 predicted proteins | sample MB3enrmetagenome_FD_207602 | JGI IMG/M metagenome (GOLD analysis project Ga0326728, IMG submission 207602) | Lab enriched peat soil microbial communities from McLean, Ithaca, NY, United States - MB31MN | ecosystem: Environmental > Terrestrial > Soil > Wetlands > Peat | place: USA: New York... | reverse complement strand
GCCGGGTCGCGCCGCAGGACGTGAACGTGCTGGTGCTCGGCGAAAGCGGCACCGGCAAGGAGCTGGTGGCCCGGGCGATCTACTCCCACAGCCGCCGCAGCAAGCAGCCGTTCCTGGCGATCAACTGCGCCGCCATCCCCGAGACCTTGCTGGAAAGCGAGCTGTTCGGCCACGAGCGCGGCTCGTTCACGGGCGCCGACCGCCGCCGCATCGGCAAGTTCGAGCAGGCCCACGGCGGCACGGTCTTCCTGGATGAAATCGGCGACATGGCTCTGGCCACCCAGGCCAAAATCCTGCGCTTGCTCCAGGACGGGCGATTCGAGCGCGTGGGCGGCAACGAGACCATTCAGACGGACGTCCGCGTCATTGCCGCGACCAACCGCAGCCTGGAGGAGCTGCTCAAGGCCGGCAAGTTCCGCGAAGACCTGTTCTACCGGCTCAATGTGTTTGCGATCCAGCTTCCACCGCTGCGGGAGCGGATGGACGACCTGCCGCTGCTGGTCGAGCATTTCGTCAGGCAGCTCCACCGGGAACCGGGAAAGGGGCAGCCGATCGTGCCCCCGGAGAGCATGGAACTGCTGGAGGGCTACGATTGGCCGGGCAACGTTCGCGAGTTGCACAGCGCGATTCAATTCGCGCTGGTGCAGGCGACGGGCAATATCCTCGCGCCGCAGCATTTTCCGCCGGCCCTGCACTCCCGCCCCTTTGTCGAGGCCCCGTCGCCGGACGCCGATCGCCAGCTTGCCGGCCTGGCCGCGCTGGTGCGCCAGTTCCTGGAATCGGGCCAGACGGAAATCTACCGCCAGGCGCATGCGGCGTTCGATCGCATCGTGCTCGGCGAGGTGCTCCGTCATACCCGGGGGAACCAGGTGTCGGCTGCGCAATTGTTGGGCATCTCGCGGACCACGCTGCGGGCCAAGCTCGCCGCGCTGGGATTGGAGACGAAAGCGGCGCCGGTAGAAACCGCGCGGCAATAGCCGCTGGGAGCGGGGCGAAGCATGGTGAAGCAGACTGAGCGAGGACAGGCGCGATCGATTCGGCTGCGGCGCTATGTTTGGGCATTGCTCGTTCTTTGCACGATCGCCTTCGCGACGACGAAACAACGCATGAGAACTCTCCTGACAAGTTCAGCGGACTCAATCATGGAACCGATTTTCGCACGGCTGAGCCTGGTCTGCAAGTCCGACAACCGGCTGCGCCGGTGCTGACCAGCTTGGAAGTCCCAGGGGCCGCCTATCTTTCACTTCACGATGACTTCATACCAGATCGTCTGATGCTTCGGCCCGATGGCAATGACGCCATTTCCACTAGCGCTCATGTCGACTGCCATGGGCGCTCTGCGCTGGCCGCACGAGTCCAATGGCCACGCCTCGACGGAACTGGCCGCGTACGGTAGCGTGATTCGGGCGGGGATGCCTTCGACCATCGTTGGCGCTTCGCCCCAGTCGTTTCCTACGGTGCTCTTCTCGGGGTTCTTCCAGCCCATACGCGTGTTCTCGACATAGCCGGTCGCGGTGATGAGCGCGCGGCACGGTGGGGCGCCGAAGCCCCCCTCCATCGCGGTCACGGTGATGACGCTCCATCCGTCCTGCATCGTCGGGCCTGGCTCGATGATTATGCCGCCAAGATCGAATCGCTTCCCGCCGCCAAAGCCGATAACCGCTTTGTTCTTTGCCGCATTTACCGTAACAACCCCGCGGTCTCTCAAACGGAGATCCCAATCGAGTTCATTCGTATCGGAAACAAACCGGTCGCGGGGCGGTTGGACTTGCTCGGGTCCCAAAGCGGCGTGTGCGACGCCCATTCCAGCGTGATGCGCAGAGCGGTCTTCGCTAGACGACTTAGAACCGCCTTGGGCAAGCGTGGTGGAGCCGCCGTCGCTGGCGATTGCCACACGGTGAATCAGGGATACCTCGGACGCAATACCCACATGCCCGGCGTGAATCAGCTCCCAAGGGTTCCCGCGACGCAAACGGTCAATTTCCTGTTCCTTGTCCAGACTCGCGCAGACGAGTTGACGGGCGGGCTGCACGTCGCCTCGCAGAAACATGGCGGCGGCGGGAATGAGCGTGGCCATTTTCGTTGGGTGCTGGTTGATGTCGAAGTGGTTGCGGATGCTGCGCAGGTCCCATTTGTCACTGTGCGAATACCGCGAGGCGGAGATATAGTCCCAGTCCTGGAGCGAAGCGCAGGCCGCCCGCAGCAGATGTCCTTCGCTGACGTAGGTGTTCGGCGCCGCATGGCCGTATTCGGTCACGCAGAAGGGCTTGCCCAGCACGCGGCGCAGCGCCAACTCGGGCAGCGTCCCGCCGCGCTCGTTGACCATCGTGCGATTCCGCACGATCCAGTTTTCCGAATCCCAGGGCCTCCCTGGAAAGACCGGATGTTGCCAATAGGCGTGCGCGTCCACGCAATCCATTTTCGCCATCAGGTTTGGCGTGCTGCACCCGACGACCGTACCAATGACCAACGCCTTGACGTTCAGTTCATTCTTCAGGAAGCCATACATCGTCTGCCAGTAGCGGTCTTCGGTCTCCCACAGGAACCGCAGCCAATCGCGCTGCACCTCGGCAGAGCGTTCATCCAACTGCATCCGCAGGAATGCCGGCGCCCCGCCGCCTTCCAGGCGCTCGTCCTGTCCCAGTCCCATGACGCCACCGGGCCGTAGTGAGACGGCGGTGATCCAGCATGTCGCCGGCAGCATCGCCGGATCGAAAATCGCGCGCGCTTGATCGTCGGTTTCGTTGATCGGCAGAACGAACCGATAAGCGCGCCATTGTGTTGTTAGACCGATATCCCGGTTTACTCCCAACACGTGCCAGGGCTCGTGCGACTGCTCGATACTGACGCTGATCTGGCAAGACTTGTCGGCCTTAGCCCGGAAACTGAGCACACAGGGCTTGCCAGCCTGAACACGGACGCCACCTTGTTCCAAGCGGACGTGCCAACTCTGCGCGCCCGGCTTGGCCACGATGATCTGGACGGATTTCGCGCCGGGCAAGGAATTGGGCGCGGTGTCCACAACTTTCGCGGTAGCTTCAGCGCCTTCATGTCGCTCCAAGGTCCAGCCCTCCAATTGACGCGCGAAGCTGCCATTGACCAGCGCCTCGTGCCCAAGTGGCTGTTCACCCCCGCCCCAAGCCTGGCGTAGTTTGTCCGTTGAGCCGTAACGCCGTCGCAGCCAGTCGTTCCACTGTCGCCTGAGTTCCGCACGGAAGATCTCCGGCAACCCGTCAACCTCTTTGCTTAGCCATGCGTGAATCAAGCCGTTCTCGTTATTGATCTCCACAAAAGCCACCCCCGGGTCTTCGGCACAGGTTCGTCCCGTGTAGGCATTGCGACGCGTCAGTAGCGTGCGCGCGTATTCTTTTTGCAGTTCCAGCACTTGTTCATCGAAAAACCCCACCACATGCCGCCGTTGGAATGGGCTGCCTCCCGCCTGTTCGATCTCCGGCGGCAACCCGTCAGCGGCGTTGAAAGGACGGTAATTCAGCAGGCAAAGATAAACATAGATACCATTGCGATTGAGTTGAGCGGTGAAATAGTCGAGGCGATCAAGAGCTTCGGGATCGAGTTCGCGAGTGTTGCGAATGTTGCGGGCAAGGATTCCCTCGGGAAACCGCTGCATATCCATGATGTGGAAGCGCACGATATTGATGCCGAACTTGGCCATCCGAGCGGCGACTTTTTCCGCATCGGTGTGGGTGGGGATATTGGCGCTGAAAGCCAGGTCCACTCCGAAGAACCGGACGCGCTCCTTCCCAGCGTAAAGATGTCCGTCCTCTCCGGCGCGAACATGCCCGAACTTCCCTGCCGGCTTGGGCAGCCATTCGCTGAGATTCATAACGCTTGGAGTGGCATCATCCCACGGCAGCACAAAGGGAAACAGCACGTCCGCTTGTGTGCCACTCGTTTGGTGGGCCGATGCGCTCGCAGCGGCGCCGCTGGCTTTGGTGATCGTCTCACCTCGCGCGATCGTCCCGTTCCAAACGCCGGTCAATGCCAGCACGACCCAGACAGCGGTCGCTCCCATGGTCCCGAGAAAATGCCGTCGTGAAATCGTCGAATTCATTGCTGTGGCTTTCAATTTCATGTCAGTATAACCGGCTGGACGGTACGAAGGAACCACTTCCCTCAATGAGTTCTCAGCCGATTTCGCCACCTGACATGCACCTGCTTCCCATTCCTTAATAGGGGTTCGACGGTCTTCAAGTTCCCTTCCACCCGCAGGCTCACCATGAACAAGAGCTTCTGGCTCGTTGGCATCATTCTGGCTTTCGGCAACTCGACGGTTCAGGCGGCGGACCAACCCACGGCAAAGCCGCAGCAACCGGCAGCCGAAAAATCCTTAGACTCTTGGACTACGTGTACCCGTCGTGGGCGCTGCTCTCCCGGTTCCGCAGCCCCGGAAATCTGGGACGGAGGAGGGGGGCGGGATGGTTCGTGGGGGGAGGAACTGCGGTCGGCGGCCTTCGACGGGAAGAGACGGGCAGCGGGGGAGCGTCGCGCCTGATGCGGTGGCAAAAGGGTGAGGGTGGCGAGAAGACCGGTGGGAAGTCGTTGACGGTTCGGATATGAGGGGCTAGGATGCCGAGAGTGGTCAGAAGTCTTCGAGGTGGTGCCGCCATGCGATCGCGCGCCGCATGGCTTGGACAATCCCACTCGTTTGAGTATTTCTGGTCGGATTTGTGGGAGGATTTGGTGAGCCGGATCTCAAGATCACGCGGGCCGCCATCCCCGGGCATAGCGGTGCCTATGTCACGGCCGCCGATGCACCACTTGCGGTGATGGAAGCGTGCGCCCGTAGGCGGCAGCCTGCAAGAGAGGAGACGTCACGTGCCGCGCCTATGCCGTGCGGTCAAACGCCCGCCCGATGGACGCGGGGCTCGGTTTCTGGGAGTTCTGCCCCGGGTCGCCCTGCCCGGAGGCAGCATTCTCACGCGCGCGGCCGGTGCTTGGACGCTGCTGAGATGAAGCCGATGGCGTGAAGATGCGATTGAGCACGACCCCGCTACACCACCATTGAACCAAGGTCATTGGAAGGCTCCTCTATTGTGAGTATAGCTCACAACCAAGGAGAAGAATTTATGACAAAGACTGCGCGAACCCTCTCGGCGTTTGCCGCGTTCATGCTGTGCCCCTTGATGGTAGCCGCGGCCTGGGGAGCCGATCCGGCCAACATCACTGCCGATGAGGCGACGCGCCGGCTGAAGGACGGCAATCAACGCTTTGCCGAAGGTAAGGCGACCCATGGTCATCAACAGGCCGACCGGCGCGCCGAGGTGGCCAAGGGCCAGCACCCCTTCGCCATCATCCTGTGTTGCTCGGACTCCCGCGTCGGGCCGGAAATCGTCTTCGACCAGGGGTTGGGCGACATCTTCGTAGTCCGTGCGGCGGGGAATGTGGTCGATGACGTCGGCTTGGGCAGTATCGAGTATGCCGTCGAGCATTTCGGCACGCCGCTGCTCGTCGTGCTCGGTCACAATCGTTGCGGGGCGGTGTCCGCCGCCGTCTCCGGCGGCGAGGCACACGGGCACGTCCGCGCGGTGGTGGATGCGATCCGGCCTGCGGTTGAGAAGGTCAAGGGCCAGCCGGGCGACCCCGTAGAAAACGCGGTGCGCGCCAACGTGCGGGACGCCGTCAAGCGACTGCAAAACGCAGCGCCCATCCTCCCGCCGCGGGTCAAGGCCGGGAAACTCAAGATTGTCGGCGCCGCCTACAACCTGGACAGCGGACGCGTGGAGTGGCTCAAGTGAGGCCGTTCTGCCCCCACGCAGAATGATTGCGCGTGCCACCTGCGGGTTGTTTTCCGGCGGCGTACAATGACCTGCTGGCCGCGCCTGGCCGTTCTGGGGGTTCGTTAACCCGGCCGGCGGATTATCCGACCCGGTTCACGTCAAGACAGGAGGGTGTCAACATGCGGAGAGTCCCGGTATCGCTAATGGCGGTGGCATTGCTGGCGGCCTTGGCCGCCGTCCAGGGTTGTGCCGAAAAGGCGAGCGATCAGAAGACCGGCGCTGCCGCGAAGGACATGGCGCTCGATCTGCTGGCGGCTGCGAATGCCGAGGAATCCTCGCCCGCCAGGCCGGATGCCTTGAGGCCGGATTCGCCGGCGGTCGTCAATCGCGTGTCGTCCGCACCGGCGCCGACGATCACGGGTGTGCCCGGTTCGCCGGGGGCCACCACGACCATTGACGGGCGGCAACTCCCGCCGCCGCCGGCGAAATTCGGCGGCAAGATTGCGCGCAATGCCGCGCAGTCCAAGCCCTGGTGGCCGCCGCGCGTGGTGCCGCCCAAGGGCGCGCCGAACGTGCTCTTGATCATGACCGACGACGTCGGCTTCGGCGCGCCGCGCACCTTCGGCGGCGTGATCCCCACGCCGGCGCTGGATCGCATCGCCGACCACGGCCTGCGCTACACGCAGTTCCACTCCTGCGCCCTTTGCTCGCCGACGCGCGCCGCGCTGCTCACCGGGCGCAACCATCATTCGGTGGGCTTCGGCGTGATCTCGGAGCAGTCCACGGGCTATCCGGGCTACGACTCGATCATCACGCGCGACAAGGCGACCATCGGCCGCATCCTCAAGGACAACGGCTACCGCACGTCGTGGTTCGGCAAGGACCACAACACGCCGGCCTTCCAGGCCAGCCAGGACGGGCCCTTCGACCAGTGGCCGATCGGCATGGGCTTCGAGTATTTCTACGGCTTCGTCGGCGGCGACACCAGCCAGTGGCAGCCGAACCTCTTCCGCAACACGACGCAGATCTACCCCTTCCTCGGCAATCCCGGCTGGAACCTCACCACCGCCCAGGCGGACGACGCCATCGCCTACATGAACCGCATCCACACGCTCGCGCCGGATCAGCCGTTCTTCGTGCATTACGTGCCCGGCGGAACGCACGCGCCGCATCACGCCACGCCGGAATGGATCGAGAAGATCAGCGCCATGCACCTCTTCGACAAGGGCTGGAACGCGCTGCGCGAACAGATGTTCGCCAACCAGAAGAAACTGGGCGTGATCCCGCAGAACGCCAAGCTCACCCCGTGGCCCGACGAGCTGTTGAAGAAGTGGGATGCGCTCACGCCCGACGAGCAGAAGATGTTCGTTCGCCAGGTGGACGTCTATGCCGCGTATCTCGCCTATACCGACCACGAGATCGGCCGCGTGATTCAGGCGGTCGAGGACATGGGCAGGCTCGACAACACGCTGATCATCTACATCAGCGGCGATAACGGATCGAGCGCCGAGGGCACGCTGATCGGCACGCCGAACGAGGTCGCGATGTTCAACGGCGTCGAAGTTCCGGTTGCCGACCAGCTCAAATACTTCTACGACGCGTGGGGTTCGGACCGCACCTACAACCACATGGCCGTGCCCTGGTCGTGGGCGTTCGACACGCCGTTCTCGTGGACCAAGCAGATCGCATCGCACTTCGGCGGCACGCGGCAGGGAATGGCGATCTCGTGGCCGAAAGTGATCAAGGACCGGGGCGGCATCCGCAACCAGTTCCATCACGTGATCGACGTCGCGCCGACGATCCTCGAGGCCGCCGGGATTCGCCAGCCCGAGGCGGTCGACGGCATCCCGCAGAGCCCGATCGAGGGCGTGAGCATGGTCTACACGTTCGCTAAGGCCGACGCCGACGCGCCCTCGACGCACCATACGCAGTATTTCGAGATGATGGGCGACCAGGCGATCTATCACGACGGCTGGATCGCCAGCACCAAGGTGCTCCGCCCGCCGTGGGTCGTGTTCGCGCCGGTCAACCAGGATCCGGCCAGCGCCGCGCAGTGGGAACTCTACGACCTGACCAAGGATTGGACGCAGGCCGAGGACGTCGCCGCCGAGAACCCGGCGAAGCTCAAGCAGTTGCAAGACCTGTTCTGGGTCGAGGCGCGGAAGTACCAGGTCCTGCCGCTGGATGCGTCGGTGGCCACCCGGCTCGTCACGCCGCGCCCCAGCATCACCGCCGGCCGCAGCGTGTTCACCTATTCCGGCGAGCTGACGGGCACGCCGAACGGCGACGCGCCGAGCATCCTCAATGCGTCGTACAACTTCAAGGCCGAGCTGGAAATCCCGGCGGGCGGCGCGGAAGGAATGCTCGTGACGCAGGGCGGCCGCTTCGGCGGCTACGGCTTCTATCTGCTCAAGGGCAAGCCCGTGTTCCTCTGGAACCTGGTGGACCTCAAGCGCGTCCGCTGGGAAGGCCCCGAGCCGCTCTCGCCCGGCAAACACACGCTGGAGTTCGACTTCAAGTACGACGGCTTGGGCGTCGCCACGCTCGCCTTCAACAACATCAGCGGCATCGGCCGCGGCGGAACGGGCGTCCTCAAAGTCGACGGCAAGCAGGTCGCCAGCCGCAAGATGGAGCGCACCATCCCGCTGATCCTGCAGTGGGACGAGAACTTCGACGTCGGCGCCGACACCGGCACGCCCGTGGACGACCAGGATTACCAGGTGCCGTTCCGCTTCACCGGCAAGCTGAACAAGCTGACGCTCACGATCGACCGGCCGACGCTCACCCCCCAGGACCAACAGCGGCTGCTGGAAGCGCAGCGAAACAACAGGGTGAGCGAGTAGCTCGCTGGGCCGCTAAAGTTGCTGTCCCTGCTCCTCAGGCTGCTTCAGACGAATCAGCGTGCGGGGCTCCTGGCGGTCGGGACCGAAATGCACGAGGATCGGCACTTCGTCATTGGTCAGGTTGTAAAGGCCCGTCTCGGCGACCACCCGATCGTTGCCCTCGAGCTTCCACGCCGCGCGCTGGGTTTTCTTGTCCACCGCGCCGACGACCGGCATGACTTTGTCGGTGAGATCGTCCTGCAGGTTGCCGCGAATGACGCCCTCCTTGTTCAAGGCAAGTTGCAGGACCTTGTCGGTCTGCGTCTGCCCGGGTTCGGCGACTACGGCGAACACCCCCAGGGGCAGCCACTGCTCGTCCTGGGATTCCTGCGCGGCATCGGCGATTTGACCGGCCTGGGCGTAGTACTGCTCGGCCGTCGCGACCGGCTGATCGCCGTAGTAGACGGTATCGCCCTCGTAGATCACGTTTCCGCCGTAGTCGTAGTAGATGCCCGCACCAGGGCAGCCGCAGTAGCTGCCGGCGGTGGCCCAGGCCGCCATGTTCCAGGCCGTGGCGGCAAGCGCCCACTTGCCCGGCCACCATGCACCGGGGTAGCGGCCGTACCAGCCGGGGGTGAAGCAGCCCCAGCGGGTAAAGTTGCCGTTGACTGCGGTCCAGGTCCTGCCGCCGACGAACTGGCCGTTGACGAAAGAGGCACCGCGGCCGGCGGCCACGGTATGGCCTCCCGGGCCGCGGATCGCCGCGCCGCCGGCCACTTTGGTATACGTGTTGCCGCCGGGCCCGGTGACCTTGACTCCGGCCCGGCCCGCGGCGACGGTGGCCCCGCCCGGCCCCGTTCGGCTGCCGCCCACGCCGCCGGCAGTGATCTGGCCCCCGCCCGGCCCCGTGACAGTTCTGCCGAGACCTCCGCCGGTGGAGGGCAACTGTGCGGGTCGCGGCGGCGCTGCAGCCGCGATTTGCCCACGTCCCGAATCAGCCGGCAAGCTGAGGAAGCTGTTGAGCTGGCCCTGACTGGGCCGCTGGTAGGACTGCGGCAGTTGTTGGGCCGTCCGGCCCGCGCCAGCCGGCACGCCGCTACCCGGGCGTGCGGCCGGAAGTTGAGCAGGGCGATTGCCCGCAAGCCCCTGACCTCCTCCGGCCGCGGGTCGCGGGCCTGGGGCTGCTTGGATGGGACGACTTTCGGTCGGACGCTGCGCAGGGCGATTCATCGCCGGCGCGGGTGCAGCCCGGCTCATGGAGGGGCTGTGATTGAACGCGGGGCTGGCGGCAGGGCGTGCCGCCGCCCCGGAGAAGCCGCCGCCGGCACGCGCGCCACCGCCGCCGCCACGTGCGCCACCGCCTCCTCCGCCGCGTGTAAAACCGTCTGCTGCCAAGAGCGACGCGGCAACCGCCGCGCCGACCAGTAGAATCGTGGACTTTCTCATGAGGTCACCTAACCTATCCGAGGGTTGAGTCTTCTTCCGGCAAATCGTTGGCAGAGCATCCTTACTTCACTTCTTCGCTGCTTGCTTCAGCGGTGCTTCGGCGGCTTTGCCCGCCTTTTCCACCGCGTCGCTGGCCGTCTTGCGAACCATCTTCACTTCCTCGATGTTGGGCAGGAACTCCGCGTCCAGTTTCCGGCCGATGGATTTCCAAGTAAAGGTATTGCCGTCCACGGGCGTGTAGATGTTCGTAGCCGACGCCTTGCGGCCGTCGGGTAGAACCTGGCTGAACTTGACGCGCCAGTGATCGTCCTTCTTTGACCACGTGCCTTCCCCGAATCCGCCGTCGGAATCGAACATCCAGGAGCGGATCGTGCCCGCCGCCGGGTCCCAGCCGATGATTACGGTGCCTTCGAGATCATCCATTCCAGGCACCGACACCTTGAACGCGTAGTGCAGGAAAGTCTTGTTCTTTGTCCAGGTCACGGTGGCCTCGGCCGTGGCTTCGGGGCTCTCGTCGACCCACTCGCCGACCAGCCATGCCAGATCCTGCAAGGGCGAATTGGCCGGGGGCGTCTCGGGGACGTCGGTCTCGCGAACCGTGTCCAGCTTCCACTGGCCGGCCTGCTTCACATGCACCGCGATGTAAGTGGAGTCGCGCGGCGGTTCCGCAGGACGAATGACGCGCACCGTGCCCTCCTCGACGGCTACGTCAGGCGACACGATGCGAATGGACGGGTGCAGCACTTCGATGCGCACGCCCTTGTTCTCGGCCAGCAGGGTCTGCATCTCTTTCTCGATAGCCTGCTTTCCCCGGAACCGCTGGCCCGCAGGGCTGAGCCAGTCGCCGGAGTCGCTCCAATGCGCGGCGACCGCTTTGGCGTCGCCGCGGTTGTAGGCAGCCACATAAGACTCCACATTCGCCCGGATGGCGTCCACATCCGACGTACTGGCGGGTTTCTTCTCCGCAGCTTGTGCGGAGACGGCGAGCATCAGGGCTGCGGCCAAGGCTGCGGGCGCCCAGGCGCGTGCGGCTCGCGTAAGCGGCTTTGACACGGGACCGTACATGGTCTTTCGCTCCTCTGGGGTATGCTTTTGGACACGCCAACCGGGCCCCACCGCTGATGTCAAGCCGTTGGCACGGCAAGACCAAGACGGATGGCCAGCGCAGTCATTTCTTAACCATACCATTATCTGGCGCCGGCAAGGGCCCCCGGTCAGGGGTGTGGCATCAAGCAGCGGGCGCTCGTTGCGAGCCCTTGCGGCGGGTCGGCATTAGCCTGCTGATCACCACCGGGGCCTTGCCGGGACCCGCCATTACCGCGGCACCGGCCTTCGAGCTGTGCCAGGCCATGGTCGCGGCGCCGGGGGCCCTGGGTTGGGGCCGACTGGCGCCAGCGGCAATGCCCCACCGAACGGGGGATTCTGGCCGCTAAGCACCCGAACTCGCGGGGATACCCACCTGGGGTTGTCTAGGTACTTACAATTAGACGTGTTGCAATTATGATTGAAGGGGAGAACATGACTGCCCTGGTCAAAGCGGCGGCGGCACTCTTCGTAGACAGGTCCTGCCGGCAGTGGGTCGTGCGGGATCCTGACGGCGCTTTCTGGATTCTTCCGCCTGGCGGAGACCCCTGGGACCAGCGGCAACCGTTTTACCCGACTGCCGAGACCGACCTTGAGCCGGTGCCGGGACATTATAAAGACGTTCTCAGGCTGCCGTTCTGAATCAGAAACAGGTGCAACATGGCCGCGACCGCAGAACACGCGCGACTCGACGAAGCTCGCCAGCAGAACGTTCCTTGGAGAAAATGGGGACCGTACCTGAGCGAGCGGCAGTGGGGCACCGTGCGCGAGGATTACAGCGAAGGAGGCGACGCCTGGAACTACTTCAGCCACGACCAGGCCCGCTCCCGCGCCTACCGTTGGGGCGAAGACGGGCTGGCCGGGATTTCCGACGACCAGCAGCGGCTCTGCTTTGCCCTGGCCCTCTGGAACGGCAAGGATCCCATTCTCAAGGAGCGGCTCTTCGGGCTAACCAACAGCGAGAGCAATCACGGCGAGGACGTCAAGGAATACTACTTCTATCTGGACAGCACGCCGACCCATTCGTACATGAAGTACCTCTACAAGTATCCGCAGGCGGCCTTTCCCTACGCCGACCTGATCGAGACCAGCGGCCGCCGGGGCCGGCACGAGATGGAGTACGAGCTGATCGATACGGGCGTGTTCGACACGGATCGCTATTTCGACGTATTCGTGGAGTACGCCAAGGGGTCGCCCGAAGACATCCTGATCCAGATCACCGTGCACAACCGCGGCCCGGAGCCGGCCCAGATCCACGTCCTGCCGACGCTCTGGTTCCGCAACCAGTGGTCCTGGCGCGCCGACTCCGAAAGGCCGACTCTGCTGCAGGCCGAGGGCGCATCGGGCCGGAGCGTGGTCGCGGCTGTCGACCCCAAGCTGGGCCGGCGTTACCTGTACTGCGAAGGCGAGGTGCCTCTGCTGTTTGCGGAGAACGAAACCAACACCCAGCGGATCTTCGGCGTGCCCAACCGTACCCCCTACGTCAAGGACAGCATCCACGACTACATCGTCAACGGCCAGGCGGCGGCCGTGAATCCGCAGATGAAGGGGACGAAGGTGGCGGCGCATTATCGGCTGCACATCGGGCCGGGGCAAAGCCAGGTGGTCCGCCTGCGGCTGAGCGATGTCGCTCCCGCCGACTTCGTCCGCGGCGACGGCAAGCGCGGCGGCCCGTTCGGCAAACATTTCGAGAAAGTGCTCGGGACTCGTGTGCAGGAGGCCGACGAGTTCTATGCGGTCATCGTTCCCCGCTCCCTCGACGCCGACGCAGCCAACGTCATGCGGCAGGCCCTGGCCGGGATGCTGTGGAGCAAGCAGTTCTACCACTACGACGTGGACAAGTGGCTGGAAGAGCGCGGCTCCGACCCGTTCAAGGCGACGCGCAAGGCCGCCCCGCGCAACGATCACTGGCACCACATGTACAACGGCGACGTGATTTCCATGCCGGACAAGTGGGAGTACCCCTGGTACGCGGCCTGGGACCTGGCCTTCCACGTCATCGCCCTGACGATGGTCGACGTCGATTTCGGCAAGCAACAGCTCCAGTTGATGCTCCGCGAGCGTTACCTGCACCCCAACGGCCAAATCCCCGCCTACGAGTGGAACTTCGGCGACGTCAATCCGCCGGTGCACGCCTGGTCCACTATTTTCACCTACCGCCTGGACAAGCTAAAGAAGGGGACAGGGGACACCAAGTGGCTCAAGAGCTGCTTCCAGAAACTGCTCTTGAATTTCACCTGGTGGGTCAATCGCAAGGACCGCACCGGGCGAAATGTCTTCGAGGGCGGCTTCCTGGGGCTCGACAACATCGGCGT
>Ga0326728_10019032_pt1 | contig 13405 bp, 11 predicted proteins | sample MB3enrmetagenome_FD_207602 | JGI IMG/M metagenome (GOLD analysis project Ga0326728, IMG submission 207602) | Lab enriched peat soil microbial communities from McLean, Ithaca, NY, United States - MB31MN | ecosystem: Environmental > Terrestrial > Soil > Wetlands > Peat | place: USA: New York... | reverse complement strand
AGCAGCGCGCCATCGGTGCGATTCATCCGCATCGCGTCGCTCACCATATAAATCTTCGCCATGTATTCATTGGCGACGCTGCGTCCATGCGCCTGATACCAGTAAATAACGAACTGCCTGGCCTCCCCGTTGGTAATCACATACTCCCCTACCCGGTGCGGCTTGCCATTCGCATCGCTCAGATCGACGTACTGCTGCGACTCAAAAACCCAGCCGGCGCCCGGCAGGCAGTTCTTGGGCGAATGGATGGTTACCCCTGTCCTCTGGGTCGGGAAATAGCCGATAAAAAGGCTGATCGGCCGCAACCCTCCGCCCTGGGTGTAAAGGCGCGACAGGAACTCTCCGGCGCCCAGCACATCGAGCGTTTCCCGGTCGATCGGCATATCGCTTCCCGTCCATCCCGCAATCGCGCGCGGGAACTGCGACAGGGGTTCGCTGGAGGGAATCAGATCGGTATTGCCGCGGGCCTGGAGCAGCAGCGCCGTTCCGGCCAGCAGCAGGACAACCGTCCAATAAAGAGGCGTGCCGAAGCGCGGACTTTTCATCTCTGCCTCCCTCGCAACGGGAACAAGCACATGATTCGATGCACGATGAAAAGGCACCCCAGAGAGACGAGAAACATCACCCAACCGGAAAACTCGTGAAAAAAGCCCAGGGCTTTATCGGGGTCCCAGTACTGGACGCACAATCCGGTGCCCAATATGCGTACCGCGTTGGCCGCAATCGCAATGGGAATGCTGGCCAGGGCGAGAACGGCCCGCCGCAGATTGGATTTCTCCATGAAGTAGCCATAAAAGATCGATAGCGTGAACAGGCTCATCAGGGAGCGAATGCCGCTGCACGCCTCCGCCACCTCCAGTTTCATGGCGGGGAGCTCGATGATGTTCCCCTCGCGCAGGACCGGTACGCCGAATAAAGGCAGCAGAGCGCTGGCCAGCTTTGAAGCCAGGATCTGCAGCGGAAGGGTTATCTCATTGAAAAGAATAGAGGGAATCGGAATCGCCAGCAGCAGAACCAGCAAAACGAAGCGCAGCTCTCTGAGCAGCTCCCACCCGCCAAAGCAAAGCACCAGCCCTGCCAGCAGAATCACCAGCGATACCCGGGAGAGGAATAGCTCCGCTCCGTAGACCCCCAGGACCAGAACAACCAGCCCCGCGACAACGAATACAATTCCGCTCCAGGTGGGAGCGATTCTTATAGCAAGAAGGGTTTTTCTCTTCGCCCACACCAGGTATGCCGCAAAAATGGGCACCAGGAATCCGTGAGAGAAATCCGGTATCTGCCACCAGTCGACCACCAGTTTTGCCAGCACGCGGTAGTAAACCGCCGCCACGAGCGCGCAGATGAGCACCGAACCCCATGCAAAATGAGCGCTTTGCAAGGGTCCGCGGTCCTTGTCAAGCGCTGCGGCATGTATCTCTGGGGCCATATTCTCCGTTGGGTAATCTGCGGCCGAATCAATCCGTACCCCTCTCCTTAGCAATCGGATTGCCGAAATGGTCCGGATCGATCCTGGGGGATTCCCTATGAATTCCCCCGCATAGACAACCAGCCTTCCTTGAAAAGTGGTAAACTACTTCCACTTACTAGGGTAATCGTAGGCACATTTCTACCCACTGGATAGGAAACTTATTTCCTCTTGATCGGCAACTACCCCTCCCCGAAGTGAGTCCAAGAGTCGATATGCCGCATGGAAAGCCTTTTCCAGGCCCAGTCCCCAGGTTTGGAACCCGCATTGCTAAAGAAGAGTATGAACCTAGGACCTTTCATGGCAACCAGTGCAACCATCCATAGCATAAAGCGGCAAACGAAACCCTTTGCCCCGATCGAGGCGCAGATTCAACGCGCCATTGCCCGTATTGCCGAGAGCGATTGCCCCGTCCTGATCGTGGGCGAGCATGGCGTCGGAAAGCGTTCCATTGCCGCGCAAATCCACGCCCAGGCGCATCGGTCTCGAAGCATTTATACGGAGATTCACGGCGCTGATGCCGACGCTCAGGCTATCCTGTCGGCTTTTGCCGCCAAGGGAACGCTCTATCTGGCGGAGATCGGGGACCTGAGCCTTCCCTTGCAGGAACTTATCGTCGATACTTATTTTCGCTCCGGCCGGGAACAAACATGCCGCCTCCTTTGCGGCACCAGCCGCGAACTATTCGAGGAGGTCAAAACCTGGCGCATGAGAGAGGACTTTTATTATCTGGTCTCCGCCATTACGCTCCGCATCTCGCCCCTGCGCTGCAGAAAGTCAGAAATCCTCTCCATCGCCGATGACCTTTTGACGCAGTACTCCAGGCAGTTCGACCGTCCCAAGCCGGTGCTGCGGGAGGAGATCGTTGGATTCCTGATGGACCACACCTGGCCCGAAAACCTCTCTGAGCTTCAGACCGCGATCAAGACCTTTGTCGCCATCGGCGACCAGTCGGTCTCGCTCGCCGCGCTCAAGGCCGCGGCGCCGGCCATGAAGTCGAATGGGCAGCGCGGGGCGCTGTCGCTGAAGGAAGCCACGCGGGCCGCATCGACCCAGATCGAACGGCAGTTGATCTCAGAGGTTCTTATTTCCACTGGCGGCAATCGCAAACGCGCCGCGGATCGGCTGGGGATCAGCTATAAAGCGCTGCTTTACAAGCTCAAGCAGACCGGGGCGGAATACCAGCCTGCATCCAGCAGGATCGGAGTCGCGCTATGAAACCGGGGAAACTTTTCATTGTCGCATTCTTTACGCCGGCGCTCTTCTGCCTTGCCCAGGCCGGCAAGCCGGCAACTCAGGCTGTTGCCAAGCCGGCCGAGCTGCCCGTCGCCGCCGCGGCTCCGACAGACAGTTATATCATCGGTCCGTCCGATGTAATTACTGTCACCGTATGGAAGGAGCCGACCCTGTCGGGCGCTCTTCTCGTCCGGCCTGACGGCATGATCTCGATGTCGCTGCTCGGCGATGTTCAGGCCTCCGGCATGACCCCCTTGCAATTGGCGGATCAAATCGCGGCCAAGCTCAAAAAGTACATCCAGAGTCCGAACGTCTCCGTCGTGCTCACCCAAATCAACAGCAAGAAGGTGTTCCTGCTCGGCGAGGTTCAGAAGAGAGGACCGGTGGATATGACGCCCGGCATGACCGTGCTCCAGGCGATCGCCAGCGCCGGCGGCCTCACCGACTTCGCCAATGCGAATAAGATTTACATCCTGCGCGACGATGCCGGAAGCCACCGGAAGATTCCGGTGCGTTACAAGGAAGCGTTGAAGGGCAACAGCGATCTCAATCTCATGCTTAAAGCCGGCGACACGATTGTGGTTCCGTAAGGCGCTCCAATGAAGACGATACTCAAACTAATGGCCATCCTCTTCGCCGCATCCGCCGCGGCGCAAGCGCAGGTTGTGCCTGAAGCGATCGCGGGCCCGGCCATTCTGCAATATGCTTTCCGCTACTCGCAGTCCGGAGCCTTCGTCAGCGGAAGCCAAACCAGCTTGCAGGCGAACGCTTCCGCTAGCATCGATTATGCGAAAGGCGTCAAGCGCTTCCCGTTAAACCTGAACTATGGAGGCGGCTACACCGGGACCCTGGACGGCCCATCCTACGCAAGCGGTTTCTTTCAGCGTCTAATGATCTCGCAGGGCTATATTGGGCGCCGCTGGAACATCTTCGCCAGCGACAGCGTTTCCTATCTTCCCGAATCCCCTACCACGGGCTTCTCGGGAATTCCCGGCACCGGGGAACCGATCGGCGGGCCTGGCTCGAATCCTTCGCCCAGCCAGTCGATCCTGACCACCAATACCAGCACTGTCAATAACTCTGCAACGGGTGAAATCGGACTCAGTCTCAACTCCGCGACCTCCCTTAGCATTGGCGGCGCTTCGCAAATCCTGCGCTTTCCCGACGGCAACGGCATGGACACGAATACGCCGTCGGCGAACGTGGGGCTTACCCGGCGCCTCGATGCGCGGAATTCGCTAACCGGTCAGTATGCTTTCTCCCGTTATAGCTTCGGCGGGACAGCTTTCACTTTGGAGACCAACACCGCGCTGGCTGATTACCATCGCATATGGACCCGGCGTCTCACTACGGATGCCTCCGCGGGACCGCAGTGGGTCAAAAGCGTGGGTAGCGCGGTCCTGCCTGTCTCAACCAAGGTCTCGGCGAGCGCGGCGGTTAATTACATATTCCGCTTTGGGTCAGCCAGCCTGAGTTACAATCATCAAACCAATGCTGGTTCGGGATTTCTCCTCGGCACAACGGCCGATTCCGCCATCGCAGGCTACACGCGGGAATTCGGAAGGGACATGAGCATTGGAATCTCGGGAAGTTACATGCGCAGCGCTGCGCTGTTGAACAGCGAGATCATCAGTGGAAAGTTCGGAGGAGTTCAGGCCACCAGGCGGTTGGGCCGGTATCTTTCCCTATTCGCGAATTACACGGCCATCGATCAGTCATCGAGTATTTCATCGCCACTTCAAGCCAACGTGCTCAACCAATTGCAACAGGTAGTCGCTTTCGGCATCGGTTACTCCCCGCGCGAAACGCGCCTCGCCAGGCACTGATGCTGTAAGGAGTCGTATGCTCGGACATCGTGAATTGACCATGCAGGACTACGCCGGGATATTGAAACGGCGATTTTGGCTGATGCTGGTCTGCGCCATCGCCGGCCTCGCTGCCGGCGTGGGCATAAGCTATGTTCTGCCTCCTCAGTACATTTCGATAACCAAGGTGCTTATCGAGCAGCAAAAAGTCTCGGAAGATTATGTAAAGCCCGTGGTCAGGGAAGATCTGGAGGGACGCCTGGCGTCGATGAAGGAGCAGATACTGAGCCGCTCGCGCATTCAGCCGATTATCGAACGCTTCAACCTCTTCCCCGGAAATAAATACACCATGGACGACCGCATCGAGCTGACCCAGAAGGCGATCGGCGTTCAGCCCATGCCCTCCGGGCAATCGCATGGAATGCCGGGCTTCACCATCACCTTCAAGGCCCAGGACCCGCGCACGGCGCAGTTGGTATGCAGCGATATCACCTCGCTCTTCGTTAGCGACAATCTGAGGGCTCGCGAGCAGTCGGCCAGCGGAACGACCGACTTCCTGAAGCAGCAACTGGACGACTCAAAGAGAAACCTTGACGAGCAGGACGCCAAGCTCGCGGCCTTTCAACAAAAATACTTCGGCAGTCTTCCCGAACAGAAATCGTCGAATGCGAACACGCTGCAGGCGCTGACAACGCAGCTTGACGCCGCCACGCAATCGCTGAACCGGATTCAGCAGAATGTGACCTTCCTCGAAGCCATGATCTCGCAGCAGACGCGCGATCAGCAGCGCCAGGAAGCGCCCGCCGCCGGCTCACCGGATGAGGATCAGGTGCAACTCAAGGCTCTCATTGCGCAAAAGCAGGAGTTGGATAATCTCTACACTCCCGACCATCCCGATGTGGTGGCGATCACGCGCAAAATTGCCGATCTTCGGGCGGAGATCGCGCATGCCCCCGCTCCGTCTGCTCCGAAAGCAGCCGCCGCAGCAGCTTCCGACTCGCTGCAGCTTCAACAGCTCAAGGCCCAGCTTCGCGCGGCGCAGCAGGCCATGGGCGTCGCCAAGCAGGAACAGGCTCGGATCGAACAGCAGATTCGCACCTACGAATCAAGAATTGAGTCCAGCCCGATGGTCGAGGAAGAGTACAAGCAGCTCACTCGCGACCATGAGACGGCTTTGCAGTTCTACAACACTTTGCTGACCAAGATGAATGAGTCGTCCATGGCAACCGCCCTTGAACGCCGCCAGCAGGGCGAGCAGTTTAGCGTTATGGATGCCGCCAACCTTCCCGATGCGCCTACTTTTCCTGACCGCCGCATTTTCACTGGCGGAGGACTTGTGGCCGGCCTGGCTTTGGGCCTGCTCATCGTTGCATTGCTCGAGTATCGCGATACTTCCCTGCGCAATGAGAGGGACATTTGGGCCTTCACCAAGCTGCCGACTCTGGCCATGATCTCCCACTTAAACCGCCCTCCTCAGCCTTCCAAATCCGACCGCCGGCGAATGCCTGTCTCGCAAACCCGTAAGCCCGTAGAAAGCGCGGTCAAATAATATGTACAAATCCTTCTTCGGCCTTCGCGCCCTGCCTTTCGTAGCCAGCCCCGATCCGCGGTTTTTATATAAGACGCCGCAGATTCGGGAAGCTCTTGCCTGCCTGCAATACGGCATAGCCGCGCGCAAAGGCTTCGTCGTCATGACGGGAGAAGTTGGCACCGGAAAAACAACTCTGCTCAAGGCCGTCCTGAGTTCTTTCGTTCAGGATCGCTTTTCGACCGCCTTTGTCTTCAATCCGCGTCTCGATGTGCTCGACTTTTTTGAATTCGTGCTCACTGACTTTGGCATTCCGATCGAGACTCGAACTAAGTCGGGTATGCTGCTGCAGCTCAATCGCTGGCTTATTGAACGCTTCCGGAACAAGCAGTTGTGCGCTATCGTGATCGATGAAGCGCAGAACCTCTCCTCGGATCTTCTTGAAGAGATTCGCTTGCTGACCAACCTTGAGACCTCATCGGAAAAACTGGTGCAGATCGTGCTTTCCGGGCAGCCTGAACTCGAAGAGAAGCTTTGCGATCCCCGCGTTCGCCAGCTCCGCCAGCGCATTTCTATTTGGTGCAAAACGCTGCCTTTGACAAGCGAGGAGACGAAAGGTTACATCGCCGAAAGGCTGCGCATCGCCGGCGCCGGCCAGCCCGTGCTGTCGCCCGATGCCGTGCAGCTCGTCTATCGGTACTCGATGGGAATTCCTCGCCTCATCAACCTGATTTGCGAGCATGCCCTGATCCTCGCATATGCCGAGCAGATCAAGCCCATCCCGCCTGGCATCGTTGAGTCGGTCTGCGCGGAGCTCGGCCTGCAACAGCAGTCCTTCTCGATTTCGTCCATGGCGCTGTCCGGTTTGACTGAGAATGACTTGCCAACCGCCATGCCCAATACCGCCAGGTCCATCGTGGATGCAACGGATTCCATGAAGGGACGTGAGTGATGAGCCGCATATACGAAGCGCTTCAAAGGGCAGAGATGGAGCGGAAGGCCGCGCAAGCCGCGGGGGGCGAGCTGACCGCCGAGCCGATGGATGGCCCCGGCATTGAGGAACCGCCGGCGGCCGGGGACGTCTTGGCCCTTGGCAACGTCGCGCGGCATCCCTGGAAGTTATCCATCCCTTCCTTTCCTGCGCTCGCGGAGCGGGGCGCTGTCATCGAGCAGTTTCGCAGCCTCCGCTCGCGCGTCCAGCAGGCTCGCTATGAAGCTCCGCTGAAGACGATTCTTATCTCCAGCGGCATGCCTTCGGAAGGCAAGACTTTTGTCGCCGCGAACCTGGCCATGAGCCTCGCCCGTAACAGCGTCAATAGAATCCTGCTCATCGATGGCGATCTGCGCCGTCCCACAATCCACAGCCTGCTAGGCGCTCCCAATTCGCCCGGGCTTTCGGAGTATCTGGCGGGGACAGCAGAATGGAATGGCATTATGCAGCGCGATCGCGGTCCAAAGATCGTTGAGTCCGCCACCGCGCGCAGCATTTCGAACCTCACCTTTATTCCAGCCGGCATATGCGGTGATAACTCCTCGGAGCTTGCGGCCAATCACCGCATCGAAATACTGGTCGCAACCCTTTCCAGGTATTTTGATTGGATACTGATCGACTCCCCGCCGGTGCTCGCGGTTACCGACGCGGTGGAACTTGCCCGCGCGGCCGATGCGGTCTTGCTGGTTGCCCGCGCGGCAAAAACGCCTTTCGATGTCGCCCAGCGCGCCCAGGCCGCCTTCGGCAACTCGCGAATCCTCGGCTTTGTGCTCAACGACGTCAAAGACGCTCCGCGCGGCGGATCCTACAACAACAACTACTACTACGGCGGGGAAGATGCTGGCGGTGGAGCAAGCCGCGGAAAGGATATGCGGAGGAAGGGATGATCAGGATTCTCAATGTCTACTATTCGATCAGGACCTTGGTGCGGCTTCTTTGCGAAGCGCTCCTCGTGGTCGGCTCATTTCTTCTCGCCACCGTGTGCGTCGTTGGACCGGATACATACATCGCGCTGATCTACCAGAACGGCCTCCTGAAGATTGCCGGCATCACCGTCCTTACCTTGCTCCTTTCCTACTACTTCGATCTGTATGAGACGCAGCCTAACTCAGGCCGCTGGGAGGCATATTTTCGGCTGCTCCTGCTTCTAAGCGTTCTATCCTTTATTCTTGCCGGGCTTGTCTATTTTTTCCCCCAGATCGACATCGGCCCCAATGTTCTCGTTATCGGCGCTTCTATCCTCGCAATTGCCCTCGTTTTCTGGCAATGGGTCTATGAGTGGATACTCGGACTCTCGTTCTTCCGCGAACGGGTCTACGTGCTGGGCGGCGGCGAGCGAGCGCGCAAGGTAGTCGAGGTAATCCGTTCTCGGCGAGATGCGGGCATGGAAGTTGTCGAGGGCGCGGGCGAAAAAACATCCGGCAGTGAACTCGAGCGTTTGGCCGCGGACCTTCAAGCCTTTTGCAGGCCCGAGTTTCGCATTGAACGTGTCATCGTTGCCATGGAAGACCGTCGCGGATCGATGCCGGTTCGCGAACTCCTCGACCTTCGGGGCCGCGGCGTTGTGATTGAGGACGACAGCGCCGTCATGGAAAGGCTATTGGGCAGGTTGCCGCTAAACTGCCTCAATCCAAGCTCCCTCATCTTCACTCAGGGTTTCAATGTGAAAGCATCGCAGCAGGTTCTCCGGCGCATTGTTTCCATCACCGTCTCTTTCATCGGGCTGGCGATCTGCCTGCCGTTCATTCCCTTCATCATCCTGGCCGTGCGCCTCTCTTCGCCGGGTCCCATCTTTTACCACCAGACTCGTGTCGGGCTGCGTGGGCGTCTTTTTTCCGTCATTAAATTCCGGACCATGCGCCAGGACGCCGAAGAGCAGGGTGCGGTGTGGGCAACCAGAAACGACCCTCGCGTCACTCCGATTGGCAGATTCATGCGATTGACCCGCCTCGATGAGATTCCACAGCTCTGGAACGTCCTCCGCGGAGAAATGGGATTTGTCGGTCCCCGCCCGGAGCGCCCTGAGTTTGTGCAGTGGCTCAACAGCGAAATTCCCTTCTATGAGCTGCGTCACTTGATACGCCCCGGGATCACAGGCTGGGCGCAGGTGCGTTATCGATACTGCGCCAGCCTGGAGGATGCGAAGCAAAAGCTCGAATACGATCTCTACTACGTCAAGCACCTGTCCCTGGGCCTTGATCTGTTTATCATGTTTGAGACCATCAAGACGATCATCCTGCGGAGGGGCGCCCAATGAAGATCGTCTTCTGGGTCTCGCTGGCCGGCATTCTATACACCTACGCGGGATACCCCGTGGCCATGTGGATGCTCGCGCGCTTGCGGCCGCGGCCCTGGAAGACGGCTCCGATCTCCCCCAGTGTGAGCGTGGTGCTCGCCGTGCATAACGGCGTCGCGCTGCTCCCGCGCAAAATTCAGCAGCTCCTTGGCCTCGACTACCCCAATATAAAAGAGATTATCGTCGTCTCGGATGGATCAACGGACGGCACGGCGGAATTGTTAGCCCAACGGCAGTATCCGCTTTTCAAAGTCATTGTCCTCAAAGAACGCGGCGGCAAGGCGGTCGCCGTCAACGCCGGCATGGCGGAAGCAACGGCGGATGTGATCCTCTTCGTTGACATCCGGCCCGAGATTGCTCCGGGGGCCATTCAGCAACTGGTCGCCAACTTCGCCGATCCCAAGGTCGGCTGCGTCTCCGGCAAGCTCACTCTGCGTCAGGAGGGCCACGACGCGGCCTCCGCGGCGATCGGCGGATTTTACTGGCGTTACGAACAGTGGCTCAGGGGATGCGAAGCGGAAATCGACTCTCCGGTCGGCGTTTATGGGGGGTTTTACGCGATTCGCCGTGAACTCGCCGTGCGCCAGCCTGCCGGTATGATACTCGACGACATGTTTCAGCCGCTCTCCATCATCCGCCAGGGCTACAGGTCCGTCATCGATCCGCATGCCATTGTCTACGACACATGGCCGCGGACGGTTGAGGGCGAGTTTCATCGCAAGGTGCGGACCATGGCGGGCAACTTCCAGCTCTTTCAGCTCGCGCCCTGGACGCTGACGCCGCGGAATCGAGTCTTGTTTCAGCTTCTCTCGCACAAGGTCATGCGCCTTATTGTGCCTTACCTGCTGGTTCTGCTGCTGGTCTCCAGCCTGGTGCTCGCCGCCGGTTCGCGAGCTTATGCAATATTCGCCGCCCTGCAGATTTTCGGCTGGGTTCTCGCTCTTGCCGGCCTGCGCTCCGAAACTCCGCTTTTCAATCGCATCGCGTCTCCGGCCAGTGCGCTTTTCGTGCTCAAAGCGGCGGCTGTAGTCGGGCTCTACAGATTTCTCTTTACGCGCGGCCCGCTCTGGAAGACATGGAATTCGAGTCCGCTGGAGGCGATGCGTCCTGCTCCTGAAACGGTGTGCTCCGCGCCGCGGGAACTTGTCGCCGTTGCCGCGCCAGTTGACATCGACAAGCGTTCTTTCAACGATTTACATGACCAAGAGGAGCTTCGCATATTATGACTCGCGGGAAGAGTGCGCTGTTCATTGCAATACTGGGAATCGGAGCCATAGTGATTGGCTACGGTCTTTACAACCATGTCAACCTCCCCCAAAAAGCCCATCACCTCAAGGATCACATGGCCATTGCGCTGAGAAGAGTATTCAGCGTCAAGGTCAGGGCCGCAAAACTGGAGAACATCGTCGCGCCCGCGCCCTACTTTCCTCCCGGCTCCGTCTGGACACAGGACATAAGCCAGGCGCCCATCGATCCCCAGTCCTCCGTCATGATCGCCTGGCTCGCGGATGCGGGCGGTTGGGGACACAACAACAGGATGCAAGTCGATTTCGCCATCCGGGTCTTGCAGGCCAATGCAGCCACCCCGAATATTCCCTTCCGCAAAGGCGCGGGGTGGATCTCTGACGATTCCGACTATATTAAGGCTATTCCGCTTCCCCCCGGCGGAGGCATTGAAGGACAACCGGATTATCGGTGCCCCAATAGCGATGACGACTGCCATCTCATCGTTGTCGACCGCGGCCGCGGCAAGCTCTACGAAGCCTACCAGGCCAACTACGTGGAAGACGCGCTTACCGCTAACTTTCTCGCCGTGTGGGACCTCAACCGCGTATATCCGCTGTCGGGGCGCGGAGATCAGTGCACCAGCGCCGATGCCGCCGGCTTCCCCATTGCTCCGCTGCTCTTCAACGCCGATGAGCTCGCCACCGGAAGCATCAACCACGCCATTCGCTTTATTCTTCCCAATCCGCGCATACGCGCCCACATCTTTGTGCATCCTGCCACGCACGCCGGCGGTCCGCGCGGGCCGGTTGACGCTCCGCCGATGGGCGCCCGCTTCCGCCTGAAGGCCTCCTACGACCTGTCGCGGCTGACGCCCGCGGCGCAGGTTGTCGCGCGAGCCATGCAGAAATACGGCATGTTCCTGGCTGACGGCGGCAATATCGCCCTCACCGCGCAGAGCGACGCGGACACCAAAGCCAAGTACGCCGACATCGATTTCACCGCCCGCGATCTGGCGGACCTGAAGGTAACCGACTTCGAGGTCGTCTATATGGGATTGCCAATCCGGTTGACCGATGACTGCGTGCGGAATCCGTGACATGGACTTATAGAAGATGGAAGGCGCTGGCTGGATGGGACATCATGATCGAAGCAGCATCGGCTCACGCATCGAAAGCGGAGACATGATTAAGAAAGCATCCTGGCAAACTTATCTGGCGCAGGCTGTCTTTATGCTGCTATGCGCCGAAACCATCTTTTCCCTGGCCTATCGCAGCGTTTACCTTTCCGGTCACTCGGTTCTCCCGGCTTGGGTTGCCGGCCTTTGCGCCCTCGCGGGCGCGGACATCCTCTTTTTTATGTTTCGCAATCCGATCCTGGCATTTATGGGCCGCATGATGAGAGCCCCCTCGGTAGGCAACCGGACATGGTTGATATTCTGGCTGTTCTTTGGACTTGCCCTGCGGATAGCATGGATATTGCTGTTTCCCGTCACGCTTAAATCCGACTCTCTAGCCTATTTCCAAGTCGCTGCTGTCATGGCCAAGGGGCACACGGGTGCTGGAGCATATTGGCCCCCTGGATTTTCCCTGTTTCTGGCGCCGTTTTTCATGATCTTCGGTGCGCGCCCGTGGGTCGCGCAGGTTTGCGCGCTGCTGTTTTTCGTGGCGGCTTATTTATTAACCTGCGCCCTGGCCAACCGCCTTCAGGGCGGACTGACGGCCAGAATTGCTCCCCTGCTAGTCGCCGTTTGGCCCGGCTATTTCACTCTTGCCGGAATCAATTGTAAGGAATCGTTTCTTGCCGTTTTGGTGCCGGCTGCCCTTCTTTTGTATTGGAAGGCATCCGATTGCCGTTTCGCTGACGCATTCGATCACCACCTGAGCTCCGCTAAGGAGACCGGCCCCAACGGCGCCCGATTCCGTTGGGGCTTTGTGATTGCCTCTGGGCTTTGCCTGGGATTTATGGCGCTGACCCAGCCGGGGTTTCTGCTGTTTCCCGCGGTAATATTGGGTTTCGAGTTGCTGCGCTGCAATAGCTTTCTGAGGGCCGCCGGGCGAACCGCGGTGCTCTCTGTCTTTATGCTCGCGGCAATCTTGCCATGGACTTATAGAAACTATCTGGTCTTTCATCGCATGGTGCTCATTTCAAACAATGGAGGTTCCGTCTTTTATCGCTCCAACAACCCGCTTGCCAATGCGAATTATTCCGCCGCGGGAGAAGTGCCTCTGCCCAGCGATGAATTCGCGGCCAGTCAGCTGGGTTATAAAATGGCCGAGGACTGGATCACGCATCATTTCGGAGATTTTGCGGTTTTGATGGCCAAGAAGCAGGCCGTGTTTCTGGGCGATGACGCGCTGGGCGCCTATGAAACCCTGAAGCGCGATAGTAATCCATCTACCGCTCTCTATGCCTCGGTTAAGGGATTCTGCAATCTATTCTGGCTGGCCCTGTGGACAGTACTGTTCCTCGGCTCCCCGCTTTTGTTCAGGCTTTACAATTGGCGGCTATGGTACGGCCTGTTGTTTCTGCCGATTCTCTATCAGTGGGTGATCGACAGCGTCTATGAGAGCGGCCCGCGCCACCATGTTCCATACGTCGCCCTCATCGGCATTCTGGCGGGAATGGCGCTCAGCGCCGCGCAGCGGTCCAGCCACAGTGCGCGACTGAAGGACATATGCGCGAGTTGAACTGCCGCCAAGACCAGGCCAAGTCGAAGATGCGAGTCCTTGCGGAAGATCGAAGCAGGGATCGTCTTAGTGAAAGGTCGGATTCAATGACTGGCAATCAATTTGGGAGCCTTCCGTCTCGCATGAGAGGCGCAAACTCTCGCAATTCAAGCTTTACAGTTGATTTG